>Ga0190271_10000647_pt1 | contig 18139 bp, 15 predicted proteins | sample Popmic356T_FD_133747 | JGI IMG/M metagenome (GOLD analysis project Ga0190271, IMG submission 133747) | Populus adjacent soil microbial communities from riparian zone of Weber River, Utah, USA - 356 T | ecosystem: Environmental > Terrestrial > Soil > Riparian zone | place: USA: Utah | collected...
CAAGCAGTTCAAGTACGGCGTCTCCGACCGCGGCGCCTCGATCCGCATCCCGCTGGCCACCAAGCAAGAGGGCAAGGGCTACCTCGAAGATCGCCGCCCCAACGCCAACATGGACCCGTACACGGTCTGCCGCTTGATCGTTGAGACCACCAACGGCTGATTCGGCCTTCGCGCTCGCATCGACGAGGGCTCAGCTCGCTTTGGCGGGCTGGGCCTTTTTTGTGCTGCCTCACGATCGCCCGCTTCACCCCTGACGTGGCTCCCGCTTCGCGCCGGCTCGGTCCAAGCTGCGGCTTCAGCCGGCTGGCTCAGACTCGATAACAGAGCGCGCCCGGGAAAGGTCGACCGATGATCCGTTCCGTCTTTTCGAAGCTCAGTACGCTCGCTCGGGACGAGCGCGGCTTGTCCACCGTCGAGTACGTCGTGCTGCTCGTGCTGATTGTCGCGATGGCCGTCGCCGCGTGGAACACGTTCGGCTCGCGCGTGCAGGGCAAGCTCACGCAGGCCTCGGGCAGCTTCGACACCTCCGTGCAGGCAGGCGCCGTCGGCGCTGGCGGAGATGGCGCTGGAACCGGCGCAGCACCGACAGGTACGGGGACCGCTGTAGCCGAGTAACCAACCGGTCGAAGGGCGCGATTCCCGCGCACGCTAGCGAGCCGTGGCCTGGACGGGCTGAATGAAGATCAACCCGCGCTCAGCCCCTCTCCGCTACGCCACCGCTGCCCCAATGCGGCGCTCCGCAACGGTACCCCTGCGGTCACATCTTGTGCCCCGCGCGAGAGCGACTCGGCAGCAGCACTGCGCGGTCGCCCCGCCGGGCATGGGCTGTTTGCGTGGCGCGCCAGGACAGCACGTCAGCGCATCTTCAGGAAGCCGCTCAGCCACCGCCGCCAGCCGGGGGACCACCCGCACCAGCACCATCTCCACCTGGGCCGACCGCGCCCGGGGCCTGCACGGAGGTGTCGAAGCTACCGGACGCTTGGTTGAGCTTGCCCTGCACGCGCGTGCCGAACGTGTTCCACGCGGCGACGGCCATCGCGACGATGAGAACCAAGAGAACGACGTACTCGACAGTGGACAAGCCTCGCTCGTCCTCTCGCAGTTTGATCAGCAGTGCGCTCAGCTTGTTCATGACGGTCTCATTTCTCTCGGACGCGAGTCCGATGTTGTGGGTCGTAGAGACGACGCCACGAAGCGCGTCCCTCAGGCGCAAACTTGCGCGCGGGGACGCCTGAAACAAGGCAACTTGGGGGTGAGAAATGCCGCGGCACCCTCGGCAATTTTGCGCGACCTTACTGCGCCAGCGATCACCCCATGTGCGGTGAACAAGTAAGGGCTGTGGCGTGACTGGGCGGTCGGCAGACCAAACATTCTGTGGTCAGCACAACGGCGAGCGACGCGCCCTCACGCGCTTTGATCTCGCGGCGCCCGGGCTGGGGCGAACACCGAACGCAGAGAAGAGCAACGCGCGAGGCTACGGAGCAGAGGTGCCGGACAGACAGGGCGGAGCGATGCTGCCCGGCACCTCGAAGGCCACGGTCTGGTGCGCGTAGCGGAGCTTGTACGAGCCCGCTTCGAGCGCGGGCAGGCTGCACACCTTACCTGTGCAGGCGCCGGCCTCGGTGCAGCCGTTGTCGGGGTTGCGCTCGTAGCTCACGTGGAGCTTGGCCTCGAGCGTGCTGCCCTGTCGCTCGACGCTGCACGACACCTGCGCGTTGCGCTCGCACGAGCTCAAGCAGGCGCCGAGAAACACCGCGTGCAGCGCCTGGCCGGGCGCCACGGCGAGGGCGCTACCGGGTCGCTGCGCGGCACGCACGAAGCGCTGTGGGTCGGCCGGAACGTCGCTGGACAGGCACAGCGGGCCGCGGTTGTCCTTCTCGCGCGTCGTCCACCCGGACGGCTCTACAGCGCGCGCCCCGGACTTGGACTCGGGCTCGGGCGCGGGCTGCGCGGCGCGGTTCTCGCTCACAGCGGGCCGGGCGGGGGTCGCGCTCGGGGCGCTGCACGCCGACTGCGAGAGGCCGGTGACAGCGCTCAGCACGATCAGTGCGTGCCTGCCCAGGCGCTCAGAGCATTCCATGAATCCACTGCAGGGTGTTGGGCGAGAAGCGCTTGAACAGGTTGTTGGTCGCGCTCGCGAAGTTGGGATAGCTGCTGAGGTGGATGCCGATGAGCACAGGCGAGCCATACGACTGATAGTAGAACATGGGGCCACCACTGTGCCCGTCGTTGGTGTCGCAGCCGTGGAAGATGTTCGGGCTAAAGTCGCCCTGGTCGGACGAGCGATCCGGGCCCAGCGCGCAGGGACGCGCATCGCCGAACAGCGTGTGGCTCATGCCGACGTCACACATGGGCGGCGGGTCGTCTTCGTAGCAGGTCGGGTAGCCGCGGTTGCGCAGCTCGCGGGTGCTGAGCAACGCACGCGTCTCGGCGGCAAGCGCGAAGTACCAGCGGTGGTTCTGCGCCTCGGCAGGACGGCTCAGGCGCAAAAATGCGATGTCGTACTGCTCGCACTGCACGGGATGCCGTTCCTCGTAACACTTGTTGTTCATGAACGCGGCCGGCACTTCGATGTGTGTGATGGGCCAGTCGCCCCACGGCGCGTAGCTGTCGTCGATGTCGGCGCGCGGCTGAAACGAGTCGGTCGTGTGTTTGCCCGACTTGCTGAACAGGAAGTGCGCGGCGGTGATCGCGACGTTGCTGGAGATGAGCGTTCCCGTTCCGCCCGCTGGACTCAGGATGCCGACGGCCGCCATCCAGCTCTCGAGCCCCACGCCCTGGGCAAGGCCCATCATGATGCGTGTGTCTGCGCCACCCGTGATCAGCTTTGGGCCCGCGCTCCCTGAAGGTTCCGTGGGTTGCGGATCTTTGGCCGCGGCGTCGGCAAGCTGCTTGGCGCGGGCCGCAGCGACGCGGTCGGTGCCCTCGGACAGCGTCACGTCGAAGCGCCGGGAACGACCCAGGTCGAACAACGCCAGCTCGTTCTCGGGGGTGTGCTCGAACGTGTCCGTCGCGAAAGGGATTCGTGCGTCGTCGGCGGCTTCTTCCTTGCTCGCGCGCTCGATCTTGCCGACCTCGACGAACGCGGGGAGCGCAACACCGAGCTCTGGTCCCATCCAGTCGGCCGGAAGCAGTCCTTCGGCGATTGGATCTTGCACCACGCGCGGCGTGACTTCCTCGCCGCAGCCGAACAGGATCAGCCCGCCCAGGAACAGCTGGCTGACGGACGCTACGGGACCAGAGGTCGGACGTTCGCTGGAGAAGATGGACACGGTGACTCCGCGCGTGAATGCATCATGGATGTCACGGAGAACGCGTGGGCGGCAACGACGCACGGGGTTACCGCTGACGCCGCTCGGGGTGATGGGAGCGGCGACGTTGCGGGTCTCAGGGGTTGTTCGTGGGCGAGAGAGACCTCGCTGACGCGTCCCGCGAGCAGTCCCTGGCGTGAGTTGGGATGATGCGGACTCGTGCTGGACGCGCCCCATCGCGCGTGCGAGATCCCGACCCAGCATGCGCCGCTCGTCGATCAAAATCGCCATGACGTGGCACTGGTTAGCGCTCTGCTGCGGGTTGCTTCCCTCGCTCGCGCACGCGCAGGGTTCGGCGGTGCTTCCCCTACCCGAGCGCTATCACGACGTGACCTTCCAGCGCGACACCGGAGCGGTGGTGATCCGCGAAGACGATCGGCTGCTTCACATCGCAGCGGATGGCAAAGTGGAGCAGCTGCCTCCGTTTGCCGTGGTCGAGTCGCAAGTCAAGCTACTCACCCTTGCCGATGGCCTGTGGGTGCGCGACGGCACCCGCTTCGGTTTTTTCCGGCCTGGGCCCCACGGCTGGACGAGCGGAGCATGGCAGGTCGCCCAACCCTTGAGCGCTCGCGAACTTCGGCACACTCACGTCTTCTACGCTTACGAAGACAGCCCCCTGCTCACGGGGCAGGGTCAGGGACACAACCTCCGACTGCGCGCAACCGAGCACGGCATCGAAGCAATCGCGCTCACGCGCGATGAGCTGGGCAACGAGTCGGACGCGACGCCACCGGCCGCCGAGCTCCGCTACGATGAGCGCGAAAAGCGCTGCCTTGTCCAGCGCACTACCCCGGCGGGCGTGGCCGCCACGCGCGCACTCCCGGAAAGCGCGTTCGGAAGTCCGGTTCCGTGCACGCTCGAGGTGAAGACCTCGACCGGCCGACTTTGGCTGGAGGCAGACGACTTCTTGCTCGCGGAACAGGGCGACGGCTGGTGGATGCTGAGACGTGATTTCGAGCCGCCCCCGCCCGTGTCCGCGGACTCGCCCATGTACGTCTCCAATGACGCTTTCGACAAGCTGGCTCCGTGGCTGGGTGCGCTCGCACTCGTCGTCGCGCTGATCGTCGGAACGAGGGCGACACACGAGTCGTCCCAACGGGCGGCGTTTCGACGCGCGCTCAGTTGCACGCTCGGTACCGTCCCCTCGCTGCTGTTTGTCGACGCCACCAGGCACATCACGGGTGCCCACGACTACGGGATTCTGCTCTACGTTCCGGCTGCGCTACTGTTTTCGCCGTTGCCTGCGATCGCGACTTTGCTTGCCGGGCGGATCGGCGAAGACGGAGCGCGCCATCGCGGGCGCGGTACGTGGGGTGCGTTCGCCGCCACGATCGTCAGTGCCCTGCTGATGCTTCCGCTTTCGAGCCTGATCGGCGACGACTCGGAGCCGAAACGGCAGCTGCTCGCGACCTTACTCTCGATCGCGACCGTCGGCCTCGCTACCAGCCTCGCCTACAACTACAGCGCGGGTCTGCCCGGCAGGCTGCTGAGCGGGCACGATCATCCGGCCTAGCGCTCGCACTTGGACGTCACCGGGTCGCTGAAAAACCGAAGCGGCGGCGTGATGTCAACTCGACCTGTACCTTGCATTCGCTCGCTTCTTGCGGCCTCGCAGCAGTGCTGCCAGGGCCAGTGCTGCGCCGCCAGCCCACCAACCAAGGGGGCTGTCGTGGCGCGCCGGCGCGGTCTTGCAGCCTAGCTCGGGTGGCGCCTCACCGGGCGTGGTGTCGCACGCATTGCCCGTGCCGTCGCCGTCGTAGTCGAGCTGGTCCGGATTGGACTTGCTGATGCAGTTGTCCTGGTCGTTGAGCAGGTTGTCGTCGTCGAGGTCGAGGTTCTCGGTCACCTCGAGGTCGACGCTGCCGTACGTAGACAGCCTGGGATTGCTGACACTCACGACGTCCACGTGGATGGTGCTCTCGGCGCCGATCCTGGCCTTGGGTAAGGCCTTGGCCGTGACGATGACCCGCGATGACTCCCCCGCACCCACGGGAAGCATCTGCTCGCGCGCGCTGACGACAAAACCTCCCTGATCGCTCACGCGCACCGCGAAGCGGTCGGCGGCGCCGCGATTCTGAAGCTGGAATACGTACTCGACCTGGTCGCCCGGGTGCACGGCCTGCTGCACAGGCGCGCTGATCGCTAGATACTGCGGCTCGGTCAAAGACATCTGGGAGCGCTCGAAGCGCTCGCCCTGCAGCGTCTTGCCGGTCACGTAGGCCACGAACGGGACGGACGGCGGAGTGACCCGTACGCCGTAGTGGCCGTCGTTGTTGCCCTTGCCATCCTTGCCCGGCCGGGGCAGCAACGGGCCCGCGGTAAGGACGTCGCCCGACGTGCTGCGCAGCTCGAGCTTGCCCTCCACGATGGGCTGACTGAGCTCGACCGCGACCGCCTGCGCCGTGCCCACAGTAGGCAAGCCTGCGCTGGGAAAGTAGCCCTGGTGGTCCGGTCGACCCCGTAGCTCCACGAAGTCGAGCGCGACAATCTCGAGTGCCGAGTTGCTGGTGACATGGATGCCCCGAGGCTGGCCAGCGACGCTGACGCTCCACGTGCCAGGCTCCGGCGAAGTTAGCTCGAACAGAACTTCGTCCGTCAGCGCGGTCTTGACGATATTGGCTTCCCCCGCCGTGACGAGCGCTCCGCTCGGGCGGACCAGCTCCGCGTTGGTCACGCCGCTGACGATGATCGCGGCCTTCGAGACGGTGCTGTCCAAAGGTATTAGATACTGACCGCCGCTCTTGTTCTGCGCTCCGCTCTTCGCCGAGGCCGCGCCCAGCGTCAGGTTGAGGTGCCCGTTGGGCTGACTGAGGTTCGCCAGAGGCTTGGCGATGCCCCCGATCTCTGCGCGCGAGAGCCGGTGCACGGAGCCACCCGTGCCGCTGGCGATGTCGCCATACACGTCCGCGCTGTACTCGCCACAGGGGTTGTTGGTGGGCGAGAGCAGCAGCGGATGGATCTTGACGCGTCGCTGGCGAGCGACCTCGTTGACGCGTCCCGCGAGGTCCTTGTTTTTGGCGTCGGCGTCGGTGATGAGGAACAAGATGCCGCCGGGCTCGCTCGACCAGAGCGCCTCGAGCGTGGCGTCGAGGGATACCTCGGGGCAGTCGCCGCCTTCCCTGACCGCCAGCTCGTTGAGCGTCTTGTTGAACCAGTCGAGGTTCATGCCGGCGTACTTGGGATTGAGATCCGGATCGGCGAAGCCGATCAGCACCAGCTTGTTGGCGTAGCCTTGCGATCGGATACGCTCGCCAATGCCCGTGCGAGCCTGATCGATCAAGATCGGGAGCACGTCCTCCATGCTGCGCGAGACGTCGACCACCAGCGCGAGGCTGCCGGTGGTCGTGAACAACGCGCGGAAGTGCGCCTCGTCCGTGCCGGCACGGATGGTCTTCAGATAGTTTTTGGTCGCGTCGAGTGCGGCTGCCACCGCCTGCTCGTGCAGGTGGTAATGCGGCGAGAGCGTGCGGGAGATGGTGTCCTTGTTGATGCCCTCGGCGTAGTACGCGGCGCCATCGTCAGGCGCGCTCCTGTCCGTGATGCCGCCGTGACTGCACTTCGAGTTGCGTAGTTTCGGCGCGTCCAGCTCCATTCCCTTGGACCCCTCGTAGTAGCCACTGGTCAGGCGCCCTGTGACGAGGTTGTCTTTGCAGGCATCGTCCGACGCGATCTCTTTCTCGCACGAGGTACACGTCGCGTCGGTGGGTCGCGCGAGCTCCTGCGGCAGGTCCATCATCTTCGGGCCCACAGCACCAAAGCGCGGGTGCCCTGTGTTGTGGTTGAGCTCGACCCAGTTGGAGTGTGAGTAAAAATCTTGCACCGTGTGCAGAGCTTCGCCGAGCTTCGAGCGTGCCGTCTCGTAGTTCTCGCTGCCGATCGCCGCCAGCGTCGCCTCGCGCAAGATGTGTAGACGATTGTGCGCAGCGTGGAAGGTCTCCCCGTCCACGTGCAGCTGGGCGCGCACCTGGTTGCTATCGACCATCATGTTGGCGAGGCCGATCGCGCGAATCGCTCGTTTGTTCTGCTCGCTGAGCTGCGTGATGCCCAGCTCGCTCGTCAGAACGGCTTTGATTGCGTCTTCGGTGATGACCGTGTGGGGAGTGCCGGCAAGCGGGGCCGGCCCCAGCGCCGGGTCGGTGTCCCACATTCCCCGCTCGGGTCCGAAGGCGCGACCAACACTCGGGGACCCGACAAAACACAGAATCACAACGAGCGCAGCAAAAGCGCGAACGGAGGCGAGAGCCATGCGCCTTCGTAGCTGAAAAGTCCGCGTAGCTGATGCGGTCTCACCCCAAGTCTCAGATCGGCTCGTCGCTGCGGACACGCTGGCCTGCCGCGTCGGGGGGTGGCGCGGAGCCCGAGAAGACCGAACTCTCAGCAGGTTGAACTCGCCCACACGCACTACGACCGGTGGAGCAAGCTTCTCCTGTTCTTGAGCTTGCGCAGACCGACGGCGAGCGCAAGCAACACGCCGACTGCCCAGCCGCTGCGAGACGAGTCACCCTCGGAAGTGGCGTCGCAGCCCATGTCGGGAGGTGGCTGTCCGGGCGACGCATCGCACGCGTTACCCATCCGGTCGTGGTCGTAGTCCAGCTGATCCCGGTTGCTGGTCGTTGGGCAGTTGTCTTGCTCGTTGAGCAGACCGTCGTCGTCGCGGTCGAGATCCTCGCTGACCTCCAGGGCGACACTGCCGGAGGTGGACCGCGCCGCATTCGTGGCGCTGGCCACTTCGAGCGTGATCGTGCTGAGCGCGCCGATACGCGCGTTTGGAACGGCCTTCGCAGTGACGCTGACACGCGCGCTCGCGCCTTCGGCGACGGTCAACGTCTGTTGTTTGTTGCTCACGATGAAGCCACCCGGATCGCTCGCGCGCACGACGAACTGGTCCGGGGGGCCCTGGTTCTGCAGCACGAACTCGTAGTCGACGGTGCCCCCGGGGAGGAGCTCCTGCTGTACCGGCACCGTCAGGGCGATGTACTGGCCCTCCGCCTCTTGCATGTACGAGCGCTCAAAGTCTTGTGCGTTGGTCGTCTTGCCGACCACGTAAGCAATGAACGGCGCGCTTGGAAGCGTGACCGCGCCGGCGTACCGACCGTCGTTCAGGGCGTTGCCATCGGCGCCTGGACGCGCTCCGAGCGGTGTACTCGCGAGCACCTCGCCTTCGCGACTGCGCAGCTCGAGCCGCGCCTCTCGAACGGGCACGCTGAGATCGACGGCGACGTCGTACAGCTTGCCGATCACCGGTCGGCCGTGAATCGGGAAAAAACCCTGATGCCCCGGGCGTCCCCTCAGCTCGACAAAGTCGAGCGCGGTGATCTGGAGCGGGGAATCGCTCGTCACGTGCAGGCCGCTCAGTCCTCCCTCCGCGCGTACACTCCAGCGGCCCGCTTCGGGCGCGCTGAGCTCGTACAGGACCTCGGCGTCGAGCGCGGTCTTCCTGATGTTGGGCGCGCCTTCCACCACTGCGACGCCGTTTGGCTGCACCAGCTCGACCGCCGTGGAGCCGGTCGCGATGACCGACACTCTCGAGGACGCTAGTCCTCGACGCGCAGCGCTGCCAGGACCATCTCGCGCAACTCGTGGAGTCGACGGTGTGCAAGAAAGAACGTCTCGCCATCGGCGTGCAGCTGAGCGTACTCCTGGTTGCTGTCTACGTTCATGTTGGCGAGTGCGATCGCAGAAACCGCGCGCACGTTCTCGGCTGACTGCGTCGCAGTACCGAGCTCGCGCGACAGCACGACCGCAAGCGCGTCCCTCGTCATGGTCGTGTGAGGTGTCCCGACGAGCTGCGCAATTCCCCCGGCATTGTCCTTGTCGCGGATTCCTCTCTCCGGAGGAAAGGCCCTGCCGAGCTGGGGCTGCGCGCCGAGAACAAGCGCGAACACGACCGTGGCGGCACAGCGAATCGAGCTCGTCTTGCGCATTCTGGCGTCTCTAGCTCGGAGAATGCGCTCGAGTGGCGCACTCACCCCGATCGACGTCGCGCGACGGGCGGGGCGGCGGCCAGACAAAGCGCAGCTAGCGCGGGCACACGACCTCTCGAGACGGGCTGCGCTGGCTCTTGGGCAGGGCCGCGGTCTCGATGGCGTGACGCAATCCCAACAGGCAACCCTCGAGGGACGTGACCAGCAGCCTCCCGTCTTTTTTGAGGTCGTAGATCGAGTTGATATCCTCGATAGTCACCCCTTGACCATCGCAGTAGACGGCGACCACGGACGCGTGGCCGCACCCGTAGTGTTTGGGCCCAAAGATCCGCGCATGGCCGCGTCCCAGCACGAGTGCGCCTTGAATCCGCTGACAGAGGTTGCGGCCTCCAGGGGTGGGGATCTCGCCACACTCGAGGTCACGCTCTTGCTCCAACACGTAGCTGGACGGCCCGCAGGCGGTGAAGGCCAACAACATCATCCACGCGCAGGCGACGCCACTACGAAGCCCAGCTGGCACGCGACGCCGCAACAGAGTTTGCAAACGTTCTCCTTCCACGAGCGGACCGTAGCACCCCGTGACCCCGTCTCCGTGCACTAGAGATGTGCGCCCTCGAGCCGCAAAGCCGAGCTTGCCGCGCTCGGCGCGCACGCGGCGCGAGCTCAGGTCGGCTCGATGCTGCGCTCGCCGGACGTGTGTTCTGGGGTCGCTGCATCGGGCACGGCTTCGACGGCCTCGGCCTCGGGCGGCTGTGTCGCTGCAGACCAGAGCATCCCGCCCATCACCAGAGTCACGAAGGCGAGGTTCATCCCGACGCGACGGGTGTGGACGGCGGGCACGCGGCGCGCCTCGGGGTGCACGAGCAGCACCGCGCCGCCGAGGAACGGTAGGGCCGGCAGCGGCGTGCCCGCCAGCTCGGTGGCCAGGGCCACCAGCGCCAGGGCCAGACCCAGCGCGATCAGGGTGAGCCGCGTGCTCAGTCCGGTGACCCGTGCGCCGGCCACGAACAGGGAGACGAACACGACGTCGCCGATGCCCACCACGGGATGGATCTCTGCGGTGCCGAGCACCGGCACCGCGAGCGTCAACAGGGCCAGGGTCTTGGGGTGCTTGAGCACCTGCGCCGTGAGCCCGTTGGGGTGAAACACGGAGCAGCAGTCGGCCAGCGCGGCCACGTAGCTGACGACGAGCAGCATGCCCGGATACTCGAGCAGCGACCCGATGTAGCCGCCTACGATGCCAGCGGTGGTGAGCACGAGCAGGGTCAACAAGCAGAGCAGCGCCGGCGTCATGGAACCGAGGTCGATCAAGAACAGCAGCGCGTAGAGCGCGCTCAGCCCGACGAGCCAGCCGGTGCGCCGCGCCCCCTCGGAAGGCGCGGCCCACGCCGTCAGCAAGAGCGCGACGATGGCGAGCGCGATGCCCAGCGCTCGCGCCACCAGCTCCGACGCAGGAAGCGCGGGCGAGAGCACGGCGAGCAGGGCCAGGGCGACCGCGACCAGCGCCGTGGTGCACAGGAGCCTCGTGACGGACGCCCCCGAGCGCGGGGCAGAGTCGCAATGGGCAGTCACCCCTGGAGCATGTCGCGACATCGCTCGAAGTCTAATCCCTGTGTTCAGAACACGGAGCCGTTCTTCTCGTCACCCGCTGGCGGGAGCGAGCTCACCCCGAAGGGTCCTTGTGTCGAAGCGCGCCACGAGCAGATTGTGGCGCAGTCGGGTCTCGGCAAACGCGCAGACAGCCTGCGTTCACGCGACGCGACCAGACACCATGGCCCAAGGTGCGAGCACCCCGATGACGTTACGGCGCACGACCCACCCTCGCCCCGACGACCGCGCAGCCCCGCCCTGCACGCTCCGCGGTGACGAGCGCGGAACGGTGTTTGCGGAGTACGTCACGCTGCTGGTGTTCATCTCTGTCGGCTGCGTTGCGGCGACCATCGCGCTGGGCGTCCCGCTCACCGACCTCTACCTGTTCCAGCGCGCCATCTTGCTGCTGCCAATTCCCTGACACTCGAGAAAGTACCCGATGCCCTTCGTCTCGTGCCTGGTCGCCCTGATCGCAACCCTGATCGCCGCCGTGACGGACGCACGCAGCGCGCGCATTCCCAACTGGCTCACCTACCCACTGCTCGTGCTGGGGCCCGTGCTGAGCTTGTTCGGCAGCGCAGGGTGGCTGTCCTCGCTGGTGCTCTCGCTGCTCGGCATCTTCGTGTGCGCGCTGGTGCCCACGCTGCTGTTCGCGCGCAAGGCGATGGGCGGTGGCGACGTCAAGCTGCTGGCGGCCCTGGGCGGGCTGCTCGGACCGTACAGCGGCATCGAGGTGCAGTTTTTTTCGTTCTGCGTGGTCTCCTTCGTGCTGCTCGCCCGCATGGCCTGGGACGGCAAGCTGCTGGCGACGCTGCGCAACGTGGTGATCGCCAGCGGTCACCTGTTTTTGCCCAAGCGCCTGCAGCGTCCGCTCGAGCCCACGCTGCTGACCGACATGCGCATGGGCCTGTCCATCTTCGTCGCCACAGCGCTGTCCTTCGTGATGCGCGGACAGCTCTGACACATGGGACCCGGCGAGCGCCTGCGGTCCGATCAGCGTGGCGTCGTGTACGCCGAGTTCCTGATGGCATTCATGCCCATCTTCGTGCTGTTTCTCGGCGTCATTCAGCTGTGCTTCATCGGGGCGAGCAGCCTGGTCGTCCAGAATGCCGCGATGAAGGGGGCGCGCGCCGCCATGGTGGTGCTGCCGGACGACCCGTTCTTTTACGAAGGCGAAGACGTCCTGACGCTCGACTTCGACGGCACCAGCGACAACAGCAAGGTCACGGACGGGCTCACCAAGACCCTTGGCGATGCGGGTGTCGACGGCCCCACGGAGGACGAGTCGTCCGGTTCCATCCCAGGTCTCTCCGCAGAAAAATACACCGACTCCAAGTCGGGCGGAGACAAGACAAAGTCGGAGGCGCCCGAGGTCGCAGTCGGGGGCCCACGTCTCAACCTGATTCGCTTTGCCACCAATGTGTCGCTTGCGCCCATCGCACCGCCGCCCCAGCTGCTGATGGCCTGGATGACGGACTTCGCCAATCTGGACAGCCTCGCGAAGAGCGTCGGCGTCAGCATGCCCAAGGTTGGCATTCGCACAGGTGCAATTGGCACCAGCCCGGTGGCGCGATTCTTCTCGGGTCTGCTCGTCTACAACTCGATGGCAGCCGCCATCAACTTTCCCAAGGAACCGGGCTCGAGCGAGCTGCTCAACGCCGAGGGCGGGACGGTCGTCTACGAACCAGACGATCTGGTCACGGTGCGCATCACGTACTTGTATCCATGTACCGTTCCCATCGTGAGCCGATGGATCTGCCAGTCCATCTACCCGGGCCCCGACAGCTGGGTCAGCAAAGTCAAGCGCTACAGCGACGAGATCGCAAGTGGGGGCGCGAAATCGAAGCAGTTCGTGCGCGATGGCGTAAACAAGGTCGGCGACTACGGCAAAGACCAATTGAACGGTTTTGAGCAAGACGCGCGCAACACGATCAACGCACCGCGCGACACCGTGATGAAAGCTGCCAAGTGCGTCAAGGGCACGGCCAAAGCGTTCAAAGATGGCATTCGGGACGACGCGTCTGCGCTGCGCGATGGAGTCGTCAACGACGTGAAGGGTCTCGTGAGCGGACTCAAGAGCGACGCGCTCGGGCTGCGCGACGGGGTCATCAACGACGCCAAAGGGCTGGTCAACGGTGTGCGCGGCGACGTCGAAGGATTGGGCAAGGGGCTCGTCACGGATGGCAAGGGCCTGGTGGGTGGACTCAAGGGCGACGCGCGCCAGGGTGTGCGCCAGCTCGAGGCCGAAGCGGCGACGCTGCGCGACAATCTACAAAACACGGGTCAGGGTGTGGTCGACGGCATCGGCAACGACGTTGGCAACCTGGGACAAGGCATCAAACAGGATGGGAAAGACGCGCTTGGGCAGGTGCCAGGCGTGGGCAACTTCGACAACATCACGGGACCGGCCGACCAGACCGCTCGTGCGGGCAAGGACGTCGTCAACGGCGGCAAGGAGCTGTGGGGGGTCGGCCAGGACGTCTACAAGCTCGCGCAGAGTCCGTACGATCCGTTTGCTGCGGCGACCACGGCGACCACTGCTACCGACACGGTCGGCCGCGTCGTGGAGACCACGGACGAAGCGGGCCGCCGTGTGGTGATCGGCATCAACGAGACCGGGCAACAAGTCGTCAAGACCTACGACGAAAAGCTCGGCCGCGTCGAGCAGACCATGACCAAGAGCGGGGAGCTGCTGGTCGTCACCGTCGACAAGGCTGGCAATCGTGTCGAGTCGACCCTCGACAAGGCCGGCAACCGCATCGATCGCGGCATCGACCAGGCGGGCAATCAGATCATCGTAGCCAAGGACGAAGCCGGAAAGACAATCACCACCACCATCGACAACGCGGGCAACCGCGTCGTCGAGACGTACGACAATGCACAGGGGCGCGTCATCACCACCGTCGACGCAGTCGGCAACCGCACGGTGACGACGTTCAACGCGGCGGGCAAGCGCGTCGACGCCGCGTACACCTCGGCAACGACTCGCATCGACACGACCTACGACAGCCTCAACGGCCGCACTCGCACCGCCTACGACGGTGTCACCAAGCGCTACGAGTCGACCGTCGACGAAGCCGGAAAGTGCGTCGAGAATGGCTACGACTCGGCCGAGAAGCTGCTGGACGACCCAACCAAGGCATTCACCGACCGCGCCAACGGCATCCAAGAAGACGTCGGGAAGGCCGTGGACAAGTACGGCAGCTTGGACGCCAAGGGCTGGACGGACGAGGTGCTCGGCGGACTGCGCGACCTGACTCCCGAAGAGCAGGCGCTGATGGACGAGCTGCATGCGGGCACCAAGCAGCCCGACATGCTGGACATGCTGCTGGCTGGCGACCGCGCGCGCTTTTACGTGCTGCGGCGCGAGGCGACGCTGCCGCTGCAGTCGGCACCTTACCGCTACCCGACGTACAAGAATTTCGAGAAGAAAGAGAATGGAGAGCGTGCCGATGCCAAGTAGTCGAGGCGTTGTCCACTCCGCGCCCCCGACGTGTCGGCGCGCCGCGTGCAAGCTGCTCTTCCTCGCGCAGCGCGAGCCGTGCCTGGCGGGTGCCGGAGCACAGCCGTCGCAGCGCTCGCGTCTCGTCGCCAGCGAGGACGGCGCGATCATCGCGTTTGGGGTCTTCTTCGGCGTGCTCCTGCTCGGCCTGCTCTATTACATGGTCGGCCTGGGCGCGACGATGTACTACCGCGAGCGCCTGCAAGATGCGGCGGACGCGAGCGCGTTCGCCGCGGCCGTCGTCCATGCGCGAGGCATGAACACGCTGGCGCTCATCAACGTGGTCATGGCCGCGTTGCTCTCGGTGCTGGTCGCGCTGCGCCTGGTGCAGGCGCTGATCACGATCGCGGAGGTCATCCTGTACGCGCTCTCCTGGCTTGGAGGCGCCACCGCAGCCATCGCGTCCGCGCTCGAGGTCGTGCGCCAGGTGGTGGTCGACCTCGCCGACGCGGCCTCGCCCATCATCTTGAACGTCAACAAGGTCCTCAAGGTCGGCGGCGAGGCCATTCGAATCGCGACTCCCCTGGCGTCCAACGTCTCCGTGATTGCGAAGGTCGCCAATCACTACACTCCGGAGGTAAAGATCGCGGTCGCCATTCCGGCGCGCTTTACGCTGCCCGCCGAAGACGACGACTTCCCCTACCTGTGCAAAAAGGCCGGGACGATCTCGGCGGCTCTGGCCCTGCTTCCGATCAAGCCCATCATTCCAGGAGGGCTGCGCAAGAAGCTAGAGGGAGCGATCGGTTCGCTGATCGGGGCCGGCTCTACCTGGTTCTGCGACGGGTCTGCTCCCCCGACGTACGAGACCGAGCCGAAGGTCAATGACCTCCCGGCCAGCGAGAAGGTGGCCGCATGCACCGATCGGGACAAGGGCGGTGAGAACGCTATCGGCCTTTGCCGCGACGCAGAAGAAGAACAGGGACGGGGCGAGCCCGACAAAGAGACCGGACTGTGCCGTGTAGGCCAGGACGTTTGTCAGCCGATGGTCGACAAGGAAGGCTATGCGGACGAGGTAGACCCTGACGGAGAGAGGCAGATGCCCGGTCAGGTCGTCCCTTACAGCTCGCATAGCTGGTGCGGAAGCGAAGGTGAGGGCGCAAAGGTGACCGTCGAGAACTGCCACGAGCTGGAGAAAGACGGTCGCAAGTACCCGGACGTGGCGACACCCTACGGTGCGCGACTCGCCAAGGCTCGCGCGGACTGCGATCCCAAGTATGGGGACCGGTATGACTACTGGTGGATGGAGCGCGAGCTCGACGTCACCTGGGAGTGGAACGCTGCCCTGTCTCTGTGGGTCGAGCAGGAAGCGACCGAGGCAGTCAAGCCGACCGCCATTGGACGTCCTCCCGCCGACCGCATCCCTTGCCAGGGCATCACGGTCACCGCGTACTCGGACTATCAAGAACCGACGCAGGTGACCACGAGCGCAACGTGGAATGCGCGTCCGGCACTCGACGAGCCGGTATGTGTCCTGGACGCCCCCAAGCCGAGCGCGCCGATGGCGCCGTCGGATCCCACGCGCGTCACGCTGCGACGGACCGAGGTCTTGCAGGTTCTCGGCTGCAGCTCCAAGGACGCACAAGGTACCCCGGTCGTGGTCGAGGCCATCAACCTGGGCGCAAGCGAGCTCAAGAAGGAGGGCGTGGAGCAGCTGCAAGCGTCGCCGGAAGAAGTGGGCCACGAGTACAACGTCAGCATGGATGATCTAGGAATGGAGGATACCGAATCCGCCGGGGGCAGCGAGAGCGGGTCCGAAGACACCGTTCCGTTCCGCTTCATCAAGGGCCACCGCCTCGGCACCAGCGACATGCAGGTGCGCGCGGTCGCCCTCGGCACGAAGCTGAGTGACACGGACCTGGAGGACGAAACACCCACGACCGGGTCGCCGGAGCAGATCAAGGCGCAGATCGACGCGGAGGCCAAGGCGCGAGAGTCGGTTCACCGCCAGGCGCTGCGCGTGATCGGCATCACGAGGTGGGGTCGGGGGAGCGACTCGAACACACTGTCCAAGGCCTCGGAGATCTGGGGACGGTTCAGCGTCGCGCAAGCCGAGTACTACTTCGATGTCAGTGCAGATGAGGATACCCTCGCCACGTGGGCGGGTTGGGATAACGACGAAGCAAGCGACGGGGGCCGCGACTTCCTGTGGGCGATGTACTGGACCGCGCGCATGCGTCGCTTCCGGTTCAGCTACGAGGTGGACGGTGAGAACGCGGACGGTCCCAGCGAGGCAGACTCGGAGAGCAGCGGCGGCGCCGAAGGCATGGCCCAAAAGCTGGGTATCGAGCTGCCGTCCATCGACCAGACCAGCGACCAGATCGCAAGTGATGGTCCGACCTCCGCCTGCGAACAGATCGACCAGCTCAAGGACATCTGCGGGCAGCTGGGCGCGCTGGACGGTGTCTTCATCCACTAAAGTTACTGCCACTCTGTCCTGAGGCAGGCTCGGCGCGCTCAGGAGCCGTCTACGGGCAGGTCGCCATCAGGTTCTCGCTGTTGGTCAGCTTGGCGTCTGGGAAGCGGGCCCCAAACGCCGCGACATCACACTCCGAGAGCTTCTCGTTGTTCTCGAACGACGCCATCGCGGCGACCTTGATATCCGAGAGTCCGGCGATGCTCGTCAGGTTGTCGTTGCCAATGACCCACAGTCGCCTCATCTCAAGACCAGCGGGAAGTCCGCTGATGTCGGTCAGCGCGGGGTTGAAGTTGACCGTGACCTCAGCCGTACTGGTGAGACTGTCCAGCCCCGCCAAGCTGGTCAGCTTGGCCATGCCCACGACCGCCACGCTCGACGCCTTCTTCAGCTTTCCGAGCCCCTTGAGGTCGGTGATTTCGGTACCGTTACCGATGATCAGGCCTCCGACGCTCTCCATGCAGGACAGTGCGCTGAGGTCAGGTTCCGAGCCTAGCACCAGGTCGACGTTCCACTGGTAGGAGGTGTAGCCGCGAATCTTTTCGAGCGGCACGGTGGCGCTGCCGCACTTGGCGCCCGGACCGCACAGCCTGAGCGTTCCATGGTCGCCTGGATACTCGCCCTTGTTGCAGCCAGCCTTGCCAGCGGAGTCGCCACCGCCCGGCGCGGTGCCGCTGCCCTCACCACCTTCGCTGTCGTCGCCGCAGCCGAACCCGGCCAGCGACACGGCCCCAAGGAGCAGCGCTCCCGTCGCAATTGCACGCATCAATCCTCCTGCTGTCTAAGCTGGCCCGAGACTAACGCAGGCTGAAAGCAGCGGCCAGACATGCGGCCCGTGCGATCTCCGAGAGCAATGCTGGCTCGCCTGCTCGTGCCGTTGGGCTTTTCGCTGCCAGGCCCGTTCGATCTGCATAGATTCATGCCTGCTGTCCCGCAGCGCGCGACTCGGTTGCGGCTCGCCGCCGCTTGGGGTGATTCCACGCGGGCGCAGCGTCCTCTCAAGGTGCCGGGGGCGCGCCGTCTCTGCTAGGGTGCCGGCCCATGGAGCTTGATAACACGCCTCTCCGCCTCGCCATCCTTCCTCTGTGCCTCGCCTTCGCGCTCTTCGCACTCGGCTGCGGAGACGACCCTGCGACCGAGGACGATGGCCCGGAGCCTCCGAGTACCACCGACGAAGACGCGGGCGCCAAGGCGCCAGCGAAAGCGGACGCGGGAGCCGCTCCGGCGAACCCCACCCCGAGCGACCCTCAGTCCTCCGGCAACAAGCAGGATGCCGCCGCGAGCAAGCCCGGCGTGGCAAGCGGCAAGGACGCGGGCCCGGAGAAATCGGACGCCGGCTCAACCAAGCCCTCCGGCGAGTCTGGGAACACCATCTACACGGGAGCGCCCGAGTGCCCCA
>Ga0190271_10000648_pt1 | contig 18131 bp, 16 predicted proteins | sample Popmic356T_FD_133747 | JGI IMG/M metagenome (GOLD analysis project Ga0190271, IMG submission 133747) | Populus adjacent soil microbial communities from riparian zone of Weber River, Utah, USA - 356 T | ecosystem: Environmental > Terrestrial > Soil > Riparian zone | place: USA: Utah | collected...
CCCGCAAGCCGCACCCAGTCGAACCAGTAGCCCATGGTCGCCATCATCGTCGTCAGGCCCGCACCGACGATGGCGATGACGATCGCCAGCCCAAGCTGCGTGCCGGCGAGACAGATCAGCGCCGCGCGCGTGCCATGCCGCAACCCGTTGGCGATCAGCAGCGTCACATTCGGTCCCGGCACCATCGCCAGCACGACGCACGCAACGACATAGGCGAGGTAGAGTTCGAGGGACATCTGATTTGCTTTCCGCCTTCCATACCCCGCAGCACCGCATCAAAGCGGAATGTGCTAGGAAAAGGCAAGCGTCGAGGTCACCGCCCATGCACCGTGCCCTGTCGGAGCGATATGCGCGATTCGCACGCGAGGAAGCTGCGGGACGCTCGCCGCTTTACCAGCGCCTGACGCAAGGGGTCGCAGCGGATGACGCGATCCTGTCGCTGCTGGCGACGCTGCCGGAGCCGCGGCAGCAGCCGAACCTGCTGCTGGGCGCGATGAAATTCGCTTTCGGCGCGCAGCCGGACTGGCCGCGCTTTCGCGATCTGGTGGTGAGCGAGTGGCCGGAGATCAGCGCGATCATGCGCGATCGCACGACGCAGACCAACGAGGTCGGACGCTGCGCGACGCTGCTGCCGGTGCTGGCAGGCTTGCCGCAGCCCCTGGCGCTGATCGAGGTCGGCGCCTCTGCCGGGCTTTGTCTTTTGCCCGATCGATATGCCTATGATTACGGCGGCGGGCGGCTTGCGGGAGCAGCGACCGACGCGCGGGCGCCGACGCTGCGCTGCGATCCCGGCGGCGCACCGGTGCCCGACCGGCTTCCCGACGTCGTCTGGCGAGCCGGGCTCGACCTCAACCCGATCGACGTCAACGATGCAGACGCCTGCGCCTGGCTCGAGGCGCTGATATGGCCCGAACAGACCGGGCGGCTCGCGCGATTGCGCGCAGCGCTGGCAATCGCGCGCGACAACCCGCCGACACTCGTTCGCGGCGACCTGATGAGCGATCTGCCGGCGCTGGTGCGGCAGGCGCCACGCGAGGCGACGCTGGTGATCTTCCATACCGCCGTGCTCGGCTACGTGGTCGAAGCCGGCCGCGCGATCTTCACCGATGCCGTGCAGCGGCTTGGCGCCGTCTGGATCGCCAACGAGGCGCCCGCGGTGTTGCCGCAGATCGCAGCCCAGCTGCGCGGCCGCGCCGAGCCCGGCCGGTTCATCCTCGCCGTCAACGGCAAGCCGAGGGCGCTGACCGATCCGCATGGCGTGAGCATGGTGTGGATCGGGGAGTAGCGTCGACCCCCGGAACAAATTCGAACACTCCGCGTCATTGCGAGGAGGAGCGAAGCGACGACGAAGCAATCCAGCCGCGCGCGAAGCGCGCCAAAAAAATGTACGTATGCGCAGCAACCTCAGCGTTTTCTTGCGCGCCTGCCGGCGCTGGATTGCTTCGCTACGCTCGCAATGACGCTGAGTTCACTTACTGGAGTTTGAAATGAACCTCGGCAATTACAAACCCGGCATCGTCTATTCGATCTACATCGCGGCCACGCCGGAGAAAGTCTGGCTGGCGCTGACGTCCGCCGAATTCTCGCGGCAATACTTCTCCGGCCTCGCCGTCGAGGTCGAGGAGCGCCTCGGCGGTGCGTTCGTGCTGCGGGCGCCCGACGGCTCGGTGCACATCTCCGGCGACGTGGTCGAGTGCGATCGTCCGCGCCGGCTGACCGTCACCTTCAACGTCAACTGGCCCGGACTTGTCGAGGCGCTCGGCGTCGAGGTCGTGCGCTACGAGATCGAGCCTGCCGGCGAGACGGTGCGGCTGACGATGTCGCAGCTGCACGACCGGCCGATCAGCGACGACATCCTCTCCGGCGGCCGCGAGGGCTGGCCGGCTATCCTCTCCGGCCTGAAGAGCCTTCTGGAAACCGGACACGCACTGACGATCCCGATGCAGCCGCCGGCGCGGATGCTGCAGGCGTTGAAGAAACTCGGGATCAAGGTGCCGGGGATGTGAGGCGATCCAGTCGCGCGCAAGGCGCGCCAAACAAAAAGCTCGGAGCTTCAGTTAAGCGTTGCGAATTTAATTTGCGCGCTTCGCTGGCAATGACGCCGGGGCCTATCCCCTTGCCCTGAGCTCTCTCCGGATCACCTTGCTGGTCGCCGTCATCGGCAACGAATCCGTAAACGCCACATGCCGCGGATATTCGTGCGCCGACAGCTGCACCTTGACGAACTCCTGGATCTCCTGCGCGAGCGCGTTGGTGCCTTCGAAGCCGGGACGCAGCACGATCCAGGCCTTGACCGCTTCGGTGCGGATCGGATCGGGAATGCCGACGACGGCGGCGATCGCCACGGCCGGATGCTTGATCAGCGTGTTTTCGATTTCGGCAGGGCTGATACGGTAGCCGGCCGAAGTGATCACGTCGTCCTCGCGGCTGACGTACCAGAAGTGTCCGTCGTCATCGCGTCGGCCGAGGTCGCCGGTCATGAGATAATCGCCGGTGAACTTTGCCGTCGTCGCCTCGGGGTTCTTCCAGTATTCGAGCATGGTGGACGCGGTCGCGCGGTGAATGCCGATGCCGCCGGTGGTGCCGTTCGGGACTTCCCTGCCCGCGTCGTCCAGCACGCGCACGTCGAAACCCGGAATGGCGCGGCCCATCGAGCCGGGTTTTATGGGAAACAGTTTTGCGTTGTTGCCGACACAGAGATTGCACTCGGTCTGGCCGAAAATCTCGTGCACGTCGATGCGGAAGGTCGCGCGCACCCAGTCGAGCAGTTCGGCGCCGAGCGACTCGCCGCCGGAGATGATGCTGCGCAGGTTGACGCCGTCGGCGCGTACGCCCGCCTGCCGCATCAGCTTCAGCGCGGTCGGCGGAAAGAACACGTTGCGGATTTTGTGATCGGCCATCAGCTTCATCGCCGCCTGCGGCTCGAACTTCCGCGCGCGGCTGGCGACGATCGGCACGCCGCAGTACCAGGCCGGGAACAGCGCGTTGAACAATCCGCCGATCCAGGCCCAGTCGGCCGGCGTCCAGTAGACGTCGCCAGGTTTTGGCAGGAAATCGTGGCACATCTGGATGTTCGGCAGATGGCCGAGCAGCATGCGGTGCGCGTGCAGCGCGCCTTTTGGATTCCCGGTGGTGCCGGAGGTGTAGATGATGATCGCCGGATCGTCGGCGCGGGTGACGACGGGCGTGAAGGCGTCGGACGCGCGAGCCAGCGCCGCGCGAAAGGATTTCGTGCCCGCGGGCGCATGCTCGCCGACCACATAGATGTGTTTCAGGTCAGGCACGCGGTCACGGATGCGCGCGAGCTTTTCCAGCCCGCCCTCGTCGGTGACGATCGCCTTCGCCTCCGAGTTGGTCAGGCGAAACTCCAGCGCGTCCTCGCCGAACAGGGTGAACAGCGGCACCGAGACCAATCCGGAGCGGAAGGCGGCGAGATGCACCACCGGCAGTTCGACCGACTGCGACAGGAACACCGCCACGCGATCGCCGCGCTGGATGCCGTCCGCCTGCAGCAGGTTGGCAAAACGGTTCGAGAGCATCCTGAGGTCGTCAAACGAATAGTTGTTCGCGCGCCCGTCGGCGCCGACGTCGATCAGCGCCAGCCGGTCCGAGCCGTCCGCGTGCTTGTCCACCGTTGCCGTGCCGATGTTGAAATGCTCCGGCACGTTCCAGCGGAAGTCGCGGTAGAGGGCGGCGTAGTCGGTGGTTTCGGTGAGCATGGTGCGGAGACTAGCGTCGAGCGTTGAGCGAATAAACCCTATGGGGAATACAGTTGCACTGAACGCCAGCCTCCCCTTGAGGGAGAGGGCGAAGCCTCCGTCGCTTGATGGCCACTTTCGATGTTCATAAGGTCCCGCACGATTCTTAACCGGACCCGCAATGCCGAACCAGTTCAAGTCCGTTGTCATGGCCCAGCTCGGCGACCTGCCGCCGCCGACGCGTGCGGAGCGGGACGTTATCTACGAACGATTGCGGACCGAGCTTGCCGCGATGGCGCCAGGCGAAGCCGAACCGGGCGAGCACGCGGAACACGTGGCTGCGCTCGAACAGGCGATCGAAGCCGTCGAGGCGGAGCTGCTGGGCCGCGAGCCGACGCCGGCGCCCGGCCCACCCGCAACCTCGACGCCCGCCCCGGTTGAAAGCCCCCCTGCCGAAAAACCGGCCCGCGCGCCCAGGACCGCGGTGCTCGCGGCCGCCGCCATTGCCATCGTCGCCATGCTGGGCGGCGGCGCGTGGTATTTCGTCACCACGCAGCACGACACGCCGCTGCCGCCAACCACCGCCGTCCCGCAGCAGGACGCCAATGCCGATCTGCGCAAGGAGCTCGATCAGGCTGCGACCGACAGGGCGAAGAGCTTTCAGGAGGCGATGCGCGGCGGCGACGCGGCGACCGCGGCGTTCCTGCTGCAATCCGGCTATCAGCCGACGCGGGTCGAGCTCAGGACTGCGCTGCTCGATATCAAATACACGCCGCAGCTCGAGGCGGCGACGCTGTCGATTGCGCCGGACATCCGCGACATCGCCTGCAGCTTCACCGCGTATCAGGATGTGCGCCGGCCGATGATTGCGCAGCGCCTGTTCGACGCGGAGGACGCGTACGCGATCATGAAGCAGCTCGGCCAGGACACCTGGAAGTCGATCTGCGCCGTCGACGCCGGCCGATGGCAGAAGGCGCTGGTGAAGATCGAACAGCAGAACGCCCAGTACAACAAGCCGGACGCCGAGAAGAAGCAGCAGGCCGAGGCCTGCATTCGCAGGTTCGGCGCGAAGGAGGCCGAAGAGCGCTGGATGCAGGCGCAGTGCGAGGCCTGCCCGGAGAGCCACTCGAACTGCGAGTCCTATTGTCCGCAGGCGCCGAAGGCTGCCGACGACGATGAAGCCCGCTTCTTCAGCTTCAACCGCAGCGACATGTCGATGGCGGCAATGACATCACGCAAACCGAACGCCGGCCGCGGCGAACTCTACTGCAACCTGCAATACCTGACACGCGCGACCGACTTCGACCTCGCCAACCTGCAGCGGTTTCGGGCACTGGCGGGGTTGTTCAAGTAGGGCGAAGTGGCGCCAGCCTCTATCCCTTCTCCCCTCACGAGGGAGAGGGGAAGCACTCAGCCGCCGCTCAGCGCGGCCTTCACAAGGCCGCTCGCCTTGGCGAAATCCATTTGCCCGGCGTACTTCGCCTTCAGCGCGCCGACCACCTTGCCCATGTCCTTCATGCTGGCGGCGCCGGTCTCCGTGATGGTGGTGGCAATCGCCGCCTTCACGTCGTCGTCCGACATCTGCTTCGGCAGGTAGGCGGTGATCACCGCGATCTCGTCGCGCTCCTGCGCTGCGAGTTCGGCGCGGCCGCCCTTCTCGTACAGCTCGACCGACTCCTGGCGCTGCTTGATCATCTTCTGGAACACGCCGAGCAGGTCGTCGTCCGACAACGGCGGCTTGCCGTTGCCGCGCGCGTCGATGTCGGCGTTCTTGATGGTCGAATTCATCATGCGCAGCGTGGAGAGCTTGCGCTCTTCCCTCGCCTTCATGGCGTCCTTCACGGCATTGTTGATGGCGTCGCGCAGCATGGCGGATCTCCAGCAGTGTTCGCGCGATGATTTAGGGGTTTTGTGGCTGATTCACAACAATCACCCGCGCCGTCCCTGCGAAAGCAGGGACGACCGCCTACCTCCGCAACCACTCATCCAGCGCTGCAGCCGTCGCTTCCGGCTGCTCCAGCGGCGCGAGGTGGCCGCAGTCCGGCACGATCACGAGCTTTGCGCCCGGGATCATCGCCGCCATCTCCGTCGAGAACTCGTTCGAGATCAGCATGTCCCTGTCGCCCGACAGCACCAGCGTCGGCACGCGGATGTCTTTGAGAAACGGGCGCGAGTCCACGCGGGCGATGATCGCGGTCTGCTGGCGGATGAACGCGTCCGGGCCGGAGTCCTCGCCGGTGAGGCGCGAAATCTCCATCAATGCCGGATCGTTGACGCGATCAGGATGCACGCTGAGCGGAAAGCCCGCCGCCCGCACCTCGGCGTAACGGCCTGCCTTCGTTTCACTGACGCGTTCGTTGCGGAGTTTCGTCGCCGCCGGCGTGTCGGGACGCGCGGAAGTGTTGAGCAGCGCCAGCCTTGCGACGCGCTGCGGCTGCTGGCGGATCATCTCCAGCACGATGTAGCCGCCGAGCGAATGGCCGATCAGCGAGAATTTTTCCGGCGCCTCGTTCAACACGCGCGACGCCATCGCCGCGATCGTGTCGTCGCGGGTCTGGTTGGCCACGAACAACGACCCGTGCCGCCACAGCGTCGGGAGAATCGGCAGGTGGGTGCGGACCGAGCTGCCGAGGCCCGGCACCAGGACGATCGGCAGGTCAGCAGGCATCTCGCGGCTCCCGGGTCATTTTCCTGCAAAAACAGACAGGAAATCGCAACCATCTGTCAAATCGGCGTGTTTTCCGCGCGCGTGTGGATGGCGGGGCGCAGCGCTTTGACGGCGGCCTTGGCTGCCGCTAAGGAGTGCGCTCATGACACAAACAGATGCTGCGATCGCCTGGCCGGAACCGAAACCGACCGCGCTGCTGGTGCTTGCCGACGGTACCGTGCTCGAGGGCTTCGGCCTCGGCGCCGAGGGCGCCGCCGTGGGCGAGGTCTGCTTCAACACAGCGATGACCGGTTATGAGGAGATCCTCACCGACCCGTCCTATGCCGGGCAGATCATCACCTTCACCTTCCCGCACATCGGCAATGTCGGCACCAACGAGGAAGACATCGAGGCGCTGAACATGGCCGCGCGGCCCGGCGCCTGCGGCGTCATCCTGCGCGCCGACATCACCGATCCGTCGAACTACCGCGCGACGCGGCATCTCGACGCCTGGCTGAAGGCGCGCGGCATCATCGGCCTCGCCGGGATCGACACCCGCGCGCTGACCGCGCTGATCCGCACCAAGGGCATGCCCAATGCAGTGATCGCGCACGCCGGCAACGGCGGCTTCGACCTGCCCGCGCTGAAGAAAGAGGCCACGGCCTGGCCCGGTCTCGAAGGCATGGACCTCGTGCCGATGGTGACGAGCGGGCAGCGGTTCGTCTGGGACGAAACGCCGTGGGCCTGGGAGAAGGGCTACGGCCGGCTGGACAAGGCGGAGTTCAACGTCGTCGCCATCGACTACGGCATCAAGCGCAACATCCTGCGCCTGCTCGCGGGCGAAGGCTGCAAGGTGACGGTAGTGCCGGCGACGACCTCGGCCGACGACATCCTGGCGATGAAGCCGGACGGCGTGTTCCTGTCGAACGGTCCGGGCGATCCGGCGGAGACCGGCAAATATGCCGTGCCGGTGATCAAAACGATCGTCGATTCCGGCCTGCCGACCTTCGGCATCTGCCTCGGCCACCAGATGCTCGGCCTCGCGCTCGGCGGCAAGACCGTGAAGATGCATCAGGGCCACCACGGCGCGAACCACCCGGTGAAGGACATGACCACCGGCAAGGTCGAGATCACCTCGATGAACCACGGTTTTGCGGTGGACAAGACGACGCTGCCGACGAATGTCGAGCAGACGCACGTGTCGCTGTTCGACGACTCGAACTGCGGCATCGCGCTGTCGGACAAGCCGGTGTTCTCGGTGCAGTATCACCCGGAAGCGTCACCGGGCCCGCGCGACAGCCATTATCTGTTCAGGCGGTTTACGGATTTGATGCGGGCAAGGAAGAGGTAGCGGTTACGGCGACCGTCGCCTCACGCCATCCTTGTTGAAGAACACCCGGAACGGCGTGGTTCCCGACGCGCTGCCGTCAACCGCGCGGTACTTGCCGTTGGTGCACAGCGTACCGCCCTGCATCGGCACCGCGTCGAACTCGACGATGTTGTAGAACACCTTGCCGTCGGTCAGCGTCGCCGAAAAATTCGTCGAACACTTGTCGCCCTTGATGACCGGGTCGTAGCCCTTGATGACGATCCCCTGGCCGGATGTGCTCTCGAACGTGTCGGTCAGCAGCGGCCAGGCTTCGAAGTTTTCGGGTTGCACGGTTTGAGCAAAGGCGGGTGACGAAAGGCACGCGGCGATAACGGCCGCTAAGACGGGCTTGAAGGTCAGCATGGTCTTGCCCCGGGGAACGAGTGCAGTCTCGTCATTATATACGGGGGGCGCGGAACCGGGTTTCACCGCCCCAACACGTCATTCCCGCGCCAGAAGCTCCGTCCGCACCGATTTCAGGATCTCATCCGAGAGCCCGCGATCGCTGGCCGCCGCCCGCGCCATCACCAGCGCGCCGATCATCGCCGCTGCGCGCGCGATCGCCGTGCGGCGACGCTCCGCCGCCGTCTCGCCGGCGGATACCGCCGTCAGCACCTCGATGAACTGGCCCACACCTTCGGCGAAGACCTCGCGCAGTTCGTCGCCGGCGCGTGGCGCATCGCTGCCGATCGCCGCGACCGAGCAACCGAGCTCCGGATGATCGCGATGCGAGCGCGACACGTAGATCTTCAGAAGTTTTTCAAAACCATCCGCGCCGGACAGCCCGCCTGTCGCTGCGAGCCATTCGGTCACTGACTGATGCAGCGCCTGCCGCAGCGCCTCGGCGGCGAGTTCGTCCTTCGACCTGAAATGGCTGTAGACCGCGCCGTGGGTCAGGCCGGCTGCTTCCGCCAGCGCATCGACGCCAACGCCCTCGAGCCCGCGCTCGCGAAACAGCCTTCCCGCGGCGGTCATCACCCGCTCACGGTTTTCCGCCGCCTTTTCCTTCGAAATGCGCATGCGTCCGTCCTCCCCGGTCCGTCGCCTCGCGGGCATGGCTGCCCTTCCGGACTTGCGCTGGACAGCCACGGGATTATTAATTACGATCGTAATCATAAACCATCGATCCCGGGATATCAAGCGATGAACGCCGAAGCTCCAAAGGATATTGCCGCGCTGCTCAAGGAAGAGCGCGTCTACGACGTCGTCCCGCCGCAGGTGATGGCCTCGATGACCGGGCTGGAGTTCATGCAGGCGATCATCGACGGCAAGCTGCCGGCGCCGCCGATCACCGGCACGATGGGATTCCTCGTGACCAGGGTCGAGAAGGGATATGCGCTGGCCGAGGCGATCCCCTCGTTCGACTACTACAACCCGATCGGCTCGGTGCACGGCGGCTTCGCCGCAACCTTGATGGACACCGTGCTCGGCGTCTCGGTGCACACGATGATGGAGAAGGGCCAGGGCTACACGACGCTGGAATTCAAGATCAGCTTCATCAAGGCGATCACCAGGGACACCGGCCCGATCCGCGCCGAAGGCCGCGTGCTGAGCTGTGGCCGCCGCGCCGCCACCGCCGAGGCGCATCTGCGCGACGCCAGCGGCAGGCTGCTCGCGCACGCGACGACGACGTGTCTGGTGTTCGATATTCCGCTGCCGACGTGAAAACGCCCGCCGACGGCGGGCGTTTTCTTTCCGAGGCATAGCCGTTCGTAGAAGGGCTATGCCTCGCAATAACTCCAAGTGGCGTCACCGCGCGTTATCGCCGTCGTTGCGGCTCGCTTCGAACAGGAACCACGTCCGCTTCTCGGTCCCGTCGATGAACTCCTCAAGCAGCGCCGCGGTCGCACGGTCTTCGTGCTCGTCGGCGATGCCGTGCGCTTCGCGCATCGCCTTCGCCACGGCCTTGTTGTCCTCCATCAGCTCGCGCAGCATGTCGCGAGCGGGCACGAACTTCTCATCGTTGTCCTCGATCGTCTGCAGCTTGCCGATGTGACCGATCGAACGCAGCGTCGTGCCACCGATCTTGCGGACGCGCTCGGCGATTTCGTCGGTGGTGGCAAGGATGGCTGCCGACTGTTCCTCGAACAAAAGGTGATAGTCGCGGAAGTGCGGACCGGACACGTGCCAGTGGAAATTCTTTGTCTTCAGGTAGAGCGCGTAGGCGTCGGCGAGAATACGGTTCAGCGCCGCGGAAACCTTGTCCACCGCCTCCTGCGACAGGTCAGTGGGCGTGTCGAGCGCGGGAGCGACTTTGCGATTTTCGAGCTTGACTGGCTTGTTCACGACAGATTCCTCACGTGCAAGCGGCGGCGCGCCGCAATAGACAGGGGCCAAGAGACCAATTAACGTCGCGCGCAAGCCAGAGTTCCACCTTCCGGAACATCAAATTTCCTGCATGACCGACGCAGCGCCGCAGATTTCAGTGGTCCTTCCCGCGCACAACGAGGAAGGCAATGTCGCTGCCATGGCGCAGCGGCTCACCGCAATTCTCGGCAGCCTCGGCACTTACGAAATCGTCTTCGTCGACGACCGCTCGACCGACGGCACGCTGGCGGCGATCCGCGCGCTGGCGAAGGCCGACAAGCGGGTGCGGTTCGTCTCGTTCGTCCGCAACTTCGGCCATCAGGTCGCGCTGCGCGCAGGGCTTCGTCACGCGCGCGGCAGCGCCGTCATCCTGATGGATTGCGACTTCGAGCATCCGCCCGAACTCGTTCCGGAACTGATCGCGCGCTGGCGCGAGGGCGCGAAGGTGGTGGTCACCCAGCGCAGCAGTCCGCGCGAGGCGACGACGTTTGCAAAGCGTGCGACGTCGCAGCTCTACTACCGTCTGTTCAAGTCGCTGTCGGACATTCCGATCGAACCGGGCAGCGCCGATTTCCTCCTGCTGGATCGCTCGGCCGTCGATGCCGTCAACGCCTTCGACAATCACGACGTGTTCCTGCGCGGTCTCGTGCGCTGGATCGGACTGCCGCTCGCGACCGTCAGCTACACGCAGGGCACCCGCAGCGCGGGTGAATCGAGTTACACCTTCCGCCGCATGATCGACCTCGCGGTCGTCGGCATCATTTCGCACAGCATCCGCCCGCTGCGCATCGCGATCTATCTGGCGCTGCTGTTCGCGTTCGCGGCCTTCCTGCTGTTCGTCTATTCGATCGTCAGCTTCCTCTGGATCGGCCACACCGTGGCGGGGTGGACCTCGATCATGTCGGCGATCGCCACCCTCGGCGCCGGTCAGTTCCTCGTGCTCGGAATTATCGGCGAGTATGTCGGCCGCGTCCTGCGCGAGACCCGGCGCTGGCCGCTGTACATGATCGCGGAGACGGAAGCCTCGCAGGGCGCGGCGGTCGATCCACCGCCAAGCAACATCCACCGTCTGCCCGGTTCGTCCGCATGAAGGCGGGTGGCGTATCGGTCACGCCAGCGGACAGACTGCGGAACGCCACGGAACACTTTCTCCTTGGCGGCTCCGGGCCGCTGCGCTTGCTGATCCTGTTCGTGATCGCCTGGACGGCGTTCCAGACCATCTCTTTTTCTTCGGTGACGCTGCACGCCGATCTGACCGAGATCTTCGCCTGGTCGAGACATCCCGCGGCGAGTTACTACAAGCACCCGCCCCTCGGCGCGCTGATGGGATGGGCGTGGTTCTCGGTCTTCCCCATCACCGACTGGTCGTTTCATCTGCTGGCGATGACCAATGCCGCGGTCGGGCTGTTCTTCGTCGACCTGATTGCACGGCGTTACCTGGAGCCCGAGAAGCGGATCTTCGTGCTGCTGTTCCTTCTACTGACGCCGTTCTACCAGTTTCACGGGCAGCGCTTTGCATCGAACCAGACGCTGCTCTCGACCTGGCCGATCGCCACCTACTGCTTCCTGCGTGCGTTCGAGAGCCGCGGCGTGCTGTGGCCGGTCCTCGCCGGCGTGGCAGCAGCCGTGGCCATGCTCGGAAAATACTTCTCGATCTATCTGATCGCCGCCTTCCCCGTCGCAGCACTGCTGCATCGTGACGGCGTGCGCTACCTGCTCTCGCCGGCGCCGTGGATTTCCGCGGCCGCGGGCCTCGCCGTGCTCGCGCCGCATCTCGCGTGGCTGCACACGAACGGTCCGCAGCCGTTCAACTACGCCTTCCAGGTGCACGGCAACATCGGCTTTGGCACGGCGCTGAAGAAGAGCGGCAGCTACCTGCTCGGGCTGATCGGCTATGTCGCGCTGCCGGCGGCGGTCTACTGGCTTGCGGTGCGGCCGGGCCGCGCGACGTTGCGCGATACGTTTTGTCCTGCGGATTCGGACAGGCGCATGCTGGCAGCGCTGTTCGCGGTTCCGCTGATCCTGCCGGCCATCATGACGCCGATCCTGAAGACGTCGCTGACGCCGCTGTGGAGCATGCAGGCCTGGTTCCTGCTGCCGATCCTGCTGCTGGCGCCGCCGTCCGTGACATTACCGCGCCGCGCGCTGCTCACCACCGCCATTGTCGTGGCCGCAACAACGCTCGTGGTGCTCGCGGCCTCACCTATCATCGCCTGGCGCTATCACACCCATGGCATCGGCGACAGCCGCGAGCATTCCGACGGATTGGCGAGCGAACTCACGCGCCTGTGGCGCGACCGCTTCAAGGCCCCCTTGAGCATCGTCACCGGCGATGAACGCCTCGCCGGCGCCGCAACGTTCTACAGCGCCGACCATCCCGACTTCGTGTTCGTCGTAGGGCTCTGGACTTCCCCCTGGGTGACAGCGGAACGCGTCACCCGTGAAGGCGCCGCGATCGTCTGCCGTGCGGTCGACCAGGGCTACTGCATCCAGGCCGCGCAAACCCTTGGCGCCAGCGAACAGATGCTGCAGAAGACGGAAATCACGCTGGCCAATCATTTCCTCGGCAGCACCACCCGGCCCGACAAATTCCTGATTTGGCTGGTACCCCCTGCTGGCTTACCACGCTGATTGGCCATGTCAGACAACACCTGGATCAGCTTCTGGAACTCGCAGCATTCGATTTACGTGAATGCACGGCATTTCGACGTGCACTATCGCGACGTCGCCGACCGGATGCTGCAACTAAAGCCCGCGCGCAGCGCCAACGTGCTCGACTTCGGCTGCGGTGAAGCGCTGCACGCCGATCGTGTCGCGGCGCAGGTCGGGCAACTGTGGCTGTGCGAGGCCGCCTCGCGTGTGCGCGACAATCTGCGCGGCCGCTTCGGACATCTGACCAATGTGAAGGTGATCGGCCCCGAAGACCTCGCAGCGATGCCGGCCGGATCGATCAACCTGATCGTCGCCAATTCTGTCGCGCAGTATCTGACGCGCGACGAACTCGATGGATTGCTGCGCACCTGGCGGCAGCTGCTGAGCGCCGACGGACGCCTGATCCTCGCCGACGTGGTTCCACCCGGCGTGAGCCCGATCTCCGATGTGCTGGCGCTGTTGCGCTACGCCAGAAGCAACGGATTTCTTCTCGCGGCCTTCGGGGGGCTCGTACGCACGGTGCTGTCGCCGTACCGCCGCATCCGCGCAGAACTCGGCATCACGACCTATACCGAGCAGGAGATCACCGGGCGGATCGATGACGCCGGGTTCCGCACGCAGCGGCTGGCCTTCAACTTCGAACATCAGCCGGCACGAATTTCCTTCGTCGCGACACCTCGCTAGGGCGGTTCGCCAGAAGGCGGTTCCGCATTTACCAACATCAAAGGTTAGCTGACCGCGCTAACGACTCTTTGGCGCGGGCCAACCACAATGCGCGCGACCCGGTGGCGGAAGTGTCGACGCGGGAGCCCTGCAAGGCTCCTAATCCTGGTTCAAGTCCAGGCCGGGTCTCCAATCCTCCCTTCCCTTTGAAAACAAAGGGTAATCCGCTGGTGGATGGCCGTTTTATTCGCTTCCCCGGCACCGGAATCTGGTCTAGACACGGCCCCGCGCGGGAAGAAGCCCGCACAGGGTCTAAGGGACGCGCGGCAAGCGCGCCCTTTTTTTGTGTGCGGTTGCCGCCTCTGACGACGGGACGCAATGCCGAAACGAACTGATATCTCGACGATTCTGATCATCGGCGCGGGGCCGATTGTGATCGGCCAAGCCTGCGAGTTCGACTACTCCGGCACGCAGGCCGTGAAGACGCTGAAGGCCGAGGGCTATCGCGTCGTGCTGGTGAATTCCAATCCGGCGACGATCATGACCGACCCGGAACTGGCGGACGCGACCTACATCGAGCCGATCACGCCGGAGATCGTCGCCAAGATTATCGAGAAGGAACGCAACGTCATTCCCGGCGGCTTCGCGCTGCTGCCGACCATGGGCGGCCAGACGGCGCTGAACTGCGCGCTCTCGCTGCGCAAGCAAGGCACGCTCGACAAGTTCAACGTGGAAATGATCGGCGCGACCGCCGACGCCATCGACAAGGCCGAAGACCGCCAGCGCTTTCGCGACGCAATGACCAAAATCGGCCTCGAGACGCCGCGCTCGCAGCAGATCAAGAACCTGCCCGATGCGCTGCGTGCGCTCGACGATATCGGCCTGCCGGCGATCATCCGCCCGTCGTTCACCATGGGCGGCACCGGCGGCGGCATCGCCTACACCAAGGCCGAGTTCATCGAGATCGTCGAACGCGGCATCGATGCCTCGCCGACCAACGAGGTGCTGATCGAGGAAAGCGTGCTCGGCTGGAAAGAGTACGAGATGGAGGTGGTCCGCGACAAGAAGGACAACTGCATCATCGTCTGCTCGATCGAGAACCTCGACCCGATGGGTGTCCATACCGGCGACTCGATCACCGTGGCGCCGGCGCTGACGCTCACGGACAAGGAATACCAGATCATGCGCGACGCATCGCTTGCGGTGCTGCGCGAGATCGGCGTCGAGACCGGCGGGTCGAACGTGCAGTTCGGCGTCAACCCGGTCGACGGCCGGCTTGTGATCATCGAGATGAACCCGCGCGTGTCGCGCTCCTCGGCGCTGGCCTCGAAGGCGACCGGCTTCCCGATCGCCAAGGTCGCGGCCAAGCTTGCGATCGGCTACACGCTGGACGAGATCGCCAACGACATCACCGGCGGGGCGACGCCGGCGTCGTTCGAGCCGACTATCGACTACGTCGTCACCAAGATTCCGCGCTTCGCCTTCGAGAAATTTCCCGGCGCCAGCCACACGCTCACGACCTCGATGAAATCGGTGGGCGAGGTGATGGCGATCGGCCGCACGTTCCAGGAGAGCCTGCAAAAGGCCCTGCGCGGTCTGGAGACCGGCCTGACCGGCCTCGACGATATCGAGATCGAAGGGCTCGGCCACAGCGACGACAAGAACGCCGTGCGCGCAGCGCTCGGCACACCGACGCCGAACCGGCTGCTGCAGGTCGCGCAGGCCATGCGGCTCGGCTGGAGCAACGAGGACATCTTCGCCTCCTGCAAGATCGATCCCTGGTTCCTGGCCCAGATCCGGGACATCGTCGACACCGAGGCAAAGGTTATAGCGCACGGTATGCCGCCGCACGCTCAGGGCATTCGCGCCCTGAAGGCAAAGGGGTTTTCCGACGCGCGGCTCGCGGTCCTCGCGAAGAAGACCGAGGCCGAGGTGAAGGCACAGCGGCGCACCCTGAACGTGCGCCCGGTGTTCAAGCGCATCGACACCTGCGCTGCCGAGTTCGCCTCCCCCACGGCCTATATGTACTCGACCTACGAGATGCCGTTCGCAGGCTCTGTGGCGGATGAAAGCGCGCCGTCGGCAAGGAAGAAGGTCGTCATTCTCGGCGGCGGGCCGAACCGCATCGGCCAGGGTATCGAGTTCGACTACTGCTGCTGTCACGCCTGCTTCGCGCTGCGCGATATCGGCTATGAAACCATCATGATCAACTGCAATCCGGAGACGGTGTCGACCGACTACGACACCGCCGACCGGCTCTACTTCGAACCGCTCACCGAAGAGGACGTGCTCGAAATCATCGATACCGAACGGACCAACGGCACCCTGCACGGCGTGATCGTCCAGTTCGGCGGACAAACGCCGCTAAAACTCGCGCGCGCGCTCGAAGCAGCCAACGTCCCGATCCTCGGCACCTCGCCGGAAGCGATCGACCTCGCCGAGGATCGCGACCGCTTCAAGCGCGTGCTGGACAAGCTGCAGCTGAAACAGCCGAAGAATGGCATCGCCTACTCGGTCGAGCAGGCGCGGCTGATCGCCGGTGAACTCGGTTTCCCGCTGGTCGTGCGCCCGTCCTATGTGCTCGGTGGCCGCGCGATGCAGATCATCCGCGAGGACGGCCAGCTCGGCGACTACCTGCTCGGCACGCTGCCTGAGCTCGTGCCCGCCGACGTCAAGGCGCGCTACCCGAACGACAAGACCGGGCAGATCAATACCGTGCTCGGCAAGAACCCGCTGCTTTTCGACCGCTATCTGTCGGACGCAGTCGAAGTGGACGTCGATTGCCTGGCGGACGGCAAGGACACGTTCGTCGTCGGCATCATGGAGCACATCGAGGAGGCCGGCATCCACTCCGGCGACTCCGCCTGCTCGCTGCCGCCCCACTCGCTCAGCGCTGCGACGATTGCCGAGCTGGAGCGTCAGACCCGCGCGCTGGCGCTCGGCCTCGATGTCGGCGGATTGATGAATGTGCAGTACGCGATCAAGGACGGCGATATTTACGTGCTCGAGGTCAACCCGCGCGCCTCGCGCACGGTGCCGTTCGTCGCCAAGGTGATCGGCAGGCCGGTGGCCAAGATCGCCGCGAGGATCATGGCCGGCGAGAGCCTTGCGTCGTTCAACCTGACCCCACGCAAGCTGGAGCACATTGGCGTCAAGGAATCGGTGTTCCCGTTCGCCCGCTTCCCCGGCGTCGACACGGTGCTCGGTCCCGAGATGAAGTCCACCGGCGAAGTGATGGGCCTCGACACGTCGTTTGCGATCGCGTTTGCCAAGAGCCAGCTCGGCGGCGGCACGCGCGTGCCGCGCAAGGGCACCGTGTTCGTGTCGGTGCGCGACGAGGACAAGTACCGCATCCTCGAAGCGGTGCGGCTGCTCGCCTCCGCCGGATTCAAGATTATCGCTACGTCGGGCACGCAGCGCTTTCTCTCCGACAACGGTGTCCCGACTGCAAAGGTCAACAAGGTGCTCGAAGGCCGTCCGCACATCGTCGACGCGATCACCAACGGCGAGGTGCAGCTGGTTTTCAACACCACGGAAGGCCCGCAGGCGCTGGCGGACAGCCGCTCGCTCCGGCGCGCCGCCCTCTTGCATAAGGTGCCGTACTACACCACTCTTTCGGGCGCAGTAGCGGCGGCGCAGGGGATCAAGGGCTATCTCGGCGGCGATCTCGAGGTCAGAACCCTGCAAAGCTACTTTCCCGGCTAGACTTCTGAATCACCACACTGGCGTGAAATTCCGGAGCTTTCGGTATATAGTTGGAACCCGCAGCGCCGGTGCGCTGTTCTGTTCCGGCATCGATGGACTGAACTGAGGCCCGACAAGGGCTTTAACCGTACAATGGGTTTTGCACTGCGGGTCTCGCCGGCCCGGGCGCAGGATCGAAGGACGACGAAATGGTTGAGAAAATTCCGATGACGCATGCGGGCTATGTCGCGCTCGAGGCCGACCTGAAGCGCCGCCAGCAGGTCGAACGCCCGCGGATCATAGAGCATATCTCGGAAGCACGGTCGCATGGCGACCTGTCCGAGAACGCGGAGTATCACGCCGCGAAGGAGCAACAGTCGCACAACGAAGGCGTCATCGCCGAACTCGAGGACAAACTTGCCCGCGCCGACGTGATCGACGTGTCAAAGCTGTCGGGCGACACCATCAAATTCGGCGCGACCGTAACGCTCATAGACGAAGACACCGATCAGAAGAAGGTGTGGCAGATCGTCGGCGAGCCGGAAGCGGACGCCAAGAAGGGCCGCATTTCGATCACCTCGCCGCTCGCGCGCGCGCTGATCGGCAAGAAGAAGGGCGCTTCCGTCGAGGTCGTCGCACCTGGCGGCGCCAAGGCCTACGAGGTCGCCAAGGTCGAGTGGAAATAGCTCACCGTTCGATCCTGGGAGCGCATATGAGCCTCGACAAACTTCGCGCGGCGTGGACGCCGCGCGTTCTCAGCCTGCTGCGGATCATGAGCGCGCTGGTGCTGTTGCAGTTCGCACTGGCGAAGCTGTTTGGCTTTCCGGTGCTCGCAGTTCTGAACAACACGCCGCGCTTCAGCCTCAACTGGTTCGCCGCATGCATTGAGCTGGCCGGGGGAGCGCTGTTGCTGATCGGCCTGTACTCGCGCTGCACCGCCTTCGTGCTCTCCGGCTTGATGGCGTTCGCCTATTTTCTCGGCCACGCGCACCGCAGCTTTATTCCGCTGCTGAACGGCGGCAATCAGGCCATGCTGTTCTGCTTCATATTCCTGTATCTGGCATTCGCCGGCGGGGGTTCGTGGAGCGTCGATGCGTTGCGGAAGCGGGCG
>Ga0190271_10000649_pt1 | contig 18112 bp, 10 predicted proteins | sample Popmic356T_FD_133747 | JGI IMG/M metagenome (GOLD analysis project Ga0190271, IMG submission 133747) | Populus adjacent soil microbial communities from riparian zone of Weber River, Utah, USA - 356 T | ecosystem: Environmental > Terrestrial > Soil > Riparian zone | place: USA: Utah | collected...
GACCGTGCCAGCAGGCCCGTGCTCATGACGATGGCCGAGTTGCCGAATACGCGGCGCTCGAAACCCGGCCGCAGTGCGATTTGCGGCCGGTAGCGGTACGGGATGCGTCGGGCCAGCAGCACGAAGGCCGCGGCGTGGCCGAGCAGGTGGGCCACGGGCAGGCAGTAGTAGCCGAGCCAAGGCGACAGCAATAACAGCCCAAGCAGATTTGCCACAGGCAGTGCGATGCGGCTCAAGGACACGTGCGTGAAGCGTTCCTCGTATTGCCAAACGTACTCGTGGAACGTGTTGACGGCCATGAGCACGATGCTGGGTGCCATGATCACGAAGTAACTGCTCACGATCTCGAGCGCTTCGGCGTCGAAGCCGGGCAGCATGGCGGCAAACAACGGCTCTCTGAACACGAGCAGCACTGCCGTAACTGCGGCTGCGAACAGGGCGACGATCGTGACGATGCTCGATGTGACGCTGTCGACGCTGGCGGCGCCGATGGCCTTGGCGCTCCCGAGGACCGGCAGGAAGTTCTTGCCGAGGTAGTCGACGCACAGATACATGAACAGGTTCGGCAGGACGGCGGCCGCGAAGAATGCGTCTACATGATGATTGAGGCCGAACAGAGCGGCGATCAGGACGTTGCTCAAGAGTCCGATGCCGAGCGCCACCAGAACCAACGCGTTGACGTTGACGATGGCGCGTGCCTGCTTGTTGCGATCGTTTCGCTTCACCGCGATCCCCAAGCGCGCAACGCAGCCGCGGGCTCGGCAGGCCGCGTTGCGGCATCGGCAGCGAGCATTGCCTGCATGCGGCTCGCGACGAACACGCGGAACGCGAGCTCGAGCGGCTCTAGGCTCGGCGGGTTGGGGCGCAAGTTGCCGACGACGGTCCGCAGGCGTGCGGGTATGGCCCGTCCGAGCCAACTCTCGCCCCAGTCGGTCCGGCGCGCCGAGCGCTTGCTTTGCAGGGCGCCGACCAAGGCTGCTCGGCAGCGCGCGCGCAGCGCCGGTGCGAACATCGTCGTGGCGCGCGCGGAGGTCAGCTCGTCGAGCAGCAGCTGTAGAACGCGCCGCTGCGTCAGAAAGTCGGTCACGGATGGAATCGCGACTCGTCGCGCGATCGCAACCTCCGGCAGCTGGCTACGAACGAACTCCCGCCAAAGGCGCTTGTCCGTGCGCAGCTCGTCGGGAAGCGCGCGCACGCAGTCGAGCACGGAGCGTGCCAGCAACGGGTTGCCGACGTCGAGATGCGCGGTCTTCAAGTCCGTCAAGGCCGCCAAGAAGGTCGGTATGCGCGACAGTCGAAAGAGCCGGTCGCGCCACGCCGCCATCGTCTCGCCGGGCGCGCGCATCAGCGCTTCCGGCAGCAGCTGATCCGGAAGCTCCAACGCCTCGATTTCGTTCGCGGCGAAGTAGTCGGCGAGCGTCGTCAGGCTCGTCTTGGAGCGCACGGCGTACGCCGATCGCACGCGCGCGGAGCCGAACGCGTGGTCCCCGCGGATCACGCCGTGGAAGCCCTCTTCGAACAGCGTCTTCCACACCCGGAAGCCGTCGACGTATCCAGAAATTCGATCCACGCGCCCTTCGCCGAGGGATAGAAACCGCCCGAGGACGGTCTCGGGATCGCTGCCCTCGGCCTCGATCGGAATGAATCGATGCGATACCCCAAGGATGCGTGCGACCTCGCGCGCCACCTGCGCGTCGTTGCCGTCCTTCTCCTCGCTGTGCGGAAGTCCCCACGTCACTGTTCCGATGCCACGCTCGCGCAGCAAGCAGAGGAGGCTGCGGCTGTCCGCGCCGCCCGACAGTGTCAGGATCCACTTGCGCGCATCGAACGACCACCGGCGGCAAGCGTCAATGACTGTCGAGCGCAGGCGCTCCAGGTGCGCGTCGTGTGAGAGGGTTGGCTCCGCGACGAGCTCGGTGGGTTCCACACTCGATTGCAGCCGCCAGCGAGCACGGTCGAGCAGCACTCGCTCGCCCGGTTGAACGCGCTTGAGCCGGGCGTCCCAACCGCCGCTCGGCCCCAGCGTGCCCGACGACAGCATCCATGGCAGAACGTCGCGGTTCGGCTCGAACGAGCCGAGCAGCGTGACGATCGCGCGCTGCGAGGTCGAGGCGATGAGCTCACGATCCGTCAGTGCATACCAGAGCGTCCGCGAAGCCACGCCGTCGGCGGCGAGCTCGACGTGAGTGTCGTCGGCGCGCAGCAGCGCATAGCTGCCGTCAGGCAGCGGCGCGCGCGGCACGTGCCAGTTGCCGGCGGGATCGAGCAACGTCCCAATGGCAAGGCTTGCTCCCTGCACACGCGTCGCATCGCTCGGATTCAGCACGGCGGCCGTCAATCCGGTGCGATGGACGACTGTAGGAGGTCGCGGCTCGATGTCGTCGGCAGCCAAACTGCGATTCAGCAGGCCCGCGTACGAGCCGAGCTCGTTTGGCGCCCCCGAATCTCGCGACACGACCACAACGGCTCTAACCATCTTGCCACCATTCGCTCGAGTCGCTGGGCCGGTTTCGGGTGATCATGCGTTGATCGCCGGTTCGAAGCTGGCCGATTTCGTCGCAGCGTCGTTGCGCAGCAGCGCATGCATGCGCGTGGCGACGAAGGCGCGAAACGCCAGCACGAGCGGCTCTATCGTGGGGCGCGTGATCCGCCAGCTGCGGACAGCGGCGCGCAGGCGCGCCGGGACCGCGCGCGACAATGCATTGAGGCGCCAAGCCTCACGGCCGGCTCGCGACGTGTTGACCGGGGCTCGCAGCTCGGCGCGCAGCGCGGCGCACACGCGCGCGCGCAGCAACGGCGGGAATAGGGAGGTCGCGTGCTCGGAAGCCAGCTCGTCGAGCAACAGCGTCAGCACGCGGCGGTCAGCTACGAAGTCCGTCAACGACGGAATCGCGACGCGAGTCGCGAGCGCCACGTCGGGGAGCAGGCCGCTGACGAGATCGCGCCAAAGCTGCTTCTCCGTACGCAGCGCGTCGGGTAGACGCCGCACGCACTCGAGCACCGAGCCCGAGAGCAGCGGAGTGCCGACGTCGACATACGCCGTCTTCAGGTCGGTCAAGCCGGCCAAGAGCGTCGGCACGCGAAATTGCTGATATAGCCGGTCGCGCCAAGTCGCGAGCGTCTCCTGCGGGCCGCGCCCGAGCCGCTCAGGCAGCGGCTGCTCCGGCAGCTCGAAGGTCTCGCATTCCTCGGCCGAGAAGAAGTCCGCGAGCGTCGTCAGGCTCGCCGTGCAGCGTGCGTCATAGGGAGAGCTCACGGGTATCGACCCGAAGGCCTCGTCGCCGCGAACGACGCCGTCGTATCCCTCCTCGAACAGCGTCTTCCAGATGTGGAAGCCGTCGACGTAGCCGGAGATTCGTGCGACGCGGCCTTCCCCGGCCGCGAGGAACCGCTCGAGCACGACCTCGGGAGCGCTGGTACGCGAATCGATGGGGAAAAATCGATGCGGCACCCCGGCCGTGGCGGCGAGCTGGCGAGCGACCTGTGCGTCGTTACCGGGCTCCTCGGTGCTCTCCGGAAGTCCCCACGTAACGGTCTTGATCCCGCGGTGTCGCAGCAAGCACAGGAGGCTGCGGCTGTCCGCGCCGCCTGACAACGTCAACACCCATTTGCGTGGCTCGAACGACCAGCGGTGGCACGCGCCTTCGACTGCAGCACGCAAGCGCTCGAGCTGCGCGTCGTGCGAAGCGGAGTCGTCTGCGGCGAACTCGACCACCTCCAATTTCCGCTCGAGTCTCCAGCGGGCGCGGTCGAGCAGGAGGCGCTCGCCTGGTTGGAGGCGATGGAGCCGTGCATCCCACGCAGCCGTCGGCCCCAGTGTTCCCGACGACAACATCCACGGCAGAGCGCCTCGGTTCGGCTCGAACGAGCCGAGCAGCGTCACGATTGCGCGTTGCGAGCTCGAGACGATGAGCTCCTGGTCGGTCAGCGCGTACCAGAGCGTGCGCGAGCCAACACTGTCGGCCACGAGCTCGACGTGCGCGTCGTCGGCGCGCAGCAGCGCATAGCTACCGTCGGGTAATGGCGCTTTGGGAACGTGCCAGTCGCCGCGCGGATCGAGCAACGTGCCGATTGCGATGCTGGCGCCGTGCATCCGCACTGCGTCGCTCGGATTGAGCAATGCCATCGACAGGCCGGCGTGGCTGACGAACGCCGGCGGTCGCGGTTGAATGTTGTCGCCGGCCAGCTTGCGATTCAACACGTCGCGAAAGGCGTCGAGTCGATTCGGTTGGCCCGGATATCGCGATGCTACGAGAACTGCCCTAACCATGTTGCCATGCCCCCCGAGCTACATAGCGGTACACCGAGCTCGTGAGCTCGGCGGCTTTGCGCCACGAATAGTCCGCGCGAATGACCGCGTGCAGTGCGCGCCCTTCGGCTGTCGGTGCCCCGGTCCCTTGCGTCATGAGCTTGATCTGCCGCGCCAACGCTTGCGTGTCCCCGACGGGGAAGTAACGATCGCGCGGCAGCGGAATCGCCAAGTTCGCCGGGATCGCGCTCGCGAGCAGGGGTACCTCGTAGACCGCCGCCTCGAGCAGCGCGATCGGATGACCTTCAACGGCGGACGGCAGGACGAACAGCCCGGCGTGCGTGTAGAGCTCGTGCAGCGCGACGCCGCTCTGGTACCCGGTGAGCACGATCGTGGGGTCGCGCGCGGCGTGCGCGATGAGCTCCTGGCAGTAGCCGTCGCTTTCTTCAACCTCGCCGACGAAGACGAGCTTCCAGCCCGGCGGGCGCGCAACCTGGAAGGCCGCGATCAAGTCCTGCTGGCGCTTCTCGGGAACCAAGCGTGCGACGCACAGCACATAGCGCCATGGCCGCAAGTCGAAGCGACGCAGCGTGTGGCGTGTTCGCCTCGGCGTTGCCTTCGGGGCGCCGTTCGGGATCAACGTTGCGACTATGCCGTAGCGTGCCTTGACGAATTCCTTGAGAACCGGCGAGACGACGATCGGCCCATGCGCGAAGGCGATTCCGAGGCGCTCGCCAATCCGCAACACCGCCTTCGTGAGCGGCCCCCATTTCTCGCGCTCATAGTCGGCGGCGTGGTGCGTGACGACGACGCGCAGTCCGAACAGGCGCGCGAGCGGGGCGAGCAGTGCAGGCCCGATGGCATGCAGATGCAGCACGTCGGGCCTCTTGACGGCAGCATAGAGCACGCCGAGCAGCGTGTGGACGGCCGTCTCGACAATCCGCGTTCGTGGGCTCCAGAGATAAGTCAGGGTGATACGCCGCCATTCGCGCCGGCGGCGCTCGCGCGGGTAATAAGCGCTACGCTGCACGATCTCGACGTCGCAGCCGAGCCGCGCGAGCAGCGGATAGAGGCGGCGAGCGTGCGTTTCGATGCCACCTTGCACGTCGACGACGCCGCGCAGCCCGAGAACCATGATACGCAGACGCGGTTGTTTCGCGGTCGCGGTGAGTGCAAGCGCTCGTGCGATTACGGCCATACGACACCCAAGCGGCTGTAGACACCCCGGATCCGCTCTAAATAACGCCGCGGCGAAAACTCGTCCTCGACGTGGCGGCGCGCCGCCAAGCCGGCGGCAGCGACCTCGGCGTCGGGCAGATCGGCGACGCGGCGCAAAGCTGCCGCGAGCTCCCCGACCGAGCCTGACTCGAAGGTCCAGCCCGATTCGTTCTCGACGACGAGCTCCGGCAGCCCGCCGATGCGCGCGACGATCAGCGGCTTGCCGAGCGCGGCACCCTCGAGAACCGCGAGCGGTGCGTTCTCGTACCACTCGGAAGGCACGACCACGGCGCGCGCCGACGAAACGGCGGCGTTCAGTTTCGCGCCCGTCATGAAGCCGAGAAACCGGACGTCGCAGCCCACGGCCAGAGCGCGCAGCTCGGGCTCGGCGGGCCCTGCGCCAATCAAGTCGACGCCAACCTTTGCTTCCGCGGCTGCGCGGATCAGCGTCGCGATTCCCTTCTCGCGCGCTAGGCGCCCGAAATAAACGAAGCGCGTTCCCGGCGCGTAGCACGCCTCGAACGAGTCTGCCGAGACGAAGTTCGGCACGTACTCGAACCGTTCGGCGGGATGTCCCCACTCCACGAGCTTGCGCAGATAGAACCGGCTCGGTACGAGAAACCGGTCGACGTTGCGCGAATAGCTGCCAAGCCACAGATGCAGGTAGCTCTCGACCATCACGAGCGCGCTCAACGCGAGGCTGCCCTTCATGCAGCGGTTCGTGACTACTTGATACAGGCGGCCATCGCGGCAACGCTCGCAAACGCCGTCGCGCGACAGCATGGTATAGGCGGGACAGGCAATCTTGAGGTCGTGCAGGGTCATGACGAGCGGGATGCCGCGCGCCCGCACGAGGCCCAAGATCGACGGCGACAAGTGGTGGTAGATATTGTGCGCGTGGCAGACGTCCGGCGCGGAGCGGTCGATCAGGCGCGCGAGCTTGCTGCGCGCCTCGAACGAGTAGACGGACTTGAGGCCCTTGCGGATCTTCGTGACCAGGCCGTCCGATTCGCGGCCGTACTCGAGCTCGGAGGCGAATTCCGAGCGCTCGGCGCCTCCGACGTTCATGCGGTGATTCATCGCGAACGGCACAACGTGGAAGCCGGCGTCATGCAGCATGCCGTTGTGGCGAAAGAAAACGACCTCTGCGCCGCCGCGCGGATAGTAGTAGTTGTTGATGCTGAGCAGAGTTGCGGCCATCGGCGCTCCTTCGCGGCCGTCGCGTCAAACGCGACGCGGCGAAATCCAGGACTTGGTCATGCCGAGCTACCGTTCGCTCTTGCTGCGCTCAAGATCGCGACCTCAGCCGATCTCGGCAGTCATCGAACCAGGAATGAGTTTCCAGAAAAGAGGATCGTGCGGAAAAGCCGCGCTCACGGCGTCTGCCGCTCTGCTGCTTGCGTTGTTTTCCGCCCACGGCTGTCTCTCTCCCTCGAAACCCCTGATCTGAGAACAAGAGCACGATTCATGCCAATCGCGCAGCGTGGACCGCGGCGTAGCGACCTCATGTCGCGGCGAGCAGACGAACGGTTCTTTAAGCCTTGAGCGCTGCGCGTGGCTCGCCTGCAGCGAGCCGCCAGCTCGGTGGCGCGTGCGCGACACGGCTCCGCGCGCTTTGTCGGACGACGACCGCGCGGCTTGCGACGACGCCCGAGAAGTACCAGAACAGATAGCCGAAGTCGTTCATCGAGAACACGCTCTTGTACAGGAGGCCGAACGTCACGATGATCATGGCGACGGCCCAGAGCTGGCCGAGGTGCGCCGCGGGGTCGCTCGAGCGGGCCAGCGTCAGCGAATCGCGCGCTAGCAGATAGAACACGAACAGGTACGCGAGCAGGCCCACGACACCGAGCTCCCACAGGAACGTGGTGACTTGCGTTTGTCCGACACCGAGCCGCAGGAAATAGTCCGAGTACCTGCCCGCGAAGGCCGGCAGGAACGACTCGGACACGTTGCCGGCGCCATAGCCGAACGCGAGCGTCAACGGGTCTTGGCTCGTATGTTCGAGCGCGATCTCGATGCTGTCGAAGCGGCCGACGTACGGCTGGTCCGTGTTGGCGGCTCCCGTGTAGAGGTAGTAGGTCAGCGACTCGGTGTTCGTGAAGAACTCGCCGAGCGGGCCGCCGTACTCGCCGTTCTGGATCAGAATGTTGTAGGCAATCACGAACGCCGTCCCGGCGAGGAGCCCGACGCCGACGATCGGCACGAGCTTCGGTAACAGCCGCGCCGTATTCGGCATCAGCATGGCAGGCACCAGTAGCGCGACGGGCAGCAGCAACACCGTGGCTTTGGTCTCGTTGATGGTGGTGGGGAGGAACAGCCATGCAGAGAGCAAGACGAGAGCCGCGAGCTTCAAGCGGCCGCGCAGGTAGAACACCACGGCGCCGGCGATCGTCGCGACCATGAACATGCTCAGCCCGCTCGAGCTCGTCAGCGTGCCCTTGACCGGGTCGCCCGTGTGCATCGAGCTCGCAAACTCGACGAATCGCTGGTACAACGCGAGCGGCGTCTCCGCGAGCGCGACGACGAGCAGCAGCATTAGCTGGATGTGCAGCTGTCGCGGCGTGAAACGATGCACCGCAGGCAGCAGGAAGAATGGCAGAAACTTCAGGTAGGAACGTGCCCCGGCAAGCATTGCACCGTCGGGCACGTCTTGAACCGCATAGCCGAACACGATCGTGAACAGCAGTACCGCGAGGAAGATGCCGTAACGCCAGTCGAAGGCGATGCGCCCACCGCCCATGATGCGCACGAGCACCACGAGCATCGCGACGCCGGAGAGCATCTCTGGTATCAGGATGGCGTAGGGATGCAGGAGGCCGCGCGACTCGATCAGGTATTCGACCACCATGATCTGAAGCAACAGTGCGATGACGAGGACCTGCATCGTCCGTCTCGATCTAGACGCGCGCGAATAGGCGCGACTTCGGCGGTTTCGGCGACGCTCGCAAGTGCTGGCGATAGCGGCCCAAAACGAGCTCCACCATGGCCCAGTGCGTCCGGTGCTCGGCGACGTAACGGCGGCCGGCAGCTCCCATTAGTGCGCGCCTCTCCGGATCCAGCAACAGCTCGAGCGTCGCGGCCGCGAACTCCTGCTCGTTCCACCCGCAGATGAGGCCGGCGCCGCTCTCGCGCAGCACGTCCGCTTGCTCAGGATGATCGTTGGCGACGACGGCTTTGCCGAGCGCCATGTACTCGATGAGCTTCGTGGGCGACGTCGAGCGCAGGATCGGGACCGGCAGATACGGCGACACACACAGTGTGGCGTTCCGTACCTGCTGCCAAGCTTCGGGCATCGGCAGCCAGCCCGTGATCGTCAGGTTGCGGCTGAGCCCTAATCGCTCCGCTTCGCGGCGCAGCAACTGCTCGTCGTCGGGCATCCAGCCACTGCCGACGAACTTGAGCTGTGCACCCGGCAGCGCGGCGACGACGAGCGCGTGGGCGCGGACCAGAAAGTCCAGCTGTCGTTCGCGCAGCAACGTGCCCAGATACACGACCGTCGGCGCCGCCGCGGGCGCGTCGTCTACAGGGCCCGCTTTCGAGTCGAGCTCGCGCAAGTTCACCGAGCTCGGCACGGCCGTCATGCGCTCGAGCGGGATGCCCTCGCGAGCGACGTCGCGGCGCATCTGCTCGCTCTGCACGAACACGTGCGTGCAGGCCGGCATGATGATCCGATAGAGCACGAGACGCTGCAGTGCACCGCGCAGGCGGTAGAGCAGCCGGTAACGTGCGACGCCTTGATCCGCCGCGTACTGCGATGCTTCGCCGTGCGGGTAGGCAAGCCAGTAGAACACCGGAACGCCATGCAGCTTCGCGGCCGCGATCGCGACGAGCGCGCCGAAGTACTTGTCTTTGATCTGCACGAGCGAATAGCGATGCTTTCGCAAGAGGCCGAATACCCTGAGGTCGTTGCGCGCGTCTGCGAAATAGCGCTTCAAGCGCGCCAGCCTGCTGCCGCCCGCGTTCGTCGCGGCGACGTAAGCTATACCGCCCTTGAAACGCTGCTCGCCGCTCGCGGTCGATGGCTCGGCCGCCTGCATCAGCCAATCGATGCGATGTCCGCGCGCTGCCAAGCCCTCGGCGAAGACGGCTTTGGCGGCAGGGCGAAACGGCGGAAACGAGTCCGAGGTCACGAATAGGACGTCGAGCTTTTCGTCGGTGCGCATGATCGTCTCGGCGTCAGCCATGGGCGACGCTCAACGTTGCCGCAGAGCGGGCTCGCCGGTAAGCCGGCAGCGCGAGCTGATCGACGATGGCGGCTTCGAAGCTCGCAAGCGCGCCTTTTCGGACGCTCTTGCCGTGTAGGTGACGCAGCAGACTCGCGTTGCAGCCGACAGATGCGAACCGGCACAGCGCAGGCAGCAGCCGGTTGCGGTCCGCCGAGAGATCGTCGTAATCGACTACGGCGACGCGTTCGCCGAGCCGCTCCTTGAGCTCGAGCGTTTGCCGGATGCTCGCCACGTACGCTGCGCACGCCTTCTCGAGGCGCGACATCCCTTGGCCTTCCGATGCCGACGCCGTCCGCGGTGCCGGCGCTCGTTCGCGCCTCGAGAGCAACGAGCGCACGGCGGCGCGCGGCTCGCGGACGATCCACACGAGCTTGAAATGCTCGTGCGCGAAGTACTCGCGGTAGCGCTCGCCGAGGTAGGTCGTCTGAAAGCACGCGCGGCCGGATGCGGCGGGTGGGCGCAGGCCCGCGAGCAGCAGTGCGCCGGCGAGCTCATCGTCGTGGCTCCGCGACGAGTCCGCGAAGCCAGGAAGCCGTTTGAACAAGTGCGTGATGGCCGTCACGGCGGACCAGTCGCAACCGGCGATCAATAGCGCATCGCGGTAGTCGTCGAGTCTGGCAAGCAACGGCTGGTCGGCCATCGCGGCGTGGAAGGTCGGCCACGACGTGATTTCCGAGTTGTCGCGCCGGTGAACGAGCTCCGTGAAGTGGGCACGGCGCTTGTATCGAGCTAGTCGAAGCGCTGCGTCGGCGGCAATGGTCACCACGTATGCAGATCCTGGGTGTGACTGAATCCGGGTCTGCAATGCAATTCCCATGCCGCGGTGTCGCGACGAGCCGAGCCCGTCGCGGGCAGGCTGGACGCTGTTTTTCGGTACAGCTCACTGCGCAGAAGTGCGTGCGCTCGCCGCGCGGTGGGAGCGCCGCGTACTCGCTTGGTCGCGCGGCTCGTGCGGCTCGGCAATTTGTGACGTCTTTTCCAAAAATTGCTCCCCGGCTGTGGCGTCGGCGAGTACCCCCTCGCCTAGAAGAGCGCTTGCTTCCCGCTGGTTCGTCGCGCCCGTGCAACTGGCACATCGCTTGCATTGGGAAGGCTTCCCCGGAGTGGGGAGTCTCTGGGTCATTCGGCCCGGCATCAGGGAGTGTGTTTCGTGTTGCATCCGCGGATAGACGTTCAGATCACCTTACTGACGTTTCTTCGAGTCGCCTTGGTTCCAAGCGTGGCGATCGCATCGCTCGTCGCTTCGATGTCGTTGCTCGGGTTGCCTTTCACCGAGCCGTACATAGCGCTTGCAATCATCACCGCGCTCCTGACGTTGCTCGTGATCGCGCGTGATGCCGTGCAGCAAGTGAACGTCGTCGGCGTTCGCGGCTTGACGCTTGCGGGGCGCATTGGTCTCGGTTGGCTCGCCGTCGTGGGCGTCTTGCTGCTGCTCGGCTACGCCACGCAGAGCTCGGAGATCTTCTCGCGGCGTGCCTTGTTCCTCTGGTTCCTGCTGACCCCGCCGTTTCTCGTCGCGGCGTCGCTCGGCGTACAGCAGTGGCTGCGGGCGCTGCTTGTCTCGTCGCGCTACGTGCGCAGCGCCGTCATTGTCGGATCGACGAAGATGGCCCTCGAGCTCGCTCGCACGCTGCACCAGCGCCCAGAGCTCGGCTTGAAGGTGCGCTGCGTGTTCACCGACAAAGCGGCCGGCGACCCGCCAATCGACGATGCTACGAGCGCGGCGATCCGCAACATCGTCGGCGCCGAGATACGCGAAGGCGGCTGTGTCAGCGAGTACATCAACGCGCGCCACATCGACGTCGTCTTCATTGCGAGAGAGGCGCACGCGCCCGGCGTTCGCGGTATGTGCACGGAGCTGCGCGATACGACATCGTCCGTGTACCTGATTCCGGATGTCTCGCTCTACGACCTGATGCAGGCGCGAGTCGGCGACGTCGACGGCATACCCGTTGTCGCGCTCTGCGAGACGCCGCTGCAAGGGGGCAACGGAGCGCTGAAGCGCATCACCGACATCGCGTTCGCGACGCTGCTGCTGATCGTCGCGGCACCCGTGATGCTGCTGATAGGCCTGGCGATCAAGCTGGATTCGCCGGGGCGCGTGTTCTTCAAGCAGGACCGCTACGGCCTCGATGGCGAGCGAATCATCGTCTACAAGTTCAGGACGATGACCGTGTCCGAGAACGGCCTCGTTGTCGTGCAGGCGAAGCGTAACGACGCGCGCGTGACTCGCGTCGGCCGCTTCCTCCGGCGCACGTCGCTCGACGAGTTGCCGCAGCTGATCAACGTGCTGCAAGGGCGCATGAGCCTCGTCGGGCCTCGGCCGCATGCGGTCGCCCACAACGAGGAGTATCGCAAGCTGATCTCGGGCTACATGGTTCGCCACAAAGTGACGCCCGGGATCACGGGTTTGGCCCAGGTCAGCGGCTGCCGCGGCGAGACCTCGACGCTCGACGAAATGCGGCGGCGCGTCCAGTACGACCTCGAATATCTACGGCATTGGTGTTGGCTTCTAGACATCAAGATCATGTTGCGCACGCTCGTGCTCGTGTTTTTCGACAAGCGTGCCTACTGACTAGGGAGGACGGTCATGGGACTTCATGAGTGCGCACGTCGCTTCGGCGCGTGTCTGATCTTCGGCTGCGCGTGTGTCGGGTATGCCGCGTGCGGGTACGCCGAATGGGAGGCGATTCCGGACGTCAGGCTCTCAGCGGAGACGAACGACAATCCCTCTCTCAACTTGGTCGGCCCCACGCAGCTCGTCGATACGGCGAGCCGGTTTCTCGCCGATGCCGCGCTGACAATCAGAAACGCACAGCCGCGCGGCGAGATCATGTTCGAGCCGCGTGTCCGGAGCGACGCTTATGCGGAGGAGGAGGCACAGGGGCTCGAAAGCACTGACCTGTTCTTGCGCTCGAGCGGCGTCAATCGCGGCCAGACGGTGCGGATCGGGTACACGGCCGACGTCGCGAGCGAGCGCATCCTCGGCGTCGAGTTTCTCGACACCATGCCGACGGGGGCCATTGGCGACGATCCGAGTGCTATCGTTACGAGCCAAGTCGGCGTCAACGAGAAGCGCACTCGTGTGGGAGTGTCGCCGTACGTCGAGATCGCGCTGAACAGCCGCAGCGAAGTGGTCATCGACGGACGTATCGTCGACGTCGACTACGAGACCGGCATGGCCCTCGGGCGCACGGACTTCCTCGAGCGGGCGCTCGGCGGCGAGTATCGCCGCGCGCTCGGCGATCAGCGCGGCACGCTCGGCGTAAAAGTCTTCGCTACCGGCTACGAAGCGGCGATCAACTCCAACGTGACGGACACGCGCGGTATCGCGCTCCTCTACTCCCGCGACATGTCGGAGCTTTGGTCGTGGAACATCTCCGGCGGCACGCAACGCTCGGACTTCGCGTATTCCAGCGGTGGCCGGCGTATCCGAGGAACTGAGGACACACCGATCTTCGATATTGGCATCAGGAAGCAGGGCGAGCGATCCAGCATGCGCGCCCAGCTAGCGCGGCGCATGAGCCCCGACGCCCTGGGCTTCGTCGCGCCGCGCGACGAGCTTCGGGTGTCCTGGCAGCGGGCGATGTCGGCGCGCGTCAACGGCGGCCTCGCAGTGCGGGCGATCGATGCTGAAGGAGCGCAGGGCATCGTCAACAGCGGACGGGCCTACGGTCGCGCCGAGCTCGACATCGAGTGGCAGCTTCGCCCGACGTGGTCGTTCGTTGCAGCCTACGCGTACGCGACGGCGCTCTCCGAAGATGAGTTGGTCGCCAACGACGGCTCCGAGTCGAACGCGGTGACGATCGGCATCCGCTATCGCGGCCGCTCGATGCGACCCAGCACGACAGGGCCATGAGCAGATTGACCTAGAGCCATAGAGTGCCCCGTGCCGCCGTCTCTCACCCGTGGCATGGGCTTTGCACGATCGTCGTCTGCTCCGGGGCGCGTTCAAGGAGGAAGGTCACGTGCCGCAGCGGATAGCGATCATCAGCGACCATGCGTCGCCGCTCGCCCCCGTAGGGGGAGTCGATAGCGGCGGCCAGAACATCTACGTAGCCGAGACCGCGCGCTATCTCGCGGCCTGCGGCCATCTCGTCGACGTGTTCACACGCAAGGACCAACCCGACCTGCCCGAGGCCGTCGAGTGGCTCCCCGGAGTCCGCGTCGTGCACGTGCCGGCCGGTCCCGCAGCGTTCGTCCGCAAGGAGGATATCCTGCCGTGGATTCCGGAGCTCACGGCGTTCGTGGAGCGGTTCGCGGCCCGCGAGCGCTACGACGTCGTGCATGCGCACTTCTTCATGTCGGGGCTCGTGGCGATGCAGCTGAAGAGCACCCTCGGGTTGCCCTTCGTCGTGACTTTCCATGGCTTAGGGTTAGTACGCAGGCTGCACCAGGGAGCCGCCGACGAGTTCTCGCCGAAGCGCATCGCGATCGAGCGCGACGTCATCGCAGCGGCCGACGCGATCGTCGCGGAGTGCCCCGACGACCGCCGCAATCTCGTGACGCTGTACAACGCCGACCCGCACCGGATCGCCGTCATCCCGTGCGGCTTCTCGAGCGAGGAGTTCTGGCCCATCGCGCCGCGCTTCGCGCGCCACGCGCTCGGGCTGCCGAGCGACGTTCCCGTGCTCCTCAGCGTCGGCCGGCTCGTGCCGCGCAAGGGCGTCGACAACGTCATTCGTGCGCTCTCGGTGCTCGTTCGCCGCCTCGGCGTTCCCGCGGAGCTCCTCGTCGTCGGCGGTAGCTCGGACATCGCAGACGCGTCCGTGACGCCCGAGATCGGTCGGTTGCGCGCCGTCGCGGCCGAGGCCGGCGTCGCGGATCGCGTGACGTTCACGGGCAGGCGCTCGCGCGATCTTCTGAAGCTCTACTACAGCGCGGCCGACGTGCTGGTCGCGACGCCTTGGTACGAGTCCTTCGGCATGACCTCCGTCGAGGCGATGGCCTGCGGCACGCCCGTCGTCGGTGCGCGCGTCGGCGGAATCAAGTACAGCGTGCTCGACGGCCGCACCGGATTCCTCGTGCCCCCGAACGATCCGGTCGCTCTCGCGGAACGGCTCAACGAAATCTGTTGCTCGCCGCGTCTCGCAGAGCGGCTCTCGAGTATGGCCGTACGCCGCGCGTACGGGCTGTTCCGCTGGGAGCGCGTGATTCAGTCGCTCGCGGCCCTCTACGCCGACGTTCGGGCCTCCGCCGTCGTCGCGAAGCCGCCCGCGACCGTGCCCGAGGCGTTGCCCGGCGTCGTGGCGGCCGCATGAGCAGCGCTCCCGATACGATCGCCGCGCGCGCGGTGTCTCACGCCTAGGCTGGCGCGCGGAGCGTCCGGCTACGCTTCGAGCAACGCGGCGAGATCGGCGAGCGGTACCTTGACGAGCTCGGGGCGCGTGCCGAGCTCGTAGCGAACCTCGTAGAGCAACCGCTCGATCGTCGCTAGCACCAGCAGCCGCGCCTCCTCGACGCTATCGCGCGGCAGCACCGGGCAATCGCCGATCGCGGATCGGTACGCATCGCGAAACGCAGCATGAACTTGCGTGCGCCAGTCCTCGAGGAACACGCGGATGTCGGCGCTGCCGGAGCTCGGTTTCGCGGCGAACTGCTCTGCGGCGACGACGCGCGCGTAGTCGAACGAGCGGCGCATGGCAGCGAGGTCCTTGAGCACCGTGTGCTTGCGGCGGCGTTCCGCGAGGCTGCGGCCCGGCTCGCCCTCGAGATCTGTGATGACGAAGTCGTTTCTGGTGATGAGCACTTGCCCCAAGTGATAGTCGCCGTGCAGGCGAATTGCGAGTCCCGTCGCTCCTCCTGCCGCGTGCTTGTCGATCACGGCTCGCAGCCGCTGCGCCGACTCCAGGGCGCGGCTCGCGGCTTCGCGCGCGTCCGGGGGGAGCTCGCTGCGCCGCGCGCGCAGCGCATTAAGCGTCGCATCGAGCTCGCTGCCGATCGCGGCAGCCCATTCGGCGAGGCGCGCGGAAGTGAACGGCTCCGGATCGAAGCTCGGGTCTCCGGTCTTCACGGCGAGCGCGCGGTGCAAGTCGGCCGTGCGAGCCGCGAGCGCATTGACGAGCAGCAGGTAGCTCGAGTGATCGCCGGCGCCGATCTCGCCGTTCGTCGCGCGCGCCAACGCATCGTCGAGGCTGCGCTCGAGGTAGCGCAACGTGTACTTCCAGCCGTCGCCCTGATTTTGGACCGCGGCTTGGACGAGCGCGACGGTCGTCGGCTCGGCCGACGGGCGCTCGAGGACGATCGCGCCGGCCGTCGGCGCTACGGCGCTGCAGGGCGACCGCTCCGTGAGGAAGCGGCCGAGCTCCCACTCCGGGTGCGCGCCCGCGCGCAGCCGCCGATAGGCCTTTAGGAACAGCTGCTCGCCGACGACAAACGACACGTTGCTGCCGTCGGCCGTGTGCCGAACCGGCGCTTGTGCGAGCCGCTTCGGCAGCAGGCCGCTCAGCGCGGCCGTAGGCGTGAAACGCAGCGTGCCCGAGCCGACGCGAATCGACGCGCGCTCGGCGAGCGCCGCGATCAAGGCGCGCACGAAGTCTTCATTCGCGAACGCATCGAAGACGAATCCAGTCGCCGCGCGCTGGCGCACGCGCGCGAGCGTATGAGCCGCGTGAGGCCCGGCGCGCTCGCCACCCCACTCGAGCGCGAGCGGCAGCAAGTATTCTTGCGGCGCGTCGGCCGGAAACTGCGCCGACGCGATGAGCAGCAACCACGTTGCCTGCTTCGGTTGCCAGCGGACGATGTCCGTGATCGTGACGGACGGCGGGCCTTGACCCTTACCGGCGAACCAGCGCTGCGCCGCGAGATAGGCCGGCACGACCTCGCCCTCGAGTTGAAGCTTCAGCTTCGCCGCCGCGCCTTGGCGCTCGGCGGGGTCGCCGCTGAAGCTGTCGAGACCGCTCCAGAGCACGAGCCACGGCCGTTCCTCGGCGGGGAGCCGCTCCTCGTGCCAGCTCGGCGGCGGGGCGGATGCCGCGAGCTCGAACCAATAGAACGCATAGCCCGGCAGCGTCAGCATATAGGGCAGGTCGCCGATCGGCGGGAACGACGAGCGGCCGATCATCTCGACGGGGACACGGCCGCGAAACTGCGCGAGGTCGAGCTCGACGGCTTGCGCTGAGCGCTTGAGGTTCGCGACGCAGAGAATCGCCTCGTTCTCGTAGCGGCGAATGTACGCGAGGATCGTGCGATTGCCGGGCCGCAGCAGCTCGAACGTGCCGCGGCCGAACGCTTTGGAAGTCTTGCGCACGGCGAGCATGCGGCGCGTCCAGTTGAGCAGCGACGACGGCTCCCGTGACTGAGCCTCGACGTTGACCGACGCGTAGCCGTAGACGGGATCCATGATCGGCGGCAAGTAGAGGCTCTGCGGATCGGCGCGCGAGAAGCCGCCATTGCGGTCGGGGCTCCATTGCATCGGCGTGCGGACGCTGTTGCGGTCGCCCAGGTAGATGTTGTCGCCCATGCCGAGCTCGTCGCCGTAGTAGACGGTCGGAGATCCAGGCATCGATAGCAGCAAGCTGTTCATGAGCTGGATCTTCGCGGGATCGTTCTCCATGAGCGGTGCGAGGCGGCGTCGAATGCCGACATTGACGCGCGCGCGCGGGTCCGCGGCGTACATCTGATACATGTAGTCGCGCTCTTTGTCAGTGACCATCTCGAGCGTCAGCTCGTCGTGGTTGCGTAGGAAGATCGCCCACTGGCACGTCGGCGGAATGTCGGGCGTTTGCCGCAGGATCTCGACGATTGGGTAGCGGTCCTCCTGGGCGATCGCCATGTACATGCGCGGCATCAACGGAAAGTGATACGCCATGTGGCACTCGTCGCCGTCGCCAAAATATTCGCGCACGTCCTCGGGCCACTGGTTCGCCTCGGCGAGCAGCATCCGATTCTTGTACTTCGCGTCGATGGCACGCCGGAAGCGTTTCACGACGGCGTGCGTCTCGGGGAGATTCTCGTTCATTGTGCCATCGCGCACGCAGAGGTACGGAATCGCGTCGAGCCGCAGGCCGTCGACGCCGAGATCGAGCCAATGCTGCATGACGCGAATGACGGCGTTCACGACGGCCGGGTTGTTGTGATTCAAATCCGGCTGGTGCGAGAAAAAGCGGTGCCAATAGTATTGGTTCGCGACGGAATCCCACGCCCAGTTCGACTGCTCCGTGTCCGTGAAGATGATGCGCGTCTCGGGAAACCGCTTGTCGGTATCGCTCCAAACGTAGAGCTCGCGGCTGGGCGAGCCGCGCGGCGCCGTGCGGGCTTCCTGAAACCACGGATGTTGGTCGGACGTGTGGTTGACGACGAGCTCCGTGATGATCTTGAGGCCGCGCTCGTGGGCGGCGCGCACGAAGGTCTGGAAGTCGCGCTGCGTGCCGTAGGCGGGATTGATGCCGAGGTAATCGGCGATGTCGTAGCCGTC
>Ga0190271_10000650_pt1 | contig 18107 bp, 20 predicted proteins | sample Popmic356T_FD_133747 | JGI IMG/M metagenome (GOLD analysis project Ga0190271, IMG submission 133747) | Populus adjacent soil microbial communities from riparian zone of Weber River, Utah, USA - 356 T | ecosystem: Environmental > Terrestrial > Soil > Riparian zone | place: USA: Utah | collected...
GAACTCGGCCTGCCGATCGTCGAGGACAACCCCTACGGCGATCTCTGGTTCGACCACCCGCCGCCGCCGCCGCTGGCGGCGCGCGCGGGCGACGCCGCGGTCTACCTGGGATCGTTCTCGAAGGTGCTGGCACCGGGCCTGCGCCTGGGTTACGTCGTCGCACCGCGGCAGCTCTACCCCAAGCTGCTGCAGGCCAAGCAGGCGGCCGACCTGCACACCCCCGGCTTCAACCAGCGGGTCGTGCACGAGGTCATCAAGGACGGATTCCTGCGCGACCATGTGCCGACGATCCGCACCCGTTACCGCGCCCAGCGCGACGCGATGCAGGCCGCGCTCGAACGCCACATGCCGGCCGGCTGCCGCTGGAACAAGCCGGTTGGCGGCATGTTCTTCTGGGTCGAGCTGCCGAAGGGCATCGATGCCACCGCGCTGCTGCCGAAGGCGGTCGACGCCGGAATGGCTTTCGTGCCGGGCGCGGCCTTCTACTGCCGCGACGCGCACGAGAACACCTTGCGCCTGAGTTTCGTCACCGTGGCGCCGGCGGTGATCGAACAAGGCATTGCGGCACTGGCCCGAGTGCTGCGCGAGGAGATCGACCCATGACGCGGCGCTTCCACCAACTCGACGTTTTCACCGCGGAGGCGCTGCGTGGCAACCCGCTGGCCGTTGTGCACGGCGCCGAAGGCCTGAGCGACGAGCGCATGGCGGCTTTCGCGCGCTGGACCCACCTGTCTGAAACCACCTTCCTGCTGCCGCCCACACAACCCGGCGCCGACTACCGCGTGCGCATCTTCACGCCCGCGGCCGAGCTGCCCTTTGCCGGCCACCCGACGCTGGGCAGCTGCCACGCCTGGCTCGCCGCAGGCGGTGTGCCGCGCGATGCGGGCACGGTGGTGCAGCAGTGCGGCGTCGGCCTCGTGCGGGTTCGTGTGATGGCGCGGCGTGACGGCACGAGGCTCGCGTTTGCCGCGCCGCCGCTGCGCCGCACCGGTCCGCTCGACCCCGGCACGCTGCAGACGATCGTTCGCGGGCTGCACATCACGCCGGCCGACGTGCTGCACCACCAGTGGGTCGACAACGGCCCGGGCTGGTGCGCGGTGTTGCTGCGTTCGGCCGCGCAGGTGCTCGCGCTTCAGCCCGACTGGCCGGGCCTCGGCGACCTGAAACTCGGCGTGATCGGCGCGCACGGCGCAGGGCACGATGCGCGCTTCGAGGTGCGCGCCTTCATCCCGTCGATGCAGGTCAACGAAGACCCGGTCACCGGCAGCCTGAACGCGGGGCTGGCGCAATGGCTCATCGGCGCCGGCATCGCACCGCCTTCGTACGTGGCGGCGCAGGGCACGGCGATGGGCCGGGCGGGGCGGGTGCACGTGCAGCAGCAAGGCGAGGACATCTGGATCGGTGGCGACGTGGCGGCTTGCATCGAAGGCACGGTGCAGCTTTGAGCGTCGCGGTCGATCACCTCGTCGTCGCCGCGGCCTCGCTCGAGCAGGGCGTGGCCTGGTGCGAAACCACGCTCGGCGTCACGCCCGGCCCGGGCGGAAAACATCCGCTGATGGGCACGCACAACCGCCTGCTCAAGGTCGCCACCGAGACGTACCCGGATGCCTACCTGGAGATCATCGCCATCGACCCCGGCGCCGCCGCGCCCGGGCGCGTGCGCTGGTTCGGGCTCGACGACGGCGGCCTGCAGGCGCGCCTGCAAGTGCAGCCGCAGCTCATCCACTTCGTCGCGCGCTCGCCCATGCTCGACATGCACCGCTGGGGCCTCATCAGCGTGGGGTTGAAGCCGGGCGACCCGGTGCGCGCCGGCCGCGACACACCGGCCGGCCCGCTCGCGTGGCAGATCCTGGTGCGCGACGACGGCCGGCTCGAGTGTGGCGGCGCGCTGCCGACGCTGATCCAGTGGGATGGCCGCCACCCGGCGCAGGCGATGCCCGACTCGGGGGTCACGCTGCAGTCGCTGGCCCTGCGCGGCGTGCCCGACCGTGCCCGTGCGCTGCTGCAGCTGCGCGGCGTGGAGTTCGAGGCCGGCGCCGGCACGGCGCTGCGTGCCACACTGCAAACGCCCAAGGGCGCCGTGACCCTGGAGAGCCCGTGACCGAAGAGCTGTTCCGCGAAGACGCCCATCTCACCGAATGCGAGGCCACCGTGCTGCTGCACGACGAACGCGGCGTCGTGCTCGACCGCACCGTGTTCTACCCGCTCGGTGGCGGGCAGGCGGGTGACGCCGGTGTCTTCGTTCTCGCCGACGGCAGCACGGTCGCCATCGCCGACACGCGCAAGGGAACCCAGCCCGGTGACGTTGCGCACGTGCTGGTCGATGCCGGCAGTGGCGAGTGGCTCCCGCCCGGCACGCGCGTCACGGCCCGCATCGACTGGCGACGCCGCCAGGCCCACATGCGTTTCCACACCGCGACCCACCTGCTGTGCGCGCTCGTGCCGCACCCGGTCGACGGCTGCTCGATCACCGCCGGCTACGCGCGGCTCGACTTCCACATGAACGAGCCGCTCGACAAGGACACGCTCACGGCCGGAATCGCCCGCCTCGTCGCCGAAGCCCACGCGGTGGGCCACCGCTGGATCAGCGAGGCCGAACTCGACGCCAACCCGCAGCTCGTTCGCAGCATGAGCGTGCAGCCGCCGCGCGGCCTGGGCCGTGTGCGTGTGCTGGCGATCGAAGGCGTGGACCTGCAGCCGTGCGGTGGCACGCACGTCGCGAACACGGCCGAGATCGGCAACGTGATCGTCACGAAGATCGAGAAGAAGAGCGCGATGACCCGCAGGGTCGTCCTCGGCTTTGCCGAGTCAGCCGAAGGCTGAACGCTCAGCCCGCTTCCTTCACCGTCACGCGCCACAGCGTGCGCGCGTCGCTGAGGTCGGTCAGCGGCGCGGCGTGCAGCAACTGGCTGTTGTCCCACACGATCACGTCGCCGATGCGGTAGTGGTGGGTGTGGCAGTAACGCGCCTGTGTCGCGTGGTCCTTCAACTCGTCGAGCAAGGCCACCGCCTGCGCGTCGTCCATGCCGTCGATGCCGAAGGAGCTGCCCGACACCGCGTAGAGCGCTTTCACGCCGGTCTTCGGGTGTGGCCGCACCAGGCGGTGCCGGACCCAGTCGACCTTCTTCTTCTGGTTCTCGTTCAGCAACGACGCCACCGTGCGCGAGGTTTCGCTCAGGTCGTCGCGGTTGCCATAGTGGTGGCGTACCACGAGGCCGTCGATGCGCTGCCTCATCGCCTCGGGCAGGTCGGCGTAGGCGCGGGTCTGGTTGGCGAAGCGCGTGCCGGCGTTCTCGCGCGGCATCTGGATCGCGTGCAGGATCGTGCAGCGCGCCGGCACCGTGAGGTAGGAGTAGTCGGTGTGGAAGTAGGTGCCGGCGTCGAGCAGGCCGATCGGCTGGCCGTCGCGCTTGACGTTCGACAGCATCAGGATGTTGTTGTCCACCGGGTGGTGGAAGGTGTCGATCACGTGCGGCTCGGGCGGGCCCCAGCAGCGGGCGAAAGCGACGAACTGCTGCGGCGACAGCGTCTGCGCCGGGAACACGATGAAGGCGTGTTCGTGCAGCGCGCTTTCGATCGCATCGAAGTCCTGCGCGGCCGGGGCTTGCGCCGTGTCGAAGCCGGTCACGCGCGCGCCGGCAATCTCTGACAGCTTCTCGACCTTCAGCATAGACCGCCCATGGTTCGTCTACAGCCCTGCAGCGAGGAAGCCGCCGTCGACGGCGATCGACTCGCCGGTGACGAAGGCGGCCGCCGGCGAGACCAGGTACACCGCTGCCCCGACCAGCTCGTCGACTTCGCCAAAACGCCCCGCCGGCGTGCGCGCCAGGGCCAGCACCTTGCGCTCGGCCGACATCTTGTCGCGGTTGAGTTCGGTCATGAAGAAACCGGGCGAGATCGCGTTCACACGCACGCCGCGCCCGGCCCATTCGGCCGCCAGCGTCTTGGTCAGGCTCAGCACGCCGGCCTTGGCCAGGGCATACAGCGCGCTGCGCGGCCAGCCGCGGTGCGACGCGAGCGAGGCGATGTTGACGATCGCCCCGCGGCCGCGCCCGAGCATGTGGCGGCCGACCTCGGTGCAGGCGAAGAAGACGCTTTTCAGATCGGTGTCGACGACGCTGTCCCAGTCGGCCGGCGTGAACTCTTCGGCCGGCTTGAGCAAGGTCACGCCCTGGCAGTTGACGAGCACGTCGATGCGGCCGCGGTGCGCCAGCGTGATGCCGACCAGCCCGCGCACGCCCTCGGGCTGGCTCACGTCGGCGCTGTAACCCGAGACGTCGCCGAGCGGCGCCAGCTCGGCGAGTGCAGCTTGCAGCTTGTCGGCGTTGCGCCCGGCGATCACGACCTGCGCGCCGGTTTCGAGGTAACCACGCGCGATCGCCTTGCCGATGCCGCTCGTGCCGCCGATGACAAGCGCGACCTGGCCCTCAAGGCTGAAACGCGACAACCCGCTCATGACATCAAGCGGCCGCCGCGGACGGGCTCCGCCCGGCCGCTGGCGGCGCCCCCTGGAGGGGGAGCGCCGAAGGCGCTACGGGGGTGGTCCATTCACCGGCTGCGGAACTCGTCGTGGCAGCCCTTGCAACTCTGGCCCACGGCACCCACCGCCGCCTTGATCTGGTCCGCGTTGCCGGTCTTGCCGACCGCAGCCAGCTTGTTGACGTCTTCCTGGCTCTTCGCGACCGCGGCGTTCCACTTGTCCTTCTGGCTCCAGATCTCGGGCTTGGCCTTGGTGTTTCCCTTGTCGCTGCCTTCGGTGAAGGCCGCAAACTGCAGCCGGTTGAGCAGGGCGACGAGTTCGATCTGTTCGGCCGCCACCTTGGCGTCGAACGGGCTGTTGCCACTGGTCATCGCAAACACGCGACCCAGGTGATTGCCCTGCAAGGCCATCGCGCTCTGGCGGTACTTGATCGCGTCTTCGGGCTTCTGGAACTGCGCTGCGGCGGGCAGGGCGGCAGCAAGGCCGGCCACGGTGGCGATGCAGACGACGAGGCGATTCACGTTCATGCGGGGCTCCTGCCTTGGGGGTGGGGACAGCGGCATGGTGCCGCAGGATGTCGGTGCCTGCATCAGCCGCAGCGACGCCAGAGTGTAGACAGAGCCGCAGGCGGGCGGTTCCCCCGGGCTTTACCGGGGGTCACTCCAGTCGGCTGCGCGAAGGCCGACGCCGATCGCGTTATCGTTGCGCCATGGACGAGCCCCCCTCCCGCGACGCCATGGCCGCGGCAGCGACCGCGCCGGCCCGCGTCTGGGACCTGCCGACACGCCTCTTCCACTGGGTGCTGGCAGCCACGGTGCTGTGTTCGGTCGTCAGCGCGAAGATCGGCGGCAACGCGATGGTCTGGCACTTCAGGTTCGGCTACGTCGTCTTCACGCTGCTTGTCTTTCGCCTCGTCTGGGGCCTCATCGGCGGCCACTGGTCGCGTTTCGCCAGCTTCCTTCACGCGCCCAGCACGCTGCGGCGTTACCTGAGCGGCCGGCACACGCCCGACGAGCACCTGGAGGTCGGGCACAGCCCCGTCGGGGCGTTGTCGGTCTTCGCACTGCTCGGGCTGCTGGCGCTGCAGGTGGGCACCGGGCTGATCGGCGACGACGAGATCGCGAGCCGGGGGCCGCTGAACCGTCTTGTCAGCGGAGAGACGGCGAGCCTGGCCACCGGCTGGCACGAAAGCTGGGGCCAGTACCTGATCCTGGCCATGATCGCGCTGCATATCGCCGCGATCGTCCATTACCTCGTGCGCAAGAACCTGAACCTGATCGGCCCGATGATCCACGGCGACAAGCCGGTGCCGCCCGGCGCGCCGGTCTCGGCCGACAGCAGCGGCACGCGGCTGGTCGCGCTGGCGCTCCTGGCCGCGTGTGCCGGCCTCGTGAGCTACGTCGTGCAGCTGGGCGGTTGAGGCATGCAGACCTCGCCCGGCATCGACCTGCTCACGCCCGACACGCCGGCACTGCTCGACGCCACGCGCGAGATCTTTCGCGAGTACGCGGCGCAGCTTGGCGTCGACCTGTGTTTCCAGAACTTCGATGCCGAACTGGCCGGCCTGCCCGGCGAGTACGCGCCGCCTGACGGCGCGCTGCTGCTGGCCTTCGTCGACGGCGCGCTGGCGGGCTGCGGCGCCTTCCGCGCGCTGCGCGATGTGGACCACACCAACGCCTGCGAGATGAAGCGGCTTTACGTCCGCCCGGCGTTCCGCCGCTTCGGCCTCGGGCGCGTGCTGGCGCAGGCCTTGATGGACCGGGCGACCGCGGCCGGCCACTCGGTGATGCTGCTCGACACGCTGGACGAGATGGAAGCCGCGCGCGGGCTGTACGCGACCTTGGGCTTCGAGGATGTCCCGCCGTATTACTTCAACCCGATTGCCGGCGCGCATTACCTGAAGGCCGAACTCGACGCGCCCACTTCGCGGTCCTGATCGCCCGGGCGGTACGATCAGCCCATGACGCCAACGATCATCGAACTCCGTGCCGGCGAGTTGCGCCTGGCCCTGCGGCCCGACCTGGGCGGCAGCATCGCCGGGTTGTGGATCGGCGAGCTGCCGGTCCTGCGCAGTTGCGAACCCGCGGCGCTCGAGGGGGCGCGGCTGTCGGGCTGCTTCCCTTTCGTCCCCTATTCGAACCGGCTCGGCCACCGCCATTTCCGCTGGCTGGGCCGCGAGTACAAGACGGCGGCCAATTTCGGCGCCAGCCCGCACTCGATCCACGGCGTCGGCTGGCAGCATGCGTGGCAGGTCGAGTCGCAGCGCGAACACGATGCCATCGTGAGCTATACCCACACCCCTGACGACGGCTGGCCGTTCGCCTTTGCCACCCGGCAGGTGTTCTCGCTCACGCCGGGCGGGCTCAACATCGGCCTGTCGGTCACCAACCTGGCACCGCACCCGGCACCGGTGGGCCTCGGCTGGCACCCCTACTTTCCCAAACGTGCACGCAGCCGCCTGCACATCGAACTGGCCGAGCGCTGGGAACACGACGCGACCCACCTGCCGACGCGGCGTGTGCCGCAGCCCGGCATCGACGCCGACGTCGCCTACCTCGATTTCGACCACTGTTTCGAGGGCTGGCAGGGCCCGGCCCGGGTGCGCGACGAGCTGATGTCGCTGCGCCTGACCTCGTCGCTGCCGTACCTGGTTGTGTTCACGCCGCCGGACCGCGACATCTACTGCGTCGAGCCGATCAGCCACATCACGAACGCGATCCACATGGCCGACCCGGCGGCGCACGGTTTGCGCACGCTGCAGCCGGGCGAGCACTTCGAGGCCTGGATGAAACTCGAGGTCGGCCGCGTGTGATCGCGCTCGGCGCCGACATCACGCCGCTGCCGGTCGCGGCTTCGTTGCTCGGCGAGTCGCCCTTCTGGCATCCGGACGAAGCCGCCTTGTGGTGGTGCGACATCCCGGGGCAGCGGCTGAACCGTTTTGTCCCGGCGCTGGGCCTGCACGAACACTGGGACTTCCAGAGCGAACCCGGGTGCTGCATCCCGCTGCCCAGCGGCGAGTTCGTGCTCGCGATGCGTGACGGGCTCTGGCGTTTCGACCCGAAACGGGGCGAACGCAAGCGGCTGGCCAAGGCGCCCTACAACCCCGCGCTCGAACGTTTCAACGACGGCAAGGCCGACCCGCAAGGCCGGGTCTGGGCCGGCACGATCTACGAGCCGCGCGAGCCGCCGTTGGCGGCGCTCTACTGCTACACCCGCGGCAAGGCCGAGCGCCGGGCCGACGGCATCACCGTTAGCAACGGCCTGGCCTTCAGCCCCGACGGGCGCACGATGTACTGGAGCGACACCAAGGCCCACGTCGTCTACGCCTTCGACTTCGAGCCGGGCGAGGGCACGCTGTCGAACCGACGTGTGTTCGCGCAGTTCCCGCTCAAGGCGCCCGAGCAGGATCTCGCCACCTACGGCGGCCGCCCGGACGGCGCTGCCGTGGACAGCGAAGGCTGCTACTGGACGGCGATGTTCGAAGGGGCGCGCGTGCTGCGCCTGTCGCCCGCGGGCGAGCTCATCGCCGAGGTGGCGTTGCCGGTGCGCTGCCCGACGATGCCGTGTTTCGGCGGCCCCGACCTCCGCACGCTCTACATCACCACCGCACGCGAGAAGCGGCCGGCCGAAGAACTGGCCCGCGAGCCGTGGGCCGGCTGCGTGCTGCAGTTGCGCGTCGACGTGCCGGGGCTCCCGGTCAACTTCGCCAGGCTCTAGGCGACGTCCGGTCAGAGACGACCGGACGATGCGCGACAATCGGTTCGGCGTCAGTCTGGCGCCGGCGCGGTCCCTGTTCTGCCGCAACCAACCGAAAGTCGAATCGTATGAAACCCCAAATCGGAATGCTGATGATCGCCGCCGCGTGCGCGGTGCCGCCCGCGATGGCGCAGCAACTCAATGCCAAGGAAGCCGTCGTAGCGGCGTCGTCGCCCGGGCGCGGCGAAGTGGCGCGCGCTGTGCGTGTCTCGGCCACGGTGAGCGCGGTCGACAAAGCGACTCGCACTGTCACGCTGAAGGGCGCCGACGGCAAGGAATTCCCTGTCGTGGCGGGTCCCGAGGTGCGCAATTTCGACCAGATCAAGGTCGGCGACGAGGTCGTGGTGGGCTATCTGCAGGCGCTGGCGTTGGAACTGAAGAAGGGCGGCGGCGCCCCGGTCGCCAGGGTCGAGGGTGCCGACGCCGCACGTGCTGCATCCGGCGCGCAGCCGGGCGGCGTGGTCGCACGCAAGGTCACGGTGATGGCCGACGTCACGGCCGTCGACGCCAAGACGCAGACCGTCACGCTGCGCGGCCCGCAGCGCACGGTGGACCTGAAGGTCCCCGACCCGAAGCAGTTCAAGATGATCGCCGTCGGCGACCAGGTCCAGGCCACCTACACCGAGGCGGTGGCTGTTTCGTTGGAGCCGGCACCGAAGAAGAAATAGGCTTGGCAGGCACTGGGTCGACCGCGGCCGCCGGTGAACCGCGCCAAGCTCTAGGCGCATGACGCTGGCCACCGAAGCCCGCCTGGCCGCGCTCGGGCGACTGCGTGCCACCGAAAGCTGGGATCTCGCCGTCATCGGTGGCGGCGCCACCGGCCTGGGGGTGGCGCTGGACGCCGCGGTGCGCGGCTTCTCGGTCGTGCTGGTCGAGTCGGACGACTTCGCCAAGGGCACCAGCTCGCGTGCGACCAAGCTCGTGCACGGCGGCGTGCGTTACCTGGCGCAGGGCGACATCGGCCTCGTGCGCGAGGCGCTGCACGAACGCGGCGCCCTGCTCGCCAACGCCCCGCACGTCGCCCAGCGCCTGGGCTTCGTCGTGCCGGGCTACAAGTTCTGGGAGCCTGCCTTCTATGGCGTCGGCCTGAAGGCCTACGACGCGCTCGCCGGCCGGCGCGGTCTGGGCGACACCGAGTTCCTGAGCGCGCGTCGCACCGCCGAGTTGCTGCCGACCGTGCGCCTGCAAGGCCTGGCGGGTGGCGTGAAGTACTGGGACGGCCAGTTCGACGACGCGCGGCTGGCGCTGCTGCTGGCACGCACGGCGCAGGCGCGCGGCGCGCTGGTGCTCAACCACGTCGCAGCGACGGCGCTCGAGCGCGAAGGCGGCAAGGTGCAGGGCCTGGTCGTGCGCGACAGCGAGACGGCCGAGCGCTTCAGGATCGCAGCGCGCTGCGTCGTCAACGCCACGGGCGTGTGGGTCGACAGCGTGCGGGACATGGACCGCGATGCCGGCGCCGCGCAGCGCGCGCCGATGGTCGCGCCGAGCCAGGGCGTGCACCTGGTCGTCGACCGCAGCTTCCTGCCCGGTACCCACGCGCTGATGGTGCCCAAGACCGAAGACGGGCGCGTGCTCTTCGCCGTGCCCTGGCTCGGCAAGGTGATCCTCGGCACCACCGACACGCCGCGCGACGACATCGTCCGCGAGCCCAGGCCCTTTGCCGAAGAGGTCGACTTCATCCTGCGCGAGGCGGGTCGTTACCTGCGCAAGGCGCCGCAGCGCGCCGACGTGCGCTCGGTCTGGGTCGGCCTGCGCCCGCTCGTGAAGCCGGCGGACGACGATGGCGAGGGCACCAAAGCCATCTCGCGCGAGCACACCGTCGTCGTCGGCGCCTCGGGCCTCGTCACCGTGACCGGCGGCAAGTGGACCACCTACCGCGCGATGGCCGAGGACGTGCTCGACCGCTGCATGGCACGCGGCCTGCTGCCGCGCCGCGCAGGGGAGGTGACGGCGCGCCTGCCGCTCGTCGGCGCCGCGCCGGGCCGACCGCTCGCCGAGTCGCCGGGCGAACACCTTTACGGCAGCGAAGCGGCGCTGCTGCGCGCGCTGCCCGGCGCGACGAACTGGCTCTGGCGCGACGGCAGCGGCGGCCTGAGCGAAGCGATGGTGCGCTTCGCGGCACGCCACGAGATGGCGCGCAGCGTCGAGGACGTGCTCGCGCGGCGCTCGCGCCTGCTGTTCCTGGACGCACGCGAAGCGGCGCGTCAGGCCGATGCGGTGGCAGCGATCCTGGCCGAAGAACTCGGCCCGGCGTTCGACGCGGCGGCGTCGGCGGCGAGCTTCAAGCAGCTCGCGGCGCAGTACACCGAGCTGCCGTGATCGTCACATCGACGAATACTTGACCGAGCAGCCGTAGGGCTGGGTCGCCGCGACGCTGACCGGCTTGCCCGCGAGCGATTCGCCCAGCGCCTGCTTGACGTAGTTGGTGGCGCTCGCGATGTCGCCCGTGCGTGCGCTCGGCTTGCTGTCGATGGCGCCGGTGTAGACGATCTTGCCCTGTGGGTCGATGAGCACCATCTGCGGCGTCGTGCGTGCGCCGTAGGCGCGCCCGATCTTGCCGTCGGCGTCCATCAGGGTCGCGGTCGGCGCGGCCTGCTTCTCTTTCATCCACTGCGCCAGTTCGGCCGGCTTGCGGTAATCGTAGGCATCCGCCGCGGTGGAGTTGATCGCGAGCCAGACCACGCCCTTGTCGACCGCTCCCTTCTGCGTGCCCTGCATGTTGGCGCTGTCGTAGTGCTTGCGCACATAAGGGCAGCCGGGATTGACCCACTCCAGCACCACATGTTTGCCCTTGTAGTCGGCCAGCGACACGGTCTTGCCGCTGGTGTCGGTGGCACTGAGCGGGGGCGCCATCTGGCCGACCGCGGCGTTGGCCAGGGCAGCGCCGCCGGTCAGGCACAGCGCGGCAGCGAGGGTGGTGGCGACAAAGGGGTTCATCGACATCTCCAGCGGGGGTGAGGGGTGTCAGGGCAGCGCAGCCAGCGCGTCGCGCACTTCACGCGGCGACAGAATTTCGCTCAAGACCCGAGGCCCTGCTGCGCCAGGGGTATAGAGCGCGTAGACCGGCACGCCGTTGCGGCCCAGGCGCGCGAGTTCGGCGCTGATGGCGGCGTCGCGCCGGGTCCAGTCGGCACGCAACAGGACGACCTGGCGCGCCTCGAAGTCGGCCAGCACCTGGGCGTCGGCCAGCGTGGTGCGTTTGTTGAGCTGGCAGGTCACGCACCATGCCGCGGTGAAGTCGACAAAAACCGGCCGGCCCTGCGACACCGCCTCGGCCACCCGCTCGCTGGACCACGCCTGCCAGCCGCCTGGCGCTACCTGCGCCGGGCCTGCGGTGCTGGCCACCGCCTCGCTGCGCAAGGACGGCACGGCCCAGAGCAGGGTGGCGCTGAGAAGCACCAGCGCCGCGGTGCCGAAACCGGCGCGGGCGCGGCGGCCCAGCAAGGGCGAGCCGAAGGCCCAGGCGGCGAAGGCCAGCGCGACCAGCGCGGCGAGCAGGGCTGCCGCGCCGTCGATGCCGACCTGCTGGCCCAGGATCCAGACGAGCCACACCACGGTGGCGAACATCGGAAACGCCATCACCGTCTTGAAGTGGGCCATCCACAGGCCGGGACGCGGCAGTGCGCGCGCCAGCGCAGGCCAGGCGCTGGCGGCCAGGTAGGGCAGCGCCATGCCGAGGCCGAGCGCGCCGAAGATGGCGAGCGCCTGCGCCGCAGGCAGCGTGAACGCGAGCCCGAGCGAGGCACCCATGAACGGCGCGGTGCAGGGCGAGGCGACGGCGACCGCGAGCACCCCGGTCAGGGCCGAGTCGACGAGCGGGTGGCGCGCCCGTGCACTCGCCAGTGCGCTGGGCAGGATCGAGCCGAACTCGAACACGCCCGCGAGGTTCAGGCCGATCAGCGTGAACAGCGCCGCCAGCGCCGCGATGACCCCCGGCGACTGCAACTGGAAGCCCCAGCCCAGCTGCTCGCCGCCCGCTCGCAAGGCCAGCAGCAGCCCGGCCAGTGCGACGAAGCTGAGCACCACACCCGCCGTGTACGCGAGGCCGCCGGCCAGCAGCGAACGGCGATCGTGAGCTTGACTGGCAAAGCCCATGACCTTGAGCGACAGTACCGGAAAGACGCAGGGCATCAGGTTCAGCAGCGCGCCGCCGACGAGGGCGAGCAGCAGCGCGAGCGCGAACCCGATCGGCGGCGCAGCGGGGGTGACGACGGCGTCAGCCAGCGCCGCCGTCGCCGGCGAGCCGAGTGCCGGCCAGGCGCCCGACACCGGCAGTGCGAGTTGCACCCCCGCGGTCGCGCCGGCGTGGCTGAGGACCGCCGCCAGCTGCTGCGGGCTTTCCGAGCGCTGCGGCGACAGCGGCACGCGCGCGTCCCAGGCCGCCCCTTCCCAGCGCGCGGCCGGCTTGGCGGCGTTGTCGGTCACACCGGCGAGCTCCGGGAAGAACTGCAGCTCGCGGCCGTGCCAGGCCGCGGGCAGGCCGGCGACACGAACGATCAGCGCGCCGTCGCTCACCTCGGCGCTCGCGCGCACCGTGGCAACGGTCTGTGGTGACATGGCTCGCGCGTTGTCGAATGCGGCGGCGTGGGCCACTGTCACGGCCCGAGCCGGCAGCTTCAGGCTGAAGTTGCCCGACTCCGGGATGCAGACGTCCTTGCACACCAGCCAGTCGGCCTGGAGCTGGATATCGAGCGTGTCGGCGCGAAATCCGGCCGGCACCGTCAACGCCACCGGCAGCAGCACGGTGCCCTCGTAGCCGAAGTTCATCAACGGCCCGACGGGCAGGCGAGAGGGTGTCGGCCAGGCGATGTCGGACGCGCTGAAGCCAGCGGGCAGCTTCCAGTCGAGCAGCGTCGGCAGGCCCGAGTCGCCGGGGTTCTTCCAGTAGGTGTGCCAGTGCGGCGCATGGGCCAGTTGCAGCCCGACCCAGAGTGGCTTGCCGGGCGCGACACCCTCGGGCGCATGGGCCAGCAGTTCGGCGCGCACCTGGCCGGTGTCGACCACGGCGCGCTCGGTGGCCGCGGGCGCCGGCAGCGTGATGCACAACGCGGCGAGCAGCGCGGCGAAGTGAGTGATCGAGGGGCGCATGGGCCGTAGTGTGAGCCCTGGCGACGCCCTAGGTTCCGTGACCCACCGGATGGGCCCGGAACACCGCGGGTTTCCCCATATAATCCCGCGGCTTTGCCCCCTGCAGCCCACTCAGCGCCCCCAAGATGTTGAACCGGACGCTCCGTTCCGACCCCTGGCCCTACGACGACGAGGGGGCGGAAACAGCACCTTACAAGGCGCTGACGCGGCAGGAAGCGCAGGCACTGCGTACCAGGGAACCCGTCGTGTCGCCATGGCGGGTGGTGCTGGTGCAGGCAGGGGTCGGCGTGGCGGTGGCTGCATTCGTGTGGCTGCTGTCGGGCGAGCAGGCGGCGGGGCTGTCGGCGCTGTATGGCGCGGCGGTCGTGGTCCTGCCCGGTGCCTTGATGGCGCGGGGCATGACCAGCCGGCTCTCCAGCATGTCACCCGGCAGCAGTGCCGTCAGTTTCATGGCGTGGGAGATGGTGAAGATCGGTGCTTCGGTCGGCCTGCTGATGCTGGCGCCGAAGCTCGTGCAGCCCTTGAGTTGGCCGGCGTTGCTGGTGGCGCTGGTGTTGTGCATCAAGGTTTACTGGCTTGCGCTGTTGTGGCGCAAGCGGTCGAAGTAACAAGAATCCGGACGAGCTTCTCGACATGGCAGCAGCAGGCAACGCACCGACCGCCGGCGAATACATCATCCACCACCTGCAGCATCTGCAGTCGGGCAGCGGGTTCTGGACCCTCAACCTCGACTCGATCTTCTGGGCCGTGGTCACCGGGGTGCTGGGCTGCTACGTGATGTGGCGGGTGGCCAGGAGCGTGACTTCCGGCGTGCCGGGCCGGACCCAGGCGGCCGTCGAGTTCCTCGTCGAGATGGTCGATACGCAGGCCAAGGGCATCGTGCACAACGCCGACAGCCGCAAGATGGTCGCGCCGCTGGCGCTCACCGTCTTCATCTGGATCTTCCTGATGAATGCGATGGACCTGCTGCCGGTCGACCTGATCCCGGCCTTCTGGCACGTCGCCGGCCCGGCCGTCGGCGCCAAGGACTACATGCGGGTCGTGCCCACGGCCGACCTGTCGATCACGATGGCCCTGTCGATCACCGTGCTGCTGATCTGCATCTACTACAACATCAAGATCAAGGGTGCCGGCGGCTGGGTTCACGAACTGATCTCGGCGCCCTTTGGTGCCAAGTGGTACCTCGCGCCGTTCAACCTCGCGATGCAGCTGATCGAGTTTGTCGCCAAGACCGTGTCGCATGGCATGCGTCTGTTCGGCAACATGTATGCCGGTGAACTGATCTTCATGTTGATCGCGCTGATGGGAGGCGCCTGGTTCACCGCGGTCGGCCTGCCGCTGGCGCTGGGCCATGTCATCGCCGGCACGGCCTGGGCCATCTTCCACATCCTGATCATCACGCTGCAGGCCTTCGTGTTCATGATGCTGACGCTCGTCTATGTGGGCCAGGCACACGATTCACATTGATTCCCCTTTTCACTCTGTCCCTTTTCCCACTAGGAGCCATCATGGAAGTCATCAGTTTTGTTGCCCTGGCCGCCGGCCTGATCATCGGTCTCGGCGCGCTCGGTGCCTGTATCGGCATCGGCGTCATGGGCAGCAAGTACCTCGAATCGGCTGCGCGCCAGCCCGAACTGATGGGCGAGCTGCAGACCAAGATGTTCCTGCTCGCCGGCCTGATCGACGCGGCGTTCATCATCGGCACCGGTATCGCGCTGTGGTTCGCCACCGCCAACCCGTTCCTGGGCCAGATCGCCAACCTGCCGAAGTAATGACGCCCACCCCCGGAGCGGCGTTGCCGCTCCCCCTCGAGGGGGCAATGCCAGCGGCCCGGCGGAGCCGGTTCCGCGGCATTTGCTTGATCTACAGCTTGCGTGAGGCAAACAAGTGAGCATCAACGCCACACTCATTGTCCAGATGATCGTCTTTGCGATCCTGGTCTGGTTCACGATGCGTTTTGTCTGGCCGCCGATCACCGCGGCGCTCGACGAGCGCGCGAGGAAGATCGCCGAAGGCCTGTCGGCCGCCGACAAGGCCAAGGCCGACCTGGCCGCCGCGAACCAGCGTGTCGAGCAGCAACTCGGCGCGGCGCGCAACGACGCCGCCAAGCGCCTGGCCGATGCCGAGCACCTGGCGCAGCAGATGATCGAAGAAGCCAAGGGCCGCGCGTCCGAAGAGGCCGCCAAGATCGTCGCGCAGGCCCGGGCCGAAGCCGAGCAGGAGTCGGTCAAGGCGCGCGAAGTGTTGCGCGACCAGGTCGCCGCGCTCGCCGTCAAGGGCGCCGAGGCGATCCTGCGCAAGGAAGTGAACCCCGGCATTCACGCCGAGTTGTTGGGCCGCTTGAAGGCCGAGCTGTAACGCCATGGCCGAACTCGCCACCATTGCGCGCCCGTACGCGGAAGCGCTGTTCAAGGCTGCGGCGGGCAACGCGGCAGCGCTCTCGGGTGAGGTCAGTGCGTTGGCAGCAGTCGCCGGCGACGAGCTGCTTCGCCGGTTTGCCGACAGCCCCAAGGTGTCTGCCGCACAAGTCTTCGACGTCGTTTCGGGCGTCGTGAAGACCCCGCTCTCGAGCCCAGCGCAGAACTTTCTGCGTGCAGTGCTCGAGAACGGTCGCCTTGCTGCGATGCCCGAGATTGCGCAGCAGTTCCACGCTCTGGTCAACGCCCAGACTGGCGTCTCGGACGCCGTGATCGAAAGCGCCTTCGCCATCGACGATGCGCAACTGGCCGACGTGGTCGCGACGCTCGAGAAGCGCTTCGGCCGCAAGTTGAACGCCAGCGTGCAGATCAGGCCCGAGCTGATCGGCGGCATTCGGGTGGTCGTCGGCGACGAGGTGCTCGACACCTCGGTCGCGGCACGCCTCCAACAGATGAAGGTCGCGCTCACCGCTTGAGCGCCGTACCAGGAGAACCCCATGAACTTGAACCCCGCAGAAATTTCCGAACTCATCAAGAGCCGCATCGAAGGCCTTGACGCATCGGCCGAGATCAAGAACCAGGGCACGGTCGTTTCCGTCACCGACGGCATCGTGCGTGTGCACGGCTTGTCGGACGCGATGGCCGGCGAAATGCTCGAGTTCCCGCCCACCGCCAGCGGCCAGCCGACCTTCGGCCTGGCATTGAACCTCGAACGCGACTCGGTCGGCGCGGTGATCCTGGGCGAGTACGAACACATCTCCGAAGGCGACACCGTCAAGTGCACCGGCAACATCCTGTCGGTGCCGGTCGGGCCCGAACTCATCGGCCGCGTGGTCAATGCGCTCGGCCAGCCGATCGACGGCAAGGGCCCGATCAACGCCAAGATGACCGACGTGATCGAGAAGGTCGCGCCGGGCGTGATCGCGCGCAAGAGCGTCGACCAGCCGGTGCAGACCGGCCTGAAGGCGATCGACTCGATGGTGCCGATCGGCCGTGGCCAGCGCGAGCTGATCATCGGCGACCGCCAGACCGGCAAGACCGCGGTGGCCGTCGACGCGATCATCAACCAGAAGGGTCAGAACATGACCTGCGTGTACGTCGCGATCGGCCAGAAGGCGTCGTCGATCAAGAACGTGGTGCGCGCGCTGGAGCAGGCCGGTGCGATGGACTACACCATCGTCGTGGCCGCATCGGCCTCTGAATCGGCTGCGATGCAGTACGTGTCGGCCTACTCCGGCTGCACGATGGGCGAGTACTTCCGCGACCGCGGGCAGGACGCGCTGATCATCTATGACGACCTGTCCAAGCAGGCCGTGGCCTACCGCCAGGTGTCACTGCTGCTGCGCCGGCCGCCGGGCCGCGAAGCCTACCCCGGCGACGTGTTCTACCTGCACAGCCGCCTGCTGGAACGCGCCGCACGCGTGAACGCCGACTACGTCGAGGCCTTCACCAAGGGCGAGGTCAAGGGCAAGACCGGCTCGCTCACCGCGCTGCCGATCATCGAGACGCAGGCCGGCGACGTCTCCGCGTTCGTTCCGACCAACGTGATCTCGATCACCGACGGCCAGATCTTCCTGGAAACCAACCTGTTCAACGCCGGCATCCGCCCGGCCATCAACGCAGGCATCTCGGTGTCGCGCGTCGGTGGTGCAGCGCAGACCAAGCTGATCAAGAGCCTGTCCGGCGGTATCCGTACCGACTTGGCGCAGTACCGTGAGCTGGCTGCGTTTGCGCAGTTCGCGTCCGACCTCGACGCCGCCACGCGCAAGCAACTCGACCGTGGCGCGCGCGTCACCGAACTGCTCAAGCAGGCGCAGTACAGCCCGCTGCCCATCAGCCTGATGGCCGCCACGCTCTACGCCGTGAACAAGGGCTTCGTGGACGACATCGACACGAAGAAGGTGCTCGCGTTCGAGCACGGCCTGCACCAGCACCTGAAGTCCAGTCATGCGGCGCTGCTCTCCAAGCTGGAGAACGACAAGGCGATGGACAAGGGCGCCGAGGAAGAACTCACGGCCGCCCTCACGGCGTTCAAGAAGTCCTTCGCCTAGAGATGTCGGCGCTCACGCTCAGGAGCCCAGGATGGCTGTAGGCAAAGAGATTCGCGGCAAGATCAAGTCGGTGGAGGGCACCCGCAAGATCACGAAAGCCATGGAGATGGTGTCCGCCAGCAAGATGCGCAAGGCGCAGGATCGCATGCGTGCGGCCCGGCCCTACGCCGACAAGATCCGCAACATCATCGCGCGGCTGGCGCAGGCGAATCCCGAATACAAATCGCCCTACATGCGCACCGGGGGCACCAGCAAGGCGGTCGGCTTCATCGTCGTGACGACCGACAAGGGCTTGTGCGGCGGCCTCAACACCAA
>Ga0190271_10000651_pt1 | contig 18104 bp, 18 predicted proteins | sample Popmic356T_FD_133747 | JGI IMG/M metagenome (GOLD analysis project Ga0190271, IMG submission 133747) | Populus adjacent soil microbial communities from riparian zone of Weber River, Utah, USA - 356 T | ecosystem: Environmental > Terrestrial > Soil > Riparian zone | place: USA: Utah | collected...
CACCTTGCCGCGCAGGTCGGAGATGTTCAGCGGGCCGGAAGTCAGCCAGGTGCTGATGCCCTTGAAGTTCGGCGCCTGGCCGGTGACTCGACGCGCGCCTGCGGCGCCGGATACTCGGCGGCCGCCGCGGTCAGGCCGGTGGCACCGATCGACAGCGCGAGTGCGGTCGCCAGCAGGGTGGGATGCCTCATGGTCGTCTCCTCATGTCAAAGGCCTGTCTGGCCGTTCGGGTAAAGGGTTGCGAACCACGCAACGACTTGCGTGTCGTAGTGAAGGAAGGTCGCGATCGCGATGGCGATCACGAGTGCGCCGAACGCGGGCCGCACTGCAGGCGCGAAGCGGGCGATGCTGCGCACGCGCGTCGTGACGACTTGTCCGCCATAAGCGATGGCAAGCATCGGAATGGCTGCGCCGAGCGCGTAGGTGACCAGCAACACCGAACTGGAGGTGGCGTCCTTCGACGTTGCGATCGATGTCAGGATCGAACCCAGGATCGGGCCAGCGCATGGTGTCCAGACGAGGCCGAGTGACGTGCCGAGCACGAAGCCGCCTGCCGCTCCGTTGCCACTTGCCAGCGCGGCTGCACCTGAACTGACCGAAACAGGGATCATCCGCGACACCAGCCGATCCCATGCCGCAGGAAAGATCATCAGCAGCCCCAAGATGACGAGCAGAACGATCGCGCCGTCGCGCAGGATGTTCGGGTCGAAGTCGAGGGCGCGCGTCAGCCCATTGAGCAATAGCGCGACAAACGAAAACGAGACGAGAATCCCAGGGCGATCGCGGCCGGGCGCAGCCTGCTGGTCTGGCCGACCGATGCGCCGAGCAGAATGGGCAGCACCGGCAGGGTGCAACGGTGGCGACACCGGCGAGTAGCGCAAGGGCGGCGTTGAACATCAACCAGGACAGGGCGTCGCCGGACGACTGCCGTCCGCGCTCGTCGGATAATTCGGCGGAGCAGCGCGAGCGTTACCCGACGAAGGACGTTACGCCTGCGTGAGAGCTACGGCTTCGCCAAACGCCAACAGGCTCGTCCGCCGCCCGTCATGAAGCTACGCTTGACGGTTGGCGAGGCGAGCCTGCCGCGGGCAAATCAGGAAGGGCGACCGCGCATTACTTCTTCATGGTGTCCTTGGCCACGCCATCCTTGGCCATACCGTCTTTGGCCATGCCGTCCTTCGACATGGCGTCCTTCTTCATGCCGTCTTTGGACATCGTGTCCTTGGACATGGAGTCCTTCTTCATGTTGTCCTGGGCGAAGGCCGGCGGCGCCAGCGCGAGGCCGAGTGAAAGGGTGGCCGCCGTAAGGGCGAGCGCAATACGTTTCGTCATTTGCTTGAGATCTCCTCGAGACATTTCACTGAAGGGAGGCGATTTCACCACCCGGAAGAGTTTCGGGAGCAGGAGCGCGTTCGTTACGTGTGAGGGCAGGGTGCTGAGGAAGTGACTCGCACCGAAGTGATCACGACGGCGTGAGGTGCTGTGGCAAATCTCGGCCGTCAAGCCCGCGCATAGCCGTTCGAAGAACGGCGTCGCTTCGCCCGCCGATGGCGGGAATGGCAGACGCCGCGTTTATTCTAACGCTCGGAAATACTTGTGTGGCTGCACGTGTGTTTGCTGCCAAAAAAGCGTTGGCCCGGACGGGGGGCATCCGTCCGGGCCATTGGAGGCTTTGAGTCTTGAGTTCAAAGTCTTGGTTAAATCCTAGCGCGCGGCCTTCTCGCTGATGATGCAGATTTCCGCGTTCGAATTCGGGGTGCAGGCGACGATCTCCTGGCGAACCTGCTGGATCGTGCTCTCGCGCTGGGCAGCCTGAGGGGCATTCTGGCTGGCCAGCGTAGCGATCATGCTGACGGCGCCGAGGGGAAGGATGAAGAGGCGGAGGCTTGGCTTCAGCATCGTTCCGGTCCTTCGGCGTCGTCGTTTCGATGATTTGCAATGTAAGCGAGGTCTGTTTCGAGAGTGTTTCGCCGGGCCCCTTAAATGGTTTCGTCGGCGCCCTTTTTCAGGGACGCCGACGGAGATTTCTTCAGGCGGCCTTGCGCTCGAAGCCGGCGTCCTTGAGCAACTCAGCCAGGTGCTTGCGGGCGTAGAACATGCGGGTCTTCACGGTCGCCTGCGGGATGCCGATGATCTGGCCGACCTCTTCCACCGACTTCTCGTGATAGTAGACGAGGTCGATGATCTCGCGATGGGCCGGGGACAGCTGGGCGATCGCCGCGCGCAGCGCCGACGACGTCTGGCTGCGGTTCATGGCGGATTCGGGCGTATCGCCGGTGTCGGCAATCTGGAGCACTTCCTCCTGATCGATGTCCTCGTGGCGGCGGTTGCGGAGCGCGGTCAGAGCCTTGAAACGGGCGATCGCCAGCATCCACGTGGAAACCTGGGAACGGCCTTCGAACTGGCCGGCGGTCCGCCACACGTCCAGGAACACCTGGCTGACGAGGTCTTCGGCGACGCTGGTGTCGCCGACGATGCGCAGGATGAAGCGAAAGACGCGCACGTTGTGACGCGCGTAGAGCACGTGCATCGCGGCCTTTTCGCCAGCGGCAATGCTCTCAAGCAGCATCTCGTCAGATGTGGCCTGCGCGGCGATGATGCCCCGTGCTGCCGATCCGGTGCTGATTGCGAAAGAGGACTGCATGATCGTAACTCCCTGCCGGTGCGCCTGTGGGGCGCGTCGTTGGGGAATTGATAGGCATTCACGGTTTCAGGAATTCTGCGTGAAAAGCGAAAAATGGTTTCGCCGATGCCGATAATTGTTTCGTCGCGACGGGTCGAATGAAACATTGGGACGAAAAGTCCAATGATTTCAGTCGTCGGTGAAAGCGCCAATCTTCGGTTCGCCTACTGATGAGCAAACGAAACGGCGTCCCGGCAAAGTCAGCCGCTAAGATACTGAAAATACGTCGAAAAAGCGCAGCGGTGCCGCGGAGGGCGCCGGTTTCCTCGACAGGAGTTTCTTACGGCTTGTCGCCAGTCGGCGAAAACACGTAGCCGCCGCCACGAATGGTGCGGATCACCGTCGGCCGGCTGGGATCGGGCTCGATCTTGCGGCGGATGCGCATGATCCGCAGGTCGATGGCTCGGTCGAACGCCTCAGCATCGCGGGCGTTGGCGAGTTCCAGCAGCCGTTCTCGCGACAGTACCCGCTTGGGATTGGCCGCGAACACCTTCAACAGGCCATATTCGGACGCGGTGAGCGGATGCTCGTTGCCGTCGTCGTCGCGCAGGATCTGCGCCTCGTCGTCGAACCACTTGGTCCCGAACCGGACCTGCGCCGGTTTGGCCGCCGCGGGCGATGCGTCGGCCGGGCCCGCCTTGCCAGGTCCGCTCCGCCGCAGCACCGAGCGCACGCGCGCCATCAGTTCGCGCAATTCGCAGGGCTTCGCCAGGTAGTCGTCAGCGCCGAGTTCGAGGCCAACCACGCGATCGATCGGGCTTGCGGTCGCCGTCAGCATGATCACCGGCACGTTGCTGCGGCTCTTCAGGTCGCGAACGATCGACAGGCCGTCTTCCTCGGGCATGTTGAGATCGAGCACGATCAGGTCGGGCATGCCGCCCTCGATTTCCTTGCGCAGGCTCTTGCCGCCATCGCACAGCGTGACGGCAAAGCCGTGCATCTTGAGATAGTCGCCGACCATCTCGCGGGCTGGCGCTTCGTCGTCGACGACAATGATGTGCTGGCTGTGGCTCATGCGGTCCGTGTCTTCTTTCGCATCATTCGGTCGCTGCCGGCAGCGAGATGGTGAAGGTGGAGCCTTCGCCGGGCCCCGCGCTGTTGGCCGTCACCTTGCCGCCATGCATATCAACAATCCGTTTCACGATCGACAGTCCGAGACCCGTTGAGCTTTCGCCTCCGGTGGGCTTGGCAGAAAGCCGCTGAAAACGGCCGAAAAGACGGCCGAGATCCTCCGGCGACAATCCTGCGCCCTGGTCGTCGACATGGATCAGCGCGTTTGCACCTTCATAGGCGACAGTTAATCCGATCTTGCCGCCGATCGGGCTATATTTAATTGCATTGCTGACGAGATTGTCGATCGCCTCGCGCATCCGGTCGCCATCACACAGGATCATTCGCTCGGGCGGGGCCGACACCTGCAGGGTCTGCTGCTTGTTCAAGGCGGAAGGCCGGTTGGTCTCGACGATCTCCATGACCAGTGCTGCGATGTCCACCGGCTCGCGCCGGATCGTGATGTCGAACGCATCGGCCATCGCATCCGAGATCAGATGGTCCACCATCGTCGTCAGCCGCTTGGTGGCGTCGCGGATGTGATCCACCTGCGAGATGCTTCCTTCCTTCGAAGCCATCGCGCCGCTGATCAGCTCTTTCAGCATTTCGGTGCGGCCGAGAATGACGCCCAGCGGGTTCTTCAGGTCGTGCGCGACCGTGCCAAGCACTTCGTTCTTGAAGGCATTGGCGCGCTGCAGCCGCAGCCATTGCGCCGACAGCCGCCGGTTGGCGGACATCAGGGCGCGCGTGCGCTGGGCGACGCGATCTTCCAGCTGGGTGTTGGCCTGCTGCAGCTGCTCGTAGAGGATGACGTTGTCGAATGCGACCGACAGGCGGCTGGAGAAAATCTCCACCAGTGCCTGGTCGGTTTCGGAAAGGTCCTTCGCCGCCTCCAGCAGCACCACGACCTCGCGTCCGCTGCCGGTGCGGACATAGAGCACCGAGCGGTTGTCGAAAAATTCGTGCCGGCGCTTCTCGAAAGCCGACTTGACCAGTTGCCTGACCTCCGCATCGAGCGGCAGGGAATCGGCGTGTGCGGCGATGTAGCGGCGATAGCAGCCGGAGCCGGCCAGCACCGAGAACTCATCATCGAGTTCCTTTCCGTCCTTGCCGTCGCGCAGGACCAGAATTCCCGCGCAATCGACATTGAGCAGCGATGCAATCTGCGTCAGCACGCCCTCGGCCAGCCGTTGCATCGACTTGAAGTCGTAGAGCGTCGATGCCGCATCGATGATGATCTCGAGACCTCGCCTCGTCTGCACCATGCGTTCGAGCTGCTGGTAGCTGCGCAGCGCCGCGGTGAGCGAGGTGAACAGCTTGTCGGCGGTGAGCTCGGTCTTCGCCTTGTAGTCGTTGATGTCGTAGTCGACGATTACCCGCCGCTCCGGCGCCTGGCCGGGCTGGCCGGTGCGCAGGATGATACGGACAGTCTCGTTCTTCAGTTCGTTGCGGATGTATTCGACGAGCTGCAGGCCCGCCGCGTCGGTCTCCATGATGACATCGAGCAGCACTGCGGCGATGTCTGGATTTTCGCGCATCAGCTTCTCGCCCTCGGCACCCGAATAGGCCGAGAGGATCTCCAGCGTCTGGCCGTTCAGCACATAGTCGCTCAACGCAAAGCGCGTGCCCTCGTGCACGGCCGCGTCGTCGTCGATGACAGCGACCTTCCACTTCCGCGCACTGCTCGCGGGGTGCGGCCGTACATCGTCTTCTATTAACTGGAGGACATCGTCCTGATCGGCCATTGTTCGCTTCCGGGATTTGAAACTGACGGACCTCCAGCAGCGTTGCTGCGAGCGGCCCGCGGGATGATAATGCGAAACGTCGTGCCTTGTCCCGGTCTCGAATCGAGCATCATGCGCCCGCCGAGCTGCTGGGTGACGAGATTGTAGACGATATGCAGGCCGAGGCCCGTGCCGCCTTCGCTGCGGCGCGTCGTGAAGAACGGATTGAACGCCTGCCGCTGCACGTCCGGCGTCATGCCGGCGCCGTCGTCGGCGAAAATTATCTCGATATCGTCGCTGCTGCGCGCCTTGGCCTCGAACCTGATGGTGCCGGCCCGGCCGTCGGCAAAGGCGTGATTGATCGCATTCAGGAACAGGTTGGTCAGGACCTGGCCGTAGGAGCCCGGATAGGAATTGACGATCAGGCCCTCCGGAACGTTCATCTGCAGCGTCACCGGCGATTTCTTCAGCACCGGGCGGAGGCTTGCGACGATCTGTTCGGTGGCTTCCTGCAGATCGAATTCGCGCCGCTCGGCGTGGGAGCGGTCGACGGCAACCTGCTTGAACGACTGGATCAGTTCGGCCGCACGCTGCAGGTTGGCAACCAGCTGCTGCGATGCATCCTTTGACGTCTGCACGAATTCCTCGAGCTGCGAGCGTCGCAACGGCGCTTTCGACATCAGGTCCTGTTCGAAGGCGGCGGCACGGCGCTCGAAGCTGGAGGCGACCGTCAGGCCGATGCCGACCGGATTGTTCACCTCGTGCGCGACGCCGGCAACGAGGCCGCCGAGTGCGGCAAGGCGCTCCGCGTCGATCAGGTTCTGTTGGGTGGTACGCAGTTCGGCCAGCGCATTCTCGGCCTTTTCCTTCGAGGCGCGCAGCTCGTCTTCGGCGGACCGCTTGGCGATCGCATTCTCGCGGAACACCTCGACCGCCCGCGCCATCGCGCCGACTTCGTCTTTCGCCGCCGTCCCCAGCACGCGGCGATCGAGGTTACCGGAGGTGATAGCCCGCATCGCCGCCATGATCTGCTGCAGCGGCAGGCGAATGGACAGCGCGATGATCACGCCCGCGACGATGATGACGAAGATAAAGATCAGCGACACGGTGCCGACGCGGGTGGAGATGCTGCGCAGCGTGTGGTCGAACATGGTCTGCGCGGCCTGCTCGCGCTGACGCATCTTGACCGACAGGCCATCGATCGCCGCGATCGTAGCCGCCTGGTTGGCATCGATCACGGTCTGGAGCAGGTTGGTTCGCGTCGCGAAGTGTTCAGCCAGTTCGCTCAGGCCCTCGCGCAACGCCGTCGCACGCTGGCCAAGCCGCTGCAGCGCAAGCCGCTGCAGATCGTTCTCGGCGAGGTCGAGCATCACCGGAACGGTCTTCTCGATCGTGTCGGTCGAACGCTTGGCCTCTTCCGCGGAGGCCGAAGCGAGCGAGAGATAATAGGCATTAGCAGCGACCAGCATCGTGGTGAAAGCCTCGCGCGACTTGCCGAGCGACGGCACGATCAGGGCATCGCGCCGACCGGTTGCGCCGTCGATGATGGCGTAAAGCCCGGCCATTTCGCGCGCCGGCGTCAGCACTTTTTCCTCATAGGTCTTGGCGATGGTCGCCTGGATGGCGCGTACCTCGCCGAACCCGTCGAGGAATTTCTCGATCACCAGTTCGAGTTCCTTCACCGAGCCCGCCAGCATCGGGTCGGTGGCGGCGCGCGTCGTCAGCGTGCCGAGCACCGCCTCGCGCAACAGGAGAATCTCGGCGAACAGCTCCGGGCTCGGCTGGTTGATGTAGCGATGGATCAGGTTCTGCAGCCGGGAGGTTTCGCTTTCCATCACCGCGAGTATCTTGTCGGACTCGCGGACCTGACGGACCTCGTCCCAGGCGTTGTCCAGTCCCTTGGAGCCGGTCCAGATCATCGCTGCGAGCACCAGCACGACGGCGGTGTTCAACGCGGCGATCGACAGGATGCGCCAGCGGATGGGAATCGCGCGCACCAGATTGACCAGCCCTGACCGGCTTGTAAGGCTGGCCCCTGCGTCAGGTGGCGGTAGCATGTCTGGATTGATCACTGACACTTCGCGCTCATTGCACCTGGCGAATGCGATCGATGAGCCGGCCGAGCGCCGGATCCGCGGAGGCCTTCGCGTACATGCCGGCCATGGCCGCCTCGAAGGGCTGACGGTCGACTGCCGTGATGATCTGGATGCCGGCGGCTTCCGCCTGTTGCCGGCTCTTGGCTTCGAGCGCCTTCCATCGTTCGCGCATGAACACGTTGGATTGCGCCGCGGCCTCGCGGAAGACTTTTCGATCCTGCTCGCTGAGGCTGTCCCAGGCCTTCATCGACATTACAAGGACCTCGGGGGCCATCAGGTGCTCGGTCAGGGTGTAGTAGCCGGCGTGACGGAAATGGTCCGTGGTGACGTAGGAGGGCCAGTTGTTTTCGGCGCCATCGATCAGCTTGGTGGCAAGACCGGTGAGAACCTGCCCGTACGGCAGTTCGATGGGTTCGGCGCCAAGCGCCTTGATCATCTCCACCATCAAGGCGGATTGCTGCACACGAATTTTCAGCCCCTTGAGATCGGCGAGCGAGCGGACCGGCCGCACGTTGTTGTACATCGATCTTGCGCCGGAATCGTAGAAGGTCAGGCCGACGAAACCGTGCCGGGCGAAGGCATCGAGAATCTCCTGACCGATCTCGCCGTCGAGAACCTTGTGCAGGTGGGCCAGCGAGCGAAACAGAAATGGCATCGCCAGCACATTCACCGTCGGAACATAGGCGCCCATCGGAATGACATTGATGCGATTCATGTCGATGGCACCGACTCGCGTGGCCTCGATCGTGTCCTTCTCCTCTCCCAGTTGTCGGGTGTGAAAGACCTCGATGGTGTGGCGACCGCCGGTGCGCTCGGCGATCAGGCGCGCCATGTACTGGACCGCCTCGACCGTCGGATAGTCCGAGACCTGATTGTCAGCCGACCGAAAGGCTCGCGCTTCAGCCGGGATCGCAGGCGCGCAGAAGAACAGCGCGACGATCCAGAGCGAAAGCAGCGGTCGGATCAGCACCAGGGAAGCCTCTTCCATCACAAGCCGCGAAGTGCGGCTTCGCGGTCCGAAAAAGATGACCGTACAGGGACTTGGCCGCTGCCAGCGTCTTTGCAACGTCAGTCAGTTTTAGCCAAAGGCCGAACCTTTTGCTATCGGGAGATCGAGGCTGGCCGGCCTGCCGGCGTCGATTTTAGCTGGATGGTTGACGGCAGGATCTCCGTAGCAGTCGCCCATACGCTTGAATTGAATTGTGATTTCAAATAGTTGCTAGCGGGAACGGAGGGCGGCGGGGTCGCTGCTGAGGCCAAAGATGCTGAAACTCGGCTTGCGTGCTGTCCTGGTTGCCGTGTCGCTGCTGCTTTCGCTTCAGTCTGTCCGCGCTGCGACCGACATTCTTTGGTGGCATGCGATGTCCGGCGAACTCGGCCGGCAGCTCGAAAAACTCGCGAACGACTTCAATGCCTCGCAGACGAGCTATCGCATCGTTCCGGTCTACAAGGGAAACTATGCGGAAACCGTGAGCGCGGCGATCTTCGCGTTTCGCTCCCGATCGCAGCCGGCGATCGTTCAGGTCAACGAGATCGCCACCGCGACGATGATGGCGGCGAAGGGCGCGATCTATCCCGTGCACGCGCTGATGAACGACGAAGCGGAACCGTTCCAACCGGCTGCCTACCTGCCGGCGGTCACCGGCTACTATACCGATCTCGCCGGCAACATGTTGTCGTTCCCATTCAATGCATCGACGCCGATCCTCTATTATAACAAGGAGCAATTCCGCAAAGCGGGGCTCGATCCGGCAGTCGCACCGAAGACGTGGAGCGAGGTCGGCGCGGCCGCCCAGCGGCTGCGCGTCTCCGGTGTAGCATGCGGTTTCACCACGGCCTGGCCGTCCTGGGTCAATGTCGAGAATCTTTCGGCGCGGCACGATGTGCCGATCGCGACGAAATCCAACGGCTTCGGCGGGTTCGACACCTCGCTGACGATCAACAGCCCGCTGGTCGTGCGCCACATCGCGCAGCTTGCCGAATGGCAGAAGACCAAGGTCTATGATTACGGCGGCCGCGCCAGCTCGGCCGAGCCGCGCTTCCAGAACGGCGAGTGCGGGATCTTCATCGGGTCCTCGGCGACGCGCGCCGATATCCTGAAGAACGCGAAGTTCGACGTCGGTTTTGGCGCGCTGCCGTACTGGCCCGTTCAGGGCGCGCCGCGCAACTCGATCATCGGCGGGGCGACCCTGTGGGTGCTGCGCGACCGTCCGCGCGACGAATACAAGGGCGTTGCGCGCTTCTTCGCGTTTCTGTCGAAGGCCGAGGTTCAGTCCGCCTGGCATGAAGCCACCGGCTATCTGCCGATCACCCGGGCTGCCTACGATCTCAGCCGCGAGCGAGGCTTCTACGACCGCAATCCCGGATCGTCGATCTCGGTGGAGCAGATGATGCTGACGCCGCCGACCGAGAACTCCAAGGGGCTGCGGCTCGGTTCGTTCGTGCTGATCCGCGATGTCATCGAAGAGGAGATCGAGCAGGCGTTCGCCGGCAAGAAACGGGCGCAGGAAGCACTGGACGCCGCGGTCGAGCGTGGCAACCGCCTGCTGCGCCAGTTCGAACGGACGAATCGTTAAGCCGATTCAGCGGGCTTCCGCGTCGCATGCGTGCGCCGCCATTCCGCCGGCGGCGTGCCGATCAGCTTCTTGAAGGCGCGGCTGAAGGCAGCTTCAGATTCGTAGCCGACCTGGGCTGCGACCCGCGCGATGCTGTCGTTGCCGCCGGCCAGCAGCCCTGTCGCCAGCTGCATGCGCCATTCGGCGAGATAGTGAATAGGCGGTTGTCCAAGCACATGGGCAAAGCGTTCGGCGAACGCGGATCGCGAGAGGCCGGCAAGTTTTGCCAACTCTTCCAGCGTCCATGCATGCGAGGGATTTCCGTGGATCGCGTTCAACGCGTTGGCGACATGCCTGTCGGCAAGTCCGGCGAGCCAGCCGGTTTCCTCCGCCGACAGCGTCCGGATGTAGCTGCGCACGACCTCGATGAACATCAGTTCGCTCAGGCGTCCGAGCACGCTTTCGCCGCCGGAGCGCTTGTTTATCGACTCATCGACCGCCGCCTGGACGATGTGATTGAGCCAGGCCGAGCGGTGCGGTGATGTCGCCGGCAGGTGCATGAAGCGCGGCAGCGCCGTGAGCAGCGGGTTGAAGGGTCGTGCGTCGCAGCCGAGAAATCCGCAGACGATGCCGGCGCCGTCCGGTCCATTGCCACCGAACTGCAGCACGAAGGGCAGCTGCATCTTGTCGGCGCCCTGGTAGGTGGCCATGTCGGGCGTAAAGCGCATGCCGGGTTCGCTCGACAGCACGTGCGCGTCACCTTGCGGAAAGACGATGATGTCGCCGGCCTGCAGTTGAACCGGTTCGCCGTCGGTCAGACCGGCCCAGCAGGTCCCTCGTGTCACGAGGTGATATTCGATCAGGTGGCCGGTGTCCGGCATCACGTACGGCGCGCATTGCGCAGCCGGCGGTGTTTCGGCGACCCACGGAGCCTTCACGTCGAGATTGAAGAACACAGCGCCGGTCAAACGGACCGCGCGCAACACGTCCGACAAAGCGTCCGCACCCATGCCCAAAATCTCCTCGCGTGAGACGTCGCGGACGCACGATCAGGCGACGCGGACGACCGATCAAGACATATGGCCAAACCGGATGATCGGTCAAACATCGCGGCGCTGTAGTCAATTGCCGCGCTGAACCTTCCGCACCAGGTGATGCCTCATGGTCGCGTAGACGATCGTGACCTGTTGTCCTGTGACGCGCAGCACAGTGCGATTGCCGGATCGGAAGGACGATATGCACATGCAGGCGACGTCAAGGAAGACGGATCTCGACTCGGGCATTTCCTGCGTGCCCCGGCAGCCGAGCCAGCGCGCGCAGACATTGCGAGTCCGTCGGCTGGCCGTTGCGCTGCATTCGCTCGACGATCGCACCCTGTCGCAGATCGGCATCGACCGCGACGAGATCGAGCGTTTCGCCCACGCCGAGGTGGTGCACAACCTCTGACTTCGAGACTGGAGCGACGATGAGTTATTCGGCCAGATTCGATACATCGAACGCGCACGAGCAAAGCTGCGTCGTTGCCCTGCATTGTTCGCTCGGTTCAGGGCGGCAGTGGGCGCCGCTGGCGGCGGCGCTCGGTCACCGTCATCGTGTGCTTGCGCCCGACATCTCCGGGAATGGCGACGGCGCACTGCCTGCGCACGCAGCAGCGACGCTGGCCGACGAAGTCGAATTTCTGCACGGCCGTCTTGCAGCGTTGAAGGGACCGATCCACCTCGTCGGCCACTCCTATGGTGGCGCCATCGCGTTCCGCATCGCCACCGCGTCGCGATTTGCCGCCCGCGTGCGCAGCCTGACGCTTATCGAGCCGATCCTGCCCGGCGTCCTGCTCGATCAGGGACGGGACCGGCATTTGTACGAACATTTTTCAAGGCTCGCCAACCGTGTCTGCGATGCTTTGTGGCATGGCGATACACCGCGCGCGCTCGACCACTTTCTGACCTTCTGGCACGGTCATGATGCATTTGGCCGCGTGTCCGGGCAGGCGCGAGCGCGTATGGCGTTGCATGCGCACAAGCTCGCGATCGATTTCACCGCGGGATTCGCCGAAACCGGTGTTCAGGGAGCCGCGCGGAGGATTGCGGTGCCGGTGCTGTTGTTCTCCGGTGGCCTCTCGCCGTTCGTGACACAGCGGGTCGTCGGTTGCCTTGCGTCGGCAGTCGCCAACGCGCGGTCCATCCATCTGCCCGGTGCCGGGCACATGCTGGCGATCACCCACGCCGCCGAAATGATCCCCGATATCGCCGACCATATCGCCGATGCCGACGAGCGCGCCATGCGTGCGGTCAGCGTCGCGACAGGCAGCGCGCGCCAAATCGAACCGCTCGCGTAGGTAACTTCAACAGGAAGGGAATATTGCAATGAGCACGACCATGCATCCGCGGGCGGGTGGCGAAACCACTGGTTGGCTCCGCCGGTTTTTCAGTCTCGCCTATGGAGCGATCGCCTACGCGATCTTCCTCGGCACGTTCCTCTACGCGATCGGCTTCTCCAGCCGCTTCCTTGTGCCGAAGCATGTCAATTCCGGCGGCGACGTACCTCCGCTCTACGCCATCGTCATCGACCTGGCCCTGCTCGGCCTGTTCGCGGTCCAGCACAGCGGAATGGCACGTCGAGGCTTCAAGCATGTGCTGACCCGCTTCGTGTCACCAGTGATCGAGCGCAGCACCTACGTCCTGTGCTCAAGCCTCGTGTTGATCGCGCTGTTCTGGTTCTGGCAGCCGATTCACACGGTGGTCTGGCAGGTCGACAACCTGGCGATTGCGCTTGCGATCCAGCTGCTGTCGATGACAGGCTGGCTGCTGGTACTCTATTCCACCTTCCTGATCAGCCATTTCGAGCTGTTCGGATTGAAGCAGGTGGTGATGAACTTCGTCGGTCGCGCCATCCCGCAGATGAACTTCCGCACGCCGGCGTTGTATCGTTTCGTTCGCCACCCGCTGTATCTGGGCTTCATCATCGCGTTCTGGGCGACGCCGATGATGACGGTCGGAAATCTGCTGTTCGCGGCCATGGCGACGGCCTACATCTTCATCGGCATTGCGCTCGAGGAACGAGATTTGGTCGCAGCCTTCGGCGATCAGTACCGCCAGTACAAGGCGCGTGTGGCGATGCTGCTGCCCGGCGTGTTCTAACCGGCGGCGGCGTGTCGTCGCCTGCGGCGAGGCGACGACACCAGGTCGCACCGGCGTTGTTCAGCGGGCTTCCCATCTGAGCGGTGCGGTGAAGAGCGAAGTGGCTTCGCGCATTTCTGAAGGGAAGGAAGGCATCGGCTGCGCGCGCTGGATCCATGCCAGCGCTTCCTGGTCGAACGCCGGGCTTCCGGTGGACTTTGTCAGTCTGACGCCGGACACGCCGCCGCTTCGCGAGACTGTGAAAGTCACCTGGGCCAGGATCGATCCCCGCATCTCCGCCCCGGCCGGAAACCGTTTGAAGCGCTGCAGGTGCGCGACCAGCATCGAGCGATACGATGCGGCAGCGGCCGCCGCGCTTGCCCCGGACGCCTGCGCCGGCGCGTCCGGCGCAATCCTGTCGGCCTTGGCGGCGGTCGTCTTCTGCACCAGCCGCTTGGCCGGTTTCTTGACCTCTTTGACCTGCTGGGGTTTCGGCGGCGCCGGCTCCACCTTTTTTTCAGGCTTCGGCTCTTCCTTCGGCGGCGCGGCGATCACGGCCTCCGGCTGCAGCGGCGTCGGCGGCAACTGCTCCTCGACCTTCTCTACCTTTGGCGGCTCGGGGGGCGGCGTCTCAGCCTGTTGCACCTGCGGCCCGGGCGGAAGATCCTCGGTTTGAATTTTCGCCGCGGCAGGAGCAGGTGGCAGATCGACAAAGATAGCCTGCAGGACGATGCCGGCCGGTGCCGGCCGCTTGTACCAGGCAAGAACCGCCGCGATCACTGCAAGGTGCAGTAGAACGATGGTGATCGCGGCCGCGCCGTAGCGGCGGAAATCCCACTCATCGGCATGATGATGGAGGGCGAGCACGCTCATGGTTTTGCGGGGGCTGCCTCGAGACCGACGAGCGCGATCTTCAGATAGCCGGAGTCGCGCAGGAGATTCATGATCTCCATCAGGTCGCCATAGCTGACCGTCTTGTCGGCGCGCAGGAAGATTCGCTCATCCTTGTGATTGTTGGTCGCCGCATCGAGCGCACCGGCGAGGCTCTCTTTCGCCATGTTGCTTTCGCCAATGGCGACGCTGAGATCGTTTTTCACCGTGACGAACACCGGCTTGTCGGGACGCGGCTGCATCTGCGCCGTGCTGGCCGGCAGGTCAACGCCGATGTCGACGGTCGCGAGCGGCGCTGCGACCATGAAGATGATCAGCAGCACCAGCATCACGTCGATGAACGGCGTGACATTGATCTCGTGCTGTTCGACGAGTTCGTCATCCATCAGGCTCGAACCGAGTTTCGAACCCATGATGCTACTCCGCGGCGCGCGACAGGCGGATGGTGCGCCGGCCCTGGTCGCGGCTAATGATCAGCATGACCTGCGCTGCTGCATCGCCGAGCAGCGCGCGATAGGCCGAGGTGGAGCGGGCAAGTTGATTGTAGATCACCACCGCCGGGATAGCGGCGACGAGGCCAAGCGCGGTCGCGAGCAGCGCCTCGGCGATGCCGGGGGCGACGACGGCAAGGCTCGTGGTCTTGGATTCGGAGATGCCGATGAAGGCATTCATGATGCCCCACACGGTGCCGAACAGGCCGACGAACGGCGCCGTCGAGCCGATGGTCGCGAGGATGCCGGTGCCGCGCGTGATCCTGCGCGTCATGGCATGCTGCACCCGTTCGATCCGCAACTCGGCACGCTCCCGGAAGCCGTCGCCGTAGTCGTCGCCGGACAGGCTCGCCTCCCGTTCGGCCGAACGGATGATCTGCGCCACCGCATCTTTGTCGTCGCCGCACTGGCGGGCGGCCTCGACCAGACCGGGACCTTTCTCGAGCATGCGGATGCGCCGCTTCACCTTCGAGGTCTCGCGCGCGAGTTCGATGGTCTTGGCGAGCCACACCGTCCACGTGACCAGCGAGGCGAATGCAAGGCCGACCATCACCGCCTGGACGACGATGTCGGCACTCATGAACATGCCCCACGGAGACAGGTTCTGCGGTAGCAGTGGGTTGGGAACGTTGGCCATTGCGGTCTCGGAGATCGTCGCTGCAATTACGAGCGACAACGTTACAATGTTACATTTGTTCTGCCGCATCCGAACCGGTTCCTCAAGTCCCGCTGGGGCAATCGCGGGGTCAATCCGGCAAGATCACTACACCGATTTCAGCTGGTCCGTTTTTGAAGGCGTCTAAGGTCGGAGAGCGGCTGATGTGAAGACCGGATCAGGCTTAGAACCGTTCTATTTCAAACAGGTAGCCCAGCGGACGCTTTCAGAATGGCAAGCCGACATAATTCTCGGCGAGTGCGGTCGTGGCCGCCTTCGACCCGACCAGATAGTCCAGTTCCGCGTTCTGGATTTTCTCCGAGAACGCATCCGTATCCGGGAACCGGTGCAGCACGGAGGTCATCCACCAGGAAAAGCGCTCGGCCTTCCACACCCGCGTCAGCGCGCGCTGCGAATAGATGTCGAGGCCGGCTGCTGATTTGTCCGCATAGAACTCGCGCAACGCCTGCGCCAGATAATACACGTCGCTGGCCGCGAGATTGAGCCCCTTGGCGCCGGTCGGCGGCACGATGTGCGCCGCGTCGCCCGCAAGGAAAAGCCGTCCGAACCGCATCGGCTCAGCAACAAACGAGCGCAGCGGCGCGATGCTTTTTTCGATCGACGGGCCGGTGACCAGCCGTGCGACCGCCTCGTCGTCTAGTCTGCGCTTCAGTTCGTCCCAGAACTTTTCATCCGGCCAGTTGTCGACATGATCGTCCAGCGTGCACTGAACGTAGTAGCGGCTGCGGGTCGGCGAGCGCATCGAGCAGAGCGCGAAGCCGCGCGCATGGCTGGCATAGATCAGTTCATCAGACACCGGCGGCGTCTCCGACAGGATGCCGAGCCAGCCGAATGGATACTCCCGTTCGAATGTCGTGATGGCGGCGGCCGGCACGCTCTCGCGGCTGACACCGTGAAAGCCGTCGCAGCCGGCGATGAAATCGCACGCGATCTCGTGGCTGCCCCCGGCGTGAATGAAACGCACCTTGGGCCTGTCGCCGTCGAAGTCGTGCAGGCTGACGTTGTCGGCCTCGTAGAAGGTCTTCAGTCCGGCCGCGTCGCGGGCTTCGATCAGGTCGCGAGTGACCTCGGTCTGGCCGTAGACGGTGACCGTCTTGCCGGTCGCCGCCCTGAAATCGATGCGGTGCCGCGCGCCGCCGAAGGCGAACTCGACGCCGTCATGGATCAGACCTTCGCGATGCAGCCGTCCGGAAACGCCGACCTGGTCCAGCAGATCGACCGTGCCCTGTTCGAGCACGCCGGCGCGAATGCGCGCCAGCACGTAGGCGCGATCCTTGCGTTCGACGATGATCGAATCGATACCTGCGGCATGCAGCAGTTGCCCGAGCAGCAGTCCTGCCGGTCCGGCCCCGACGATCGCAACTTGCGTGCGCAGTGTGTTTCCCCGTCCAAAGACTGACTTGCGCCGTCCTCCGCGGCGGCCTTGTCTCACTAACTAGTACAAAAAGACACGTGCGTCATGCCCGCGAAGCGAGCATCCAGTACGCTGCGGCGCCTGCGATTCGAACTCTGACACTCTGGAATACTGGGTCCCCGCGTTAGCGGGGACGACGTCACCGGTTGGCATCCACCAGGATCACGCGAACGTCGTTGACATTGGTCAGTGTCGGGCCGGTCAGCAGCAGATCGCCGGTCTTTTCGAAGAAGGCCGTAGCGTCGTTGTTTGCGAGATAAGCATCCGGATCGAGGCCTGTGTCTTTCAGCCTGGCCAATGTCGCCCCATCGAAGAACGCGCCGGCGGGATCGGCGGCCGATCCGCCGCCACCGTCGGCGCCGTCGGTGTCGGCGGCGAGTGCTGCGATGTCGTCCAGATCACGCAAGGCCGAAAGCAGCGCCAGCACGTATTCCTGGTTCGGACCGCCCCGGCCATGGCCGCGTACGGTGACGGTCAGTTCGCCGCCGGAGATAATAGCCAGCTTGTGTCCTCTTCGGTGTGCTGCGCGCGCCAGTTGCGCGTGCGCCGCTGCAACCTCGCGCGATTCGCCCTCGAGCTCGCCGAGGTGCGTCACGTCGTATCCCGCGTTTGCGGCAGCGGCGACGGCTGCATCGAGCGCATCGCGGGGGCTGGCGAGCAGCGAGAAGCGTGTAGCGGCGAGCGCCGGATCGCCGGCTTTGCAGCTCTCATTGGCCGGGTCCTGCAGCGCCTTCGCGATCGCTTCGTCGGGCGTGATGCCGTAGCGCTGCAGGACGGCGCGCGCGTCGGCGAGTGTGGTGGGATCGGCAACCGTCGGCCCAGACGCGATCACTGCCGGATCGTCATGCGGCACGTCGGAGATGGCGAGCGTTAGAACCGCGGCCGGACGGGCGGCGCGCGCCAGGCGCCCGCCCTTGATGCGCGACAGATGCTTGCGCACGGTGTTCATGGCGCCGATCGGCGCACCCGAACGGAGCAGCACGCGATTGAGGTCCTGCTTCTGCGGCAGCGAGAGGCCTTCGACCGGCGCGATCCAGTTGGCCGAACCGCCGCCGGTCAACAGCACCAGCACGAGATCGTCGGCCGTCGCGCCCAGCGCCAGCGCCAGCGTCCGTTCGGCCGCGCGCTGGCTCGACGCATCGGGCACCGGATGCCCGGCTTCCACCACCTCGATCCGCCGCGTCGGACGGCTGTGGCCGTGCCGGGTCGTTGCCAGGCCGGCAAGCCGCTGCGGCTTCAGGCCGATCGCGTCGAGGTAGTGGTGTTCCGCCGCCACGGCCATCGCAGCGGCGCCCTTGCCTGCCGCGAGGCAGATGATGCGGCCTTTCGGCGGCGGCGGCAGATGCTGCGCCAGCACGGCGTTGGGGTGGGCACTGACGACGGCGGCGTCGAAGATGCTGCGAAGGAG
>Ga0190271_10000652_pt1 | contig 18102 bp, 14 predicted proteins | sample Popmic356T_FD_133747 | JGI IMG/M metagenome (GOLD analysis project Ga0190271, IMG submission 133747) | Populus adjacent soil microbial communities from riparian zone of Weber River, Utah, USA - 356 T | ecosystem: Environmental > Terrestrial > Soil > Riparian zone | place: USA: Utah | collected...
ACCAGTGGATGGAGCCGAAGGAGCAGCGCAAGGTCGACAAGTTCATCGTCTATGGCATGTGCGCGGCGACCCAGGCGCTGCAACACGCGGGATGGAAGCCGGCCACGCACGAAGACCAGTGCGCGACCGGCGTGCTGATCGGCTCCGGGATCGGCGGCGTCGAGGGCATCGCGGAGACCGCGATCGTGCTGAAGGAGCGGGGGCCACGCCGCGTCTCGCCGTTCTTCATTCCGGGCCGCATCATCAATCTGGCATCGGGCTATGTTTCGATCGAGCACGGGCTGAAGGGTCCGAACAGCTCGGTGGTGACGGCCTGCTCGACCGGATCGCACGCGATCGGCGACGCCGGCCGCATGATCGCGCTGGGCGACGCCGACGTGATGGTCGCGGGCGGCACGGAGTCTCCCGTGAACCGCATCTCGCTCGCGGGGTTCGCCGCGGTGCGGGCGCTTTCGACCGGGTTCAACGATCGGCCGACCCAGGCGTCACGCCCGTATGACAGGGACCGCGACGGCTTCGTGATGGGCGAGGGCGCCGGTGTCGTCGTGCTGGAGGAGCACGAGCACGCCAAGGCGCGCGGCGCCAATATCTACGCCGAGCTGATCGGCTACGGCCTGTCGGGCGACGCCCATCACATCACGGCGCCGACGCCGGACGGCGACGGCGCGTTCCGCTGCATGCAGGCGGCGATGAAGCGCGCCGGCATCCAGCCGAGCGACATCGACTACATCAACGCGCACGGCACCTCGACGCCGCTCGGCGACGAGATCGAGGTCGGCGCCGTGCAGCGGCTGGTCGGCAACGCCGCGAGCAAGATCTCGATGTCGTCGACCAAGTCGTCGATCGGCCATCTGCTTGGCGCGGCCGGCGCGGTCGAGGCGATCTTCTCTATCATGGCGATGCGCGACAATGTGGCGCCGCCGACGCTCAACCTCGACAATCCGTCGGTCGAGACGCCGATCGATCTGGTCCCGCACAAGGCCCGGCAGCGCGACATCGACATGGTGCTGTCGAACTCGTTCGGCTTCGGCGGCACCAACGCCTCGCTGATCTTCCGGCGGTACGACGGCTAGCTTCGACGTCATCTCCACCCTTTCGCCATATTTGGTTTTCATTCCCAGCGTACTCTTCCTGTCCGGGGGCTAGCCAAACGGGGGAAACGCTGAAAAGCATGGGCAGGGCATGAGAAATCTGCGACCATGCCTGCGGGCACGTCTCTCATGAGCGGTTCAGTCGAATTGTCAGCCCATAGGGAACGTGCGCGCATGAATACGGGGGCAGGGCGGTGAACTCCCAGACTCCGCCTCCCGGCGGCAACGGGGCGGGCCGTCCGCCGCCGCCTGGCTTCGGTCAGCCGCCGACACCAGGCCAGCCGCAACGTCAGCCGTCGGCGTCCCCGCCGCCGGCGCGGCCCAATCCCGGCAATCCGTTCCAACCCGCGCCGGCTCAGCCGCAAGCCGCGCCGCCTGCCGCTGCGCCCCATCCCGCGCCGCCTCGGCCGCCCGCGCAGGCTGCTCCACCGCCACCACAGGCGCCGGCCTCCGCGCCGCCGCCGGCATCCCCGCGACCCGTTGCGCCGCCTCCGCAAGCCGCGCGCCCGCCGGCCAACCCCGCGCCGCAACCGAACGGCAATGGACGCGCCACTTCTGCTCCGTCTCCCTCGCCGCCGCTGCCACCCGACACCGGGCGCGCCGTCCCAGGCGCCGGCGATCCGTATCCGCCGATGCAGGCCGGAGCGTTGGACGCACCGCGCACCACGCCGCGCAGCGCGCGTGTCGCGCTTGAGCCCGATCGCATGCCGCCGCCGAAGAAGCGATCCAAGCGTGCGCGCAATCCGATCGTGATCGTCGGCAATCTGCTGCTGACCTTGCTGTTCCTGGTGACGATCGGCGCCGGCGTCGGTTTCGTGATCGGCAAGCAACGCTTCGAGGCGCCCGGGCCGCTCGCGGCCGACAAGACCGTCAACATTCCGAAGGGCGGCGTCCGCGACGTTGCCGAACTGCTCGAGCGCGAGGGCGTGATCGACCAGCCCTACGTGTTCATGGCCGGTGCGCTGCTGTACAAGACGCGCGAGGATCTCAAGTACGGCGAGTATCAAATTACAAAGAATGCCAGCCTGCGCGACGTGGTCAACACGATCATCGACGGCAAGGTGGTGCAGCATGCCTTCACCATCGCCGAGGGTCTGACCTCGGATCAGATCGTGCAGCGCCTGCTCGACAACGACGTGCTGACCGGAAATATCCGCGACATCCCGCGCGAGGGCACGCTGCTGCCGGAGACCTACCGTTTCACCCGCGGCATGACGCGTGAGCAGATGATCCAGCGCATGCAGGCGCAGCAGCGCAAGCTCGTGCAGGAAATCTGGGACCGCAGGATGCCGGATCTGCCGATCCGCTCGGTGGAGCAGTTCGTCACACTGGCCTCGATCATCGAGAAGGAAACCGGCAAGCCGGAAGAGCGCACCCGAGTCTCGGCGGTGTTCGTCAACCGGCTCAAGCAGAAGATGAAGCTGCAGTCCGACCCGACCATCATCTACGGCCTGGTCGGCGGCAAGGGCACGCTCGGCCGCGGCATCCTGAAGAGCGAAATCGAGCAGCCGACGCCCTACAACACCTACGTCATTGACGGTTTGCCGCCGGGTCCGATCGCCAACCCAGGCCGCGCCTCGCTGGAAGCCGCCGCCAATCCGGCGCGGACCAAGGAGCTGTTCTTCGTCGCCGACGGCAGCGGCGGCCACGCCTTCGCCGACAATTACGAGCAGCACCAGAAGAACGTCGCCCGGCTGCGCGCGATCGAGCAGCAGGCGCAGCCCGCCGCCGCCGGCCGGGCGCCGCAGCAACGACCGGCAGCGGCCCGCCCGGCGACGCGGTAATTTCCCTTCCGCGCGGCTTGGGTTAAGTTCGCGCGGCTTTTCACGAACGGATCGGAAAACGATGGCGCTGTCGAGCATGACCGGCTTCGCGCGAAGCCACGGCATCGCCGGCGCCTACGCATGGGCCTGGGAGCTCAAGTCGGTCAACGCCAAGGGGCTCGATCTCAAGCTCCGCTTGCCGTCCGGCTGGGACGCGGTCGAAGTGCCGGTGCGCAGCAGCGCCGCGCAGGCGCTGGCGCGCGGCTCGGTGTTCGCCAACCTGACGGTCAGCCGCGAGGGTATCGCGCCGGTTGCTCGCATCAACGAGCCGGTGCTTGCCGCGGTGCTGGCGACCCTCAAGGATCTCAGCGGCAAGGCCAACGCCTCGCCGCCGACGCTCGATGGCATCCTGTCCCTCAAGGGCGTGATGGACGTGACGGAGCCGGAGGAAAACGAGGACGAGCGCAAGGCCGCCGAGGCAGCCATCGTCGCGGGCTTTGCGCAGACCTTGAAAGGGCTCGAGCAGATGCGCCGCAGCGAGGGCACGGCGCTCGGCCGCGTGCTCGCGGACCGGCTTTCGGAAATCGCCGCGCTCGCATCGCGCGCCGAGGCGACGCCAGGCCGCAAGGCCGAGGCGGTCAAAGCGCGGCTCGCCGAACAGGTGGCAACGCTGCTCGAAGCATCGCAGCGGCTCGATCCGGACCGCCTGCACCAGGAGGCGATCCTGCTCGCCACCAAGGCCGACATCCGCGAGGAACTCGACCGGCTCGCGGCCCACGTCGCGCAGGCGCGCAAGCTGCTGGCCGACGGCGGGCCGGTCGGCCGCAAGCTCGATTTCCTTTCGCAGGAGCTCAACCGCGAATCGAATACCCTGTGCGCCAAGGCCAACGACGTCGAACTCACCAACATCGGCCTGGAGCTCAAGGCGGTGGTCGAGCAGTTCCGCGAGCAGGTGCAGAACCTGGAGTGACGATGGCGCGCGCTGCGAAAGGCAAGGCCGTCGCCCGGCGCGGCATGATGCTGGTGCTGTCGTCGCCATCGGGCGCCGGCAAGACCACGCTGTCACGCATGCTGCTGACTGAAGAACACAATATTATGCTGTCGATCTCGGTGACGACGCGGGCACGGCGGCCGGGCGAGGTTCACGGGCGGCACTACCATTTCATCGACCGCAAGAAGTTCGATCAGATGGTGAAGGCCGGTGAGTTGCTGGAATACGCCGAGGTGTTCGGCAATTTTTACGGAACACCGAGGCCGCCCGTCGAGAAGGCGCTCAAGCACGGGCGCGATGTGCTGTTCGACGTTGACTGGCAGGGCACCAAACAACTTCGCAAGCACGCCCGCGCGGACCTGGTGAGCGTGTTCATCCTGCCTCCGTCAAGCGGCGAGCTGGCGCGCCGTCTGCACACCCGCGCGCAGGACGACAAGAGAGTCATCCGGGCCCGAATGGCAAAAGCGGGCGACGAGATGAGCCACTGGGCGGAGTACGACTACGTCCTGATCAATCGGGATCTTGATCGGGCGTTCAACGATGTGCGTGCCATCCTGCACGCCGAGCGGCTCAAGCGCGAACGACAGCCCAGCCTGACCGCATTCGTGCGGGGCTTGCAGAAGAACATCTAGCGCGCGGCGGCAGCCCGTCCGTCAGGTGCTGCCCGGTGGTGCGAAGAAGCACTTGCGCTGGCCGCCCCAATCGCAGCGCCAAAAAGTTCCGGTCGGTGAGGGCGTCGCTTCGCTGAACGGAATTGTCTCGCTGGTGGCCTTCACCACATAACCGCCCGGCGTGATCTGGATATCGGCGGCGGCAAGCTCGACGCAGTCGCGCTCGCCGCAGCACAGTTCGCCGAGGCCGTTCTTGTAGCCGCCCTGCTGGATCCACGCCGCCGGCCCATGCGCATGAGCCAGCGTCAGCGAAAGCATTCCGATTGCTGTGACACCGAAGAGCACTGGACGCGTGACGCCACCGCTTTGTTGCAGTGTCATGACCCGCTCCTGTCGTCTCGGACCGAATCATGCTGCGGGGCGACACGTTAAGAATTCGTTAACCATGAAATATGCCGCAGGGGTTGGCACTTAGCGGTGCGCTGCCAACAGGCGGCGTCGTCAATCGGTCATGTAGAGAGCACGACTCGCCCGACCACGCGGCCGCCGCGCAGGTCGTCGAGCGCGGCCTGCGCCTCGCCGAGCGGGCGCTCGGCGATCGGCGGCGCTGAAATCTTGCCGGCGCGGGCGAGCGCCATCACTTCGTTGGTCTCATCGAGCGTGCCGGTCAGCGTGCCTTCGATGGTCATGGCCTTGAGCGGGAACATCGCAACCGGCGTGGCGAAATTGCCGCCGAGCAGGCCGGTAATCACGACCTTGCCGCCCTTGGCCAACGCGCCGCTGGCGAAGGCGAGCGATTTCTCGGAGCCGACGAAATCGACCGCGGCGAACACCCCACCGCCGGTGGACTTCACGATGGTCCGGCGGGCCTCCGGATCGGCCGGGTCGAACGCCGCGGCGGCGCCCGCCTTCAACGCGGCTTCGCGCTTGCCGGCGTCGATATCGGCGACGATCGGCGCGTGCGGAAACATCGCGCGTGCGATCGACAGGCCCATCATGCCGACGCCGCCCATGCCGACCAGCAACGCCGGTCCGCGCTTGGCGTGATCGGTGAGCCGCTTCAGCGCAGAGTATGCGGTAAGGCCGGAGCACATCAGCGCGCCGGCGAACGACGCCGACAGCGGCGCGTAGCCGATCAGGTAGCGGGGGTGCGGCACCAGCACATGCGAAGCGAAGCCGCCATCGGCCGAGATGCCGAGGTGGCGGTTGGTGGAGCACAAGTTCTCCTCGCCGGCGCGGCAGGCGGCGCAGATTCCACAGCCGATCCAGGGATAGACCGCGACCTTGGCGCCGGGCTTTGCGCCCGAGGCCTGCGGCCCGGCGCTCTCAATGGTGCCGGCGATCTCGTGGCCGAGCGTGAACGGCAGCGTACGCCCGGCGCGCACGTCGAGCTTTTTGCCGTCGCCGAGCAGGAAATAGCCGTCCTGCATGTGCAGGTCGGAATGGCAGACGCCGCAGCGGTCGATACGAACCAGCACCTCGCTACCTTGCGGGGCGGGGCAGTCGACGATGGTCTCGCAGAGCGGAGCTTCGTAGGCGGTGAGCGACAGGCGGCGGAGTTTGGTCATGGATCGAGCGTAGCGTCTTGAAGAGTTCTGGTCAGCGCGACAAATCCCTCGACCGAGATTTCTTCCGCGCGCGCGGTTGGCTCGATGCCGACCGCGGCGAGCAGCGGCAGTGGATCGACGCCGAGCGACTTCAAGCTCTGGCGCAGCATCTTGCGGCGCTGCCCGAACGCGGCAGCGGTCACGCGCTCCAGCAAAGCGCGGTCGCAGGCAGGTGCGTCGCGACGCGGCACCAATTCGACCACCGACGACGTCACCTTCGGCGGCGGAACGAAATTGGATGGATGAACGTCGAACAGTATTTTGGCGCGGGTGCGCCAGCCGGCCAGCACCGACAGCCGGCCGTATTGCTTGCCGCCCGGCGGCGCGGCGATGCGTTCCGCGACCTCGCGCTGGAACATCAGCACCAGCCGGTCGAACCACGGCGGCCAGGGTTCGGTGGTCAGCCACGACACCAGCAGTGGCGTTGCGATGTTGTAGGGTAGGTTGGCGACGATGCGCGCCGGGCCGTCCGACACGTGCGACTTGAGATCGATCGCGAGCGCGTCGCCCGGTATCACCTCGAGCCGGCCGGGGTAGCGCTGCGCGATTTCGCCGAGTGCTGCGATGGCGCGGTCGTCGCGCTCGACCGCGATCACCTTGCGCGCGCCTTCGGCGAGCAGCGCGCGGGTGAGGCCGCCGGGTCCGGGCCCGATCTCGATCACGGTGACGCCGTCGAGCGGGCCCGCTGCGCGGGCGATCCGGCCGGTGAGGTTGAGGTCGAGCAGGAAGTTCTGGCCGAGCGAGCGCTTGGCGGCGAGCGAATGGCGGGCGATCACCTCACGCAGCGGCGGCAGGTCATCGGGCTGGCCGCTCATCTATGACGCCGCAGCCGCCGGGATCCGTTGCGTTTCGTCCATGAGCGCGAGCCGCGCCGCAAGCCGCAGCGCCGCGACCAAGCTCGATGAATTGGCCTTGCCGGTGCCGGCGATGTCGAACGCGGTGCCGTGATCGGGCGAGGTGCGCACGAACGGCAGGCCGAGCGTGGTGTTGACCGCGTGATCGAACGCCAGCGTCTTGATCGGGATCAGCGCCTGGTCGTGATACATGCAGAGCGCGACGTCGTAGGTCTTGCGCGCGGCTTCATGGAACATCGTGTCGGCGGGCAGCGGGCCGCGCACGTCGATACCCTCGGCGGCCAGCCGCTCGATGGCGGGCTGCACGATGGTTGAGTCCTCCTTGCCCATCGTGCCGTCTTCGCCGGCGTGCGGATTAAGCCCCGCGACCGCGAGTCTTGGGCGCGCGATCCCGAAGCGCCGCTTCAGGTCGTGCGCGACGACGCGGCCGGTCTCGAAGATCAGGTCGCGCGTCAGCCGCTCCGGCACCTCCTTGAACGGCACGTGGATGGTGACCGGAACCACCGCGATCTCGGGCGACCACAGCATCATCACCGGCCAGGCCGGGTCGCCGGTCAACTCGAACGAGCGCCGCGCGAGATATTCGGTGTGCCCCGGCTCCGCGAAGCCGGACTTGTAGAGCACGCTCTTGGCGATCGGATTGGTGACAATCGCTGCAGCAATGCCGCCGATCACGTCGGCGATGGCGCGGTCGATCGACGCGATCGCGGCGTGTGCGCTGTCGCCGTCGGGAACGCCGGGTTCGGCGCCGGCTGGCAGCTTGAGATCGACGACCGGCAGCGCTTGCGCGAATGCCACGGGCGCATCCTGAGGCTCGACCATCGCGATTGGCACCGTCAGGCCGAGTTGCTTGGCGCGGCGCTGCAGGCTCTTCGGGTCGGCGATGACGTAGAACGGCGGGATTTTGAGCTCGTTGCGGCGGAGCCAGATCGCCAGCGTAATATCGGGGCCGATCCCGGCGGGTTCGCCAAGCGTTAGCGCCAGAGGTCGCGACATCGCTATTGCCGGTGCTCGATCATGGCTTGGGTGCGCAATTCCTTCATGTAGGCCCGGCCCTTGGCCGCGAACTGCTCGCTCACCAGCTCGTCGCGGACCTTGCGCTTGTCCGGCGTGTTCTCGGCGCTGGACTTCTCCCGGCGGCAAACCGCGTAGACCTCGATGCCCTGCGCCGTCACTTCGGGCGGGGTCAGCTTGCCGATTTCCGTCTTATCGAGAATGTCGCGTAGCGCGGGCGCGAGATCGGCGGAACTTTTCACGGTGCTGCCGCGAACCGCGACGTCGCGCAGGCCGCGCGCCAGCCTGACGCCTTCGTCGCAACTCATGAAGCGCGTGCGCAGCGCTTCGGCTTCCTTGCGCCGCGTGTCGCGCAGGCCCTCCGGCGAGCCGCGGGGCACCACGAACAGGATCGGACGCAGCGTGTAGTCGTATCCGATCGAAGGGGTTTCCGGATTGCTGGGCCCCAGCTTCTCCATCACGTCCTTTTCGGAGAACTGGAAGCTGCTCTGGAAGCGGCCGCGGATGACCTGGTTCCAGGTCAGCTCGGCCTTGAGGCGCGACTTGAGCGTGCCGGGCTTGATGCCGCTTTTTTCGAGCGTGTCGGTGAGGCCTTGCGAGGTCATCCGTGCGCGCCGCGCCATATTGGCGTAGGCGCTGTCGACTTCGAGGTCCATGCCCTCGATGGTGAAGCGCTTGAGCAATTGCAGCTTCAATTTTTCTTCGATCAGCTCGTCGACCACCTCCTGACGTGAGGGCGTCTTGTTCGCCGTCAGCTGGATCAGCTTGCTGCGCTGTTCGATGTCGAAAGCCGTGATGGGATCGCCGTTGACGAGCACGATGACGTGCTGCGCCTGGGCCGGCGTGGCGGCGAGCAGGGCGGCCGCGACGGCTACCACAGCCAGCAGGCGGCGATACGCCGATATATCGAGCGGGTTCGGCATCGCATTATCCCTTGCTTGGTCCCTTCTATCGGTGCCGGTCGCCATCGTGCAAGCCTTACTGCGATCCGAACAGGCCGCTGCTACCCAGCGACTGCGACGTGCCCGTCGCGCCGATGGTCCGCAGCGCGATCGTCAGCATGACGCGATGGTCGAGCACCGGCGCGATGATCGGCAGGGTGCCGCCTCCTTGCAGGAGGCCTACGGTGCTGTACGAGTAGGCGGTGATGTAATTCATCGCGAAGATAAAGCAATCGTCGATGTAGCCTAGACCGAACTGCGTGCTGGAGAATTTGCGCGCATCGATGTCGTAGTTCAGCGCAGTGGTCGCCACCCAGTTCTGGCTGAGCTTGAGATTGGCGGTGCCGAGAATGCCTTGGCGCCAGGTCAGGAAGCCGAGCTCCGGCTGCGGCGCGTACTGGCCGTACATCGCAGACACCGAGATGCGGTCGTACACGGCGCGGCCTTCGACCTCGAAGCGGTTCAAGCCCCAAGTCTCCTGGTCGAACCGGTACCGGGTCACAAACGTGTACGTCTTGTCCGGCTGGTAAGCGAGGCGGGCCACGTAGTCGGACCGGGTGGTGTCGAGGCCCGAGTTCAAGCCGGTGTTGGTGGTGTCGCCGACGGCAAAGGAATTCACGCCGAACAATTGATACGATTGTCCGAACATCATGTTCACGAAGCCGGCGCGGTTGAACTGGGCGGTGTACTCCAGACCGACGTTGGCGCGGCCGCCGCCCTCGATGCGATCCCAGCCGCTGAATTTGTTGATCTTGAAAAGATTGCTGTCGTCGAAGATCAGGCTTTGCGAGTCTTCGTTGGGCAACTTGCCGATCAAGGTTTCGTTCGGCCGCACGATGATCTGTGCGACCGGCGTGATGGTCTGCGTGCCCCAGGATTGCACATTGATGAACGGATATCGGTATTCGAGGCCTGCGGCCGGCATCGCTCGGACTTCGCCCCGGTCGCCGGGCGCAATGTAATTCGAAACGCCGATCTGGTTTTCGATCGACATCTGCATCACGTCGCCACGCAGCGACGCGAACGGCGTCCACTGCTGGCCTATCGTGTCCGTATAGGTGCGCTTCCAGTTCGCCTCGGCGGAGAAGCGGCTGTAGTTACCCGGAATGCCGCGCAGCAGACAGTTGGCCGGGATCTTGGCCATCGGGTCGGCGCTTGCCGGTGCGCAGACGCCGGTGACGTTGGCGAATTGCGAGATGGGATCGAACGACACGGAGTTGCGGCTCAGGCTCGTGAGGTTGGTGCGGAAGCCCAGTTCGCCGCCGAGCACCGGCTGGTCGACGGTGTAGAAATAGTCGACCACCGGGTGGATGATCGGAATCTGGCTCTGCACGTCGGCCACCGAGAAGCCGTAGTAGTAGATGCTGCGCGCATCGAAGTAGCTGCGGTTGCCGCGACCGGTGATGTAGACCTGATTGAGCCCCTCGGTGAATCCGGCGAGGACGAAATTTGCGTTCCTTTGATAGCTCGAAAGCCCGTAGTCCGAGTAGTAGAGCGAGTCGGTTGGCACCAGCCCGTCCCAGCCCCAGTTCCACTTGTCGGTGATGGCGAAACGGCCGCGCGTCTCGAGGCTGCCGCGGAAGTCGCGGTAACTCGGATAGTTCGTCGTGTGGTACTTATCGAGGAAGTAATCCTTGTCGAGCTGATAAATTCCGGACAACGCGATGGTGTAGTAGCCGCTGTCCAGGCGCTGCCGCCATTCGCCCTTCATCAGCAAACCCTGACGCGACATCAGGCGCGGCGTGATCGTCAGGTCGTAGTCCGGCGCCAGCGCCCAGTAATACGGGACCTGGATTCCGGCGCCGTAGACCGAGCTGTACAGCGCGACGGGATAGAGGAAGCCGGACTTGCGCTTGACGGTCGGGTCGGGCGTCGAGAGGTATGGAAAATACGCCATCGGCGTGCCGAAAAATTCGACATTCGCATTCTCGAAATAGATCATCTTCTCGCCGGTGTCGTGGATGATCCGGCTCGCCTTGATCTGCCAGAGCGGCGGCTTCCTTGGATCGTCCTTGCACGGCTCGCAGGCGGTGTACACACCGCTCTGGAACACCGTGAAATCGCCGCTGCTGCGATCGGCGCGCGCCGCAGCCATCCGGGTCTGGTCCGCCGTCTCGACGCGCAGTGAATCGACGAAGCCGTCGCGGAAATCCTCGCTCAGGTTCATCAGGTCGCCGTAGGTGATCTGCCCGTTGGCATCTGTCAAGCGGACGTTGCCCTCGGCGTGCATCCGCTTGGTGGTTTCGTCATAGATCACGCGGTCTGCTTCGAGCGTCGAGCCGGAATAATAGATCTGCACGCTGCCGACGGCGGACACGCGTTTGTTGACGTAGTCGTAGTTGATCTCCGTTGCCTGCAGCAGCATCGGCGCCTTTTCGGTAGCCGGACGCGCTTGGGGAACGATCGGTTTCGGCCGCTTCGGGAAGCTCAGCAGCCGTCCCGTTTGCGCGTGCGCAACATCGCTCCAGCCGCCGGCGACGAAGGTCGCCAGCAGCACAGACGCAACCACCGCGATACACACTCGCCAGCACGACAGCGGACGAGTGGTGCCGGATCGCACCATCACCCGTCCTCCAGATATAGCAACGCAAGAAATCCACCGAGGCCGCCGACCGCCGTCGGCATCCAGGCTGCGATGATGGGATTGATCAGTTCGGCCTTGCTCAGGTCGTCAGTGAGCTTCGAACCGACGTAAATCAGGAATCCGGTGGCCACGCCGCCGAGCACCATCTTTTGCACGCCGCCGAACCGGAAGAAGCGCAGGCTGAACGCGGCCGCCAGCAGAACCATGGTCGCGAGCAGGAACGGCCGCGACAGCAGCTTCTGGTATTGCAACTGGAACGCAGCCGCGGAGAGCCCCGCGTTCTCCGCGCGCACGATGTACTCCGGCAGTTGCCAGAACGGCACGGTTTCCGGCGTGGAGAACGTCTCCTGCACCTGCTCCGCGGTCAGGTTGGTGCTGAGCAGGTAGGTGACGCGATCGGCTGGCGGCGCGCCGAGCGCGAACACGCGGGCGTGCTCAAGCCGCCACTGGCCGGTCTCATGCCGGGCCGCCTTGGCTTCGATGCGTTCCACGAAACGGTTGCTCTGATCGAACGCGAATATCGTAACCATGCCGAGCAGCAGGCCTTGCTCGCGGCTGGTCGTGGCGTTCATGATCGAGTGGCCGTCGGCGCCGCGCTGGCGCAGCCAGATGCCGGTGCTGGTCGATCCCGGCGCCAGCAGCGAGCGGCCGGTGATCTCAGCCTCCATGCGCTTGGATTGTTCGGCGAGCAGCGCGGCAACCGGGTTGTAGACACCGGTCGCAATCGCGCCGACCGCCAGCGCGGCCATCAGCGCCGGCGCGGTGAATTGCCAGGCGGACATCCCGGCGGATCGCGCGATCACGAACTCCAGCCGCCGCGACAGGTTGAGGAACGACGACATCGCCGCGATCAGGACGGCGAACGGCAGGATGCGCTCGACGATCTGCGGCACCCGGTAGAGCGACGCCTTGGCGATCATCAGAGCGGACGCATGAGGCACGTCGGCGTGCCGGCGCATCATCTCAAGATAGTCCACCAGCATGACCAGGCCGAACACGCCGGCAAAGATCGCGGAGAAGGTCACCAGGAAGCGCGCGCCGAAATAGCGGGCCAGGGTGGAGCTCATCGCGCCGCCCCCGTCATCGCCAATGCGCGGCGCTTGACGTATCCGATCAGCGCGTTGACGCGGTTGGTCAGGCTGGCGGGCGGCTCGATGATCATGCCGCGCGAAATCGCAAACAGGCACACTCCGATCGTTGTGGCGAGCAGAAGATACTGGACGGCGATCAGCAGCGGCGCCGATTGACCGACGATCGACGAGATGAATCCCATCAGCCGCAACGAGACCACACCAACCGTGAGCGTGACGATCGACCAGATCCGGCTTTGACGGGTCGTGCTCGGCGCGCCGAGGAACGTGTAGGCCAGCACGAGGAACGCGAACGGGTAGATCGGCCCGAGTATCCGGTCGTGAAGTTCGGAGCGGAATTGTCCCGGCACCAATTTGAACAGGGCGTCGTTGGGGTCGGGCCGGAACAACTCCCACAGGTAGCGTTCGCGCACCGAGTAGTGCGTGACTTGCGAGTCTCCGGCGAACTGTGACAGGTCGAACGCGTAACGGTCGAACTGCACGATGCTGGGATCGGGCTGCTTCGACTCGTGGCGCTGAATGCTGCCGGTTTCGAACAGGATGAACGAGCCGGCGGAATTCTTGACGATCTCACCCTGCTCGGCGAGAATCGTGACTCGCTCTTTTTCGTCGCGCCGGTCGTCGAGCAGAATTCCGACCAGAAGTCCGTTCGGCTGACGTTCGCGAATGAAGAACGAGAGACCGCGATCGATCGACGTGAAGCGGCCCGGCTGCACGATGTTGGTGATGAGGTCGGTGCGCACCTCGGTGAGCCAGCGCCGGAGCATCCGCAGCCCCTCCGGCGCGACGTAGGCGCCGATGCAAGTGATCACCAGCGCTCCGACGATGGTGACCGCGAGGAAAGGCCGAAACAATCGCCACGGCGGCATGCCGGCCGCATTCATCACGATGATCTCAGAATCGGTCGCCAACCGGTTGAGCGTATGGGCGATCGCCATCACCAGCGCGACCGGCGCGATGATCAGGACCAGATGCGGGATGATCAGGCTGGTGATTCCAACGAACACGAAGACGGACTGACCGCGATTGGTCATCAGGTCGACGTCGCGCAACGCCTGGGTGATCCAGATGACAGACGTCAGGCTGATGAGCACCAGGAGAAACGCACCGAACGTGGTGCGGAAAATGTATACGCCAATCGACCCCATCCGCCCGCGCCGTCCCCTGTCGCCCAGCCACGCGGCGCACCCGAACCCCGTCCGGCGCAACGCATCCTCAAAGGCGGTCCGATCCCCTGGTACTTGATCCGCCGACAAAATGGCTTCGCGAAGGCAAAGCTGTTGAACATACACAACAAAAAGTAAATGCAAGGTACTACGGGCGGGCCTTTTTAGCGGGTTCCGGAAAGCGAATTGACCGGTCCCGCAGGCGAAAATGGCTGTGGTTCCACATCTTGCAATTTTTGGTAGAAATCTCCCGGACCGGCCACATTTGTAGGTCGCTGGCCGACCGCGCGGGTTTGACCCGGCGCGCGGACTGGGCCGCTGGCCCAACCCGATGCTCACCAGCAACCGGGCGGCCCGGTCGGTGGCCGCATTGGCGGCGGCGGGGCACTCCGATAGGTTCCCGGGCTGCGGACAGTACCGGCGTCGACGGCGCGGTCGTCGCATGAGATTGCGCCGACAGAGCCTAGCAACCCCCCGCAACGAGGAATGATGCAGATGGCCGCGGCCCTCAAACTCGGATTCCAGGGATTTTCCACGCCGCCGAAGGGCGTGCTGATCGTGTTGTGCGAGGAGGGCCTGAAGCTCGGACCGGCGACGCGCAAGATGCTCGGCGCCACTGGCGATCTGCTGCAGCGCGCGGCGTCGGCTGACCGCTTCTCCGGCAAGAGCGGTAGCGCGTTGGATATCGTTGCGCCGGCATCGCTGCCGGTGTCGCGCCTCATCGTGATGGGCATCGGCAAGGCGGGGAAGACCCAGGATTTCGTCAAGCTCGGTGGCGCGGCGATGGGACGTGTCCCGTCCTCGGCGGCCGCGGCGATGATCGTCGCGGAAACCGCCACGGGTGCGATCAAGCCGGACCAGGCCGCGGAGATCGCGGATGGCGCGACGCTGCGCGCCTACCGGTTCGACCGCTACAAGACCAAGCATAAGGAAGGCGAGGAGCCGCCGGCCGCCACCAACCTCACGATCGCGGTCGCCAATCCGGCGGCAGCGAGCAAGGCGTGGGCGGCGCGCGAAGGGCTGAGCGCGGGCGTGCTGCTCGCGCGCGACCTCATCAATGAACCGGCCAACGTGCTCTATCCCGCCGAGTTCGCGCGGCGCGCCACCGCATTGAAGAAGCTCGGCGTCTCGGTCGAGGTGCTCGACGTCGCGGCGATGAAGAAGCTCGGCATGGGCTCGCTGCTCGCGGTGGGGCAGGGCTCGGTGCACGAGAGCCGCGTCGTGATCATGCGCTGGAACGGCGGCAAGAAAGGCGCGGAGCCCGTTGCGTTTATCGGCAAGGGCGTCTGCTTCGATACCGGCGGCATCTCGATCAAGCCGGCGGCCGGCATGGAGGACATGAAGGGTGACATGGCGGGCGCCGCCTGCGTGGTCGGGCTCATGCATGCATTGGCGTCGCGCAAGGCGCGTGTCAACGCGATCGGCGCGATCGGCCTCGTCGAGAACTTGCCGGACGGCAACGCGTACCGGCCCGGCGACATCGTCAAGACCATGTCGGGCCAGACCATCGAGATCATCAACACCGATGCCGAAGGCCGCCTGGTGCTGGCCGACGTGCTGCATTACGTCAACACCAAGTATAAGCCGAAGTTCATGGTCAATCTGGCGACGCTGACCGGCGCGATCATCGTGGCGCTGGGCCAGGAGTATGCCGGGCTGTTCTCCAACGACGACAGGCTGTGCGATCGGCTGAGCAAGGCCGGCCAGGCGACCGGCGAGCGGGTGTGGCGGATGCCGCTCGGCCCCGAATACGACAAGATGATCGATTCCAAGTTCGCCGACATGAAGAACACCGGCGGCCGTTACGGCGGCTCGATCACCGCGGCGCAACTGCTGCAGCGCTTCGTCGGCAAGACGCCGTGGGCGCACCTCGACATTGCCGGCACGGCGCTCGGCTCGCCGCAGACCGACATCAACAAGAGCTGGAGCTCGGGCTGGGGCGTGCGGCTGCTCAATGCGCTGGTCGCGGACCACTACGAAAAATAGAAGCGGCGGACGAATGACCGAAGTGTGGTTCTATCACCTGCAACGCCGGCCACTGGAGCAGGTGCTGCCCAACCTCCTCGAGCGTTCGCTCGAAAAGGGCTGGCGCGCCGTGGTGCAAGGCGCCTCGGACGAGCGCATCGAGGCGCTGGACGCCCTTTTGTGGACCTACCGCGATGACAACTTCCTGCCGCACGGCACCGCCAAGGAAGCCGATGCCGCCGAGCAGCCGATCCTGCTGACCACCGCGGAGCACAATCCGAACGGCGCCAAGATCCGCTTCCTGATCGACGGCGCGCCGGTTCCGGCCGACGCCGCCGCCTACGAGCGCGTCGCGCTGATCTTCGACGGCGAGGACGAGGACGCGGTGGCCGCCGCCCGGGCGTGCTGGAGCGACGTCAAGGCCAAGGGCTTCGACACCACCTACTGGCAGCTTGACGAGCGGGGCCGGTGGGTCAAAAAAGCCTGATGGTTGCGGCTGCCGCGATGGTGACGCAATGTCGCGTTTTGAGTCGGACGCAGGGCGCCTCAAACCGGGATTTGGCCGTGCTGCTGTTTGCAAGAATGTTGTGGTTGCCGGCGGCGCTCGCGCTCGGCGCTTGCGGCGGAACGATCGACTATGAATCGTTCCGCGCGCCCGACCTGTCGATCATTGCTCCAAAGACGACGGCGACCTTGCGCGAAACGCCGGTGAGGCCGGTCACCAATGAGGATCTGGTCGACACCGAAGGACGTTGCGCCGGGGTGCCGTTCGGGCCCGATCCCAACCTGCCGATGGGCCAGCACCAGGACAACATCCCGATGATCCCGACTGCGGTCGCGCTCGACATGACCGAATGCGACGTGGTCAAGCGCGCCGGCCAGCCGGGACAGGTCAATTTCGGCACCAACGAGCGCGGCGAGCGCGCCGTCGTGCTGACCTATCTGGGCGGAGCCCGGCCCGGCATCTATCGCTTCGCATCGGGCCGCCTGACGTCGATCGAGCGAGCGCCCGAGCCGCCTGCGCCGCCCAAGCCGCAACGGCGGGCGCCGCCCAAACGCACCGCAACTTGAGCCTGATCCCGAAAAGTGGGTACGGGTTTTCGGAAAAAGTTCATGCTCAAAACAAAAAGTAAGCGACGACCGTGATTCAGCGTAGCTGAATCACGGTCTAGCGCGAAGCTAACTGGTTGCCTGAAGCGCTTCGCCCGCCGCCAGCCATTCCTCTTCGGCCTGCGCGAGGATGCGCGCGTGATCGGAACGGGTCTTGGCCAGCGCGGCAGCCTTTGCAGGATCGCTGGCGTAAAGCGCGCCGGATGCCAGCGCGGCATCGAGTCTCTCGATCTCGCGGGTGAGGCGGGCGATGTCGGCCTCCGCCTTGGTCACCTTCTGCCGCAGCGACGCGGCCTGCGAGCGCCGTTCGCCGTTGCTGCGCCGCGCTTCGTCGCGTGGCGGCTTTGGCGCGCGCTCCGGCTTGGCTGGGGCATCGGTGTCGCCGCGATCCGTCAGCACGCGCCGCCGGTAATCGTCGAGATCGCCGTCGAACGGCGTCACGCGCCCATTGGCGACCAGCCACAAGCGGTCGGCGCAGGCGTCGAGCAGGTGGCGGTCGTGCGAGACCAGTATGGTGGCGCCGGGATAGTCGTTGATCGCCTCGATCAGCGCGGCGCGGCTGTCGATGTCGAGATGGTTGGTGGGCTCGTCGAGGATGAGGAGGTGCGGGCCCGCGAACGTCGCGAGGCCGAGCATCAGCCGCGCTTTTTCGCCGCCGGATAGCCTCTCGACAGCGGTATCGGCGGCCTGGCCAGAAAATCCAATCGAGCCGGCGACGGCGCGAACCTTCGTTTCGGATGCGTCGGGCATCAGGTCGCGCAGGTGCTGATAGACGCTTTCATCCGGATTGAGCTCGTCGAGTTGGTGCTGTGCGAAATAGGCGATCTTGAGCTTTGGCGCGCGCGTCACCGTGCCCTCCTGCGCCGCGAGCCGCGCCGCGATCAGCTTGACCAGCGTGGACTTGCCGTTGCCGTTCGAGCCGAGCAGTGCGATGCGGTCGTCGTCATCGATGCGCAGCGAAAGCTTCCGCAAGATCGGCCGTCCCGGCTCGTAACCGACCGACACATCGTCGAGCGTGACGATCGGCGGCGACAGCAGCTTATCGGGCGCGGGAATGTTGATCGGCTGCACGTCGCTGAACGACAGCGCGGCGATCGGCGCCAGCTTTTCCAGCATCTTGACGCGCGACTGCGCCTGCCGCGCCTTCGAGGCCTTGGCCTTGAAGCGGTCGACGAAGGCCTGCAGATGCTTGCGTTGCGCCTCCTGCTTCTTCACGGCCTTCTGGTCGAGCAGCAGCCGCTCGTTGCGGAGCTTCTCGAACGCGCTGTAGCCGCCGCGGTACAGCGTGAGCTTGGCGTTCTCCAGCGACAGGAT
>Ga0190271_10000653_pt1 | contig 18096 bp, 17 predicted proteins | sample Popmic356T_FD_133747 | JGI IMG/M metagenome (GOLD analysis project Ga0190271, IMG submission 133747) | Populus adjacent soil microbial communities from riparian zone of Weber River, Utah, USA - 356 T | ecosystem: Environmental > Terrestrial > Soil > Riparian zone | place: USA: Utah | collected...
CTTGGCCACAAACGTCTCCAGCAGCCCGCGCAAGCTCGAGGCCGTGCCCTCCTCATCGGTCATGAAGGCCGAGTAGATCGTGCTCGTCGCATCGTCCATCGTCACGATCAGATCGAGCGGCGCGTGCTCGGCCAGCCAGGCGAAGCGGCTGCCATCCTGGTGTAGCATCATGCCCTCGCACGGCTTGCGCGGCCGTTTGCGCCGGTGCGCACCGCGCCGCCTGGCCCGCTCCACCAGCCCTGCGGCATGCAGCTGCGTCTTCGTCCAGGTATACCCCCAGGCGAAGCTATGGCGCTCTCGAAGGTGCTCGTGAAAGTGCTTCACGTTCCAGCCCCCGTAACACGCGCGATAGAGCTCCAGCATCCGCTGCAGCTCTCCCTCCGGAACCCGCCGCGCTGATTGCCTGCCCAGCCGGCGGTCGAGCAGCCCTTCCATCCCGGCCTCCTCGTAACGCTCCCGATAACGTCGGAATTGTCGCTCCGACATGCCCAGCAACTCACCCGCTTCCATCATCGACAACTCACCGCTCTCCCAGCGGCTCAACACATCCCGAAACTTTTGCATCCTGCGGTCCTGCAGCCACGTCGTCCGGTTCATCGATCCGTCTCCTCTCGGAGACAGAAAACCGGACAACTCGTGTGCTACCTAATCCGGACAACTCGTTTGCTACCGACACTTTTCCCGCTGTCGCTTGCGTTCGGTGCCCCAACCGACTATATGCGCGGTCATTCCACACACGGACTTTGGTTTCTGCCCGGGAGAAATCCGGCTGATGCCTCCGGTGGCGCCCGGGGCTTCGCCCCTGTCGTCGATGGTCCGTGGAGGTTCAACCGGAAAAGGACACGATATGGCTCTGCCTGATTTCAGCATGCGCCAGCTTCTCGATGCTGGCGTTCACTTCGGCCACCAGACTCACCGCTGGAACCCGAAAATGGCGCCTTACATCTACGGCGCCCGCAACAACATCCACATCATCGACCTGTCGCAGACGGTTCCGTTGCTGCACCAGGCCCTCGTCAAGGTCAGCGACATCGTGGCAGGCGGCGGCCGCGTGCTGTTCGTCGGCACCAAGCGCCAGGCTTCGGACATCGTGTCTGACGCCGCAAAGCGCTCGGCCCAGTATTACGTGAACGCGCGTTGGCTCGGCGGCATGCTGACCAACTGGAAGACGATCTCGAATTCGATTTCCCGCCTGCGCAAGCTGGACGAGATCCTTGCGGGCGAGGGCGGTTCGGGCTTCACCAAGAAGGAACTGCTCAACCTGCAGCGCGAGCGCGAGAAGCTCGACAAGGCGCTGGGCGGCATCAAGGACATGGGCTCGACGCCGGACTTGATGTTCGTGATCGACACCAACAAGGAAGCGATCGCCATCCAGGAAGCCAAGCGTCTCGGCATTCCGGTCGTCGCCGTGATCGATTCGAACTGCGATCCGGACAAGATCGACTTCCCGATCCCGGGCAATGACGACGCCGCGCGCGCCATCCAGCTCTATTGCGACCTGATCGCCAAGGCCGCCCTCGACGGTATTGCCCGCCAGCAGGGTTCGTTCGGTGTCGACGTCGGCGCCGCAGTCGAGGCTCCGCTGGAGCCGACTCTGGAAGAGACCCCGGTCGAGGACAAGCCGGAGGCGTAAGCATCCGGCATTCCGGCGGGCTCGTCACGGGCCCGTCGCTCTCCTGAAATATTCGGGCGCCTGAAGCGCCATCCAATGGCGCATCATCCAACCGGTGGTGCGCCCCCGCTTTTTTCAACGAATGGCGGGCATTTTGAAGCAAGAGGCTGAGATGAGCATTACCGCTGCACAAGTGAAAGAACTGCGCGAGCTGACCGGCGCCGGCATGATGGATTGCAAGGCCGCGCTCGGCGAGACCAACGGCAACATGGACGAAGCCGTCGACTGGCTGCGCAAGAAGGGTATCGCCAAGGCTGACAAGAAGGCCGGCCGCACCGCCGCTGAGGGCTTGATCGGCGTGGATGCCGGCTTGCGCGAGGCAGTGGTGGTCGAAGTCAACTCCGAGACCGACTTCGTTGCACGCAACGACGCCTTCCAGGACCTCGTTCGCAACGTTGCCAAGGTTGCGCTGGCGCATGGTGGCGACCACGAGAAAACGTCGGCGGCGAAATTTCCGCATACCGAGAAGTCGGTGGCCGACACGATCAAGGACGCGATCGGCACGATTGGCGAGAACCTTGGCTTCCGCCGCTCGGCCCGCCTCGGCGTTCAGCAGGGTGAGGTTGCGACCTATATTCACAATGCGGTGGCCGACAATCTCGGCAAGCTGGGCGTGATGGTCGCGATCGAAACAACCGGCGACGGCAAAGCCGCGAAGGCTTTCGCCCGCCAGGTCGCCATGCACGTCGCTGCCACCAACCCGTTGTCGCTGGATGTCGACGCGCTCGACCCGGCCGCTGTGGAGCGCGAGCGTGCGATCTTCTCCGATCAGGCACGCGCTTCGGGCAAGCCGGAGAACATCATCGAGAAGATGGTCGAAGGCCGCCTGCGCAAGTTTTACGAGGAAGTCGTGCTGTTGAAGCAGGCTTTCGTCCTGAACCCGGATCTCACCGTCGAAGCGGCCCTCAAGGCCGCCGAGAAGGAGATCGGGGCGCCTGCCAAGATCACCGGCTTCGTGCGCTTTGCACTGGGCGAAGGCATCGAGAAGGAAGAGAGCGACTTCGCTGCCGAAGTCGCGGCAGCTGTGAAGAATTAAGCTTCAGGTACTGCGTTCATTGGAGCCGGGCGTCAGAGATGACGCCCGGCTTTTTGTTGAGGTCCGCTAGGCCGGCGACCCGAAACGGATTTCGCCCTTGCAGGAAATATGTCTTGTCAAAGAGCGTCAAATCCAGCGGGTTTGGCAGCCTCACATCGCCAAGATCCGGAAACGGCTTCGTTGCCGGATCGTAGGATCGATCGATTTGCGAGACTTTGCTGATGCCAGCTTCTCGATGATGTAGTCCGAGCTTATGTCGTCGGAACTGTCAAAGTCGAAGAACCCTCGGAAACGCTCCCAAGCCCTATCGATCACGCGAAGGCGATCCGTGACGTCGTATTCAGTGTACTCCAGCGTAAAGAAGGCACTGCGATTGCCGATCTTCATCGCTTCTACGGCAAGCTCGAGGCTCAGCAGTGTTTTGCCCTGACCGGGGCGTGCGCCGATCAGAACCAGACCGCCCGGATTTAGAGTTGCAAACAGTTCCCTGGCGGAGACGGGCGAGGGCGCTTTGGCTGCGAGCAAACTCCAGCCGCTGAAACCTTCATTCCCCGCGATAAGGTCGAGTGCTTGATGAAGGGGGATATTCTGCTTTCGAGACAGCAGCCTGGCTTTGCGCTTCAGGTGATAGATTGGCGTAGAAAGCTTCATGTGAACCTCCCATGTCGAGCCGTCGTCGCATTCCCTCCTTATGCGTTGTGCTCGAACAGTCGGTTCGACCATTGTCTGCGCCCCGCATGAAATATGCTTTCCCACTGGAGGGGGGAGGCACGGGCTATGCCAGAATCAGACGATAGCTCGAATCCTGCGCGGGGAAAACCGGTCCCTGACGCGCATCCCGTGCCGGATGCTTATCCGCGACGGAGATATTCAGCGTTTACCGTGACATCGCGGTTTCCTTTGTGTATCTGCTCTGCCAATTCGAGAATCCTTCGGCGCCGCGTTGAGTTTTTCGCCCGTGTTGCGCCCTGACCCGACGAGGCATCCATGACCGCCAAGCCGCTCTACCGACGTGTCCTGTTGAAAGCGTCCGGCGAAGCGCTCATGGGTGACCAGCATTTCGGCATCGATGTCACCGTGGTCGACCGCATTGCCTCAGACATTGCCGAGGCGCGTGCGATGGGCGTCGAGGTGGGCGTGGTCATCGGCGGCGGCAACATCTTTCGTGGGGTGGCCGTCGCCTCCAAGGGAGGCGACCGGGTGACCGGCGACCACATGGGCATGCTCGGCACCATCATCAACTCGCTGGCGCTCCGCACGTCGCTGGTGAAAATCGGCGTCGAAGCCGTTGTTTTGTCGGCGATTTCTATGCCGGAACTTTGCGAAAGCTTCTCGCAGCGCCAGGCCACCGCCTATATGAACCAGGGCAAGGTCGTGATCTTCGCGGGCGGCACCGGCAATCCTTTCTTCACCACCGATTCGGCCGCCGCGCTGCGCGCCGCAGAGATCGGCGCAGACGCGCTTTTCAAGGGAACGCAGGTCGACGGCATCTACTCGGCCGACCCGAAGAAGGATCCGCACGCCACGCGCTATGACCGGCTGACGCATGAAGAGGTCATCTCGCGCGGCCTGGCGATCATGGATACCGCTGCGATTGCGCTTGCGCGCGAAAACCACATCCCGATAATCGTGTATTCGATCCACGAGAAGGGCGGCTTCGGCGAAATCCTGAACGGCGGCGGACGCTGCACAGTGGTTACCGACGCCTAAGCCGGCGACAATGCTGGCGAAGATACAGCGCCCCAGACGCAGGAGGGAATTATGAGCACGGATTACAAGGATTTGCAGCGGCGAATGGAAGGAGCGATCACTGCGTTCAAGCATGATCTTGCCTCCTTGCGCACCGGCCGCGCCTCGTCGAATCTCCTGGATGCGATCCACGTCGACGCCTATGGCCAGGCCATGCCGATCAACCAGGTGGCAACGGTCTCCGTGCCGGAACCTCGCATGATCTCGGTCTCCGTCTGGGACAAGCAACTGGTGGGCAAGGTGGATCGCGCCATTCGTGAATCCAATCTCGGTTTCAATCCGATCATGGACGGCACGACGCTGCGCATTCCGCTGCCCGAACTCAACGAGCAGCGGCGCAAGGAACTGGCCAAGATCGCCCACACCTATGCCGAAAACGCCCGGGTCGCCGCGCGCCATGTGCGGCGCGACGGCATGGACTCGCTGAAGAAAGCCGAGAAGGATGGCGATATCAGTGAGGACGACCATCGCAAGCAGTCGGATCAGGTGCAAAAGCTGACCGACGAGACCATCAACATGATCGACAGTCTGCTGGCGGGCAAAGAAGCGGAAATCATGCAGGTATAGCCTGCGGCACAAAAGCGGTCGCGGATAGTCGCGGCTTCGAGGCGAACGGATGGGCACGCCCCAGCATGTAGCGATCATCATGGACGGAAACGGCCGCTGGGCGAAGGCTCGCGGTCTGCCCCGTCTTGCCGGCCATAAGGCCGGCGTCGACGCGCTGCGGCAGACTGTGCGCACGGCGGACGAGTTGGGTATCCAGTGGCTCACCGTTTACGCCTTTTCCTCGGAAAACTGGTCGCGCCCGCAGGCGGAAGTCAGCGATCTGATGGGGCTGCTCAAGCTGTTTATCCGGCGCGATCTGGCCGAACTGCACAAGAACGGTGTGAAGGTTCGCGTCATCGGCGATCGAACGACGCTGCAACCGGACATCCGCGCGCTGCTGATCGAAGCCGAGACGCTGACACATGCCAACAAGGCGATGACGCTTGTCATCGCCTTTAACTATGGCGGACGCGATGAAATCGTGCGTGCGACGCGACACATGGTGGAGCGCGCGGTCGCCGGCGAGATTTCGGCAGATGGTGTCACCGCCGAGAGCTTTGCCGAGTATCTGGATACGGCCGGCATTCCTGACCCGGATCTCGTGATCCGCACCAGCGGCGAATTGCGCCTGTCGAACTTCCTGCTCTGGCAGGCGGCTTATAGCGAGTTGGTTTTCCTGCCGTGCTACTGGCCGGATTTCAACCGCGACCACTTTGCAGAGGCAGTTCGCACTTTCGGCGCCCGCGATCGCCGATTCGGCGGCCGCAAGGAGAGCGCCCTGTGAGCGCGGTGCCCGGTCAGATGAGCAATTTGCAGCTTCGCATAATTTCGGCGGTCATACTCGCTGTCCTGGTGCTGGGCTTCACCTGGCTCGGCGGCTTCACCTTCCGCCTGCTCGCCTGCATTCTTGGCGCGCTGATGCTCTATGAGTGGTTCACCATGTCGCGGCCTGTCTCGGGTGGCAAGAATCAGCTGCTCGCCAGCGCTGGTTTCGCCCTCCTGGCGCTGGCGCTGGTTCTCTACTTTCCCGCGCCCTATGCGTTTTTGGTGCTTGGCGTTGGCGTGGCCGCGACGATCGCCGACGCCGCATTGACGAAGCGCAGCTACTGGGCCGCCGGTGGACTGGCCTATGCAGGCCTCTCGGCCATTTCGCTGGCATTCCTGCGTGACTCCGATCATCCGGGACTCATCGCCATCCTTTTCCTGTTCGCCGTGGTCTGGGCGACGGACATTCTGGCCTATTTTGTGGGCCGCTCGGTCGGCGGGCCGAAACTTGCGCCATCGATCTCACCGGGCAAGACACAGAGCGGCGCGGCCGGCGGCGCGGTCGGCGGGGTTGTCGCCGGCGTTATTCTTGCCGCGGCCGCCGGACTGTCTGGGCTCGGCCAGTTGGCGGTCATCGCGCTGGTCCTCTCGATCCTCGCGCAAGCCGGCGACCTGTTCGAATCCTGGGTCAAGCGGCAACATGGCGTGAAGGATTCCAGCGCTATCATACCCGGTCACGGTGGCGTGATGGATCGCATTGACGGGCTGGTGGCCGCTGCATTCGCCCTCTATATCCTGGGCACGCTGAGCGGCGGTGCCAACACGCCGGCTCACGGACTATTCGCCGGCTAGCGCCGGCCGAGCCGACACTTCAGGAGACTTCGACATGGCGGACACGCCTCAAGACGGCGGTTGTCGGATGCGCGGCAACGCCTTCGTCCCCGAGGGGGCGGCAGTGGTGAAGCATTCCTGGCGGGGTGTGCCGATGATCCTAGCCGTGGCCATCGAATCGCCGATATTGCCGCCGCACCGTGTCGCGCCTGAAAGCCCGAGGACCATTTGAGCCCGTTTTTCGATACATTTCTGAGCTCGGGCGGCTTGTTGCTCGGCAAGATCGTCCCGTTCCTGTTCGTGCTGACGGTCGTCGTCTTTGTGCACGAGATGGGACATTACCTGGTTGGCCGCTGGTGCGGCATCGGCGTCAAGGCGTTCTCCATCGGCTTTGGGCCGGAGCTGATCGGCTTCAACGACCGGCACGGCACGCGCTGGAAGCTGTGCGCCGTTCCTCTCGGCGGCTACGTCAAATTTGTCGGCGACATGAATGCGACGAGCACTCCCGATGCCCAGGAGATGGACCGCCTGACGCCTGAGGAAAAGAAGGTTGCGTTTCACACGCAGCCGGTTTGGAAGCGCGCGCTTACCGTATTTGCGGGTCCGGCCTTCAACTTCCTTCTCACCATCGTCGTCTTTGCAGCGTTCTTTTCCATTTACGGGCGCTACGTTCTTGAGCCGACAATCGCGCAGGTGCAGGAAAACAGCCCCGCCGCGCGGGCCGGTTTTCTGGCGGGTGACCGCTTTGTGTCAATCGACGGGGTGCCGATCGAGACGTTCGACGATGTTCAGCGCTACGTCTCGGGACGGGCGGGCGATCCCATGGTTTTCGTCGTTCGCCGGGCCGATCGCGAAGTGTCGCTCAACGTGACGCCGGAACTGCGCACCATCGAGGATCGGCTCGGAAATGTGCAGGTCGGAGCCATCGGCGTGATGCAGACGACCGATCAGGGAACGCCGCGCCTCGTTGAATACAGTGTCCCCGCCGCGGTTGGGGAAGCGGTCGTCCAGACGGGACATATTATCCAGGGAACCGGCCGATTCCTGAAACGCCTCGTTGGGGGGCGCGAGGACCGCTGCCAGCTCGGCGGGCCTATCAAGATCGCGGACATGGCGGGCAGGGCGGCAAAAGAGGGCATGGATCTGCTGATCCAGCTGATTGCATTTCTGTCGGTGGGAATCGGGATTCTCAACCTGCTGCCGATTCCCCCACTGGATGGCGGACACCTCGCATTTTACGCGATCGAGGCGGTCATCCGGCGTCCTGTTTCCGAGAGAACCATGGAGGCTGTCTACAGAGTGGGTTTCCTGCTCGTGATGAGCTTTATGGTTTTTGTCTTTTGGAACGACATTTTCGGCTGTTAATGGCGAAAAAGTGTCAATTTAGAGGGCGTTTACCATAGTTAGCGGTGAAGCGTGACGTGAATGCCACGCCCTGCGGCTTAGTAAACCGATATTTACCAGAAGCCTTGCTTGTAGGGAAAATACCGGTAAGACGGAAACGGGAAATGATCGATACGTCCGGTTTCTCGCCGTGGGGACTTTCGAGAAAAAGGTAATTTAGCCCTATGAAGGCAACTTCCAGTTTTCTAAGCGCTGCTTCGGCAGTGGCTTTGTCAGCGGCTTGGCTTTTGCCGAGTGTCGCCGTTATTCAGCTTTCATCGGTGTCCGTCGCGGAAGCCGCTGTAGTGCGCAACGTCGAAGTCCGCGGCAATCAGCGCGTCGATGACGAGACCATTCGCAATGCTGTTGCGGTGTCTCCGGGGCAAGACTTCTCCAGCGATGACATCGACGAGGCCGTGAAGCGGCTGTTCGCGACTGGATTGTTTTCGGACGTTCGCATCAACCAATCCGGTTCGACGCTCATCGTCGAAGTGTCCGAATTGCAGGTGGTGAACAATGTCCTGTTCCAGGGCAACAAGAAGATCAAGGACGCGCAGCTTGCCCAGTCGGTGCAGCTCCAGCCGCGCTCCGCCTTCTCGCGACCCACGATGGAATCGGACGCAGAGGCGATCCGTCAGGCCTATGCGCGTATCGGTCGCGAGGACGCACAGGTAACCACGCAGGTCATCGACCTCGGTGAGAATCGCGTCAACGTCGTTTACGAGATCAATGAAGGCGGCCGCACGAAAATCGCGGCGATCAATTTCAACGGCAACAACGCGTTTAGCGATCGCCGTCTCGCCGGCATCATCTCGACCAAGCAGTCAAACTTCATGTCCTTTGTCTTCCGCGACGATATCTATGACGAGGATCGTCTGAAGGCGGACGAAGAGGCCCTTCGCCGCTTCTATTTCAATCGTGGCTATGCCGATTTCCAGGTCGTTTCGGCGACCGGGGAAATGGACGAGGCGAGCAACGAATATACGATCAACATCACGTTGGAAGAGGGCGAACGCTACACGTTCGGCGACATAAGCGTCGACAGCACGATCGCCGAGATCGATGCAGCCTCGCTGCAGTCGGTGCTGGAAACCCACACCGGCGATGTCTACAGCGCGAAAGAGGTCGAAGACTCGATCATCGCCTTGACCGAGTCGGTGGCTGGCCGTGGCTATGCGTTTGCGCAGGTCACCCCGCGGGGTGACCGCAATTTCGAGAACCGGACGATTTCGGTCGTCTACACGATCGATCAGGGCACCCGTGCCTATGTCGAGCGTCTCGAGATACGCGGCAATAATCGTACACGCGACTATGTCATTCGGCGCGAATTCGACGTGGCCGAGGGCGACGCCTTCAATCAGGTGCTGATCCAGCGCGCGAAGCGCCGCCTGGAAAGCACTGGTTACTTTGAGAAAGTCGAGATTTCGACCGCCCCAGGATCGGAAGCCGATCAGGTGGTTCTGATCGTCGACGTTGTTGAGAAGTCGACGGGCGAATTCTCGATTGGTGCAGGCTATTCGACGGGTGGTGACACGTCGGGTCCCAGCATCGAAGGGTCGATTACCGAGCGCAACTTCCTCGGGCGCGGCCAATATATCCGCATATCGGCGGGTGGTGGCGAGAATGCGCGCGACTTCAATCTCTCGTTCACCGAGCCGTACTTCCTCGGTCAGCGTATCTCGGCGGGCTTTGACATCTCCCACCAGACGCGTCGCTACGATGAATACGAAAGCGAGACGACGAGTGGTTCCGTCCGTTTCGGCTTGCCGATCACGGAGTCTATCTCGACCCAACTCGCCTACAATCTGTCACAGGAAGAGTACGACTATCGTGACAGTTGTAACAACGGTGACTGCGATATTTCTCAGGCCGTCAGGCAGGCGATCAATTACGGTCCTTGGGTCACGTCGTCCGTCAGCGGCGGCATTTCCTACAACACCATCGACGATATGAAGAGCCCGCATGCGGGTATCTTCGCCAACGCGACGGCCGAGTTCGCCGGTCTTGGCGGTGACGCGGACTGGACGAAATTCACGGCGCGCGGCAGTGTCTACCAAACGCTGAGCGAAGAGCTCGACGTTGTCGGTATTTTCAGCGGCGGCGGTGGGTATATCGTGTCCAACGGCGGCGATAGCCTCCGCATCTTCGACCAGTTCCAGAACAACAACAGGATGATCCGCGGCTTCGAGTATGGCGGCATTGGCCCCTACGATGCGGCTCCGGGCGCTGGCAATGACCACCTTGGCGGCACCACCTACTTTAACGCGACGGCGGAAGCCCAATTTCCTGTACCTATTGTTCCGGAGAGCTTTGGTCTCCGCGGCGCCGTGTTTGCCGATGCTGCGACGCTGTATGGCAACGAGGTGGATGTTGATGGTGTTAACCCCCAGGGAGTCGACATGCAGTGGCGTGCTTCGGTCGGTGTGAGTCTGATCTGGGCTTCGCCCTTCGGTCCGCTGCGGGTCGACTATGCGATACCGGTCATGAAGGAAGAGCAGGACGAGGTGCAGGAGTTCAACTTCGGCGTTTCCACCCGCTTCTGATATTCGTAACGCGTGACGGCCAATTTCGGGCCTGAGCGGAAGGCGCAGATGGATCCAATCTTTTTTGCGCCTTCCCGGCAGTTTACAGCATCCGAAATAGCGAGCCTCACAGGTGCGCAACTCGCCGATGCGAGCAAAGCCGGCGTTATGGTCACAAGGATCGCCGCCGCCGGACAAGGTGGCCCCGGATCTCTGATTTTCGTCGAAGGCAAAAGAAACGCTGCTCTTCTCCATGAGGTTGAGGCGGCGGCAATCCTCTGTGCTCCCGACATCGCTGAGCGCGCGCCTGCCGCCGCCGCCGTGCTCGTTTCACCGCGGCCGCAACAAGCCTTCGCGACCATTGGACGTCTCTTGTTCCCCGAGGCTTCAATCCCTGGTTCGGTCACCGGAGAGACCGGCATCTCCGCGCGTGCGGCTGTCTCGCCGTCGGCGACGATCGAGGATGAGGCGATTATCGAAGCGGGCGCCGTGATTGGGGATGGCGCCGTCATCGGCAGGGGAACAGTGATTGCGCCGAATGCGGTGATTGGCAAGCAATGCCGCATCGGGCGCAACTGCTTCGTCGGCTCCGGCGCCTCCGTTCAATACGCGTTGGTGGGCGACCGAGTGGTCATCCACGGCGGTGCGCGCATCGGCCAGGATGGTTTTGGCTTTGTCGGCGGGGCCAAGGGACCCGAACGCATTCCGCAGATCGGCCGCGTGATCATTCAGGACGACGTGGAGATCGGTGCAAACACGACCGTCGATCGTGGCGCCTTGACGGATACAATCATCGGCGAAGCGACCAAGATCGATAACCTTGTGCAGATCGCGCACAATGTGAAGATCGGACGAGGCTGCATCATCGCAGGCCATTGCGGCCTGTCAGGATCGTGCGTACTGGGTGATTTCGTGATGCTCGGCGGCAGCGTCGGTCTTGCGGACCACATCACGATCGGCAGCGGAGCGCAGATCGCCGCCGGTTCCGGACTTATGGATGATGTGCCGCCTGGAGCGCGCTGGGCAGGCCTGCCGGCTGTTCCCATTCGCGACCATTTCAGGCAGGTTTCCGTAATCCGCGCGTTGGTGAAGAACAGGAAAGGGACGGACAAGTGAGCGATGAGAAGTCAGCGACGCTGGAGACGCTCGACATCCTCCGCATCATGAGCATGTTACCGCACCGCTACCCCTTCCTGCTGGTGGATCGCGTCGAGCAGATCGAAGGCGATAATTCGGCGGTCGGCATCAAGAACGTGACGGTGAACGAACCGCATTTCCAGGGGCACTTCCCCTCGCAGCCGGTCATGCCCGGTGTCCTGATCATCGAGGCGATGGCGCAGACCGCAGGTGTGATCTGCGTCAACACCATGGAAGGCGACAGCCCGACGCTGGTCTATTTCATGACCATCGACAACGCGAAATTCCGCCGGCCGGTAGTGCCTGGCGACCGTCTTGAAATTCACGTGCGCAAGCAGAAAAAGCGAGGCAATATCTGGCGCTTCGCCTGCGAAGCTAAAGTCGACGGCGTGGTCGCGGCGGAGGCCGAGATTACGGCCATGATGTCGCCGAAACAGGCCTGATCCGGCATGAGCGAAACGGCATATGTCCATCCAACGGCTGTCGTTGAGGCTGGGGCCACATTCGGGCCGGGCTGCCGCATCGGTGCTTTCTGCTATGTGGGTGCCGACGCCGTGCTGGGCGAAGCGGTCGAACTTCACAACCACGTCAGCGTGGTCGGGGTAACGACGCTGGGCGATGGCTGCAAGGTCTATCCGCATGCGGCGCTGGGCTGCGAGCCGCAGAACCTGAAGCACAAGGGTGGCCGGACGACGCTGACAATTGGCCGCAACACCGTCATCCGCGAGTCGGTGACGATCCACACCGGTTCGGACACCAGTCGCGGCGCGACGACGGTCGGCGACAATTGCTTCATCATGGCGTATTCGCACGTGGCGCATGATTGCACCGTGGGCAACAACGTCACGATGGCGAACAGCGCCACCCTGGCAGGCCATTGCGAGATCGGGGACAACGTCACCATTGGCGGGTTGACTGCGGTGCTGCAGTTCGTGCGCGTCGGCAACAACGCCTTCCTGGCCGGCATGTCGGCGATTTCGGGAGACGTGATCCCCTTTGGCATGGCGCAGGGCAATCTAGCGGACCTGCGCGGGCTGAACATCATCGGGATGCGCCGTGCGGGGATGACCCGCCCCGAAATCCAGGCGGTGCGCGCCGCCTACAAGCTCATATTCGACCGCTCCACGCCGATGGCCGACAATCTTGATCGGGCGCGCATCGACTTTGCGGACTCGGCGTTGGCGATGAGCCTCGTCGATTTCATGACCGCGCGCGGCAAGCGCTATTTCGTGACGCCGCCGGTTCGCGGCAGCGGCAGCGATGTCGACGAAACAGACGCTTGACGCCCCTCCGCGCGAGGCCGGCAGCTCGGGTCGGGTCGCCATCATCGCGGGAGGTGGAGCGCTGCCTTTGGAGATCGCCAGCGGTCTTGCCGCCAGCGGCCGGAAGCCCTTCGTCGTCATGGTTCGTGGGGAGGTCGAGGACCCGGCCGGCTTCGCCCCCTATCCCAATCTCCTTCTGGACCTTGAGCAGTTCGGCAGTCTTGTCGGTCTCCTGAAGGGCGAGAGCGTCACCCAGGTCGTGCTGGCGGGCAATATCGCGCGTCGGCCGAAACTGCGTTCGATGCGGCCATTTCTGCCGCTACTGCCGCTGATACCGCGCGCGGTCGCAGCGCTGGCCAGCGGTGACGACGGCCTGTTGCGAACCGTCATCGGCTATCTAGAGGACCACGGGATCAAGGTGGTGGGGGCGCACGAGATCCTGCCCGACCTGCTGGTTCCGCAGGGCGTTCTCACGAGAAAGAAGCCGGCAAGCGCAGATCGCAAGGACATTGAGGCGGCACTTGCCGCAGCGCGCGCCATTGGCGCACTGGACATCGGCCAAGCCGCGGTTGCAATCGGCGGGCGCGCCATCGCGCTGGAAGGGATCGAAGGCACCGACTCCCTGTTGGAGCGCGTGGCCGGACTTCGCAGTCACGGCCGTCTTGCCGGACGAAAGGGCGGCGTGCTGGTGAAGTGCAGTAAGCCCGGCCAGGAACTGCGCGCGGATCTGCCGGGTATCGGCGTTCGCACGGTCGAAGGGGCGCATCGCGCCGGTCTGTCGGGCATTGCCGTCGAAGCCGAGCGCGCGCTGGGGCTGGGCCTGAAGGATTTGATCGAGCGCGCCGACGCACTCGGACTTTTCGTCCTGGGGCTTCCAAGGGACGGCAAACCGTGAGCCGGCCTTTGAAGATTGGCATTATCGCTGGCGAGGAATCCGGCGAACTGCTCGGCGCGGATCTCATCAAGGCCCTCAGGGTCAAGAGCGGTCGGGAGATCGAACTGGTCGGGGTAGGGGGTAGGCACCTCGCCGCCCTTGGGCTGGTCTCGCTGTTTCCTTCGGAAGAGATCGCCTTGATGGGCATCAGCGCCGTGCTGCGCGACCTGCCGCGCCTCATTGGCCGCATCGGAAGCACGGCGAAGGCGATCGCGGCCGCAAAGCCCGATTGTCTCATCACCATCGACAGCCCCGAGTTTACCCTTCGGGTAGCGAAAAAGCTGCACGCCGCCGCGCCTTCAATTCCTGTTGTCCACTATGTCTGCCCGAGCGTCTGGGCATGGCGGCCCGGCAGGGCGAAGGACATGAAAGCCTATGTCGACCGGGTGCTCTGCGTCCTGCCTTTCGAAGCCGCTGAACTGCAAAGGCTCGATGGACCGCCGGGCACTTATGTCGGCCACCGCTTGACCAGCGATCCCGGAATCGCCCACGCCGCTGCACTGCAGGCGGCGCCGCGCAATCTTACCAATGACCGCGAAAAGACGCTCCTGTTGCTGCCGGGGTCGCGCAGGGGCGAGGTGTCGAAACTGATCGCACCGTTTGGGGAAACGGTTGAGATTTTGCGTCAACGCGGACATCGACTGCGCCTGCTGCTTCCAACCGTGCCCCATGTTGCCGAACTTGTGCGGCAGGCCACCGCGAATTGGCCGCAGAAGCCTGAAATCATCCTCGATCAGGACCGTAAGTGGCAGGCTTTCGGCGAGGCTGATGCGGCGCTGATCGCCTCCGGCACGGTCTCGCTGGAACTTGCACTATGCGGAACGCCGATGGCGCAATGCTATCGCCTGGACGGCGTCGCACGCCTGCTCCGCGGGCTGGTCACCGTCTGGACGGCGTCGCTGCCGAACCTGATCGCCGACCGCTCTGTCATCTTCGAGTTCATCGACTTCTATATTCGGCCGGGCTATCTGGCCCGCCAGATCGAAGCGCTCATGGCGGATAGCGATTTGCGAAGATGGCAGAAGGCCGGATTCGCCGAGGTTGTGCGCCGCATGGCCACCGACCGTCCTCCCGGTGAAGCGGCCGCAGCCGCAGTGCTGGACATTATCGAGCGCAAATCCTTGCTGATATCGACTTAGTCCGGAATCGCTCGCCTTGCCGCCAGCAATTATCTCGTTATCGGACCAGCTTCGGTAACGATCCGGTCCATCGGGATGTCATGCGGCTGCGGGTAGATTGTCGCGATGCGCTGCGTTCCATAGCCGACGCCGATAACCAGCGGTTTGCGCGGCAGGCTGGCGAGAGTGCGGTCGAAGTATCCACCGCCATAGCCGAGGCGGTAGCTCTCGGGATCGAAGCCGACGAGCGGTGCGATCACGATGTCGGGGATCACGGGAAGGTCCGCCACGGGAATCGGAATGTTCCAGATGCCCTTCTCCAGCGCGTCGCCCGGCCGATAGGCGCGAAAGATCAGTGGATTGGCCTTCGCAATCACGACCGGCAAAGCGGTGCGAGCGCCACGCTCGTTGAGGGCGTTAAGCCAGGCGCGGAGGTCCGGTTCGCCACGGAACGGCCAATAGACGCTGATGGTTCTACCCTTCACGTCGCCGACGATATCGTCGAGACCGGTGATGATCGCCCGCGTCATAGCCGCTCGCGCCTCCGCCGGGAGAGCAAGGCGCGCGGCGATCAGACCCTCCCGCTTGGCCTTACGCCAGCGCATCACGTCCGCCGCGAGGACTTCTGAATCCGTCGGAGCGGCTTCTGCTTGATCGAGTTCATGCATGAAGCATGGCGGAGATGCATATTCTGCCGGCTTCCCGGAACTTCCTGGCGCCATCTTGTGCCTCCTTCAAAATCGCTTCACACCACAGGGGGTCGCGATATCTTCCCTGTTGGCGGAGGCAGCGGACGGTCGTTTCTGCCGGGTAGGAAGTCAGCGCTCGCCGCGAGGGGAGTCGGGCAAGGGTACGTCATGTCAAGGAGATATGTCATTCCGGCGACATGTTAATTTGCTGGACTCGCCCTCTCAACGGCGCGAAATTCCTGTCTCGCAGGCCAGACAACTCAAACAGCAAGGCGGAGGTGCAAGCGTGTCCACCCGATTGTCCCCAATCTCCAGACGTTCCTTCATTGGTGCCGGCGTGGCTGCCGGCACTTTGATCATGCTGCATCCTTTCTCCGCGCGGGCGCAGGCAAAGCAGGCGCATCTGCGCATTATGGAAACGACCGATCTGCACGTGAACGTGCTGCCCTATGACTATTACGCCGACAAACCAAATGACACGATGGGACTGGCGCGCACCGCGATGCTCATCGAGGGCGTGCGTAAGGAAGCCACCAACTCGATGCTGGTCGACAATGGCGACCTTTTGCAAGGCAGCCCGATGGGCGACTACATCGCGTATGAGAGGGGCATGAAGGACGGCGACCTTCACCCGGTGATGAAAGGCATGAACCTGCTGGGTTACGAATGCTCGACTCTGGGCAACCACGAATTCAATTACGGCCTGTCTTTCCTGGACAAGGTGCTGGCCGGCGCGAACTTTCCATTCGTCTGCGCCAATCTGGTGCGCGGCACCGAGCTTGCCGCCAATCCGCGTGACGACAAGCTTTATCTGAAGCCCTACGTCATCGTCGAAAAGAAGATCAAGGACGGCGCCGGTGCGGAACTGCCGATTAAGATCGGCATAATCGGCTTCGTTCCTCCGCAGATCATGATGTGGGACGCCAAGAACCTGGTCGGCAATGTCGTGACGCGCGACATCGTCCAGGCCGGCAAGGCCTGGGTGCCGCAAATGAAGGAGGAGGGGGCGGACATCGTTATCGCGCTCTCGCATTCCGGCATCGACATCAAGCCCGGAGAGATGATGGAAAACGCCTCGTTCCATTTGGCTGGCGTCGAAGGCATCGACGCCGTCTTCACCGGCCACCAGCATCTCGTCTTCCCCGGACCGAAGGACTTCGTGGACCTCGCCGGCGTAGACGCTGAGAAGGGGACGTTGAACGGCAAGCCGGCGGTGATGGGCGGCTTCTGGGGCTCGCATATGGGCCTGATCGATTTGCTGCTCGAACAGGACGGCGGCAAGTGGAAGGTGGTCTCCGCGACTTCCGAGGCGCGGCCGATCTGGGAGCGCGTCGAAAAGGAGGTTGATGGCAAGAAGACCAATGTGACCGTCGCGACGGTGCAGAGCGTTCCGGAAATCGAAGTGGCGCTCAAAGAAGATCACGAAGCGACGCTCGCCTATGTGCGCCGCCCGGTGGGCAAGACGTCCGCGCCGCTTTACTCCTATTTCGCGCTGGTGGCGGACGATCCCTCGGTGCAGATCGTGAGCCAGGCGCAGACCTGGTATATCAAGGATCTGCTCAAGGAAACGGAGTACAAGGATTTGCCAGTGCTTTCCGCCGCAGCGCCCTTCAAGGCGGGCGGCCGCGGGGGCGCGGAATATTATACCGACGTGCCGGCGGGCGATGTGGCGATCAAGAACGTCGCTGACCTCTATCTCTACCCCAACACCGTGCGTGCGGTGGCGATCACGGGCGCGCAAGTGCAGGAATGGCTGGAGATGTCGGCGGGTATCTTCAATCAGGTCGAGTCTGGCAAGGCAGACCAGCCGCTGCTGAACCCCGACTTTCCATCCTACAATTTCGACGTCATCGACGGCGTGAGCTACAAGATCGATCTGTCGCAACCGGCCAAGTACGAGCCGAAAGGCCCGGTGAAGAACCCGCAGGCAAATCGCATTAAGGACTTGATGTTTGACGGAAAGCCGATTGATCCGGCAGCGAAATTCGTCGTCGCAACCAACAATTACCGCGCTGGAGGCGGTGGCAGTTTTCCAGACATAGATGCCTCCAAGATCATCTTTGAGGCGCCGGACACCAATCGCGACGTCATCGTGCGCTACATAGTGGATCAAGGCACGATCAATCCCTCGGCGGACAACAACTGGAGTTTCGTGCCGCTGCCGGGCACCAGCGTGATCTTCGAAACCGGGCCGAAGGCGAAAAACTTCATCGCGGATGTGAAGAGCGTGAAGATCGAACCGGCAGGCGACGGCGAGAACGGGTTCGCGAAGTACCGGATCAGTCTGTAGCGGGCAGCGTCGCCGGCAATTGCGTCGCCCTTGGCTTACGAACCGGGAATGAAGGGCGCGCCTGCTCGCGATTGCCGCTAACTGCCCGTGACAGCGCCTTTGATGGTCGTCACATTGTGCCGCATCAGGTCGATGTAAGTCGCGGCCGGACCATCCGGCCCC
>Ga0190271_10000654_pt1 | contig 18086 bp, 12 predicted proteins | sample Popmic356T_FD_133747 | JGI IMG/M metagenome (GOLD analysis project Ga0190271, IMG submission 133747) | Populus adjacent soil microbial communities from riparian zone of Weber River, Utah, USA - 356 T | ecosystem: Environmental > Terrestrial > Soil > Riparian zone | place: USA: Utah | collected...
GGCGCCGAACTCCATCAACCGGCCCAGGATGCTGTGCTGCGTCAACACCGCATACAGCTCGCCCGTCATGTAGGTCTGGAAGCTGCTTACCTCACCGACCTCACCGATCCAGGCCCACTTCGAATGGGTGCCCGGCAGCACGCAGCAACCACCCGCCGCCAGCGCGGCACCCCATAGCTGTGTTTCTTCGCCGCGCATCACGTCGTCCTGCCCGTCGGCGCCCGCGCAGCGCAGCCCGGGCACGATGTGCAGGACGCCACCATCCTCCAGTCCGATGCGCGTCAGCCGGTCTGCGGCCTGCGCCAGGCCCGCCGGGCATTCGATGTAGGGCGCCTCCTGCCAGCCCTGGCGGCTGCCGATCATGCCGCTGGCGATCGCCGGGCACCGGTGGGCCGCGATCCAGTCGCCGCACAAGGACTGCAACGCCGCTTCGAAACGCCGATCCTGCACCGCCATCACGCCGCCGGCCGCGGCGCGGGTGTCGAGCACCCGACCGTCTTCGCCCAGCAAACTGGCCCGCAGGTTGGACGTGCCCCAGTCAACGGCGATCAGGTGAGCCGGCGTCATGGCAAGGCACGGGTCAGCGAGGTTGCAGTGGGCACGTCGACTTCGGTGGTCTGGACAATTCAGTGTAAAGGCCGGCAGCGCGCGCGAACACCGCCGCCGGTCGGGTCCGCTAAAGTTCGCCGGCTCCGACCCGCCCCGCAAAGCCGAAGGAAACGTCATGCCGCGCGCACTCGCCCAACACGCACTCGTCTGGGTATCGGCCGTCGTGCTGGTGGCGGCGTGCAGCGCACCACCCGCACCCACCGCATCCACCGCACTGACGGCGCCCCCGCCGCAGGCCCCGCCCGCGCCGATCGACGTGGCGGAAACGATCTACGCCGGCGGCGACATCGTCACCGTCGACGAGCGCCAGCCGGTGGTCGAGGCCCTCGCCGTCAAGGCCGGCAGGATCGTTGCCGCAGGCACGCGGGCCGATGTCGAGAAGGCGCACAAGGGCGACAGCACCCGCACCGTCGACCTTGCCGGCAAGACCCTGCTGCCCGGCTTTCTCGACGCGCACAGCCACGACATCAACTCGTTGACGGTCGCGAACGAGGGCAACGTCTACGCCCCGACGGCCGGCCCGGGCAAGGACCGCGGCAGCATCGTCGCCGAGCTGGTGAAGCACCGCGACGCGAAGAAGATCCCGAAGGGCGCCGTCATCCAGGCCTACGGTTACGACGAGAACGTGATGCCGAAGGGCCAGTTGCTCAACCGCGACCATCTGGACAAGGCCTTCCCCGACAACCCGGTGCTGGTCGGGCACGTGTCGATGCACGGCGCGGTGCTGAACTCTGCGGCGATGAAGAAGTGGAACATCTCGGCCAAGACCAAGACGCCGAAGGGCGGTGTCATCGTGCGCAAGCCCGGCACGCAGCAGCCCTACGGCCTGATCATGGAGACCGCCTACCTGCCGATCTTCACGTCGTTGCCACAGCCGACCCGGGCGCAGGAAGTCGAGTGGTCGCGCGCCGGGCAGATGATGTATGCGCAGCACGGCATCACCACCGCACACGAAGGCGCCACCCACCTCGCCGACCTGGACCGGATGAAACGCGCGGCCGAGGCGGGCGCCGGCCTCATCGATGTCGTCGCGTATCCCTTCATCACCGACCTGGAAGCGGTGCTGAAGAAGTACCCGAAGGCGAGCTGGGGTACCTACGACAAGGGCCTCAAGATCGGCGGCGTGAAGATCACGATCGACGGCTCGCCGCAGGGCAAGACCGCCTACTTCAGCACCGCTTACCTGACCCGCGGTCCCGGCGGCGAACGCAACTGGAAAGGCGAGCTGACCTTCCCAGAAGACGTGATCAGCAAAGCCGTCAAGACGGTCTACGACCTGGGTGTCCCGCTCAACCTGCACGCCAACGGCGACGGTGCGATCGACACCTTCCTGCAGGTGCACGACAGGGTCACCGAGGGCGACCCGAGCACGGATCGCCAGGTCACCATGATCCACGCCCAGTTCGTGCGCAAGGACCAGCTCGACCGCTTCGTCGCCTACCGGATCCGGCCGTCGATGTACACGCTGCACACCTACTATTTCGCCGAGGCCCACATCGCCAACCGCGGCGCCGCGCAGGCGGCCTACATCAGCCCGCTGCGCGACGCGATCGACAACGGCCTCGCGCCGACAAACCACACCGACTTCGTCGTCGCGCCGCTGGACCAGATGTTCATGCTGTGGTCGGCGGTCAACCGCGTCTCGCGCGCCGGCGCGGTGATCGGTGCCGGGCAGCGGATCACGCCACTGGAAGGCCTGCAGACGATGACGATCAACGTCGCACGCCAGTACGGCGAGCAGTCGTCCAAGGGTTCGCTCGAAGTCGGCAAGCGCGCCGACATGGTCGTGCTCGATCAGAACCCGCTCAAGGTCGAGCCGATGAAGATCCGGGACATCAAGGTGCTCGAGACGATCAAGGACGGGCGCACGATCTACCAGCGCAGCCCCTGAGGGTTGCGCGCACGAACTCAGATCGACATCCGCGCGCGAACGCCCTCGGCTTCCATGTCCTTGCCGCGGCCGCGCTGGATCACCTCGCCGCGCTCCATCACCAGGTACTGGTCGGCGAGTTCGGCCGCGAAGTCGTAGTACTGCTCGACGAGCACGATCGCCATCGTCTTGCGGTCGGCCAGCATCCGGATCACGCGCCCGATGTCCTTGATGATGCTCGGCTGGATGCCTTCGGTGGGCTCGTCGAGCATCAGCAGCTTGGGCCCGAAAGCGAGCGCGCGCGCGATCGCCAACTGCTGCTGCTGGCCGCCCGAAAGATCACCCCCACGGCGGCCGATCATCTGCTTCAGGACCGGGAACAGCTCGAACAATTCGGCCGGGATCGGCGTGCCGCCCGGCTTGCTGGCCAGTCCCATGCGCAGGTTCTCTTCCACCGTCAGGCGGCCGAAGATCTCGCGCCCCTGCGGCACGTAACCGACACCGCCGCGCACACGGTCGTAGGACGTGGCCTTGGTGATGTCCTTGCCGTCAAGCGTGATGCTGCCGGTCTTGACGGGCACCACGCCCATCAGGCTCTTCAGCAGCGTCGTCTTGCCGACGCCGTTGCGCCCGAGGATCACGGTCACCTCGCCCAGCTTCGCTTCCAGCGCGAGGTTGCGCAGGATGTGAGATCCGCCGTAATACTGATTCAGGCCACTGACGCTGAGCATCGCTTGTCGACCTCGTCCTTCGAACTGGATGGAGCCCCCTCCGGGAGGGGGCTCGGGGGAGTCGTGTATGCCACCGAAGGTGTACCTGGGGCGTCAACGCCCCAGGTACACCTCGACCACCTTCTCGTTGTTCTGCACGTCCGACAGCAGGCCTTCGGCCAGAACCGAACCCTCGTGCAGCACGGTCACCTTCTTGCGCCCCTGCGTCAGCTCGTCGACAAACTTCATGTCGTGTTCCACCACCACGAGCGAATGTTTTCCTTCGAGGGTCAGGAAGAGCTCAGCGGTGCGTTCGGTCTCTTCGTCGGTCATGCCGGCCACGGGCTCGTCGAGCAGCAGCAGCTTCGGGTCCTGCATCAGCAGCATGCCGATCTCGAGCCACTGCTTCTGCCCGTGGCTCAGCAGCCCGGCTGTGCGCTGGGCTTCGTCCTTCAGGTGGATCGTCACCAGCACCTCGCCGATACGGTCGAGCTGGGCACCGCTCAGGCGCGAAAACAGCGACGCGCGCACCCGCCGGTCGGCGCGCAGCGCGAGCTCGAGGTTCTCGAACACGCTCAGGTGTTCGTAGACCGTGGGCTTCTGGAACTTGCGGCCGACGCCGGCCTGCGCGATCTGCGGCTCGCTCAAACGCAGCAGGTCGATGTTGCTGCCGAAGAAGACCTTGCCCGAGTCGGGCCGCGTCTTGCCGGTGATGCAATCCATCATCGTCGTCTTGCCGGCGCCGTTGGGGCCGATGATGCAGCGCAGCTCCCCGACGTCGATCGTCAGGTTCAGCGCGTTCAGGGCCTTGAAGCCGTCGAAGCTGACGGTGATGTCCTGCACGTAGAGCGCCACGCCCTGGCCGAAGTACGGCTCCTGGCTCACGAAACGCGGACGGGATTCCGGCTTGGCCTTGTGCCGCTCCAGCGCTTCGGCGCCGGCCTGCATCAGATCGGGGGTCATGACCGTTCGCCCTTCTTGCGCAGCAGGCCGACGATGCCGTGGGGCAGGAATAACGTCACCGCGATGAAGAGTGCGCCGAGGAAGAAGAGCCAGTACTCGGGGAACGCGACCGTGAACCAGCTCTTCGCGCCGTTGACGAAGAAGGCGCCGACGATCGGGCCGATCAGCGTGGCGCGGCCACCGACCGCGGCCCAGATCGCCATCTCGATGCTCGCCGCCGGGCTCATCTCGCCCGGGTTGATGATGCCCACCTGCGGCACGTAGAGCGCGCCGGCCACGGCGCACATCACGGCCGAGAGTGTCCAGATGCTCAGCTTGTACGCGACCGGGTTGTAGCCGGTGAACATCACGCGCGTCTCGGCGTCGCGGATGGCCTGCAGCACACGCCCGTACTTGCTGTTCACGATCATGCGCGCCATCAGGAAGAAGGCGATCAGCACCGCACCGCTCAGCACGCACAGGAACACGCGCATGCCCGGCGTGTTCAGCGGCATGTCGAGGATGCGCTTGAAGTCTGTGAAACCGTTGTTGCCGCCGAAGCCGGTTTCGTTGCGGAAGAAGAGCAGCATCGCGGCGAAGGTGAGCGCCTGCGTGATGATCGAGAAGTACACACCCTTGATGCGCGAACGGAAGGCGAAGAAGCCGAAGACGAAAGCGAGCAGGCCCGGTACCGCGATGACGAGCAGCATCTGCAGCACGAAGCTGTCGCTCCAGGCCCAGTGCCAGGGCAGATCCTTCCAGTCCAGGAAGACCATGAAGTCGGGCAGGTCGCTCTTGTAGCTGCCTTCGCGCCCGATCTGGCGCATCAGGTACATGCCCATGCCGTAGCCGCCGAGGGCGAAGAACACGCCGTGGCCGAGCGAGAGGATGCCGGTGTAGCCCCAGATCAGGTCCATCGCCAGGGCGCAGATCGCGTAACAAAGGATCTTGCCGGTGAGGCTGACGTAGTACTCGCTGAGGTGGAAGGCGCTGTCTGGCGCCACGGCCAGGTTCAGCAGCGGGATCAGCACGCCGATCACGAGCGCGGCGGCCAGAACGCCGGTCCAGCCCTTGGGCCCGAGCAGCGTGCCGCGCGGGCTGGAGAGCGCCATGACAGCGCTCATTGGGCAACCCTTCGAGCTGCGCGCTCCGGGATGAGCGCTTTGGAGCGGCCACGCGCGCTCATGCCTCCGCGCTCCGGCCCTTCATCGCGAAGATGCCTTGCGGCCGCTTCTGGATGAACACGACGATGAACACGAGCACCATGATCTTGGCCAGCACCGCGCCCTGCCAGCCTTCGAGCAGCTTGTTCAGCACCCCCAGGCCGAGGCCGGCGTAGACCGCGCCCGCGAGTTGGCCCACGCCACCCAAGACCACGACCATGAAGGAATCGACGATGTAGCCCTGCCCCAGGTCGGGGCCGACGTTGCCGACCTGGCTCAGCGCGCAGCCTGCCAGACCCGCGATGCCGGCGCCGAGTGAAAAGGCGTAGGTGTCGACGCGCGCCGTGTTGACGCCCATGCAGGCCGCCATGCGCCGGTTCTGCGTCACGCCGCGAACGAAGAGGCCGAGCCGGGTCTTGTTGATGAGCAGCGTGACGCCGATCAGCACCAGCGCGGCAAAGGCCATGATCGCGAGCCGGTTGTAGGGCAACGTCAGGTTGGGCAGCACCTGCAGGCCGCCGGAGAGCCAGCTCGGGTTCTCCACCCCGACGTTCTGCGCGCCGAAGATCGTTCGGACCAGCTGCATCAGGATCAGGCTGATGCCCCAGGTCGCGAGCAGGGTCTCGAGCGGGCGGCCGTAGAGCCAGCGGATCACCGTGCGTTCGAGCACCGCGCCGACCAACGCCGCGGTGAAAAAGCTGAGCGGGATCGCCGCGATCACGTACCAGTCGAAAGCCGCCGGCAGGTACTCGCGAAAAAGGTTCTGGACCACGTAGGTGGCATAGGCGCCGATCATCATCAGCTCGCCATGCGCCATGTTGATGACGCCCATCAGCCCGTAGGTGATGGCCAGGCCGAGCGCCACCAGGAGCAGGATCGAACCGAGGCTGATGCCGGTGAAGAGCACCCCCAGGCGCTCGCCCCAGGCGAGGCGCGCCTGCACGGTGTCGATCGAACGCCGGATCGCGGCCTTCACCTCCGCGTCGGCTTCTTCATCCAGCTTGGCCGCCAGCAATGCGCCGGTCGCGGGGTCGGCGCTGCCGGCGAGCAGCGTGGCCGCGGCGATGCGCTTGGCCTTGTCGGGGCTGGAGATCAGCGCCGTGGCTTTCAGCAACTCGAGCTGCGCCTTGAGCCCGAGGTCGGTTTCGGCGCTCGCCGCCTTGTCGAGCAGATCGGCCAGGCCTTCGTCGACGCTGTCCTTCATGTCGGCGATGGCTTTGGCACGCACCTCGCGGTCGGGCGAGGAGAGGTTGAATGCGGCCAGCGCACCTTCCAGTGCCTGGCGCATGCGGTTGTTGTTGACGACGTCTTCGGCGTCGTCGGGCAAGGTCGCCTTGGCACCGGTCGCGGCTTCGACGACGTCATCGCCGCGAACGATCAAGGCCTTGCCTCCGGCCAGTTTCACCTCGTCGGCGAGCAGCGCCTGGAGGTAGGGCACGAGCGCCGCATCGCGTGTGGCCGCCGCCGCGTTCAGCGCGGCGATGCGGTCGTCACTTTCGCCTTCCGCGATGCGCAGGGCCTGCTCGGGCGTGAGGGCGCACGCCCAGCCCGCCAGGGCCAGGAGCAGGCACCCGAAGGTGCCCTTGAGGAAGCTCATCCGCCGGCGCTTACTTCTTGGCCGCAACCATCTCGGGCTCGTTCTTCTTGCCCTTGTTCTCGGCGATGTAGTCGCTCCACGGGTCGGCAACGACCGGGCCCTTGGTCTTCCAGACCACCTTGAACTGGCCGTCGGCCTGCACCTCGCCGATGAACACGCTCTTGTGCAGGTGGTGGTTCTTCTCGTCCATCTTGCTCACGATGCCGCTCGGCGCCTTGAAGGTCTGGCCCGCCATCGCGGCGATGACCTTGTCCGGATCGGTGCTCTTGGCCTTGGTCACGGCCTGCGCCCACATGTGCACGCCAATGTAGGTGGCTTCCATCGGGTCGTTCGTCAGCGCCTTGTCCTTGTGACCGGCGATGCCCTTGGTCTTGGCGTAGGCCGTCCACTTCTTGATGAACTCGTCGTTGGTCGGGTTCTTGATCGACTGGAAGTAGTTCCACGCCGCCAGGTGGCCGACGAGCGGCTTGGTGTCGACACCGCGAAGTTCTTCTTCACCGACCGAGAAGGCGACCACGGGCACGTCCTTGGCTTTCAGCCCCTGGTTGCCCAGTTCCTTGTAGAAAGGCACGTTGGAATCGCCGTTGATCGTCGAGACGACGGCGGTCTTCTTGCCTTCGCTCGAGAACTTCTTGATCTTGGCGATGATGGTCTGGTAGTCGGAATGGCCGAACGGGGTGTACTCCTCCATGATGTCGGCGTCGGCGACACCCTTGGCCTTCAGGAAGGCGCGCAGGATCTTGTTCGTCGTGCGCGGGTAGACGTAATCGGTGCCGAGCAGGACCCAGCGCTTGGCCGAGCCGCCGTCCTTGCTCATCAGGTATTCGACCGCGGGGATGGCCTGCTGGTTCGGCGCAGCGCCGGTGTAGAAGACGTTCTTGGACAGTTCTTCGCCTTCGTACTGCACCGGGTAGAACAGGAGCGCGTTGCTCTGCTCGAAGACGGGCAGCACGCTCTTGCGCGAGACGCTGGTCCAGCAGCCGAAGACGGCCGCGACCTTGTCCTGGCTGATCAGCTGCTTCGCCTTCTCTGCGAAAAGCGGCCAGTTCGACGCCGGGTCGACGACCACCGGCTCGAGCTTCTTGCCGAGCAGGCCGCCCTTGGCGTTGATCTCGTCGATCGCCATCAGCACGGTGTCCTTGAGCACCGTCTCAGAGATCGCCATCGTGCCCGAGAGCGAGTGCAGCACGCCGACCTTGATGGTCTCTTGTGCCAGCGCCATCGGCGTGATGCCCATGGCAGCGATGCCCAGCACGACGGCGGAAAGGGTCTTGCCGACGTGGCGGCGGGAGGGTTGCTTGATCTGCATACGGTTGGCTCCTGAATGGTCTGGCGAGTGGGTCTTCGGGGTCTTCGACAACGACATCCGCAGCGTAGGCAACGCGGGCCGAAGCAGGAATACGCCGGACGGCGTACGTCACCCCGCCAAGGGCTCAGGCCGGATTCAATTCGCGCACCCGCTGGATCGCCATCGCCGCCGCCGCGGTGCGGGTTTCGACACCGAGCTTCTCGTAGACACGCTCGAGGTGCTTCTTCACGGTCGCCGGGCTGGAACCGAGGATGTCGCCGATGTCGCGGTTGGTCTTGCCCTTGACGACCCAGTACAGCACCTCGCTCTCGCGCAGCGTGAGGCGGAAGGCCAGCATCGTGGCTTCCACGGTCGCGGCGTCGCTAACCTCGCGCAGCACGACGAGCCAGTCGTCGTCGACCGTGCGCCCCTGCAGCGTGCAGACGAGTTGGCGGGCACCGCGCGGCATCGACAGCGGGCGCACGTCGCGCCCTTTTTCGGCGCCAAGCAGCCATTCGAGCAGCGCCGCCGGCACCGCGTCGGGCACGCTGTCGAAGTAACCCGGCAGCCAGCGCCGTGCAAGCGGCGTCTGCCAGGTCAGCCGCGCCGCGCCACCCTGCAGCCGCACCGCGATCGTTGCGTGGCCGAAGGCATCGAGCGCATTGCGCGCCTGGCGTGCCTGGCGGGCGCTGTGCATGTGCACCGCCATGCGTGCGATCACTTCCTGCGGGCGGATCGGCTTCGTCACGTAGTCCACGCCGCCGGCGTCGAAGGCGGCCAGCACGTGTTCGGTGTCGGTCAGCCCGGTCATGAAGACGATCGGGATGTGCGCGGTGTCGGGCCCGCGCTTGAGGCGGCGCGCGACCTCGAAACCGTCGATGCCCGGCATCACGGCGTCGAGCAGCACGATGTCGGGTTCGGCCTGCGCCGCGCGCTGCAGTGCGCTGGCACCGTCGGTGGCGACGAGCACGGTGTAGCCGGCGGCGTCGAGCGCGTCGTGCAGCAACGCCAGGTTGTCGGGCACGTCGTCGACGATGAGCACGACACCGGCAGCAGAGTGTTCAGGAAGCATGGGTCTTGGCAAGTGCATCGCGAATGAGGGGGGTCATGCGGTCGAGTTGAAAGGCCTGCGCCAGGGCGCGCATCTGCGCCAGCCAGGGTGCGCAATCGGGTCGCCGCGTTTCGATCTCGTCAAGCTGCCGCTGCACACCGCGCAGGTAACCGAGCGAAACCACCTCGGCCAGCGCCTGCAGTTGCGAACGCGACGGCGTGACCAGCTTTGGCGGCGCCGGCGCTGTTGGCGCTGCCGGCGTCGGGGCGTAGCGCCACTGCAGCGCAAGGCGGGCGCCCAGCCAGTCGAGCAGGTCGTCGAAACGCACCGGCTTGGTGATGAAGTCTTCCGGCGTGATGCCGGCGTCGTTGTCCAGCCCCTTGTCGAAGGCGTTTGCCGAGACGACGGCGATCGGCGCCACGCTCAGGCCCTGCCGGCGCACTGCGCGGATCGTCTCCCAGCCGTCGATGCCCGGCATCGCCAAGTCCATCAGCACTGCGTCGACCGCCATCTCGTGCAGCAACGCCAGGCAGGCGTGGCCCGAAGCCGCCTGGAGCACGTCGAAGCCGACGGCCTCGAGCCGGCGTGCCAGCAGCGTGCGGTCGACCTCCTCGTTGTCGACCACCAGCACGCGCCGGCGCGCGCCGGTATAACCCAGCCGCGGGGGCTGCAGCAGCGGCGCAGCAGCGCGCGCATCGCGCAGCTCGGGCAGGAAGAGGCGGATCCGGAACAGCGTGCCGGCACTCGGGCCTGCATTCGGGTCGGGAGCGCCTGGAAGCTCGCCGGCGCACAGCCCCTGCGGTGCGGCCCGGCTCGTCACCGTCATCTCGCCGCCCATCAGGTCGGTCAGCATCTTGGCGATGGTCAGTCCGAGGCCGGTGCCGCCCGAAGCGCCGGCCGCCGCGGCGCCGCGCGAGAAGGGCTCGAAGATGCGTTCGATGTCGGCCGCCGCGATGCCGGGACCGGTGTCCTCGATCTCGAACACCGCCATCCCGCGCACATGGCTGGCGCGGAAGCTCACGCGACCGGCCTGCGTGAACTTGACCGCGTTGCCGAGCACGTTGATCAGGATCTGCGTCAGCCGCCGCTCGTCGGCGCGAACGAGCGATGGCGCTGCCTGGACGCTGTGCTCGAAGGCCACGCCCTTGCTGCGCGCCTGAAGCTCGAACATCTGGACGATCTGCTGCAGCGCCTCGCGCAGGCGCATCGGGCGCGGGTCGAGGGTGAGCTTGCCGGCCTCGATGCGCGCGATGTCGAGCGTGCCTTCGATCAGGCTCAGCAGGTGGTCACCGCCGCGCCGGATCACGCTCACCGCCTGCTGTCGGTGCGGCGGCATCGAGGCGTCTTCTTCCAGCAGCTGCGCATAACCGAGGATGCTGTTGAGCGGCGTGCGCAGCTCGTGGCTGATCGCCGAGATGTAACGTGTCTTGGCCTGGTTGGCGGCTTCGGCATGTTTGCGCGCCTCCTCCGCGGCCTGCTTGGCGCGCTGCAGCTGCTCGTCGGTGCGCCGGTGCGAGTCGATCTCCTTCACCAGCGCCTCGGTCTGGCGGTTCGACTCCTCCTGCGCCACGCGCCGGCTCATCTGCGTCAGCACGAGCCACCAGCCGATCACGCCGCCCACCAGCAAGAGCGCGGCGTAGGCCTTGACGAAGGTATAGCGCAGGGCCGGCGCGAGCGCGGACGCCTGCTCGTCGAGCTGGCGCACTTCGAGGTGGTAGAGCAGACCCATCAGCCCGGCGAGCGCGGGCGCCACCACCGCCATCAACATCAGGTAGCGCCCAAGGCCGGTGTCGAGCTGCGGCCAGACGCTGCGCGGCAGCAGCCGCTGCAACAAGGTGTCGAGCTGGTGGCGGCCGCGTGCCGGCTCGGGTTTGCACAGGTCGTGGCAGCGTGCATCGAGCGAGCAGCAGAGCGAGCAGATCGGCCCGCCGTAAGCCGGGCACTGGGCCATGTCTTCGCCTTCGTAAGGGCGCTCGCAGATGACGCAAGCGCGCAGCCGCCGTGTGCTGCCGAGGTAGGCACCGTCGTCACCCGAGGTGCGCGCGATGTAATAACGGCCCTTCGTCGCCCAGGCGATCAGTGGCGACGCGGTGAAGGCCACCGCCATCGCGATCACGGCCGAAAAGGCCTGCGCCATCGGGCCGAAGGCGCCGAGGTAGGCCGCCATCGACAACACCGACGCGGCGCCCATCGCGCCCACGCCGACCGGGTTGATGTCGTACAGGTGCGCACGCTTGAACTCGATGCCCTTCGGGCTCCAGCCGAGCGGCTTGTTGACCACCAGGTCGGCCACCACGGCCATGATCCAGCTGATCGCGATGTTGGAGTAGAGGCCGAGCACGCCGCCGATGGCCTTGAAGACCTCGAGCTCCATCAGCATCAGCGCAATCAGGGTGTTGAAGACGACCCACACCACACGCCCCGGGTGGCTGTGGGTCAGACGGGCGAAGAAGTTCGACCACGCGAGCGAGCCGGCGTACGCATTCGTGACGTTGATCTTGAGCTGCGAGACGATGACGAGCAGCGCCGTTGCCGCCACGGCCCAGCCGTAGTTCGGGAACACCAGTTCGTAGGCGGCGAGGTACATCTGGTTCGGGTCCACCGCACGGTCGGCCGGCACCGCGAGCGTGAGCGCCAGGTACGCGAGCAGCGCGCCGCCGAGCATCTTGACCACACCCAGCACGACCCAGCCAGGCCCGCCGACCAGCACACCGGCCCACCAGCGCACGCGGTTGGCGGCGGTCTTCTCGGGCATGAAACGCAGGTAGTCGACCTGTTCGCCCATCTGCGTGATGAGGGCAATGCCCACGGTCAGCGCGCCGCCGAAGAGCAGTGCGTTGAACTGCCCGCCCTGCCCTGATTCGCCGGCATAGGCGCGCAAGTCGGCGACCAGCGTCGGGTGCGCGCTGAAGACATAGAAGTACGGCACGACCAGCAGCACGATCCACAGCGGCTGGGTCCAGACCTGCAACTGGCTGATCGCGGTGACACCGTGGGTCACGAGCGGGATCACGACCAGCGCGCAGATCAGGTAGCCCCATGCGGGCGGGATGTCGAAGGCCAGTTCGAGCGCGTAGGCCATGATCGCGGCCTCGAGCGCAAAGAAGATGAAGGTGAAGCTGGCGTAGACGAGCGACGTGATCGTCGAGCCGATGTAGCCGAAGCCCGCACCGCGCGTGAGCAGGTCCATGTCGAGCCCGTAGCGCGCTGCGTAGATGCTGATCGGCAGCCCGGCGGCGAAGACGATCAGCCCGGTCGCCAGGATGGCCCAGAAAGCGTTGGTGAAGCCGAACTGCAGCAGCAGCGTGGCGCCTACCGCTTCGAGGACGAGGAAAGAGGCGGCGCCGAAGGCGGTGTTCGCGACCCGCCACTCGCTCCACTTGCGGAACGAACGCGGCGTGAAACGCAGCGCGTAGTCCTCCATCGTCTCGCGGGCGACCCAGGCGTTGTAGTCGCGCCGCACCTTGATCACCCGCTGTTGCGGCGCCGCGGGCGGCTGTTCGTTCGCCAAGGGGGGCAGGGGCAGCACGGATGCGGGCGACGACATGGTGCGCGGGCCATGCAGGAATCGCGCCAATCGGGCCTGGACTGCACCGATGCGGGGCGGCCGAAGGTGGAAGGCCAGCGCCCGCCCACGGCGTCCCGGCCCGGATTGATCCCGGCGCAGCAGGGAACTGGCACGCTTCATGCTGAACGCCATCTTGTATACCGCTACGTGCACCAATACGAAACGCCGTGTCCGACGCTCCGCTGACCCTCGACGATTGGCTCGCAGCCGCGCCCCGCGCTGGCGGCGATTGGTCGGCGCTGCGTGCCGCCCACGCCCGGATCGCGCTCGCGGGCACGCCGGTCTACCTGCACGTGGCGAGCCGGGCCCAGCTCGACTTCCAGCTCGCGACCCTGGAAGCCCGCGCCGCGGCACCCGGGGCGCTGGCTTCGATGCCGCTCTTCGGCGCGCCCTTCGTCGTCAAGGACAACATCGACATCGCCGGCGCGCCGACCACCGCTGCCTGTCCCGCCTTTGCCTACACCGCGGCGCGAACGGCCGACGCGGTGCAGCGGCTGATGGACGCGGGCGCGGTCTGGCTGGCCAAGACCAACCTCGACCAGTTCGCGACCGGCCTCGTGGGCACGCGCTCGCCCTACGGGGCACCGAGCAGCACGTGGAGCGCGGCGCATGTGAGCGGCGGCTCGAGCTCGGGCTCGGCAGTGGCCGTCGCATGCGGTGACGTGCCGCTCGCGCTGGGCACCGACACCGCGGGTTCGGGGCGGGTGCCTGCCGGCTTCAACCACATCGTCGGGCTCAAGCCGACGCCCGGCCGTGTCAGCACTTCAGGCGTGCTGCCGGCGTGCCGTTCGATCGACTGCGTCTCGATCTTCGCACTCACGGTGGACGACGCCGCACGCGCGCTCGCGGTGATGGAAGGTCCCGATGCGGCCGACACCTACAGCCGCTTCGAGCCCGGCCCGGCGTTCCTGTCACGACAACCGGCCCAGCGCCTGCGCCTGGGGGTGCCCGATCGCATGCCGCCCGACACCGAACCGGCCTACGCCGCGGCCTTCGAACAGGCTTGCGCGCAGGCGCGACAGCTCGGCCACGACATCGTGGCGCTGGACTTCAGCCCGCTGCACGCGGTGGCCGCGCTGCTGTACGCCGGGCCCTGGGTCGCTGAACGTTACGCCGTCGTCAGCGCGCTGCTGCAAAGCCGACCCGAAGCGATCGACAGCAGCGTGCGCGCGGTGATCGAGCAGGCCACCGCCTTCAGCGCCGCGGACGCCTTTGTCGGCCAGTACAAGCTGCGCGCGCTGGCCGCCCAGGCGGCGCAGACCTGGACCCGTTGCGACGCCCTGCTCGTACCCACCGCACCGGGCCACCCCACGCTGGTGCAACTGGCGGCAGATCCGATCGGTGCCAACGCGCGGCTCGGGGTCTACACCAACTTCGTCAACCTGCTCGGCTGGTGCGCGCTCGCGCTGCCGAGCAGCATCACGCCCGAGGGCCTGCCCTTCGGCGTGACTTTCATCGCGCCGGGAGGCCACGACGCCGCCCTGGCCCGCTTCGGGCGCAGCTGGCAGGCACAGGCAGGGCAGACGCTCGGCGCGACAGGCCAGCGGCACACCAGCGGCGCCACACCGGCCGCACCGTGGCCCGAAAGCGAAGCCACGCTGCCGCTCGCCGTCGTCGGCGCGCACCTGTCGGGCCTGCCGCTCAACGGGCAGTTGCTCGAACGCGGTGCCACCTTGCACGAGCGCTGCACCACCGCAGCGCAGTACAAACTCTACGCCCTGCCCGGCACCACGCCGCCCAAACCGGGTTTGCTGCGTGTGCCCGCCGGCGGCCACACGATCGAGCTCGAAGTCTGGGACATGCCGCTGGCCCGGCTCGGCTCGTTTCTTGCGCTGGTGCCGTCACCGCTCGGACTGGGCTCGATCGAACTGGCCGACGGCCGCCACGTGCACGGCTTCCTGTGCGAACCCTTTGCCCTCGAAGGTGCGCGCGACATCAGCAGCTTCGGCGGCTGGCGTGCCTACATCGCTTCACTTTGAACAAGGAGAACGATTGATGGACCGACGCGACTTCATCCTCCGCAGCGGTGGCGCCACGCTCGGCACTCTGGCGCTGCCCGAACAAGCCGCAGCCCAGGCGCGCCCGAAGGACGTGTTGATCGTCGCCAACGAGTTCGGCCCGAATTCGCTCGACATCCACACCGTGGGTGCCAACCGCGCGAGTTACGGCGTGAGCTGGCTCGCCTACGACCGCCTGATGACCTACGGCAAGCGCACGTTGCCCGACGGGCGCGTCGCCTACGACCGCAACAAGCTCGAGCCCGAACTCGCCGAAAGCTGGCAGATGGCGCCGGACGGCATGTCCGTGACCTTCAAGCTGCGCAAGGGCGCCAAGTTCCACGACGGCACGCCGGTGACGGCCAAGGACGTGAAGTGGAGCTTCGACCGCGCGGTCACGGTGGGCGGCTTCCCGACCTTCCAGATGGCGGCCGGCTCGCTCGAAAAGCCGGACCAGTTCGAAGTCGTCGACGAACACACCTTCCGCGTCAAGTTCATCCGCAAGGACAAGCTGTCGATGAACGATATCGCGGTGCCGGTGCCCTGCATCTTCAACAGCGAACTGGTGAAGAAGAACGCGACCGCGGCCGACCCCTGGGGCCTGGCCTGGACCCGCAACAACACCGCCGGCGGCGGCGCCTACAAGGTCGAAGCCTTTCGCCCGGGGCAGGAAATCATCTACGTTCGTTACGACGACTGGAAGAGCGGCCCGCTGCCCAAACTGCGCCGGATCGTGCAGCGCGATGTGCCCAACGCCGGCAACCGACGCGCGCTGCTGCTCAAGGGCGACATCGACATCACCTTCGACCTGCCGCCGAAGGACTTCTCCGAACTGAGCAAGGAAGGCGCCGCGGTCAAGGTCAGCTCGATGCCGATCGAGAACGCGATGGTCTACCTGGGCATGAACACGACGAAGCCGCCCTTCGACAACCCGAAGGTGCGCCAGGCCGTGGCCTACGCGCTGCCCTACGAAAAGATGTTCGAGAACGCGCTCTACGGCCGTGCGGCGAAGCTGTACGGGGCCAGCAGCCCGGTCAAGAGCATCGCCTGGCCGCAGCCCACGTCGTACACCACCGACATCGCGAAGGCGAAGGCGCTGCTCGCGGAGGCGGGCCTCGGCCCCGGCTTCGAGACCACGCTCAGCTTCGACCTCGGCGGCGCGACGATCGGCGAGCCGATGTCGATCCTGATCCAGGAGTCGCTCAGCGCTATCGGCATCAAGGCGCAGATCAACAAGATTCCCGGTGCGACCTGGCGCTCGGCGCTGCTGAAGAAGGACATGCCGATGATCGTCAACCGCTTCGGCGGCTGGCTCGACTTCCCCGAGTACTTCTTCTTCTGGTGTTACCACGGCCAGAACGCCGTCTTCAACACGATGAGCTACCAGAACCCGAAGCTCGACAAGATGATCGACAACGCCCGTTTTGCCGAGAGCAAGCAGATCTACGACTCGTCGGTGCGCGAAATGATCCAGCTCGCGTACACCGAGGTGCCGCGGATCCCGCTCTTCCAGCCCAGCATGGATGTGGCGATGCAGAAGGACGTGATGGGCTACCAGTACTGGTTCCATCTCCAGCCCGACTACCGCCAGTTGTACAAAGCGTGACGGCCGTGGACCACCAGGCCTACATCGACGCCGCCGCGGCCACGCTGGGCTTGCGGATCTCGCTCGAGCAGCGCAAGGGCGTGGCGCTGTACTTCGGCCTCGCCGCGGGCATGGCCGAGTTGCTGCAGGGCCTGCCGCTGACGGCGGCCGACGAGTCGGGCAACGTGTTCACGCCGGTCGCACCCGAGGTCGACGAGTGAACCTCGACGCCTGCGCCATCGCCGGCGGCGTGCGCGCCGGCACCACCAGCGCACGCGCGGCGGTGCAGCACAGCCTGGACCGCATCGCCGCGACCGACCCGCGTGTGAACGCCTTCACCTCGGTGCTCGCCGAACGTGCGCTCAAACGCGCCGACGCGGTGGATCTGAACCCGCGGCGCAGCCGCATGAAGCTGGCCGGCGTGCCCTTCGCGGTCAAGAACCTCTTCGACGTCGCCGGGCTGCCGACGCTGGCGGGATCGAAGATCGAACGCGACAGCCCGCCCGCGCGGCGCGACGCGGTGCTCGTGCGCCGGCTCGAAGCCGAAGGCGCGGTGCTCGTCGGTGCGCTCAACATGGACGAGTACGCCTACGGCTTCTCGACCGAGAACACGCACTACGGCGCGACACACAACCCGCACGACCTGTCGCGCATCGGCGGCGGATCGTCGGGCGGCTCGGCCGCGGCGGTGGCGGCGGGGCAAGTCCCGTTCACGCTCGGCTCCGACACCAACGGCTCGATCCGAGTGCCGGCGTCGCTGTGCGGCACCTTCGGCCTCAAACCCACCTTCGGCCGTCTGCCCCGCACCGGCTCCTATCCCTTCGTCGCGAGCCTCGACCACCTGGGGCCCTTTGCCCGCAGCGTGGCCGATCTGGCTTTGAGCTACGACGTGATGCAGGGCCCGGACGTGGCCGACCCGGCCTGTGCCCAGCGCGACATCGAGGCGGTCTCGGACAAGCTCGGCCAGGGCGCGGCGGGGCTGCGTGTGGCCGTTCTCGGCGGCTGGTTCCGTGACAAGGCGCTGCCCGAGGCGCTGGCCGCCGTCGACGCGGTGGCGCAGGCGCTCGGCACCACGCGCCTGATCGAGCTACCCGAAGTCGAACGTGCACGTGCCGCGGCCTTTCTGATCACCTGCGGCGAAGGCGGCGCGCTCCACCTGGACGACCTGCGCACACGCGCGCTCGATTTCGACCCGATGACCCGCGACCGTTTCCTCGCCAACGCGTTGATACCGGCGGCCTGGGTCATGCGTGCGCACCGCGTGCGGCACTGGTTCGCGCGCCGCGTCGCCCGGGCCTTCGAGACGGTGGACGTGCTCATCGCCCCGGCCACGCCCTGCGTCGCACCGCCGATCGGTACCGAATGGCTCGACATCGGCGGCCAGCGCCTGCCCTCGCGCGCCAGCATGGGGCTGCTCACGCAGCCGATCTCGTGCATCGGCCTGCCGGTGGTGACGGTGCCGCTGTGGGGCTTGAGCGCGGCCTCGCCGCACCTGCCGATCGGCGTGCAACTGATCGCGGCACCGTGGCGCGAGGACCTGGCCTTGCGCGTGGCAGCCGAACTCGAGTCCCAGGGACTGTGCAGCGCGCCGGTGGCGCCGGGGCTGTGACGATGCAGATCAACCTGCCCCACGTGCACGCCGAAGTCGGCGCCGTTTTCGCGCGCTACGAGGACGCGCTCGTGAACAACAAGGTCGAGGTCCTCGA
>Ga0190271_10000655_pt1 | contig 18068 bp, 13 predicted proteins | sample Popmic356T_FD_133747 | JGI IMG/M metagenome (GOLD analysis project Ga0190271, IMG submission 133747) | Populus adjacent soil microbial communities from riparian zone of Weber River, Utah, USA - 356 T | ecosystem: Environmental > Terrestrial > Soil > Riparian zone | place: USA: Utah | collected...
CGAGGGCTTCAGCAGCACGGAGTCCGGGATGGCGAGCTTGCCGATGTCGTGGAAGAGCGCGGCGTGGCCGAGGAGGTCGAGCTCGGCCTGCGAGAGGCTGAGCTCCCTCCCGATTGCCAGAGCCAGCTGCTGGACACGGCGCGAATGGCCCGCGGTGTAGGCGTCGCGCGCGTCGACGGTCGCCGAGAGGCTCTCCATCGCCGCGGTGGAGCGCTCCTTCAGGAGCCGGTTGGCCTGTTCCAGCGAGACGTTCTGCGTCCGGATCGTCTCGGCCGCCTCACGCAACTTCTTGGTCGACTTCTCGGTGTGGCCGAGGTAGGCGGCCATCGTCTTGCGCATGAGCAGCAGCGGCAGGACGAAGACCGCGAGGCCGTAGAGCCCGATCGCCTCGTACGAGAGGGCGATCGCGCCGCCGACGGCGCCGAAGGCGACGTAGTGCGGGAGCAGCCACGAGAAGCGCTCCGTCCACACATGCCGCCAGCTGTCGTGGCCCTCGAGGGCCATGGCGCCGCTCAGGAGGCCGGTATTGACCACGAAGTAGACGCCGCCTGCGACGAGCCCTGCGGCGGCGGTGACGAGCAGCTCGAAGCCGTCGGAGCCTCCTAGAGTGAAGACGAACGCCGCGGCGAGGCTAGCGAATGAGAGCGCGCCGACGTTGAAGAGGAGCTGATAGATCGGCGTGCGCCGCGAGCTCCACTCCACTGCCGCTGTCGCAAGGGCAAGCGGGAGTGCAGCCTTGGGCCCTGCGACTGCAGCGCCGGCGAGCGCACCGACGGCGCTGACCGAGATGGAGCCGCCGTCGAGCTCGAGGGCGAGCGCCTGGCCGCCGGCGACGAGGGCGATCACCGCGAGGAGCCCGACGATGTCAGTCGGACCTCCGAGCGCGAACCCGAGCGCTCCGGCGGCGATGCCGCCAACGCTCACGGCGACGACGAGGAGGGCGAGGCTGCGCGAGAGCGAGACGAAGCGCGGGCCCGCCTGCGTATGGGGGCGCTGCTGCTGCTCCTCGCGCCGAAGCTCGCTGGCGGACGCCGGCGGAAGCTCGGGGATGGCGGCGGCGGCGGACGCGGCCGGCGCCTTCGAGTAGACCGTCTCGTCGGGAACCGCCGCGAGCCGCAGCGTCCGTTCGGGCGGCAGGAGGACCGGCTCCGAGCTGGCGCGCAGGACGCGGTTCCGGCCCTGGAGCTTCGCACGGTAGACGGCGAGGTCGGCCTGGTGGACGAGCTCGTTCGCGTCGGTGCCGTCCGCGGGGCAGCCGGCCACGCCGACCGAGACGGTCGCGCGGATCGGCTCGCTCGACGTCTCCACGTCGAACCGCTGGTCGGCGACGGCGCGGCGGATCCGCTCGGCGATGTCGAAGGCCTCCTGCGGGGTCGTCTCCGGGAGCACGATCGCGAACTCCTCGCCGCCGAAGCGCGCGGGGATGTCGGAGTGGCGGAGCTGGCGCTGGAAGATGCCGGCGATCCCGTGCAGGACCGCGTCGCCCGCGAGGTGCCCGTAGGCGTTGTTGATCTCGCGCAGCAGATCGAGGTCGGCCATGATCACCGACAGGGGCGTCCCCGAGCGCTGCGCGCGATCGAGCTCCTCCCGGAGCGCGGCGGCGAAGTAGCGCGCGTTGAAGAGCCCCGTCTTCGGGTCGACGCGCGCCTCCTGCTGCAGGGCCGGGATGCTCAGGGAGCGATGGATGAGCAGGAGGGGTGCCACGGCCATCGGCAGGAGCAGCGGGTTCCAGTCCCACAGCCCCGAGAGGGCGACGCCCAGCATCGCGAGCACGAAGTCGGTGGAGAGGCTCTCCACGGAGAAGAGCCCGGTGCCGCGGAACGAGTGCCCGCGCGCCAGATGGAGCATCGTGGCGAGCAGGGTGTGGTTGAGCGAGACGAAGACGACCGACGCGACGAGGCCAGACAGCGCGAACTCGAGCTCTGGGCCGAAGCCCGCGTTGCGGACCACCTCGACCGCCCCCCACGCCGCCAGGCCGTTCAGCGTGTGGTTGGCGATGTTGAACGCCTGGATGTACCAGGCGTAGCGGATCTTCAGCCATTCCGGGATCCCGTAGACGACGCAGAGCAGCGCGATCAGCTCCGGCGGCAGGAGCAACACCCCGGGGATGAGGAAGACGATCGTCGTGTGATAGCTCTGGTCTCGCGGAGTCCTGACGACGAAGAGCTGGGCGACCGCCGCAGACGTCGCCAGGACGAGGAAGGTCAGCCAGCCGTCGGTGTCGAGCGAGAGGTGGGCGAACGGGACGACCGCCGCTGCAGCAGCGAGCGCACTGATGGCGTAGAGGAACGCCCTCGCGCGCGGCTGGAGCGAGGAGGGCTCGGAGGGATCCGGATCGACCGGCGGCTCTCCGCGCGCAAGCTCGCTCGGGATCGCGCTCACAGTCCCCGAATCGGGTCGAGAAAAGCCCACGCCGATGGGCGGTACGGCCGCAGCGCCATGTGTTGAACGTATGCCCGGGCACGGGGCCGGGCGTCCCCCGTTCGAGGGGCGCCCGGAAGATCACCCGGATAGGTGAGCCCCGGGCCTGGGAAGCCCGGGGCTCGCAGGTCGATTCGTGTCGCTAGCCGCCGAGTCCGAGCTCGAGGAGCTCGATCTCGCTGAGGAACTCGCCGGTGTTGCTCAGCTCGCCGTCGGCGTTGTCGGCGTAGGAGGCCGAGGCCCACGAGGCGGAGGCCCAGGAGGCGTTGGCCCAGGAGGCCGAAGCCCAGGACGCGGAGGCCCAGGAGGCGGAGGCCCAGGAGGCGGAGGCCCAGGACGCCGAGGCCCAGGAGGCGTTCGCCCAGGAGGCGGAGGCCCAGGACGCGGATGCCCAGGAGGCGTTCGCCCAGGAGGCGTCGCTCTGGGCGACGTTCGCCCAGCTGGCCGCGTCGAACATGGTGCCGCTGCCGTCACCGGCGGCGACGACGAACTGGTTCAGCGCCGCGTTCGGGTTCGGGGGATTCACCACGGCGGCGGCCCTGGTCGCGTCGACCATGCCGACGCCGAGCGAGCCGCGGACGGCGCTGGGCGTGTCCTTGGCCGACACCATGAGCGCGCCCTTGACCTGATCCGGCGTCCAGTCAGGATGCCGGGCGAGGACCTGGGCGGCCGCCGCTGCCACGACCGGGGCCGCGAACGACGTGCCGGAGAGCTCCATGGTGCTGTACGGCTTGACGTTCGCAGGCCGTTCCGCGTACAAGGTCGATGCGCTGGGCACCGCGGCGACCATGTAGCGGCCGGGGGCGCCGAGCTCGGGCTTCGAGAAGCCGTCGAGCGTGTAGCCCCACGCCGACCACGGAGCAGCGAAGTCGTCCTGCGTCCCGAGGGAGCGGTTGACGTCCGCCGCGCCGACGGTGATCACGAACGGATCGTTGCCGGGAGCGAAGGTGACCCCCGCCGCCGAGCCGCCGACACCGTAGTTGCCCGACGCGGCCACGACCACCACGCCGCTCAGCCAGAGCTTCTCCACGGCCCGATCGAGCGGGTCGAAGAAGACGCTGGCGGGTGTCGAGCTGTGCAGCGAGAAGTTGGCGACACGGATGTTGTACTGGGCCCTGTTCGCGAGGATCCAGTCGGCCGCCGCGATCACGTCACGCGTCATCGCCATGCCCTTGTCGTCCATCACGTCGATGGAGACGATCTTCGACCTGGGCGAGCCGCCGGCGCGCCCGGCCTTTTCGCCCGCTGCGATGGCAGCCACGAAGGTCCCGTGGCCGCGGCCGTCGCCGGCCGAGTTCGGCTGGATCGAGGTCAGGTTGACCTGGGCGGCGATACGCGTGCCGAAGTCGGACCGGCCGGTCTGAATCCCGGAGTCCACGACGGCGATCGCAGGCGCGTTCGCGGCGGCGGCCGTGTTCCAGACTCCGTGGAAGCCGGCCACGTACGGCCAACGCTGGGTGCTCGTGTAGCCCGACAGCCTGACGGGCGCGTCCTTGGTGATCGCGCGAACGTCCCGCCGCTGGGCCAGACGCAGGATCTGATGCCCGGTGAGCTGCGCGGCGACGCCGTTGACGGAGCGGAAGCGCTTGCGGAGACCCACGCCGCGGCCGGGGTCGGCCTGGCGGGCGGAGATCACGTCGGCCGCGACCTCGGCAGAGGTTTCGCCCCGCGAGCCCTGGATGATGACGTTGAATGTCGCATTCGGGCTTCCCTGCGTCTGCTCGAGCAGGCCAGGCGAGAGATACGCCCGGATGCGCGTGTCGTGGCTATTGGAGGAGCTCCCGGCACCGGCCGCCATGGGCGCACCCAGGACGACGGAGACGAGCAGCAGAAGCGCGGCGCCACGACCGCCCTTACCCCACAGAGCGCTCGAGCGCGATTCTCCCTTGGAGGGCTTCCCCCAGAGAGCGCTCGACCGGGTTTCCCCTCTCGGCGAGCCGTTGAGCCGCATATTCCTCTCTCTCTCCTTCTCCGCGCATGGGCGCGGGCCGCAGATCAATTCCCTCACCCGACGCTAGGGACGAACCCCCCTCGAAGCCTCCCCTGTTCGAGTGAGCGCGGGCCAGTTCCCTCGTTCGGGTGACGACCGCTCCGAATGGGGCACGCCGCCGCGGAAACGGCAGGCGCCGCCCCTCCTGCCCGCACCGAGTCCCCCCTTCTAGGGGTCATACCCGCGAAAGGCGCTCGAATGGCGCACGAAGCGTGTCGTCACGGTGCCCAGAGCGAGCCGAGATACACCGTCGGATCGCCCGGCTGCCAGCGGGAGAGGAACCGCTGGATCGGCGGGTGAAGCGCCAGGCCGGCCAGCTCCTCGACGTCGAAGAGGCGGTGGTTCCTGACGGCCTCGTCCGTAGAGGTGACCCGCTCGAGCGAGCGGTCGCCGAGGGTGCCCGCGAAGACGATGTGGACGACGTGCTTCGGCGGCCAGCCGGGCGGCGAGATCGAGTCCGCCAGGGCGACGGGCCCCTCGAGCGGGAGATCGTCGTCGATGCCGAGCTCCTCCGCCAGCTCACGCTTCAGGGCCGCGACCAGCGTCTCGCCCCCACCGACGCCGCCTCCGGGAAGCAGCCAGTACTCGCGCCCCTGCTTCTCGTGGCGAACGAGGAGAAAGCGGCTGTCGCGCCGCAGGATGGCGGACACGCGGATGCGCGGCTCCATGTCAGGTGCGGGAGGAGCCGAAGCCGCGGACGCCCCGCTCGCTTGCGGGAAGCTCGTCGAGCTCGAGCAGCTCCAGCTCGGGGACCGGGAGGACGACGAGCTGCGCGATCCGCTCCCCCGCCTCGGCGACGAAGGCACTCTCCCGGTCGGTATTGAGGAGAACGACCCGGATCTCGCCGCGGTAGCCGGCGTCGATCAGCCCGGGCGAGTTGACGACGGCGATCCCGTGCCTGGCGGCCAGGCCCGAGCGGGGCTGCACGAACCCGGCGAAGCCCTCCGGGATCGCCACGGCGAGGCCCGTGGAGACGACGGCGCGCTCGCCCGGCTCCAGCCGCAGCGGCTCGCAGGTCGAGAGGTCGAGGCCCGCGTCGCCCGAGTAGGCGCGCTCCGGGATGCGGGCGTCCTCGCGCAGACGGACGATCGGGAGCTCGATCACGCCTCGTGCGCCTCGGCGGCCGGCTCGTCCTCGCCGGCGATCAGGAACGGGGCGTAACGGGGCAGCTCGCGCTCGGGCAGCCGCGCGCGCACGAGCACGCCGTCGGCCCGGTCGGAGCGCTCCTCGATCGGCGCGCCGAGGTCGTAGAGCTCCTTCAGCACCCGGCCCTGCTCGTACGGGACGAGCAGGCGCACGGCGCGGAACCGGTCGGCGAACCGCGACGCGACCAGCGCACGCAGTTCGGGCAGACCCTCCCCGCCGCGCGCGGAGATCTGAAGCGCGTCGGGAAAGCGATTGGCGAGCCGGCGCCGGCGCAGCGGGTCGACGAGGTCGATCTTGTTGAGCACGAGCTCCGCGGGGAGCTCGTCGGCGCCGATGCCGGCGAGAACGTAGTCGACGGCCGCGATCGTCTCCTCCAGTCGCTCGTCGCCGAGCGAAGCGTCGGCGACGTGGACGACGAGGTCGGCGAGCAGGGTCTCCTCGAGGGTCGCCGCGAAGCCCTCGACGAGCTGGTGCGGCAGGCGGCGGATGAAGCCGACCGTGTCGGTGACCAGGTACCGGCGCCCGTCGTGCTCGAAGCCGCGGGTCGTCGGGTCGAGCGTCTCGAAGAGCCGGTCGTCGACCGAGGCCTGCGCATCGGTGAGGGCGTTCAGGAGGGTGGACTTGCCGGCGTTCGTGTAGCCGGCGAGCGCGACGACGGGCGTCGCGGAGCGCTCACGCGCCTTCCGTTGCACGGCGCGGCGCTGCTCGAGGTCACGGAGCTTGCGCTTGAGGACGCCGATCCGCCGTCGGGCGATGCGGCGGTCGGTCTCGAGCTGCGACTCACCGGGGCCGCGCGTCCCGATCCCGCCGCCGAGGCGCTCGAGGTGCTTCCACAGGCCCCGCATCCGCGGAAGGTTGTACTCGAGCTGCGCGAGCTCGACCTGGAGCTTGCCCTCGGCGCTGCGCGCGTGCTGGGCGAAGATGTCGAGGATGAGCTGGGTGCGGTCGACGACGCGGGCGCTCAGCGCGTCCTCTAGACGCCGTTGCTGGCTCGGGTCGAGCTCGTCGTCGACGATCAGCGACTCGGCTTCGGCGTCGGCGACGAGGCGCTTCAGCTCCTCGAGCTTGCCCTTGCCCACGTAGGTGCGCGGATCCGGCGCCGGCCGGCGCTGGACGAGCTCCCCGACCGGCGCGACGCCGGCCGTTCGCAGGAGCTCCCGCAGCTCGCCGAGCTCGTCGCTTTCGTCCACCCCGGGCGCCAGCACGGCAACGACGAACCCGCGCTCGGGCTCCGCTCCGGGCGCGGGGTCCGGCTGATGGTGGCTCACAGCGCGATTATGCCCGGTATCCGACCGCGAGCGAAGACGCGATCCGGCGAGCCGCCTCCTCGAGGCGCGCGTCCGCGACGGTGAGCGAGATGCGGACGTAGCCCTCGCCCGAAGGCCCGAACGAGGGGCCCGGGGAGACGATGACTGCCGCCTGCTCGAGGACGAGCTCGGTGAAGCTCGACGAGTCGTGGCCCTCGGGCACGCGGATCCAGAGGTACGGCGTTGCGCGGGGTGCCTCGACGTCGATTCCGATCGCTCTGAGAGCGTCGAGCATGAGGTCTCGGCGACGGTGGTAGATCTCCGACATCTCCTGCGGGAAGGTCGGGACGTCGTTCAGCGCGGCGACGCCGGCAAGCTGGAGGGCGTCGAACATCCCCGAGTCGAGGTTCGTCTTGAGCTGGCGGTAGCGCTCCACCACCTCGGCGTTTCCGGCGATCCACCCGACGCGCCATCCGGTCATGTTCCAGCCCTTCGAAAGGGAGAAGATCTCGGCGCCGACATCCTTCGCACCCGGTGTCGCGAGGAAGCTCGGAGGGCGATAGCCGTCGAAAGCGATCTCCGTGTAGGCGGAGTCGTGAATCGCGATCAGATCGTGCTCGCGGGCGAAGGCGACGGCGCGGTCGAAGAAGCCGTCGGCGACGACGGCCCCGGTCGGGTTGTTGGGGTAGTTGAAGTACAGGAGGTTGGCGCGAGCGGCCGTCTCGGCTGGAATCGCGTCGAGGTCGGGCATGAACGCGTTGTCTTCTCGAAGGGGCAGGTAGTGCACCTCGGCACCGGCGAAGACCGGACCTGACGTGTACGGCGGGTAGCCCGGGTCGGGCGCGAGCGCGACGTCGCCGGGGTCGAGGCAGGCGAGCGCCACGTGGGCGACCGCCTCCTTGCCCCCGAGGACGGGAATCACCTCGGTGCTCGGATCGATCGCCACGTCGAAGCGGCGCGCGTAGAAGCTCGAGACGGCCTCCCGGAAGGCGACGAGCCCCGAGTTCGACGGGTACCGGTGCGTCTCGGGGCGCTCGACGGCGCGCTCCAGCGCCTCGATCACCGCAGCCGGCGTCGGCAAGTCCGGGTCGCCGATACCGAGCGAGATCACGTCGACGCCCTCGGCCCGCATCGCCTCGATCCGCCGCTCGATCACTGCGAAGAGGTACGGCGGAACCTGGTCGAGCCGCCGCGCGAACCTCATACTGCCGCCACGTCGTCCAGGAGCTCGGCGGCCACCTTCCCCGTACAGATCTCCTGCGCGGCGCCGGTCAGGCGCGCGTTGAGCTCGCCGTCGAGCTCGACCGTCATGTCGCCGCCGGCAAGGTGTACCGTCACCGGGCTCTCGGCCCAGCCGTTCGCGACCGCGGCGCCGGCGACCGCGACCGCGCTCGTTCCCGAGGAGAGGGTCTCCCCCGCCCCACGCTCCCACACGCCGGCGGTTGCTTCGCTCCGCGAGTCGACGCGGACGAGCTGGACGTTCGTGCGCGCCGGAAAGCGTTCGTGGTGCTCGACGAGCGGCCCGAGGCGGAGCAGATCCGCGCGGTCCGGCTCGCGCCGAATCACCGCGTGCGGGTTCCCCACGGAGACCGGCGTGAACTCGAGCTCGGCGCCGTTGATTGCCAGCGTTTCCGGCGCGCCGACCTCGACCCTGCCCATCTCGGTCTCGACCATGAGCCCGCCGCGCATGCGCGCAGCGACCTCGCGCGGGCCTACCACCACCACGACTTCATCCGCCCCACTCAGCCGTGCGAGCCAGCGGGCGACGATGCGCGTCCCGTTGCCGGAGAGCTCAGCCGTGGAGCCGTCGGGGTTCCAGATCACGATCTCGGCACGCGGCCCGTCGACGGCGAGGACTTCCAGGACCCCGTCCGAGCCGACCCCGAGGTGGTAGTCGCAGAGCCGCCTGACGAGCGAAGCGACCAGCGGGGAGCCGACGTCAGCCCGCTCGACGAGCAGGTAGTCGTTGCCGAGCCCGTGCCACTTCGAGAATCTCATCGGCGACCGCGTCCGGAGGACGATCCGCGCGAACGCTAACAACGCCCGGGATTCGCCGGAGCCACTTGCGCTGGTAGGCGGCGTACTGCCGGGTCCTGAGGGCGACGGCCTCGATCGCCTCCGCGCTCGCGAGCGTGGCGAACTCCTCGAGGCCGATGACCTTGCGGGCGGTGGGCGAAAGGGGCCCGGCGAGCGCACGGGCTGCCTCGTCCTGGACTCCGCGGTCGACCATTTCCCGCGCACGCTCCTCGATCCGGCGCTCGAGCATCTCGGTGGGGACCTCGAGGCCGAAGACGAGCGTGGGACGGCGCGTGTCGTCGGTCCAGAGGCGGCTTCGCTCGGGGGCGAGAGATGAGCCGGCCTCGACCAGCTCGAGGGCACGGACGACGCGGCGGCGGTCGTTCGGATGGACGAGCGCGGCCGCTGCAGGATCGCGCTCCGCGAGTGCGGCGTGGGCGGCCTCGGCCCCGGCCTCGTCGTACAGGAGCTCCCAGCGCTCGCGCGCCCCCGGCGGCGGCGCGGGCGGGAGGTCGAGCACGGCAAGCGCCGCGCGCAGATAGAGGCCCGTGCCGCCGGCAACGACCGGGGTCCGCCCGGCGGCGAGGATCTCGTCGACCGCTGCATGCGCGAGCCGCTGGTACTCGGCCACGGAGCCTTCCCGGTCGAGCGGCCAGATCCCGACGAGCCGGGTATGCCGCTCAGGCTGGTTCGTCAGGATCGGGAGGCCGCGGTAGACCTGCATCGCGTCTGCAGAGACGATCTCCGCTGCGACGCGCTCCGTGAGGGCCTCGGCGACGGCGCTCTTGCCCGAGGCAGTCGGCCCGAAGAGCGCGAGGACGAGCCCCTCCCGCCCCTGTCCGGAAGGGTCAGCACCCATCCCGGCGGCGGAGGGGCCGGCCGCGGGCCTCCCTCCGCTGCGAGCGTAGCCGGGAAAAACGCACGCGTGGCGCGCGCATCGTCACGAGAATGTGTCGGCGAGCGCGGCGGCGGCGGTGCCGGCGAGCGTGGTCGACGTCGCGGCCTCGATCCGCACCTCGACCAGCTCGCCGGCCTCGGCCTCGCCGCGGAAGTTCACGGTCGTGTTGCGCCGGGTGCGCCCCCGAAGAAGCGTCGGGTCGGTGCGACTGGGGCCTTCGACGAGGACCTCCTCCACGCCGCCGACTCGCTCCTCGTTCCGCTCGCGCGCGATCCGCTGGACGACGTCGATCAGGCGCGCGATGCGCTCCCGCTTGACGTCTTCCGGCACCTGGTCGGGCATGGCCGCGGCCTCGGTGCCGCGACGCGGGCTGTAGACGAACGTGAAGGCGCCGTCGTAGCGCACTTCCTCCACGACCTCGAGCGTCTCGCTGAAGTCCTCCTCCGTCTCGCCTGGAAACCCCACGATGATGTCGGTGGTGAGCGCGAGGTCGGGAATCGCGTCGCGCAGACGCTCGACGAGGGCGACGTAGCGCTCGCGCCCGTACGTGCGCCGCATGCGCTTGAGCACGCGTGTCGAGCCCGACTGAAGCGGTAGGTGCGTGTGCTCGCAAACGGCGCCGCACTCGGCCATCGCCGCGATGACGGGCTCGCGGAAGTCCTTTGGGTGCGGGCTCGTGAAGCGAATGCGGTCGATCCCCTCGACACCGTCCACGGCTCGCAGGAGCTCGCCGAACTCGGTGCGTACGTCCGGCAGGAGGTCGCGCCCCCACGAGTTCACGTTCTGGCCGAGAAGCGTCACCTCGCGAACGCCGTCCGCGGCGAGCTCGGTCACCTCTGCAACGACGTCCCCCGGGCGCCGGCTTTGCTCCTTGCCGCGGACCGCCGGCACGATGCAGTACGAACAGACCGAGTTGCAGCCCATCGAGATCTGCACCCAGGCCTGGAAGGTGCGCTCGCGGCGTGCCGGCAGGTCGCCCGCGAAATGGCTCCACTCGGCGAAGCTCCCGCGCGACACACCGAGGCCGCCGGCGCCGAGCCAGTCAGCGAGGTGCGGGATCGAGCCGGGGCCGAACGCCACGTCCACGTACGGGTAGAGCTCGAAGATGCGGTCGCGCTGGGCCTCCGCGTAACACCCGCCCACGGCGATCACGCGCTCGGGGTCGGACCTCTTCAGCGCAGCCGCCTGAGCCAGGTGCGCGGCGAAGCGCTGATCCGGCTTCTCGCGCACCGTGCAGGTGTTGAAGACGATTACGTCGGCCTCCTCCTGGGAGACCGCCTCACCGAGGCCGACCGACTCCAGCAGGCCCTTGATCCGCTCGGAGTCGTGGGCGTTCATCTGGCACCCGAATGTCGTCACGTGGTAGCGCTTCACGGGCAGATCGTAGCGGCGTCGTAAACGGCCTTGTCCCCTGTCGGCGCCGGGTTTACCATCGCCATAGTCCGACTCAGCCCTGGGGGTTCATATGACTAGCTCGTCAAAGTCGCGGGGGCGCTTGCTTCCCGCCCTGCTCGTCGCCGTCGTCGTCCTGCCGCTCGTCTTCGCGCTCGGGAGCGCGCGGGCGGCCCCGACGGAGCTGTTCTTCTCGGAGTACATCGAGGGCTCGAGCAACAACAAGGCTCTAGAGATCTACAACGGCACCGGTGCGCCCATCGACCTTGGCGCAAACAACTACGCCGTTCAGATGTGCTTCAACGGAAGCACTACGTGCACCCTGAACATTCCTCTTGTCGGCACGGTCGCCGCGGGCGACGTCTTCGTTCTCGCCCAGAGCGCGGCCGGCGCTCCGATCCTGGCCCAGGCCGACCAGACCAACGGCTCCGGCTGGTTCAACGGCGACGACGTCGTCGTGCTGAGGAAGGGCGGCACGCTCATCGACGTGATCGGCCAGCTCGGGTTCGACCCCGGCACCGAATGGGGCGCCGGCCTCACGAGCACGGCGGACAACACGCTCCGGCGCAAGGCCACGATCGAGGCAGGCGACTCGAACCCGAGCGACAGCTTCGATCCGGCTGTCGAGTGGGACGGCTTCGCCACCGACGCCTTCGACGGCCTCGGCAGCCACTCGATCGCCGAAGGAGACGCCCCTCCGGCCGTAGCCAGCACGACGCCTTCGAACGACGCGACCGAGGTTGCGCTCGATGCGGACGTCACGGTGACGTTCAGCGAGGGTGTTGCTGTGACCGGCTCCTGGTTCACGATCTCCTGCACCAAGAGCGGCGAGCACACCGCGACCGGGAGCGATGGTCCGACGACCTTCACGCTCGACCCGGACGAGGACTTCGTTACCGGTGAGGCCTGCACCGTCGAGATCGCCTCCGCGCAGGTCTCGGATCTCGACACCGACGACCCACCGGATCTGATGGCGGCGGACTTCGCCTTCAGCTTCACGACGCCGGTGCAGATCCACGACATCCAGGGCGCGTCGCACACGTCGCCGCTCGTCGGGCGAAGGGTGTCCGGCGTTGCCGGGATCGTCACCGCCGAGCTCGGCAACGGCTTCTACCTCCAGAGTTCGACCCCGGACGCCGATGAGCCGACGTCCGAGGCCGTGTTCGTCTTCACCTCCTCTGCTCCGACGGTCAACGTCGGCGACGACGTGCTCGTGGCTGGGCGGGTCGCCGAGTTCCGGCCGGGCGGAGCGACGAGCACGAACCTGACGACGACCGAGATCACTTCGCCCTCGGTCATCGTGCTCTCGAGCGGCAACGCCCTGCCGGTACCCACAGTGCTCGGGACGGGCGGGCGGATACCACCGAACCTGGCGATCGAAGACGACGCGAACGGAAGCGTCGAGACGAGCGGCGTCTTCGATCCGGCGCAGGACGGGATCGACTTCTACGAGAGCGCCGAGGCGATGCGCGTGCAGGTCAACGGCGCCCGGGTCGTGGGCCCTCGCAACCAGTTCGGGGAGATCCCGGTCGTGGGTGACGCCGGCGCCAACGCCGGAGTGATCACGGTTCGCGGCGGCGTCGTCGTCTCCCCCGGGGACTTCAACCCTGAACGGATCTTCCTCGACGACACCATCCTGGCCACGCCCGTCGTGAACGTCTCGGACGGGTTCACTACGTCAGCAGTCGGCGTCCTGGACTACAGCTTCGGCAACTTCAAGCTCAACGTCACGTCGCCGCTCACGCGCGTGGACGGCGGCCTCGAGCGGGAGGTGACCCGGCTCCCGACCGACCGCGAGATCGTCGTCGGCACGTACAACGTCGAGAACCTCGACCCGACCGACGCGGCCGCGTTCGCGGAACATGCCGACCTGATCGTGAACCACCTCCGCTCGCCCGACCTGATCGCGATCGAGGAGATCCAGGACAATGACGGTGCGACCAACAGCGGCACGACCGACGCCTCCGTCACCTGGAACATGCTCGTCGCGGCGATCCAAGCCGCCGGCGGGCCCACGTACGCGTTCCGACAGATCGACCCCGTGGACGGTGAGGACGGCGGTCAGCCCGGCGGCAACATCCGGGTCGGGTTCCTCTTCCGCACCGACCGGGAGCTGAGCTTTATCGACCGGCCGGGCGGAGACTCGACGACGCCGACGACGGTGGTCGACCACCCCTCGGGTCCTCGGCTTTCGTTCAGCCCGGGACGCGTCGACCCGCAGGATCCAGCCTGGGACGACACGCGCAAGCCGCTGGCCGGCGAGTTCCGGATGCGCGGCAAGAAGGTCTTCGTGATTGCCAACCACTTCAGCTCCAAGGGGGGCGACGAGCCGCTGTTCGGGCGCTTCCAGCCACCGGCCCGGCCGACGGAGGTGGCGCGGCATGCACAGGCGCAGTCCGTGAACGACTTCGTCGACGAGCTCCTTGCGGCCGATCCGCACGCAAACGTCATCGTTCTCGGCGACATCAACGACTTCGAGTTCTCGCAGACGGTCGACATTCTCGAGGGCGGCGTGCTGACGACCCTGATGGACACGCTGCCGAAGGCCGAGCGCTACTCCTACGTGTTCGAGGGCAACTCGCAGGTCCTCGACCAGATCCTCGTCTCGACTAACCTGCTCGAAGGGTTCCCCATCGAGTACGACCCGGTGCACGTGAACGCCGAGTTCACCGACCAGGCCTCCGATCACGACCCGCAGGTCGCGAGGCTCGACCTTCGCGGTCGGTAGAGATCCGGTAAGAGCGCGCCGCCGCAGCGCGGCGGCGCGCTCTACTTCGCAAACTCGACGGCGCGGCTCTCGCGAATGACCGTGACCTTGATCTGGCCCGGGTACTCGAGCTGCTCCTCGATCTCCCGCGCGATCTCGAGCGAGAGGAGGATGGCCGCGTCGTCGTCGATGTCGGTCGGCTTGACCATGACGCGGATCTCGCGCCCGGCCTGGAGCGCGTAGACGCGCTCGACGCCCTTCTTCTCGGAGGCGATCTTCTCCAGGGTCTCGAGCCGCTTGATGTAGTGCTCCAGGCTCTCGCCCCGGGCGCCGGGCCGGGAGGCGGAGATCGCGTCGGCGGAGATCACGAGCACCGCCTCGACGGTCTGGGGCTGAACCTCGTAGTGGTGCGCCTCGATGGCGTGGACGACGTGCTGCGACTCGCCGTAGCGCTTCGCCATCTGTGCGGAGATGGCGGCGTGCGAGCCCTCCACCTCGTGAGTCATCGCCTTGCCGAGGTCGTGGAGGAGTGCGGCGCGCTTCGCCGTCTTCACGCTCGCGCCCAGTTCCGAGGCCATCACCCCGGCGAGGTGGGCGCATTCGAGCGAGTGCTTGAGGATGTTCTGGCCGTAGCTCGTCCGGTAGCGGAGCCGGCCGAGGACCTTCACGAGCTCCTCGTGCATCTTCCCGCAGTTCGCCTCGAAGACGGCCTGCTCGCCGGCCTGGCGGATGTGGTCCTCGATCTCTGCCTTCGAGCGGTAGTACATCTCCTCGATCCGGGACGGATGGATGCGGCCGTCCTCGACCAGCTTGGCCAGGGTCAGCTTGGCCACCTCGCGGCGCACGCCATCGAAGGACGAGAGCACCACCGCCTGCGGCGTGTCGTCGATGATGAAGTCGACGCCGGTCAGGTTCTCGAGGGCGCGGATGTTTCGGCCCTCGCGACCGATGATGCGGCCCTTCATGTCGTCGGACGGGAGCTCGACGAGCGAGACCGTGGTCTCCGCTGCATGGCTCGCCGCAACCCGTTGCAGGGCGTCGCCGACCAGGTTTCGGGCGCGCCGCTTCGCGTCCGTGCGGGCCTCCTCCTCGAGCTGGCGCACCATGCGCGCGAGATCGCGGCGAACGAGCTCCTCGGAGCGGTCGAGCACGACCTTCTTCGCCTCCTCGACGGTGAGCCCGGAGATGCGCTCGAGCTCGCGGAGCTGGTCGTCCTTGGCCGCCTTCGTCTCCTCCTGCAACTGCTTGAGATGGCCCTCGCGGTCGAGGAGGCCCTGCTCGCGCCGCTCGAGCTCGGTCAGCTTGCGGTCGATCTCCTCTTCCTTCGTGATCACCCGCTCCTCGATCTTGGCGATCTCCGAGCGCTTCTCCTTGAGCTCCTGCTCGACGTCGGCGCGGAGCTTCAGCGCCTGCTCGCGTGCCTCGACCTGCGCCTCGCGCCGGATCGACTCGGCGGCCCGGACGGCGTCGGTGGTGGCGCGCTCGCGCTCCGCCTCGGCCGCGGCGGCACGGCGTGAAAGGAGCACGCGCGTCCCGACGAGCCCGCCGACGACCAGCCCGACAACGATCCCGAGGATCAGGAGGCCGATTGAAGTTGCCATTGCTCGCTCCTACGTGGGGCCTGTAGGAACGGCGGTTTCGGTGAATCGGCGGCCCGCAGGCACGCCTCGCGGCGGACTAGCGCTCCGCCGGAGATCTCCCTCCCACCCGGGGTCTGCGAGCCGTTTTGTGCTGTGTGATCAGAGTCGTCAAGCTGTTGTTCCGATTCGGCGAAAAGCCGTTCCGATGCAGGCAATTCATGCTTAGGGTGCCGACATCTTAACGTTCGTCAGCGGTCAGCGTCCAGCGTGCCGACGACGTCGTCGAGCGTTTCGGGCGCGAAACCGCGCCGGGCGAGGAGCTTCCAGGCCGCTCCCGGGTCGCTTACGCGGGCGACCAGCGCGTCGGCCCGCTCGCGCTCCGGCCGGAGCTCGGCGAGGGCGGCGCGCACGTCGTCGGCGCCGAAGCCCTCGCCCGCGAGGCGCGCGGCGACGGCCGCGTCGCCCCAGCCCCGCTCCTCGAGCGCGCGGGCGCGGCTGGCAGCGGTCTTCGCGTCGTCGAGGACGCCAGCCCCTGCGAGCGTCGCCACCGCGCGCTCTGCGTCGGCGCGCCGGACACCTCGCGCAGCCAGCCGGTCGTGGAGCCGCCGGGTGGAGACGTCGCGCCGGGAGACGGTGCGCACGGCTGCGCCGAGCGCCTCGGCCCGGCGCAGCTCTCGCCTGAGAGCTCGCAGGAGCGGACGGTCGAGCTCCAGGCCCGCGGCGAGCCCGCAGCGGAGGACGACCTCGTCGGGAACGAGGCGCCAGCGACGGCCGTCGACCTCGAGCTCGACCCTGCCGGGGCGGGCCCGGCGGACGGCGGTCAGCCGCGGCAGCCCCTCCGCCATGGCCCCGTGCGCCTAGGCCGCCGAGGCGGCCTTCTCGGCGGCGGCCTCGACCTCGTCCCCGTCCTCGGCACCGTCGGCCGCGACCCTAGAGGCCTTCGCGCTCTCGTCCACCGGCAGGAGCCGGGAGGAGACGACGGCGTCCGGCCCGAGCTCGGCCTGGACGGCGCGGAGGATCCCGTCGGTGACGTCCGGGTGCTCCTTCAGGAACGCAGTCGCGTTCTGGCGGCCCTGGCCGAGGCGCTCGTCGGCGAAGCTGAAGTACGAGCCCGACTTCTGCACGAGCTTCCGCTCGAGGCCGACGTCGAGGACGCTGCCCTCCCAGGAGATGCCGTCGCCGTAGATGACGTCGAACTCGGCCTGTTTGAACGGCGGAGCCACCTTGTTCTTCACGACCTTGACGCGGACGCGATTTCCGATGGCCTCGACGCCTTCCTTCAGGGTCTCGATGCGCCGCATGTCGAGGCGGACCGAAGAGTAGAACTTGAGCGCGCGGCCGCCGGGCGTCGTCTCCGGGCTGCCGAACATGACGCCGATCTTCTCGCGGAGCTGGTTCGTGAAGAGCGCCACCGTCCCCGTGCGGTTGAGCGTGCCCGCGAGCTTGCGGAGCGCCTGGCTCATCAGGCGTGCCTGCAGGCCGACGTGGCTGTCGCCCATCTCGCCCTCGATCTCCGCCTTCGGCGTGAGGGCGGCCACGGAGTCGACCGCAACCACGTCGAGGGCGCCGCTGCGGATGAGCAGCTCGGCGATCTCGAGCGCCTGCTCGCCGTTGTCGGGCTGCGAGACGAGAAGGTCGTCGATGTTCACGCCGATCCGGCGGGCGTAGGCGGGGTCCATGGCGTGCTCGGCGTCGATGAAGGCGCAGATCCCCCCGCGCCGCTGCGCCTCGGCGATGACGTGGTAGACGAGGGTCGTCTTGCCCGAGGACTCCGGGCCGAAGATCTCGACCACCCGGCCGCGCGGCAGACCTCCGATGCCGAGCGCGACGTCCAGCGAGAGCGCGCCCGTGGAGATGGAGGGGATGGAGACCTGAGCCTGGTCGCTCATCTTCATGACCGAGCCCTTGCCGTAGGCCCGCTCGATCTGGCTCAGCGCGGCGTCGAGGGCGTGTTCGCGAGTGGAGTCGGTCAAGGTGTCAACCTCCCAGAGGAACCGATTGGAGAATCTCGTACTGCGCCCCGGTCGGCCGCAGCACCGAATGATAGAGAGCCACTTCGGACGGACTGACCGCGCCGAGGTCGGGGACCGGCGGCTTCGCCCGGGGAGCGCGGCGAAAGCGCAGTACGGTCACGTGCGCCAGCCACTTCCGACGCTCACGCTCGTAGACGCCGAGGCGCTCCAGCCCCTCCCCCACCTCGTCCGCCAGCCGAGTTGCCCGTCCGGCCTCGTCCGCCAGCAGGACCATCCCGACGCTGCGTGTCTCGCGGTAGCCGGCGGCCGCGAGCAGGGGCCGCTCGGCCCGGCTCGCCGCGTCGGCGAGCACGCGGAGGATGCCGTCGAGCTCCGCGGCCGGCCGCGTGCCGAGGAAGGCCAGCGTGACGTGGAGGTTCTCCGGCGGCACGAGCCTGGCGTCGCCGACGGCCGCGAGCTCCCGGTGCTGCCAGGCGGTGAGGCGCTCGAGGGCGTCGGGAGGCAGCGGCAGGGCGGCGAAGAGGCGCAGTCGCTCATGCCCCTCGACGCTACCGGCCGAGGTCATGCGCGTGTGCGCCGCGCTGTCACAGGAGCCGTCTCAGACCGTGGAGAGACTGTGCCGTCGCGCGGGCGCGCACCGCCTCCCGGTCGCCCGAGAAGACGAAGCGCCGGGTGGAGCTCCCGCCGGGTGCGATCGC
>Ga0190271_10000656_pt1 | contig 18062 bp, 17 predicted proteins | sample Popmic356T_FD_133747 | JGI IMG/M metagenome (GOLD analysis project Ga0190271, IMG submission 133747) | Populus adjacent soil microbial communities from riparian zone of Weber River, Utah, USA - 356 T | ecosystem: Environmental > Terrestrial > Soil > Riparian zone | place: USA: Utah | collected...
AGGCACCGGATGGCACCGCCGCGAGCCCGAACGCCCCCGACTCGAGCCCGACCTCGACCTCGACCGTCGGGTTTCCCCGCGAGTCGAGAATCTGTCGCCCGTGGACGTGGACGATCTCGGTCAGGGTGTTCTCCCGCTCACGCGCGAGAAGACTAGACGTGGCCGCCGCGCCGTGGTCGTCAGCTCACCGTCGCTCCACGCTCGGCCGCTGCCGCGAGCCGGTCGACCGTGTCGCGCCAGCCTTCCTGGATCCCGAGCGACAGCCATTCCTCGACCTGCTCCTCCGAGAGCTCTGCGGGCAACTCGACGTGAACGGTCAGCTTCGTGCGGCCGTCCACCTGCTTCAGCTTCACGGTGACGACTGGGCTCTCGTCGAGCCGCTCCGGGTCGAGCTCGGGCCAGCCGCCGGTGGCACCCCAAGAGAAGACGAGCTTCTCGCCGGGCACGATCTCGCGGTAGACACCGCCCGTCGTGTACGCGGTGCTCTCGTCGATGACCATCCGTTGGCGCCACACGCCGCCGACCCGGAGGTCGAGCTCGATCGGCTCGGTCGGGAGCGGCTGTGCGTCGTTGTAGAACCAGCCGAGGTGGTCGGGGTCGGTCCACGCTCTGTAGACGTCGGCGGGATCCGAGTCGAGCGTCCACGTGAGGGTGAAGTCTCGTCGCGTGCGGGCCGTGTTCGTCATGCGTCCTCCTGCGTTCGTTCGTGTGCCAGCTGCTGCTCGAGGCGAGCGAGCCGCGTCTCGAAGAAGGCGCGGTACGGGGCCATCCACGCCTCCGCCTCGACGAGCGGGGCGACGTCGAGACGGCACGGACGCCACTGCGCCGATCGCCCCTTGACGACCAGGCCCGCCTGTTCGAGCACCTTGAGATGACGCGAGACCGAAGGCAGGCTCATCGCATGCGGAGCGGCCAACTCGTTGACCGTGGCCTCGCCCTCGACGAGCCGGCTCAGCATCGCCCGCCGCGTCGGATCGGCGAGGGCGGCGAACGTCGTACTGAGGGGGTCGCGGCTCATTTAGCCAGTAATGTAATTACTCAAATGAGTAATTGCAAGCAATCGCGGCCGCAAGATCTAGGTGTCTGCGCTTTCGGAAGCACCGAGCGCCGCCTTCGCCGCCTCGTACCACCGCTCCTGGCCGGCGAGGTCGAGCTCGGCCCACGTCTCCCCCGCCTCCGCGGCGAGGCACTCGGCGAGCTCGATGCGCTCGCGGGAGCGCCGCGTCGCGGCGCGGAGCGCTAGCTCGGGATCGACGTTCACGAACCGCGCGAGGTTGACGACGGTGAAGAGCAGGTCGCCGAGCTCCGCCTCGACCCGCTCGTCTGGCTCGGTCTCCGGCGCGGGCCGCCCCGCCCGCTCGACTTCGACGAGCAGCTCGCCCACCTCCTCGTGCAGCTTCTCGATCGGCCCTTCGAGGTCGGGCCAGTCGTAGCCCACGGCGGCCGCGCGGCGTTGCGCCTTGCGCGCGAGGAGGAGCGCGGGCAGCGTCTCGGGGATGTCGTGGAAGACCCCCTGTCGGCCTTCCTGCTCGGTCTTGATCGCCTCCCAGCGCTCTCGCACCCGCCCTGCCGTGCGCGCCTCGGCGTCGCCGAAGACGTGCGGGTGCCGGCGGACGAGCTTCGCGTGCACGGCCCTCGCGACCGTGTCGAGATCGCCCTCGTCCCGCTCCTCCAGGAGCAGAGCGAGGAAGGTCACTTGGAAGAGCAGGTCGCCAAGCTCGTCATGGAGCTTCGCCGGATCGTCGGCGAGCGCGGCGTCGGCGACCTCGTAGGCCTCCTCGATCGTGTGTGGGACGATCGTGCGGGCGGTCTGCTCGCGATCCCACGGGCACTCGGCCCGGAGGCGGCGGGTCAGCTCCCTGAGCTCGTCGAGAGGTGCGTCGGCGCCGCTCATGCGGCGGACGCTAGTTACTCGCCGTCGGTCGAGGTCTCTTCGGCGGTGCCCGTCGAGGTCTCGGGAGGCTCGAAGCCGGCCGCGTACTGCACCTTGTCCTCGTAGCTCTTCTGCGTCTCCTCGACCCAGTCGTTGACCGCCGCGTTCTTCCGCTCCGACTCGAGCTGCGTCTTGATCTGAGCCTTGACCTGCGCGAACGGCGTCACGGAGCCCTCCTTGACGGCTGCCGTGGGCTGGATCAGATGGAAGCCGAACTCGGTCTTGATCGGCGCGGAGAGCTCGTTCGTCTTCAGGGCGAAAGCTGCCTTGTCGAACGGCGCCACCGTCTGGCCGCGCGTGATCGTGAGCTTGCCGCCCTGATCCTTCGAGCCCGGGTCGAGCGAGCTCTGCTTCGCGAGCACCGCGAAGTCGGCGCCGTTCTCGAGCTGCGCCTGCAGCTTGTCGGCCTCGGCCTTCGTCTTGACGAGGATGTGACGCACCGCGCGTGACTCGGCGACGGTGTAGTTCTTCTTGTTCTCGTCGTAGTACTTCTGGAGGGCGTCGTCGGTCACCTTGACGTCCTTCGTGACGTTCGCGTAGATCGCCTCGGTGGTGAGCTGGGAGATGATGTCCTCACGCAGGCTCGCGACCGTGTAGCCCTGGTCGGCGAGACCCTTCACGAGCTTCGTCTGGTCGTTCGCGAAGTACTGCTTCTTCACCTCGTCGACCTTCTTGTCGACCTGCGCCTCGGTGACCTCGATCTCGAGCTTCCCCGCCTCGCGCGCGTACTCCTCGCGCTGGACGAGGAACGCGACGGCCTGGGTCTGGAGTGACTGGTACTCGGGCGTCCCCGCCTTCGGGAAGTCGCGCTTCTGCGCCGCGTACGACTTCTTCGCACGGGCGAGCAGATCGTCCAGCTCGGCCCGGGTGATCGTCGTCCCGTCGACGACGGCGACGGCGTCGGCCGGCACCTCGTCGGAGTCGCCGCAGCCTGCGGCAACCAGGGTGAGCACGGCAAGAGCGGCGGCGGCAAACGTGAGCGAGCGCTTCATCGAGACCCTTTGTAGACGACGTGCGGTTACGGGAGAGTTATGGCGTGTTCGAGATTCGTTCGGGCATTCACGCGGCTCGGGGCGACACCCCTCAGGCGGCCCGGCGGGCGGCAACGATAGCAGCGGCGAGCCCGAGCGCCCCGTCCAGGCCCTCGGTGCGAAGCGCCACCTCCTGACGGGCCGACGTGTAGACGGCCGTCTCGACGAGCGACCGGAGCGCCCTCAGCTCGGAGGCGGCGAGGCCGACCGGCCCGACGGTCGCGCGCCCACCCCGGAAGACGAGGTAGTCGGCACCGACGAGCGCCAGCGCGAGCTTCGCCTCCTGAATTCGGAAGAGGTTCTCCACGGGCTCCGGGACGGGCCCGTAGCGGTCTTCTGTCGCTGCCCGGAGCTCGCGCAGCTCGTCCTCGTGCTCGGCGAGTGCGATCCGCCGGTGGAGGTCGATCTTCAGAGCCTCCGCCTGGATGTAGGTGGCCGGGACGTACGCGTCGACGCGGGCGTCGACCCGCACCGGCCGCGCGACGACGCGGGCCTGACCCGAGAGCTCGGCGACGGCCTCGTTCAGCATCTCGACGTACAGCTCGAAGCCGAGCGCCGCCACGTGACCGGACTGCTCCGCTCCGAGCAGGTCGCCCGCGCCACGGATCTCGAGGTCCCGCATCGCGATCTGGAAGCCGGCCCCGAGCTCCGTGTGGTCGGCGAGCGTCGCGAGGCGCGCCCGCGCCTCCGCCGTCAGCTCGCTCCGATCGGGATAGAAGAGGTACGCGTGCGCGGTCACGTCCGAGCGGCCCACACGACCACGGATCTGGTAGAGCTGCGCGAGCCCGAGCGTGTCTGCGCGCTCGACGACGAGCGTGTTCGCCTGGGGGATGTCGAGCCCCGACTCGATGATCGTGGTGGAGACGAGGACGTCCGCGTCGCCCGCGAGGAAGGCGTGCATCCGCTCCTCGAGCTCCCGTTCCGGCATCTGCCCGTGGGCGACGAGAAACCGGAGCCCGGGGCAGAGCTGACGGAGCTTCTCGGCAGCCTCATCGATCGTCTCGACGCGATTGTGGAGGTAGAACGACTGGCCTTCCCGCGCGTGCTCGCGCTCGAGCGCGAGCCGAATCGTCTCGTCGTCGATCTCGCCGACGACAGTTCGAATCGGTCGGCGTCCCTCGGGCGGGGTCTCGATGATCGAGATGTCGCGCAGACCCGAGAGCGACATGTGCAGGGTGCGCGGGATCGGCGTCGCCGAGAGCGAGAGCACGTCGACCTCCAGCCGGAGCGCGCGAAGCAACTCCTTCTGGCTCACGCCGAAGCGCTGCTCCTCGTCGACGACGACCAGACCGAGCTGCTTCGGGATCACGTCGCGCGAGAGGATCCGATGGGTGCCGACGAGCACGTCGACCTTGCCCTCGGCGAACTCGCGGAGCACCGCCTTGACCTCCGCCGGCTTCCGGAAGCGCGAGATCATCTCGACGCGGACGGGGAAGTCGCGGTAGCGCTCGCGGAAGGTGTTCCAGTGCTGCTCGGCGAGGATCGTCGTCGGGCAGAGGACGAGCACCTGACGAGATGAGACCGCGACCGCAAACGCGGCGCGAACCGCGACCTCCGTCTTGCCGAACCCGACGTCGCCGCACACGAGCCGGTCCATCGGCCGCGCCGACTCGAGATCCTCCTTCACGGCCTCGATCGCGCGCTGCTGGTCGTCGGTCTCGCGGTAGGGGAACGACGCCTCGAGCTGCTCCAGCCAGTCGTTCGAGAGGTCGTACGGCGTCCCCTCGGCGCGCTGGCGCTGCGCGTAGAGCTGGAGCAGCTCCCCCGCGAGCTCGCGGACGGACGCGCGGGCGCGCGCCTTGAGGTTCTGCCAGGCCTTGCCGCCGAGCTTCGAGAGCGTCGGCGCGGTCGCGTCGGCGCCGATGTACTTCGAGAGCTTGCCGAGCTGCTCGTGCGGGACGTAGAGCCTGTCATCGCCGCGGAAGGCGAGGTAGAGGTAGTCGCGCGTGACACCCGCGACCTCCTTCGTCTCGAAACCGAGCAGGTTCCCGACGCCGTGATCCTCGTGGACGACGTAGTCGCCGACCCGTAGGTCGGCAAAGCTCGCGAGGGCGCGGCCGAGCCGCTTGTCGGTGCGCGGGGGCCGCTTGCGGAAGACCTGCGTGTCGGGCAGCAGGACGAGCCCGAGCTCGCGCCAGACGAAGCCGCGGCGGGCCGGGGCGACCGTGAACCGAGCGGCCGGGTCGGCGGGGAGCGGCTCCCCCGGCACGAGCATCGGCGTCTCGACCTTGCGCAGCAGGCTCGCCTGGCGCTCCGCCTCGCCGCGATGGGCGAAGGCGACGACGACGCGGTTCCCCGAGCGGACGAATCCTTGCAGCTCGTTCTCCGCCTCGGCGAGCCCGCGCGCGGCGATCGCCGGCCGCTGCGCCTCGAAGGCGTGGGGCTGGCTCCTGGGAAACGGATCGAGCTCGGCCACGTCGTCGAGCGCGAGCGTCGCGAGCCCCTCCTCCTCCCAGACGCGGCGAACCTCGTCCGGCTCCCAGACGAGGTCGGGAGCCCGGTCGACCGGTGGCACGAGGTCTGTGGGTCTCGCCGGCCGCTCGTCGTCGTCGAGGAGCGTGACCTCCGCGAGATCCCCTCGTCGCTCGGCTGCGGGGTACACGACCGACTCGTCGGCGGCGTGGAGGGCGCGCTGCGTAAAGGGCGAGAAGGCGCGCACCTGCTCGATCTCGTCGCCGAAGAACTCGACCCGCAACGGCTCGCGGCCGGTGGAGGGAAAGACGTCGACGATGCCGCCGCGCACCGCGAACTGGCCGCGGTCGTCGACACGCTCCACTCGCTCGTACCCCGCAAGCGCGAGCTCCGCGGCGAGCCCGTCGACGCCCGGCTCTCCTCCGACCCGGAGCTCGACCGGAGCAGGGCGTGCGGCGAGCGGAGGCAGTCCCTCGGCCAGCGCGAGGGCCGAGGCGCAGACGAGCCCGCCGGCGGCGAGCACGTCGAGCGCGCGGTACCGCTCACCGACGAGGTGCGGCGGGGGCGCAAGGCCCGAGTCGAGCCCCACCCCGCGGCCGGGCAGGAGCGCGACGCGCGCGCCACCCGCGAACCACCCCGCCGCCTCGGCGGCATCCCGCGCGTCCGCGTCCTCGGGGAGGAGGACGAGCAACCCCCGCCCGAGCTCCTCGTGCAGGGCGGCGAGTAGCAGCGGCAGCACGGGCTCCGACACGCGCGCCCTGGCCGGGAGCGCGCGGGCGAACGCCTGGAAGCGCTCGTGCCGGCGCAGCTCGTCGACGAAGGCGGCGAGCGGAGCCGGCGCGGCCTCGGGCCGGCCGGTCAGGTGTGTGAGCAGTGCGTGGTCCATGCGATCGGGCGGGCAAGGCCCGCCGCGGCCATCGTACTGAGGGCCGGTCAGCCCACTTCGGCCGCCGGTCGCGCCGTTCCGCGCCTTCCCCCCACATGCCCCCAGGGGCACCCCCATGCCCTTCTGGAACGGTAGCCGCGATCTCGTGACGTGTCTGTCACGAAAGTGCGCCGGAAGTGTGTCGGAACGAGGCCCGAGGTCACGCGGACGGCCCGGAACGAGGTGGTTGCCCCGAGCCCCACGGAAAGCCCAGGCCGCGCCTGCTCACGCGAGTCGCGGGCGGCCCGGCGTCAGTTGAAGCGGCGCTGGGTTTCTTCGAGTCCCTCGGCGACGAGCGTCTCGACCGCGTCGGCGGCCCGTGCGACGAGCGCTTCGCCGTCGTCCTCCGGCTGGAACTGCGAGAGCACGTAGTCGGCGACCGGGCGTCGGTCGCCGCGGCCGGGTCGCCCGACGCCGACCCGAAGCCGGAGGAAGTCCTGTGAGCCGATCCTCGCTGCGAGCGAGCGCAGCCCGTTGTGGCCTGCCAGACCGCCGCCGAGACGTGCCTGGAGCCTGCCTGTCTCGAGGTCGACGTCGTCGTGGACGACGACCACGAGCTCCGGCGGCACCTTGTAGAACGCCGCCGCGGCCTGGATCGACGCGCCCGACTCGTTCATGTACGTCTCGGGCTTCAGCAGCGCGAGCTTTGCGTCGTGCACTCGGACGTCCGCGATCCGACCCCGGAACTTCCCCTTGAACGAGCCGCCGTGGCGTCGGGCGAGCTCGTCGACGACCATCCAACCCACGTTGTGACGGTCGCGCGCGTGCTCCGGACCGGGGTTGCCGAGCCCTGCGACGAGAAGGTCGAGCGACGAGCCGTCCTCTCCCCGACGGAAGAGGCGCACTACTCCGAGTCGGACTGCTCGTCCTCGCCGGTAGCCCCGTCGCCGTCGCCCTCCGAGCCGCCCTCGCCCTCGGTCTCTGCAACAGCCTCGGCCTCGGCGTCAGCCTCCTCGAGCTCGATCGCGGCGCGGGAGATCGCGCAGGTGGCGAGCACCGTCTCGGGATCGTCGAGGTACGTGACACCCTCGATCGCAGGAATCTCCTCGAGCCGGATCGTGCCGCCGACCTCGAGGGACGAGATGTCCGCGTCGATGTGCTCGGGAATTCCCATCGGCAGTGCTTCGACGCGCAGCTCACGCGTGACCTGCTGGACGACGCCACCCTCCTTCGCCCCGGGCGAGTCACCGACGAGCTGGACGGCGACGGTCGCCTGGATCGGGCGGTCGAGCCGCACCTCGTGGAAGTCGACGTGTGTCAGCGTGCCTCGGATCGGGTGCCGCTGGTAGTCCTTGAGCACCGCGTGGTGCGGTGTCGTCTGCCCCTGGATCACGACGTCGACGATCGCGTGCAGACCCGACGACGTCGTCAGTGCCGTCCGCAGCTCGCGCTCCTTGACGAGGATCGCTCGGGCGTGGCCCTTGCCGTAGAGGACGCCCGGGATGAGCCCCTCCTTGCGGAGCCGGCGGACACGCCGCGAGCCGACCTGGTCGGAATCGCGGGCGGTGACCTCGAGAGTGACGCGGTCGCTCGACATCGGCGCGCAATGGTAGCGGAGGTGCGTCTGGTTCAGGCCTCGAGCGCGCGGCCGAGCGCGTCGTAGGCCTCGACCGCCACGTGCCCGACGGGGCCGGGCCCGACCTCGTCGGCGAAGAGCGTGAAGACCACGGCGTCGCGCTTCGGCTGGCCCGCCTTGCTCGGGAGCCGGCGCCGCAGCGTCGCTTCTTCGGCGAAGCCGAGAACGCGCGGGACGCGGAGGCTCGCCGTGTTCCCCGGGTCGACGCGGATCTCGACGCGGTCGACGCCGCACACCCGGAAGGCGACGTGCGTCAGCGCGGCCGCGACCTCGCGGGCGTAGCCCTTGCCGACCTGCGAGGCACGGATCCAGTAGCCGATCTCGAGCGCGCCCGTCCCGACCCGGGCGTGGAGGCCCGTCCCACCGACGACCTCGCTCTCGTCACGCGCGAAGACCCCGTAGACGAAGTCCTCGCCCAGGTCGAAGCGGCCGCGGAAGAACCGCAGCAGCTCGGCCTTCTCCTCGACCGGCTGCGGCTCGTCCGCCGCCCACGGCATCCAGGGCCGGAGGTGGTCGAGGCTCGTATCGACGGCGTCCTTCAGCAGAGGTGCGTCGCGCGGCTCCCAGCAGCGAATCGTGAGCCGCTCGGTGCGGAGGAGGTACGGCGGCGGAGGATGCTCGACCGGGCTCAGAAGAGCTGGTTCTCGCCGCCGAAGATCGCCGACACCGAGTCGTCGCTGAAGACGTTCATGATCGTCTCCGCCAGGAGCGACGTGACGGTGAGCACCGTGAGGTTCTCGGGACGCGCGCGTGGGTCGACCGGCACCGTGTCCGTGACGACGATCCCGGAAATGTCCTCGGCGGCTGCGAGCTTCTCGAGCCCGTCCGCGCTGAGGAGCGCATGGGTGACGTAGATCCAGACCTCGCGCGCCCCCTGCTCGCGAAGCGCCCTCGCGCCCGCGATGAGCGTTCCCCCGGTCGTCGTCACGTCGTCGCCGACGATGCAGATCTTGTCGCGCACGCGACCCGTGACCTCGGTGACCGCGACCTGCTCGGAGCCCAGCCGTGTCTTGTGCATCACGGCGAAGTCGGCCTCGAGCATCTCGGCGAAGCGAACCGCGACCTTCGCTCGTCCGGCGTCCGGGGCGACAGAGACGACACCCTCCCCGCTGAACCCGAGGTCGCGGAAGTGACGCGCGAAGAGCTGCTGGGCGGTCATGTGGTCGACGGGGATCGTGAAGAACCCCTGCAGCTGACCGGCGTGGAGATCCATCGTCAGCAACCGGTCGACACCCGCGAGCTGGAGCATGTCCGCGACGAGGCGGCCCGAGATGGGCTCGCGGGGCTTCGCCTTGCGATCCTGCCGCGAGTAGGGGAACCACGGGATGACCGCTGTGATCCTCTTGGCAGACGCGAGCTTCGCAGCCTGGATCATCAGGAGCAGCTCCATGAGGTGCTGATCGACGGGCGGACAGCCGGTCTGCACGAGGAAGACGTCGGCGCCGCGAATCGACTCGCAGTAGCGGCAGTACGTCTCGCCGTTGGGGAACGTCTTCAACTCGATCTCGCCGAGCTCGACGCCCAGGCGCTCGGCGATCCGCTGCGAGAGATCCGGGTGAGACCGACCGGCAAACACCATGAGCCGCTTCTGCGGCGTCAGCGGGATCGCGTGACCGGCCTTCGGCGCGGGCTTCTCGGGCGCGACCTCGAGGCCCGGCAGCTTCTGCTCAATCGTTCCGCTTTCCACCGCGTCCTTCCTTGATCTCCTGGCGGGGAGCGAAGCCGACGAGCGCGTTCGCGGGGACATCTTCGGTGACGACCGTCCCGGGAGCCGTCCACGCATCGTCGTCCACAGTGACCGGAGCAACGAACATAGTGTCCACTGCGACCTTGACGTCACGGCCGATCCGTGTGCGGCTCTTGCCCTTCTCGGGATGATGCGAGAGGTTGGCGGTGATCGAGCCTGCCCCGACGTTCGAGCCGGCGCCGATGTCGGCGTCGCCCATGTAGGAGAGGTGAGGCACCTTGGCGCCCTCACCGACGACGGTGTTCTTGAGCTCCACGAACGTGCCTGCCTTCGCCGAGGACTCGAGCACGGTGCCGGGGCGAAGGTAACAGAACGGCCCGACGAGGGCATCGCGTCCGATCGTCGCGTCGACGACCACCGCGTGCGGCCCGATCTCCGCGCCGGTCGCGACGGACGTCGCGCCGCGGAGAACCGTGAACGGATGGACGACGGAGTCCGGCTCCAGGGTCACCGTCGGGTCGATCCAGGTCGAGCGCGGGTCGACGATCGTTACCCCGGCGAGCATGTGGGCGCGGTTGATGCGCTCGCGGAGCGCCTCACCTGCGAGCGCGAGCTCGGCGCGCGTGTTGACTCCCTCCGTCTCGTCGGGATCGGGCGCCACGTGCACGGCAACGCGCTTCCCGCTCTCGACGATCCCCCGAACCGCGTCCGTCAGGTAGAGCTCGCCCTGGGCGTTCGCCGGCGTCAGCTGCTCGAGCGCGGGCCAGAGCGCCTCGGCCCGGAAGACGTAGATCGAGGAGTTGGCCTCGCGCGCCGCGAGCTGTTCCGGGGTGGCGTCGGCCGCCTCGACGATCGCGACGAGATTCCCATCGTCGTCGCGGAGGACACGGCCGTAGCTCAGCATGTCGTCCGGGACGAACGAGAGGACGGTCGCCGCCGCGTCCGCGTCTCGATGCGCGTCGAGCAGACCGGCGAGAAGCTCGGTGGAGAGGAGCGGCGTGTCGCCGGAAAGCACGAGCACCTCGTCCGCGTCCCCGACGGCCGCGCGGGCGGAGCGGACGGCGTCCCCGGTGCCGAGCGGCTCACGCTGGACGGCCACTTCGAGGCCGGTGAAGGCGTCGACGGTCGAGGGAGAGGCGACGACGACCAGTGGATCCGCGCCGAGCGGCCGCGCCGCCTCGACGACCCAGTCCACCATCCGCCGTCCCAGCACCGGGTGCAGGTGCTTGACGAGCGACGAGCGCATGCGCGTCCCGAGCCCTCCGGCCATGACGACTGCGGCAAGTCTTGTCGGCATCGTGGGCGTCGTGTCGATGGCTGGGGCGCCAGGATTCGAACCTGGGATCACGGGACCAAAACCCGTTGCCTTACCGCTTGGCCACGCCCCAGAGCAGGGACGGCAGTCTACCGCCGCTCTCGGGCGTCCCGGGAACTACCGCCGGTCGAGGAAGAGTGCGCCGAGCGCGACGACGGCGAACAGCACCACGGCGACCGTCGCCGCCACCACGAGCGCCCCGGCAGCGAGCGGGACGACGACAACGAGCAGCTGCGAGACGGCGGCCGTCCAGGTGACGGTCCGGACGTCCGGGTGCTCGTGCTCCCTCCCCCACGCCGCGTACACCGCGAGCGCCGCCAGAGCGAGCAGGACGACGAACCACCAGGTGATCACGCCGGCCAGCACGAGCATGCCCTCGACGGCGGCGACGCCGAGCGCCACCTTCACCCGATTGCGCCGGATGCGCCGCGCGAGCGTGCTCTCGCCGTGCTCGAGAACGACGTTGCTCATACGCCGACCGTAGCAGTGGCCATGCGGTCTCAGCCCGCTCCGGCGGATCAGTAGGGAAGCACGTCGTCCGGGCACCGCGTCCGCGACGAGGCGGCGAAGCGGGCGTACGCGACGGCCGGGTCGGTGGTCTCCCGATCGACGCCGGCCTCGTGACGCAGGGCAGCGTCGGACACCGTGTAGGCACCCCAGTCGCCACCCGTCGAGCGCTCGCGCGCACCCACGGCGACGATCACGCAGGGCGACTCCCCCGCTCCCACCAGCACGTGCTCCGTTCCCGGTGGGCAATGGACGAGATCCCAGCCGCGAAGCGGGCGCTCTTCCCCTTCGACCACGAGCAGCGCCTCGCCCGCGACGACGAGGAAGTCCTCCTGATCGGCTTCCCAGTGGTACATCGCCATCGGCTCGCCCGGCCGCAGCACGGTGACGTTGATCCCGAACTGCGGAAAGTCGACCCCGTCGAACCCCTCGAACTCGCAGTAGAAGCCGCGACCGTCGCGCTCGTACCACGGCGCGTCCCGCGCGTTGAGGACGAACCACCCGTCGCCGGTCGGTACGAGGCCGTGCTCCGTCGTCCTCAGCTTCGACTCCTCGAGCATGACCGGACGGTATCGCGACGCCGACCGAGGCGACGGGTCACGGGCAGCGACCGAGCGGGGTCGTGACCCAGATCCTGGCCTGGCCCATGAGCGCCTCGCCCGCACGGTGGGCATCGTCGTCGGTCGCGAAGAGCCCGAAGACGACCGGCCCCGCGCCGGACACGTCGGCTCGGAACGCGCCGAGCTCGCGCAGCTCGGCGGCGAGCGGTGACGAGGCGAGGTCGTTCGCCGGGAGATCCGCGAGGTCGCGCGAGGAACGGATCCGCGTGACTGTGGCGTGAAGCGCCTGCCGGCGGTCGTCGAAGCCGCTGGCGCCGTCGCGTGCGTCGAACGCCTCGTAGACCTCGCGCGTCGACGACTTCTCGTCGCCTTCCTGCAGCACGAGGAGGACGCTGTAGTCGCGAGGGAGCCCGAGCGGCTCGAGCGTCGTGCCGTCGCCGGTCGCGAGCTGCGGGCGATCGTGGAGGAAGAAGGGCACGTCCGCGCCCAGGTCGGCCGCGAGGTCGTGGAGCGCGCGCGCCGAGAGCGCGTCGGGGCCGAGCGCCCGGTTCGCGAGCGCGAGCGCCGCCGCCGCGTCGCTCGAGCCGCCGCCGAGCCCCGCCGCGACCGGGATCCGCTTGGTCAGGCGCACTGCGAACCGCCGTGGCGACCCGGCCGCGGCGCAGATTCCCTCGAGTGCCGCGCCGACGAGCGTGTCGTCGGCGAAGCCCTCGACGGCCGTCGCGTCGGCCTCGCGCAAGGCGACCTCGTCCGCGAGCGCGAGCCGCTCGAGAACGGTGACGACCTCGTGCTTGCCGTCGAGCCGCAGCGGGCCGACGACGAGCGCCAGGTTCAGCTTCGCCGGCGCTGCCGCCTCGAGCTGCTCGCTCAACGCACGAGCGCGGTTGCGAGCGCGACGAACTCGTCCGGCGCGAGCGCCTCCGCGCGGACGTCCGGCCGCCTGTCGATCGCGACGAGCGCCGCTACGACCTCCTCGCGGCCCGCGACGCCGGTCAGCGCGAGGGAGTTCGCAAGCGTTTTGCGACGGTGCGCGAACGCGCCGCGGACGACCCGGCGGATTCTCTCGGTGTCCGGGGGTGCCGGGATCCGGTCGAAGGCGACGAGCGCCGAGTCGACGTTCGGCACCGGACGGAAGACGGTGCGCGCGACCGGGTGGAACCCCGTTCGCACCGCGTGGAGCCGGACGAGGACGGAGACGGCGCCGTACGCCTTCGTCCCGGGCTCGGCGAAGAACCGGTCGGCGACCTCGCGTTGCACCATCACGCACCACGAGCCGAGCGTCGGCGCGCGGAGAAGGGTCTCGGCAACGATCGGTGTCGCGACGTTGTACGGGAGGTTCGCGACGAGCTTGGTCGGCGGCGGCTCGAGCGCCTCCGGGTCGAGCGCAAGGGCGTCGGCGAAGTGCAGCTCGACGTTCGCTCGCGTCCCGATCGCGTCTCGGAGCGCCGGCTCGAGCGACCTGTCGAGCTCGACCGCATGAACGAGTCGCACGCGGTCTGCGAGGAACGTCGTGAGCACACCGAGCCCCGGCCCGACCTCGAGCGCCACGTCGGTCGGCTCGGGGTGCGCGAGGCGCTCGATGACGCCGAGGACGTTCCGGTCGACGAGGAAGTGCTGACCGAGCGAGCGCTTCGGGGCGACGGAGCTCATGTCCGGTCGAGCCCGAAGGCGGCCGTTGCGTTTGCGTCGATCCGCGCCTCGAGCTCCTCGCTCGTCTCACCGCGGGCGATTGCCAGGGCTGCGAGTGTGTGGCGGACGTGCATCGGCTCGTTCGGCCGCCCGCGGACGGGCTGCGGCGCAAGGTACGGACTGTCGGTCTCCGCCAGGAGCCGATCCGACGGAACTCGCACCGCGGCGGCACGCAGGTCCTCGGCTCGCGGGTAGGTCACGTTCCCGGCGAACGAGACGTAGTAGCCGCGCTCGAGCGCCGGCTCCAGCAGGTCTGGCTCTGAGAAGCAGTGGAGGATCACCGTCCCGCCGAACGGCGCCAGCGCCGCGGCCGTCTCCTCGCTGGCCTCGCGGCTGTGGACGACGACGGGGTAGCCGAGCTCGTCGGCGATGGTGAGCTGCGCGTCGAAGAGCGTCCGTTGCTCACGAAGCGTCTCGGCTCCGTGGTGGCCGTCGAGCCCCGTCTCGCCGACGGCGACCGCGCGCGGATGCCCGAGGAGGTCGCGCAGCTCCTCGACGCGCGCCGCGTCCGGCGTCGCCGCCTGATGGGGATCGATTCCGAGCGCAGCGAAGACGCCTGCGTGCGTCTCCGCAATCGAGAGCGCGAGGCGGGACGAGTCGATGCCGGTGCCGATCGTGATCACGCGCGTCACGCCGACCGCTTCCGCGCGCTCGAGCAGCTCGCCGGGGTCTGCGCCGCACCCGTCGAGATGCGCGTGGGTGTCGATCACGCCGCAGGTGCGGGCTCGTCCACGCGCGGGAAGAGCGGTGGCGCGGCCTCGAGCCCCTGGACCGTGAGTGTCCGACCGTAGGCGACGCCGTCCCAATCGAGGCCCGTGGGCTGGCCGAGCGCCTCGAGGATGCGATTGGCCGTGTCCGGCAGGTAGGCGGCGAGGGCGATCGCGACTGCGCGGAGCCCGTCGACGAGGTCGTAGAGGACGCGATCGAGCTCGTCCCCGCGGCCCTCGTCCTTCGCGAGCTGCCACGGGGCGGTCGACTCGACGTGTCGGTTGAGGGCCCGCACGACCTCCCAGATCCGCTCGAGCGCGCCCGTCAGGTCGAAGACGTCGAGGCGCGCCGCGACGTCCGCGGCAAGCGGCTCGAGGATCGGCGCGACGGCCGAGTCGGCCGACGGCACGGCGGCCAGGTCGCCGTCCCGATAGCGGGCGACCATCGCCGTGACCCGCGAGAGGAGGTTTCCAAGATCGTTTCCGAGCTCGCGCTCGTAGCGCTCGCGCACGCCGTCGACGGAGGCGATGCCGTCCTGCCCGAAGGAGACGGAGCGCGCGCACCAGAAGCGGATCGCATCCGCCCCGTAGACGTCGAGGAGCTGGAGCGGGTCCGCGACGAGGTTGCCGAGCGACTTCGAGACCTTGCGGTCGCCCGAGAGCAGATATCCGTGCACGAAGAGCTGCTGCGGCGGGTCGTAGCCGGCCGCGAGCAGCATCGCCGGCCAGTAGACGCAGTGGAAGCGAAGGATGTCCTTCGCCAGCAGGTGGTGGGCGGCCGGCCAGAAGCGGTCGACGAGATTCTCGCCGGGCCTCGCGTAGGTCAGCGCGCTGAGGTAGTTGACGAGCGCGTCGGCCCAGACGTACGCGACCTGCTCGGGATCCCACGGGATCGGGATGCCCCAGGGCTGACCTGCCCGGCTGATCGAGAAGTCCTGCAGCCCGCCGGCGATGAATGTCCGCGCCTCGTTCGCCCGAAAGCCCGGGAGGACGAAGTCCGGCCGCTCGTCGTAGAGCGCGAGCAGTTGCTCCTGATAGGCCGAGAGGCGGAAGAACCAGTTGCGCTCCTCGATCCACTCGGGCACGACGTCGTGCTCGTGGCACTTGCCGTCGACGAGCTCCTCCTCCGTCTTGAACGCCTCGCAGCCGACGCAGTAGAGCCCCGCGTAGACGTCCTGGTAGACGTCGTCGCGGCCGTTCGACCGGATCCGCTCCAGGAACTCCTGGACGAAGCGCTTGTGGCCCTCGTCGCTCGTGCGGATGAAGAAGTCGTTCGCCACGCCCAGGCGGGCGGGGAGCGCCCGCCACGCATCGGCGATGCGGTCGACGTACTCCTGGGGCGCAAGCCCTTGCTGCTCGGCGACGCGCGCCACCTTGGAGGCGTGCTCGTCGACCCCTGTGAGCAGGAACGTCTCACGGCCGCGCTGCCGCTGATGACGCACGAACACGTCGGCCGCGACCGTCGTGTAGGCGTGACCGATGTGCGGCGTCGAGTTGACGTAGTAGATCGGCGTCGTCAGGTAGTACGGCTCCATAGAGGCCGATTCTACGGGCGACCCTCATCACGATCCGTGCCGCGACGAGCATGAGCAGCGCGAGCGCCGCGAGGAGCTCCGCCAACCCGAGACCGGTACCTGGACCGCGAACCTCGACGGACGCCGGGAGGGCCCCCGGACCGTCGGCGAGCTCGCCGAGCGCCAGACGCGCCCCGTGCGCCGGCGAATGGCCGAGCGACGGCGGGTGCGGCGAGCGTGCGACCGGTGGGAGCGCACGCTCGCCGCGGACGACGGACCGGACGGCGCTGCGCCGGGCCTCGCTCTCGACGACGGAGCGGAGAGCGGCGCCATTCGGCCGCGAGACGTCCGCCTGCCCGGCCGACCCGGCTCCGACCGTCGCGGCCGCGGCGGTGGTATCGCTGCGGCTTGCGCCGCCGCGCGAGGGCTGTTCGCCGCCGACGGGGGCCGCACGCGCAGCGTCTGCCGTCAGCGGGTCGAGCTGCTCGTACGTGGCGTCCGCCGGCGCCGTGAGAGCACGCCGAACCGGGTGCGACGAACCGGCCGCGACGTCGATGCCACCGGCGTCACGCGGCGGCGCGCTGTCGACCGAGCTGTCGATCGACCCTGCGTTCCCGCTCGGTGCCGTCGCAGGCGCGGAGATCCGCATCGGCTCCGGCGTCGGCGCGATGACCGCCGGTGGCGAGACGACGACGGACGGCGGGACCGGCGGAGGCACCGCTGCCGGTGGAGCCGGTGCGACGGCCGGCGGGGTCGCGACGGGTGTGGCGGCCGCGGCCGCCGGCGGCGGCTGCACAGGTGGTGCCGGCGTGGTCGGTGCCGGCACCGGCGTCGCGACCGGAGCCACGACCGGCGCGGCAGGCGGCGAGACCGGTTGCTGCACGGCTCGTGCTGGGAGCAGGCCGACCGGATCGACGTAGCCGTCCGACCGATCGGCGACGCGGATTCCGAGGTGCACGGCCGACACGCTGTGCTCGGCGTCGCCGCTCGAGCCCATCGTCCCCACCGTCGCGCCCTCGTCGACCGTCTCGCCCTTCACCACCCCCACCGACTCGAGATGGAAGAGCGTCACGGAGTAGCCGTCGGCCGTCAGGATCGTGACACCGCGACCGTGCGTGGGCACGGAGCCTGCGAACGTGATCGTGCCGGCGGCAGGGGCGCGAACCGGGCTGCCGAACGCCCCCGCGACGTCGATGCCGCGATGCTGGCCCGCGGCGTACGTGTCGGAGCCGAGCTCGAATGCGCGGAGCACCTCACCGTCCGCCGGCCACGACCAGGCTTCAGCGACGCCGCTCAGCGCGAGTGCCACGACGAGCGTTGCGCCGAGCGCGAGAAATCGGTGCACGAGACACCTCCTTCGTTCTCTGCGCGGGCAACGCGGGAATGGAAGGGTATCGAGGCCGTCGGACGGCGTCAATCCTGCGGTGCCAGCGACGTCCGGTAGAGCTCGTTCCGCGAGGCGCCCGCGAGACGCGCGACGACGTCCACGGCCACGCGCCGCGACGCACCCGCATCGACGAGCTCGCGCACCGCGTCGACGGCGGCTCGGGATCCCTCCGGGCCCTCGGCGAGAGCCGCGGCGCCGATCACGACGGTCACCTCGCCCTTGACCGGCTCGCGAAAGCGGTCTGCGAGGTCGGCAGCGGTGCCCCGGACGACCTCCTCGAAGCGCTTCGTCAACTCGCGGCAGACGGCGACCTGCCGCGCCGGACTTACCCGCGCGAGCTCCTCGAGGGCGCGCCCCAGCCGCCGAGGCGATTCGAACGCGACCGCGGCGTAGTGCCACGAGCGGGCGTCGTCCCACAGGGCGCGCAGCTCCGTCTCGCGCCGCGGCAGGTAGCCGAGGAAGCGGTACTCCGATGTGACGAGACCGCTTGCGACGAGCGCGGTCTCCACGGCGCTCGCGCCCGGGAGCACGGTGACTGGCAGGTCGGCGGCGAGCGCGGCTACGACGAGGCGGCTTCCCGGGTCGTTCACCCCCGGGAGCCCCGCGTCGGAGACGAGCGCGAGCATCTCGCCCGCGAGGAGTCGCGGCAGCAGCTCCTGTGTCCGAGAAGCCTCGTTGTGGCGATGGAAGCTGACGAGGCGGCGAGCCCGGATCTCGTACCGGTCGAGCAGGATCTGCGTGCGGCGGGTGTCCTCACAGAGCACGGCGTCCGCCTCGCGAAGCGCAGTGAGGACGCGCAGCGTGACATCCTCGAGGTTG
>Ga0190271_10000657_pt1 | contig 18059 bp, 10 predicted proteins | sample Popmic356T_FD_133747 | JGI IMG/M metagenome (GOLD analysis project Ga0190271, IMG submission 133747) | Populus adjacent soil microbial communities from riparian zone of Weber River, Utah, USA - 356 T | ecosystem: Environmental > Terrestrial > Soil > Riparian zone | place: USA: Utah | collected...
TCACTTTCAAAAACCTGGAAGAACTTTTTACGCAACCATTTGATGACCACGAAATAGCAGTCTACGGATTGGAACATGTTTGCGGCGTACAAAAAGGATATACGTTTTTGTTGTTGCATGATGGAAGCGATGAGAATCCTGGTAAAGTAATTGCCGATTTCCAGGTACCATTTATGTTTGCAATAGAACGGAAAAAAGGAAGTGCTCCTCCACCACCGCCACCTCCACCACCGCCACCACCACCTCCTCCACCTGATGATCTGAAAGAGAAGCGGGAAAAAGCAAAGAAAGACTGGAAGGCCCGTTTGGAGAGGATCAACAAGCAAGTTACACGCAGTACCGATCTCAAGATGCTGACAAGCCTTACGGATAAAGACAAGTCTATTCTTCAAAAAGAAGTAGAAATTGATTTACTTGAGCAGTTGGTTCAATTAACACCCGAAGACATTCTAACAATTGAACTCATAATTTCCAATTCGATCGCGAAGACTTCTCTTGAAAAAGCTGTTGCTGAAGCACATGAACTAATGAAAACACGCTTCCTGGAAAAAATAGGTGCTGTTACAAAAAGCGATGACTTGAAGGAGATTCATGGAATCAGCGATAAAATGGAACAAGTACTTAATAAGGCTGGTATCGAGAGTTATAATCAATTGTCGGTTTTAAATGATGAGGACATTCTGGATATGGCCATTACTATGAGTGTATTGCCGCATGTTGTGAAAAGAGAATGGTTTGAGGAAGCGCGCAAACTAAAGAATAAATAGGAATATTTTTTCATCTTATGCAGTCCGCAGAAAATACCATACGGAAATTTGAGTTGAACCTGACATTGCAGGATGAAGTACAAGCCCATGACCTGCAACGAACTTTCAGCAGGATCGTAAACGATGAGTTAATACCGGAATTGGATGCTGTGCTCAACGCACATTTTACTCCGGATACAATTACACTGATCCCCCGAATTGAAATTGACATTGGTGTATTAAACAAGGATGATATCAATGAGAAATTTGTCGGGTTATTCGTAGCACAGTTGTCGGCCTATCTGCAAAAGATAAGTGGTAGCGTACAGTATGCCGAAGCAGGTATTAAAACTGTCAGTAGGGAACAAGGGCGTATCGCACAATTTATTTATTTCCTGGAGACCGGAAAAATGCACGAATTGCGGCAAAGCAATTTGATTGAACAATGGGAGCAAGAAGTATTGGAGGCAGTCAATGTAAGTCGTTCTGAATTTATTGCAGCATTCAGTCATTTATTAGAAACAAGTACCGATGCCATTGATAGGTTGACCCTGCAATTCAATGACCGCTTTATTAGTAGTCTAATGCAGGTATTTTTCCCTGCGTTGGGTAATAAATTGGAGCTACTCTTTATTTATATCCGTGAAAAGTTCTTATCTGCTAAATACAATCATGCTAAAAAGCAATTGTTACTGCTCCTATTGCAACCGTTAGCTAGAAATAAATTGAACGATAAAATGTCGAGCGGCAATTTGTACACTTCAACGCTTGTTGAGCGGATAGCTAATGAGTTGCCTGCTCAATTTTTACAATTATATGCAGGTGAACTAGAAATTGATTTTGGGAATGCAGTTGTTAGTGAAGTTTATACTCCACCAGATTCAAATACGAGATACGATAATCAGGATGTTACAAATACATTAGACAATAAACTACCTGTCAAAGATGATAAAAAGATTATCCATCACCTGGACGAAGGATATTTTATCAGCAATGCGGGTCTCGTGTTGTTGCATCCGTTTCTGGAAACATTATTTGAAACTACTGGTTTAGTTAAAGGAGGTTCATTCGTTAATAAAGAAGCAAAGGATAGGGCCGTACAATTACTGCAATATATTTCCGGTGAACCGCCTGAAGCTCCCGAATACCTTTTGTATCTAAACAAACTTTTATGCGGAGTACCCGATGAAGAACATTTAGATAGGATGGTAGTGGTGAGTGATGAAGAAAAGAAAGAAGCCGATGAATTGCTAATCGCTGTGATAAAACATTGGACTGCTCTAAAGAATACGTCAGTGGGAGCATTGCAACTATCGTTTTTACAACGAAGGGCGAAATTGAACTTCAATAAAAAAGAAAATTGCTGGATACTGCGGGTTGAGCGAAGCGCGATGGACATTCTCATCGATCGTTTGCCCTGGGGATTTTCCAACATTCAGTTACCACGAATGCCTCATCCGTTGAAAACATTATGGTAAGAGCTCGTGGGCATGACAATTGTGATAGAAGTTCATATTGGAAATTTGGTACCATAAAAAGACAAATGGAGGAACTTACTATGAATTCGCATAAGACTTCAAGAAAAAACGATAGCTCCGCATCTGGCGATTCCGGAGCATTGCCTTTTATACAGGCTAAATTAACCATTAATAACCCCGGTGATAAGTTTGAGCAAGAAGCTGATGCAATGGCTGATAAGGTCATGCGCAAGGAGGAACCAGGCATGCAGGTTCAGCCAGCACCTATAAGCGATATTCAACGTAAATGTAGTCATTGCGAAGAAGAAGGCAAGAAGATGCAACGCAAGGAAGCAAATGGATCTGCAGTTGGTACAGGTAATGAACTGGAAAATTATGTAGGTGACTTGAGTGGGAGTGGACAACGATTACCTGACGATGTTCGCAATTATTACGAACCCAGGTTTGGTTATGATTTCAGCAATGTAAAAGTGCACACTGATTCAGCTGCTGCCAACTCCGCTCAATCTGTTCAGGCGCTTGCTTACACGTCGGGTCAAAATATCGTGTTCAATCAAGGGCAGTATTCACCTGGATCAGAAAGCGGAAAAAAATTATTGGCGCATGAGTTGACGCATGTTGTACAGCAAGGTGCTGCGCAGAATTCGGTAAACAGAATGATACAACGCCGTTTAATTGTTAGTGGTGGTAATGAAGCATTGGTAAATGAATACTTAACGGTTGTTGGAACTGCTTCCGGATTAAGACTGAATTGGACATTTGCAACACCAAGGGTTACTATTGCTGGAAACCGACCGGGTGCCGTTCCATCGCCACAGGGCAGGGCTAATATAACAAGAGTTATCAATCACCCAACTCAAAACGCGGAACTAAGCATCGGTACAAATCAACCCAGGGTTGGTATTGGCGCATTTCCAGGTGCTGGTAGTACAATACAGAATATAGATATTGATGATATCAGAAATTTGAATGCTTCATTACCTGGACAAGGCACAGCAAAAGCTTTTCATGAAATGATGGAAAACTTTAACGCGCATGGAGCCGCGGGATTTGCCAATTTTGGTCCGAATCATGCTGTTGGACTTGAAGCGGAAAGTAATGTTTTGGAAGATCAAGGTATTGTAGGACGAAGGTTGGGTGGGGGGCTCCCAACAACTGTTGTTGCAGCACCAGCTGGACAACCCACAGCACCCAACATTACCTATTTAAGAAGCTTGCAAAACTTTACGCATTATTTCCTGGAAATGATTCAAAGAAGAACAACCGGAAGTCCTACTGGTCCGGGTCCTGATTTTGAAGTAGTAAGTGCACGAAGGATTCCGAAGGTTCAAGTTTCTCAACGGACAGTAGATTCATTCGTTTCAGGAAGTGCAGCTATTCCTGCTGCCGGTAATGTAACGTTGGTTACAGCACTAGCGGATTTAAATGGAAATCCGAATTCAACAATTCTGATAGAAGGGTTTGCAGATAATGTTGGTACGGCGGAATCAAATATTACAGCCTCGAGGAATAGGGCGGCAACGGCTCAAGCCTTTTTCATTGCAAATGGAATTAATGCCAACAGAATTGCAATAGTAGGACGGGGTGAAACAAATTTTGTAGCAACAAACGCAAACGAAGCAGGGCGGTCGCAAAACAGGAGAATTGTAATGACAGTTCATAGACCATAACCTTAATTAAATAAAATGGTCAAACTGGTTATCATATTTTATCTAGGTTATCTGACTGAATCGATAAAAAATATACATATGAAAAACGAGAATATAGTTTTTGAAGGGAGGTTATTGGAAATACCATCCGAGGCCCCTCGATGTGGTGACGAGAAAGTTGCAGTTGGATATAAATTCAAAGTGGAAAAATTAATTCGGGGAGAAGGGGTGAAGAATAATGTAATTGTTCTCGTTCCCTGTCCTGATTTAAAAGGCAATGCATTTATACAAGTAAAAGCCATCTATCGAATTGAAGTGACCGCAAATCTGGAGGATTCGACCGGGTACACTATTTACAATGATTATAGCAAGGAGAAAAAAATATGGTGGAGCGTCAATATCGAAAAAATAAAACCTGCTAATTGAACTGAGGTTCTTGTTATTGTGCTTCGCTCGCTCTTTGAAAACAACATAAAAATTTACTTCAGTAATAACCCCATCAACACATGAAAAAGTCACATTTTCAAAAAGAACTCACTATCCCTTCCAGCCAAAGACTTAATGACGTAAATAACACAAAGAAGGATGTGTTGAAAATTCAAAGCTGGCTCATGTTGTTTGAACTGGTTAAACCGAATAGCGGTACGCTAACCGGAATTGATGGCGATTTTGGGCCGGCAACAGAAAAGGCGGTTGTGAATTTTCAAAAGGCAAATGGAATAAAACAAGACGGCGTGGTTGACGCAGCAGTATTCAACCTGCTTTGTAAGCCCTTGCAAAAAGCCTTTGAAACTGTCCCGACAGGAAATGGACTAAGGCAGAGAATTTTAAGTGCTGCCAAACTTCATATTGAAAACTTCCCTCTCGAACTCATTATAAAAAAACAATCCAACTCGGGCCCCTGGGTACGAAGTTATATGAATGGATCAGAAGGAGAAGATTTTCTATGGTGCATGGGTTTTGTTCAAACTATTATAGATCAGGCAGCGTCTTCTTTAGGAAAAGATTTTGAAACACTTATGCCGTCTACTTTCAGTTGTGATGATGTTGGTAATACTGGACTAAAGAAAAAATTGCTCACTCGTTTTACAAAAGTTCGTCAGAATCCATCTTTGGTAAAGCCAGGAGATATTTTTCTAATTCAAAAGTCTTCCACAGATTGGATACACACCGGTATTATTGTGTCGGTGGGCGATGGTGTTTTTGAAACGATAGAAGGAAATACAAATAACGATGGAAGTTCAAACGGCAACCGGGCTTGTAAAAGGGTGCGCAATTTTATGAAAAGTAAACTTGATGTTTTTTCCATAGAACCGCTCGTATAGCACAATAATGACCACGTTTAAGCACATATCAAAACCTCCCGAATCACAGTATAGTGCTGCTTTGCGTTCTGCTTTCATTCAACCTAAACTATCAATCAATAATCCAAACGACAGTTATGAACAGGAAGCGGATTCGGTGGCCGACAAGGTGATGCGTATGGAAGATCCGGGTATTCAGTTAAAGCCATTATCTATTTCCCCAATTCAACGTAAATGTGCCGCCTGCGAAGAAGATGAAAAAAAAACGGTGCAGCGAAAAGAAATTGAAAATGTACCTGACCTACCGGTGACGGTCGAACCTCAAACAACAAATGAAAATTCCGTCACACTTGCTCCAGTCCCTATTGTGCAACGTCATTGTGCTGCATGTGAGGCGAGTGAGAAAGAAAAAGTTCAACGAAAGGAAAAAGGGGACGAGGCGATGGAAGAAAATAATCTTAATTCTTATGTGAGTCGGCTTGACGGAGGCGGTCAGCCTTTGCCGAATGATGTAAAAAATTTTTATGAGCCGCGTTTCGGATACGATTTCAGTAATGTAAAAATTCATACCGATAATGTTGCCGCGAAATCCGCGCAATCAATCAACGCATTAGCCTACACTACCGGAAGTAATATTGTATTCAATAGCGGGCAATATTCACCTGGCACTGATGCGGGAAAGAAATTATTGGGTCATGAACTCACACACGTAATTCAGCAAGGCGGTGATGCTGGTATCCAAACGAAATCATCGGCTGGGCGAAATAATGTAATTCAACGCGCCTATTGGATGGGCGTGAGGCCAATGGGAGGAGTGATTACCGGTACGGGGGTACATAACACCGTATTAAATGACATTGGTACCGGAAACCCCGATTTATTTACGGAAGCGCCAATTCCGAACGCTGATTTGCATAGTGAAGGCTTCGATAAAATTGGAACCGCCGATTTCTATAGTGCTAAAACAACAATAGGTGTTACGTTTCCGAAGGAATATATTCCGCAATATCTAAAATCGCCTTCTAAACTCAGGCGAGGTGGAAAGCCTTATGCCCACCAGAAAAATGCAAGTCCTATCTACAATAAGGTAAATGAAATTAGTGTTGACAATGCGCCATCTGAAATATTGATTGGTGATTTGAAACCCTTTGGTGCAGAAGAATTCGATCCTAAATACCAGGAGCAAATATCAAACTATATCAAAGGAATTAAAATAGCCCAGAACGAGATAAAGAACCTTGCCGTTCATCCAAACAAAAATGTGAATAGGTTTGTCAAGGGTCGAAAGCAATGGCAGATTAATACATTGGATGAAATGTCTTATGGAAGCCTTAACATTCCTGATAGATTTAAGATTGGTTCAACATCAGCTCCTCAATGGACAATGGTATTGAAGGAAGGCAGTGAAAAGTTTTTTGTTGGAGAAGGGGTTACCGGTAGGCTATATATCGCCTATCGCAAAGATCAAAAAGGGATATGGAATTATATCTGGGCACCGGATGGCCCTGTTGATCTGTCGTCTGTTCCGCAACGGGTATTGGATCAGCAAATCATTCTTGATTCAATAACATTGCCTCTCCAGGATGTACGACTACAGGCAAAACGAAAGGATAGCAGTACGATAAAAGCGAAAGAGATCCAACGGAAAACACCGGCAAACGTTCCGGAGAAAAAGGATAAGTTTGATTTGCCGGTTTGGGAAGGTAAAGTAAAAGACTTCCAAAAGATCGTGAAGGCAATTCCGGCGAAAGATAAGAAAGCGGCAGAAGGCAAAATAAAAGCATATAAGGCCCAGGAAGAACTTCATAGCAAATTTCATGGCATACCAGCTCCAAAGGAAGCCAGGGAGGATAAGAAAAAGATCAAGACGGTAAAACAATTCAATTTCTGGAGTAACCCGCTTGCGATACATATTGGAAAATTCAGAAAGGCATTTGGAACTGCATTTGCCAAAGTATATTCAGCGGTTGAGTTCATCAAAGAAAAGGTGGGCGGATTATTGAAATCCTCCAAAGGTGGTGGGGGTGGATTGTTTGGTGCCGTCATTCGGCTATTCATTAAGATCTTTAAGATAGCCGGCAAATTCTTGTTTGGTAAAACCATCGACCTTATTTTAAATTCTATGATGATTGGAGTCAAAAAGAAATTAGAGTCGTTTATTAACGACTTGGTTCCGGATGAAGCAGAGCAACAGGTTGAGAAAATAAAAGCAATTCAGGCGGAATTCGAAGCGGCTGCACTTGAAGAAGTTACTTCGCTGGTAGAAAAATACGGCGGTCCTTTCATGAATATCCTTGAGGTGGTAAAGGAAATTGAATCTAAAGCACGTACGGTTGAAAAAATTGTTGATTTGGTGCGATGGGGCGTACGCATAATTGCATGTGCTTCGCCACCGGCCATTGGTTGTTTATGGAATCTACTCCAGTCGGTTATTGAACGATTAGCGGCTAAAGTGGTTGATTCTTGCTGGTTCACGAAGAAAGTGGGGTCAAAGGTAGCCGGCGCATTAATGGCATTTGATAAGATCAGGAATATACCGGTAGATGCGGCATCTTTTATTATTGACAAGATAAACAGTATGATGCCGAAAGGATGGGAAAAAACATTTCCGCTGCCGGAAAAATCTAAACTTGCCGAGATCCAGCCGGAATATGATGGAACATGTGATGAGGGCGGTGGTGGCGGTTCGTCCGATTCCGAGATATTTGATTCCACCAGGCAGGAAATCTTTAAAACAATGGAAGAGGTAGGAGAACCGAAATTCAACGCCATGTTGCAAATGCTCAATGCAAAAGCAGAAGGACCCTGGGTATTGCTGACAAAGGATCGTCTTGATAAAATCAAGGAAGATCTGAAGAGAACAAGTGAGAAGGATATGGAGAAAGTTGCGAAAGGTGAACCCCCGTCTGCACCTTTACCAGAAAGTTTAGAACAACTTAATAAAGAAGTTGGAAAGTACACAAAAGAAGAAAAGAAAGTACGGGGTGAACATATTGCCGCTGAGCAAACAAAAGCAGATAAGCAGGAACAGGCAGCGATCGCGAAGGCTTTAAAGATTCCTTTCCCCGCCGAATCGAAACTGGTGGAATTAATGCAAGCATACGACTGGTCTCAACTGGATAAAAATCACGAAGACTATATTTTTCTTAATAACCAACTTATGATTTTTTTAAAAACCAATAACGGTGCACGGCTCGCAGGATTCGCGAAACACATTGAAATGGATCAAAAAGGACAGAAATCTGTTATGATAGTTGACGTATCCGAATTTATAACTCTTGATCCAGTACAGCCGGATGATCATTTTGCAGTACAAGGTAAAAATACAGCAGGCGAACTGGAATTCGAATTTGAAGCATTCGATTTAAGTAAAACAGCACCCCCGATGTCCAGATTAAAAGTTGGACACAGTTTCATTAAGCTGGTGATGCGTGTTAAATAATGATATATGATTAAGTCATCCATAAATCCGAGTACTAAATATATTTCGCGTGACAATTGTCGCGAAAAGGCGAAGCCGTTTGTTCAACCGAAGCTTTCAATCAATATGCCTGGTGATGTGTACGAGCAAGAAGCAGATACGATGGCGGATAAAATTGTGAATACCGAAAATATAGATAAAGTATCGAGCGCAATGCCACCTATAACTGTCCAACGAAAATGTGCTGACTGTGAAGATGAAGAAAAACAAAATGTTCAACGGAAAGAAAGCGGAGAGGGTCAAAATGAAGAAGATCATTCTCTGGAATCCTATGTTGGAAACTTATCTGGTTCCGGACAATCCTTACCCAACGATGTGAGGAATTTCTATGAGCCACGTTTTGGTCATGATTTCAGTAATGTAAAAATTCACACAGATAACATTGCAACAAAGTCCGCGCAATCTATCAACGCGCAGGCCTACACAACAGGAAATAATATTGTTTTTAATGATGGACAATATTCTCCCGGCAATGAAAACGGCAAACGATTGCTGGCACATGAATTAACACATGTAATACAACAATCATCATCAATTCAAAGAAAATGCGGTAGTCCAAATACTAAACTGGATAAAACGGATATTAATGCTGTATTAGCGGAAATATTGCCACCCCTAAAAGGATTGTTGGCGGAAATTAACCGTACTGTTCAACTGGAAGAAATTTTCGGCGTTGATTTATCAGACCTGGCAAAAAGAATTGTCGAAGATCCCGTGCTGACTGCATTTACATGTGCTAATGGCGTTGGTGGAATGGCAGCATTGTATGATACCCGTTTTCAATGGGGCAAATTGAATATTAATTGTGCTCGTAGCGTGTTAAGCCTACATCCCGAACATTATAATACTAATGCGTTGGATAAAGGCAAGAGGCATCTTGTGCTTCCCAATATATTTTCATCATTCAGTAGTTCAGTTAATCTTTTTGAAAAGGATGCTGGAAAATCCGTAAAAATGGTATTGGATAAGGCACGTCGATTACAAGTGTTGGATACAACTCCGAAAAATGGGCGTCTCCATGTTCGTGTAATGTCAACAAGGGATCATTTCTGTGTTGAAGGTTTTATTGACACGAAAAGCACCGTCGAAGCAACCAATCGTTCACTTAAGGCACCCGCAAAGGTGGCACTAGTATTTGTTCAAAATACGGAACGTATTGGGAATGACTTGATGTCTACCCGTGCGGGAAAAACAAAAAGTAAAACAACAGTTCGTTTGTCAGATGGTAAAAAAGTGAATTTGGACGCGGGTGATCATATTAACTTAAGAGAACCCGAAGATCACACAGCTACGGAGTTTTCTGCCAGGGCGTTCATAGGAGGAAAATATGAAAACATCTTTATTGCAAAATCGGCTGTTGAAGATGATATTAAGGAAAGAACTAATCAACGTATGTATATGATTAATGTTGCGAGTAAGATATCGGCTGAAAGGAAGACCATGTTTGTTGATATTAATTCAGGGCTTTGTTCAGATTCCAAACTACCTATTGAATATTTTACCGGAGCAGATATAGTTCGCGGTATACTCGCGGCAGGCAACTGCGTTAATGCAAAGGTGGAGGAAATACATATCGTAAGCCATGGAGGAAGCCACGGAATTTCAGGGACAGGAGATGTGCAGGATAATTTTGGTATTTATCTTCAGGATAAATTGATTACAGCAGGTGCGGGTGGTATGAAGACTGACGAATTCGTTAATTCAACTGCTTCGCATTTGGCAGACAGTGTCCGCATCTGGATCCATGGATGTCTTACAGCAACAGATCGTGGTGGCAAACCAGGTTTTGCGGAAGAATTAGGTAGCGTTGTAAGATCAAAACTTGGCGGAACTTCCTCAGTTGCCGGTCTTGCGGATCGTGGACGGGTTGACCGTGGATTTGTTCGTAGAAGCAGCTTTGTTATTTTTCCCGGACGCAAAAAGGAAACTTTTCCTGCACCCTAACAGCATATATGATTAAGTCATTAACACATCGGAGTACTACAAATTATTCGCCTGCTAACGCGAGCGAAAATGCGAAACCTTTTGTTCAACCTAAACTTACAATAAATACGCCTGGTGATGTGTTCGAACAGGAAGCAGACGCGACAGCGGATCGCGTAATGCGAATGGAGAAAACGGATTTAAACGTAAAGCCGACGCCATTTACAACAGTTCAACGTAAATGTGCTGCTTGTGAAGAAGAGGATAAAAAAATAATGCCGGCAAGAGAAATAAAACCATTAACTACACAAGCAACGGATAATGAAACAAACCCGGTTGAATCTGTGGCTACAGCTGTACCAGTTATTGTACCTCCTATCATACAACGACATTGCGCTGCCTGTGAAGCGGAAAAAAAAGAAAAGGTTCAGCGCAAAGAAAATGGTGAGCAACAAACAGAAGGCGATGACTCCCTGGAATCTTATGTTGGAAATTTAGCAGGGTCGGGTCAATCATTACCAAATGATGTAAGAAATTATTATGAACCACGCTTTGGCTATGATTTCAGTGCCGTAAAAATACATACGGATAGCGGAGCCGCAGCATCGGCAAGGTCCATTAATGCACTTGCTTATACTACAGGAAATAATATAGTATTTAACAATGGTCAATATTCACCGGATAACGATAGTGGAAAACGGTTATTGGCACACGAACTAACACACGTAATACATCAATCGGGTACGGTTCAAAAAAAAATAATGCGGCAACAGCGAATAACCCCTCCGGCTCGCACCGATTGTCCAACGCCGGGTCCTAACGATTTTATCAGGTTAATTGTCGTTAACCAGGAAACACCTCAATCGGTAACCATTTTCTGGAATTATTCAAATACTACTGAAACCGATCAGTGTTCAACTGGAAAAGGTGGATGTTGTATTCCTGCAGGAGCAAGTAACGATACCGTTGGTTGTACCGAAACTCAATCCAGAACCAACGGAAGCAATTGTACACCAATAGGTGTTTTTGCCGTGAATGATATTCGAAGACAATCACGTAGTGGGGTGGATTTCTGGACACAAATTGTTGGCTCACCGCGATGGATTGCTTTACATGAATACACTCCGGTTGACGGCACCCCTCTTTCGCATGGATGTGTGCGCATGAATCATGATATGGCTGTTAAGATTTATTGCGGATCAATTGTTGGAAGAACGATGGTGGAAGTAAGAGGATTTACAAGACCGCTCTGCACGCACAGTACATTAGTTAATGAATGGAGAGGCGATTTCAGTACAGCAACACATCCACCGGATGGAGATCCTCATGTGCGTGAAACACGTAATGAACTAATACGTCATTTGAGACTAGGAACGGGTCGTGCTGCTGAAAGGGAATTGGATCGGAGGTTATCGGGTATGACTGACGCGAATACTGGCCAGATAAACCCTGCATTAGTTACGAGTAACATTCCGACCTGTACCGGAGTTTCTGGACTTGGTGATGAAACTGAACGCTTACAACCGATCAAGGATTTACAGGTGGGTGTTGATTTGTTGAATGTTTTACTGGGTTTATTCGGAACACGTTTTCCCGGCTTTTTGAATCATACTATTATTGCCAATATGCGGACTCAATTGGGATTGGCAAGGAATCTATCTGACGCAACTGCATCCATGCAGCAGATCGGATCTGATTTATGGACCCATTACCACGCATCAACTACTCCACCATTAATTACTGTAAACGATCGCGAGCTTTATTGGACTCGTTTATTTATCATCAGGGAGCTTCGTCAGTGGCACCCAGTATTTACATTGACTACCGCGCAGCGTACTTCTATAATCGAATTATTTGAAATGGCCTCTCGCGGACTTAGCGTTACTCGTTTTCGGAACGTAGCGCCCGGAGTTAAAAAAATACTTATTTCCGGATTTGATCCGTTTGATCTAAACGCTACTGGTATTACTGCCGGCAACCCATCTGGCGCGGTAGTATTGGCGTTAGATCGTCAAACAGTTCATGGTACTAATTGCAACGCCGAGATTCAAGGGGCTGTTTTTCCCGTTGAGTACCGTGAATTCGATCAGGGAATGGTAGAATCGTATTTCAGTAATTTTTTAAGCGGGGCAAATAGAGTAGATATGATCATGACGATCAGTCTTTCGCCCGGTAATCGGACGGCTACGCCTGCTCTTGATCGTTGGGCCGCAAGGGAACGTGGTGGTCACAGGGATAATGACGAACAACCCTCTACTGACGCGCAATTTGAAAGTGGGCTAAGAACCAGGTATCCCACGGGCGCCCATGCACGCGATGAATTTATTGAATCCACACTTCCTGTTACGGAAATGTCAGCGGGTGGCGCAGCCAGCATCGATGAGGGATTTCTGGGAACTGATAGTACTGGAAGTTCGGTCAGTACTTCTTCAACGCAGCGAGCTACACCACCGGCAGGAACAACAGCTGTATCCGGATCAGGTGGAGATTTTTTATCAAACGAAATTTTTTACCGTGTTCGCTTATTGCAATTAAATCAACCAACAGCTAATAATATTCCTATGGGACATTTGCATGTGCCAAATACACCACCCTCAGGTTATGGAGTACTTGTTGACAGGGTAAAACTTATATTGCGAAATTCATTAACCTTTCTCTGCAGAACACCATGACAACGATAAAAAAAAATAAACCAACAATGTCAACTAAAATTTATGTTTGATTTTATAAAATCACAAAACTCAATTTCAAAGAGCCCGACAAATGGCGATACATTTATTCGACGCAAAAGTGAATCGGCGGTATCTGCTGAAAATGCGGAGCAGGAAACAACTGAACAACAGGCGGACGATGATTCCTGTAGAGGTTGGGAATCGGATCCGCAAAGCTTTTGTATAAAAGTCGCAAAGCATTTTCTTAACTCTGAATTTGGCATCAGTCCAGCCGTTACTACTGTGAACGTTTCGGAAGACGGTGGTTGTCACGTTAATTTTGATAACGGTGCCGTAATTACCGTTCAAAAAATAGGTGGCAAACAGGTGTGGGTAAATGTTTCACCACACGGAAAAGGTCTCAAGAGCAAATCTTGTACTTATTCATACGAGTGTTTTGTAAGTGGTAAATTAGAATTAACCAAACTTCATTGTACTTAAATCAATCTGTATATGTTCTCTCCCCCGGTAAATAGGAATCAATTCTCGAATAATCAATCTGGATCAAATGCCGGAGCACCTTTTTTTTCCGCAGCACCAAAGTCGGTAGTACAGCGACAAACCGCTGATGAACGCAATCTGACCTCACCGCGGTTTAGTGGTGATACATTTCTAGAAAAAGTGTACGATGGAATCGAAGAAGTAGATAAAAATCGGAATAGAAGAGGAGAGCATGTCAAAAAAATTCAGCAGGCACTTGTTGATGCAGGGTTCCCCCTACCGAAATTCGGAGTAGATGGTATCTTTGGGGATGAAACAGAAAGTGCTGTTAAAGCCTTTCAAAAAGGGACCGGTTTAAATCAGAAAGAACAAGACGGTATTGTTGGAGAAAATACATTAAGCAGACTTGATTCGAGATTCCCCACAACCAATGCAGGTGGAACCCCAACCGTGTGTGATACTCCAAAAAAAGTTTCAGTAGATGTTATTATACTTGACAAAGTATCGCGTGATATTCAAAAGGATTTCGATTTTATGAACAAAGTGTATAAACCTTGTTGTATTGAGTTTGTACCGAATCCGACAATTAAACCAGGCGCAGTGGAAACTTTCGGAATTTTGGGACCAGACGGATTGTTGGATAATGCTGAATGTGGAGATATATCGATAAATGAAAGGGCATTGGTTTTATCTATGGCTCTGCGCAATCTTAGTGGTGGGATTAAACTGGTTTATGTAAATACGCTCAATCCGACGAACAGAGGTCTTTCTGTCCCGCCGAGATGTGCTACCGGCGCCAGAGCGCCCTTGGCAAATACTGCTTTTGTAGAGGTCGCAACCGAAGAAAGAACACCGGCCCATGAAATCGGGCATATATTGATGAATGCTTTTGCAGATCACTCGGTGGTAAATTCAAATATCATGCAGACCACGAACGACAATACTGGCAGCGAAGTGGCACCTGTTCAATGCGATATCTTTTTTGCAAGAACCTGAATAACTTTTGTTAAATAACTATCATATGGATCATTTCCAAAACGGGTCACAAAATCTTCTTCAATCCTTGCAGTTTCTGGAAAAAGTGATCCATAACCGACTCGATTGTCATTTTAAGAAGGAACAAAAAGAGATTGAGGAGATTATACCTTCCATTAAAATTATTAATGACAATTCAGGTTTGCACGATTTTATCATCCGTGAACAGTTAAGTATTGAGGATTATATCATACTTCTAATAGCGCTCGTACCTCATATACAACCTACTTTTTTTGAAAAATGCATCCAGGAATTCCTCCCGCAAGGAGGCGAGTTTCCCGAATTCGGCGGAGTTAAAGGAACTAACAACCGTAGTATACTTCCTACGGGCGAAACTGTTCTTTTTATACTGGCAGGCAACAGTCTCGAGAGAAGGCTGCCTTTGCAATCTTTATTCGGACCGGATCATTTTTTTTATCGCCAAAAAGTATTGTGGATTGAAGACGTGAAAGAAGGCGAACCCATTATGAGTGGAAAACTCGTATTAGCTCAGGAATGGATCGATCGGTTCCTATTTAACAAAGAAGTCTTACCTAAATTCAGTCCGGAGTTTCCCGCAAAACGAATTTCTTCACAAATGAGTTGGGATGATCTTGTATTGACATCTCAGACAGCAGAACAAATTGGTGATATTAAAACCTGGCTTCATCATAACAGCACATTGTTACAGGATAACAACCTGTCCAGGAAAATAAAACCCGGGTACCGCGCACTATTTTATGGACCACCGGGTACGGGTAAAACACTTACGGCATCTTTACTTGGAAAAGAATTCAATAAGGAAGTGTATCGGATTGATCTTTCGCAAGTCGTATCGAAGTATATTGGCGAAACAGAAAAGAACCTGGAGAAAGTTTTTAGCAAAGCCGAGACAAAGGATTGGATTTTGTTTTTTGACGAAGCTGACGCCCTCTTCGGTAAACGGACAAATGTCAGCAATGCCCATGATCGATTCGCCAACCAGGAAGTATCTTATCTTTTACAAAGAGTGGAAGATTTTCCCGGCTTGCTGATACTCGCTTCGAATTTTAAAAGTAATCTTGACAAAGCATTTACCCGCCGTTTCCATACCATGATTCATTTCCCTATGCCTAATGCCGATGAGCGAAAGGAGCTTTGGGCAAAATCTCTTCCCGGTACACCGCATTTGTCACCCGAAGTAAATCTTGCCGCCATTTCCTTGAAATTTGAATTAAGTGGGGCATCTATTCTTAATATCATTCAGTTCGCATCATTGCGTGCCATTCAGCGGGGGAATAATATTATAGATGAGAATGATCTTCTTACGGGCATTAAACGAGAATTCTGGAAAGAAGAAAAGACATTGTAAAAGCGGTAAGTGCATTTTATTTTTTCTTTGTTATCTTTCGGCCTGAAAAATAATAATATGCGCTTCATACTGTCTTTTCTTTTACTTGCTTGTACTGTAATAACTTCTTATGCTCAACCCGATCGCTGGCAGCAACGTGTCAAGTACACAATGGATATTAATGTGAATGTTACTACTAATCAGTTTACCGGCAAACAAAAACTGGAATACACTAATAATTCTCCCGATACGCTGACTAAAGTTTTTTATCATCTTTATTTCAATGCATTTCAGCCTAACAGCATGATGGATGCCCGCAGCCGCGAGTTAGGTAAAACAAGAGTCGGTCGTGGTCAGGATTGGGATGCACGTGTCCGGGATCGCATCCAGAATCTCAAACCTGAAGAGATCGGGTACCAGAAAATTCTTTCTTTAAAGATGAATGGGGTGATGCAGCAGTATAAGGTACTCGAAACAATTCTTGAAGTAAAACTCAGCAAACCGATTTTACCAAAAACAACGGTAGTGTTTGATATGGACTTCGAAGCACAAGTGCCGCTGCAGGTTCGCAGAAGTGGAAGAGATAATCCCCAGACAGGTGTTCGATATTCAATGAGCCAATGGTATCCGAAATTATGCGAGTATGATTACGAAGGTTGGCACCCTACTCCTTATGTTGCCCGCGAGTTTTACGGGGTATGGGGCGATTTTGACGTGAAGATCACTATCGATAAAAATTATATTCTGGGTGGAACCGGTTACTTGCAGAATCCAAACCAAATAGGATACGGATATGAAGCAGCTGGTGCAAAGGTGACAAGACCCGCCGGTGATAAACTCACCTGGCGTTTTCTGGCTCCCAATGTGCATGATTTTATGTGGGCCGCTGATCCCGAATACAAGCACCTGGTGCGAACTATTCCGAACGGCCCGACTATTCACGTATTGTATAATGATAAACCAAGTGATCCCAACTATGGAAATGCATGGAATGATGTTGCGGATGCCGCAGTTACAGTATTACCTTTTATAGAAAAAACTTTCGGCGCTTATCCATATAAACAATATTCGTTTATTCATGGGGGAGATGGAGGAATGGAATACCCAATGGGCACGTTGTTAGTTGGACCTGGGTTAGGAACAGTATTCCATGAATGGATGCATACCTGGTACCAGATGCTGTTGGGTTCCAACGAAAGTTTATATGCCTGGATGGACGAAGGCTTTACCGACTGGGCGACCCATCTCGTAAGCGCTTATTACCGCGAAACAGTTACCCGGAAAAAAATGGAAGGGAATGCGGCTGCACTTAAAAGAATGGACTCATTGGCCGCAGTGCTTCCTAAAGAGCAGTACGGTTCTTACCTGTCTTATTTTAGCCTGGCTAAAAGCGGATACGAAGAACCCCTTTCTACACATGCCGACCATTTCAATACAAATTTCGCGTATGGCGCTGCTGCTTATTCAAAGGGTGGTGTATTCATGGAACAGTTGGGATATATTACTGGTGCACAGGTAAGAGATAAAATTTTACTTGAATATTACCGGCAGTGGCGATTCAAGCATCCTAATGTAAATGACTTTATGCGGGTAGCGGAAAAAGTAAGCGGTCTTAAATTAGATTGGTACAAAGAATATTGGGTAAACAGTACCAAAACTATTGATTACGGAATTGATAGTTTATGGGAAGAAGGAAGTAAAACAAAGATCCGTATCCGTCGCATCGGTAAAATGCCAATGCCCATTGATGTAATGATTGAATATACCGATGGAACTAAACAGCTTTGTTATATACCTCAATATTTAATGTTTGGCGAAAAGCCAGCGGAAGATAATACACCCCGAACAGTATATGAAGCATGGAAATGGACACATCCTGAATATGTATTTGAAATAGACAAAAAAATTGCAACCATAAAAGTGGTTGAGATAGATCCGAGTCAGCGTATGGCTGATTTGGAGCGAAGAAACAACAGGTTGGA
>Ga0190271_10000658_pt1 | contig 18046 bp, 17 predicted proteins | sample Popmic356T_FD_133747 | JGI IMG/M metagenome (GOLD analysis project Ga0190271, IMG submission 133747) | Populus adjacent soil microbial communities from riparian zone of Weber River, Utah, USA - 356 T | ecosystem: Environmental > Terrestrial > Soil > Riparian zone | place: USA: Utah | collected...
AAATTTCTTTGGTCCGGCGAAGAGAGGAAACATGCAAGAAATCGTCGTCCAGGCTACGAAGTACCCCGAGATCGTGGTTCAGGGTCAGCGCTACGACTACACGTCAGACATCGTTCTGATCGTTGTGGGCGTCGTCGCTGCCGCTGCCTTCATCTGGCGCTACACGGTGGCGCGCCGGGGTAAGGATTGAAAGCGATCCCCTCGATGCGTGCGGACTGATCGTCCCATCAGTCCGTGCGCAGCGAGCCCACCAGCTCGGAAATTCCGCGCAGGTTGTTGAGTTTGAGGTAGTCCGCCACGCCGGCGTTGATCTTCCGGCAAAGAAGCGGATCGTAAAAAAGAGCAGTCCCGAGGCCCACGGTCGTGGCGCCTGCAATCATGAATTCGAGTGCGTCATTCACCGTGGTGATTCCACCCTGGCCGATGATCGGCACGTTGTGCTTTCGCGCCACCTCGTACACCTGGTGAACCTTCAGCAGCGCGATCGGCTTGATCGCGGGCCCTGACAATCCGCCCTGGATATTGCCGATGACCGGCCGCCGCGACTTTACGTCGATGGCCATCCCCATGATGGTGTTGATCACCGCGAGCCCATCCGAGCCGGCCTCGATGCAGCGGCGAGCGTTTTCCTTGATGTCGGTCTGGTTCGGCGACAGCTTGGTGATGATCGGTTTGGTGGTCGCCTTGCGGCAGGCCTCGACCACCTTGGCCGACATGTCGGGGTAATTGCCGAAAGCGACGCCGCCTTCCTTCACGTTCGGGCAGGAAATATTGATTTCGATGGCGTCGATCGGCGAGTCGTCGAAGCGCCGGGTGACCTCGGCGTACTCCTCGATGGTCGAGCCCGACACGTTCGCGAAGAAGCGTGTCTCGCTGAAGTCGAGCGTCGGCAGGATTTTCCGGACCACGTGTTCCGCACCGGGATTCTGCAAACCGATCGCGTTCAGCATCCCAGAGGGGGTTTCGTAGACGCGGTGCGGCCGGTTGCCGAGCCGCGGGCTGCCGGTGGTCCCCTTGAGCACGATGGCTCCCACGTCGCGATTGGAGAACCCTTCGACGCGCGTGTATTCCTCACCGAACCCCACGCAGCCCGACAGAAGCACGATGGGTGAATTCAACTGCATGCCGCAGAAGGCGGTCAGCAACGGGTTATTGACGTTCTCAGCAGCGGCAGCCATGGCGCGCATTGTACGATGCGCGCCCCATGCAGACCTCAGCCCTGACTCTAGCCGCCCTCGCCGCCGCCGCCTTTGCCACAGCCGCAACGGCCGCCGAGCCCCCCGCGACAACCGCCGCAATACCCGCACCGCAATTCACGGCCTCCGATGTGATTCCGGAGCGCCCCGGATACAACGACGCGTACGCGCTCTACGAAATCAAGCTGGGTGGAGAAGCAATTTCCGCGGCCGATCAGGTCACCCGCTGGCACGACGAACTGAAAGCCGGGCGCGCGCGCGCCGGCGCACTGGTTGGCAGCCAACTGACCTATCTCGCCCTGACCCCCAGCGATTGCGCCGTGGCGCGCGAAGCGCTCACGCGCGCGGACGAGTTGGGCAGCGACCAGGCCTCCTGGCAGCTCGCACAGCTCGCCGAAAACCGCAGCTGCGGCGATATCGACGTCGCGGCAATGGAACGGTGGCTGAAAAAGGCGGTGACGCTCGATTACCTGCCCGCCTCGCAACGGCTGATCCAGCTGTATTCGCCGACTGGATCGAAAACCGATCCCGTGCAGCAGTACGTGTACGCGCGCGTCGCCGGCGGCTATTGGGAAGCGGTTTTCGGCAAGGAAGGCAACCCTGGAAGCCGGGCCGGGTTCGACGTGGCCGCGCTTCAGGAAATGGAAAAGACATTGTCCGCGGCGGATCGCAAGCGCGCGGAAACCGAAGCGACGCAGATCCTCACGCAGATGCTGAAACGGCACGATCGCTTTGCGCCGACGCGTCCGCAGGAATTCAGCCGCGGCGGAAAAGCCGCAAAGGGGTCGAGCGGCTGGGGCTTCGTTGCCTACGCGCTCGACTTTTACCACGAGTGTGCATGGAACCTTGCCAGCAACTGCCGCGGCGCACAGCGACTCGCAATCGTCGACATCGTCAACAACGATCAGAGCTTCATGTCCTGCAAGGCGGAACTGAAGTCCAAGGACTTCGTCACGGGCAAGGTGGGCAGCCTTTCGCGCGAAATACTCATGGGTCCCGCCGCAACGCGCCGGCTGGTGGTGGGCGACGTCTACGAGCATCCCGACAAGGGTTCGATGACCGTCTCATGCACCGCCGTGCCGAAACTGGCCGAGAACGCCGCCGCGGGTCGCTGCCGCGCACGCCTGGAGGGCAGCATCGATGCGCAGCAGTTTTACCCGCCGTCAGCCAAGAACGCGGGTATTGAAGGCGATGCGGTGGTCCGTTACTGGGTGCCGCCCGGAAGCAACGTCCCTGTCGATGCGGAAATCGTGCGTTCCAGCGGTTATCCCGCACTCGACGATGCGGCGATCGACACGATTCGCAGCGGCAAATTCACCAAGGACTGCGACTACGGTCTCTCCAGCATCCGCATCGCGTTCAAGCTGCAGGACTGACACGCGAAACGATGTTCCACGTCGTCGTCTTGGAACCGGAGATACCGCCGAACACGGGTAATCTGATCCGCCTGGCCGCCAACACTGGTTGCCAGCTGCATCTCATCAAGCCGCTCGGGTTTCGTCTCGATCGCAAGTCCGTGCGTCGCGCCGGTCTCGACTACGATGAACTCGCCACCGTTCACGTCCACGAGAACTTCGCCGCCGCGCGCGCAGCCATTGCCGGGCGCTGGTTTGCAATCGAAACTGGCAGCGCGCGGCGTCACGTCGATGCGCAATTCCAGCCGGGCGATGCATTGTTGTTTGGCTCGGAGCGCCGTGGCCTGCCGCCCGAAGTGCTGGCGCAGATCGCGCCGGAGAACGTTCTGTCGTTACCGATGCTCACCGGCAATCGCAGCCTCAATCTGGCAAACGCCGCGGCCGTCGCGGTGTACGAGGCGTGGCGCCAGGCCGGGTTCCCGGGCGCGGGCTGAGCCGCACGGCCTCCAAAAAAAGCGGCCCCGCATGCGCGGGGCCGCGTCAGTGCATCACAACTGCTGACTATTCCAGCTCGAGCGGATTGTTGAACAACTCCGGCAACCGGATGCTGCCGTGTCCGCGTTGCGGGAAGCCATTCGCGGCGGGATTTCCCGGATCCAGATTCGACGCGGTGTCGTCCGGCGGGAAGAGCACCAGCGAATCCAGGAACGCCAGGACTGCCATCCTGTTGGTTTCAGTGAGCGCGGCAAACGCATTGCGGGATGCTGTTGCCTCGCCACCATGCCGCAGGATGACTTCACGCAGGTTGATGCTGCGCCCATCGTGCCCATACGAAGGCGAGCTCCCGACACCCCACAACGGTTCCGTCATGAATTGCGTCGTGAGCGTGCCGTCATAGTTGCGCTCGTAGAACGCGGGCCCGAGGTCGTGCCGCTTCATGTCCGCATAGAAGTTTCGGATCATGAAGGAATTGCGGTTGGGGATCTTGATGGTCGGATGACCGGAGCCGTCGTCTTGTTCCGAAATGAGCAGCGAAGCCACCGAGAACAGGTCGTTGAAGATCCCCTTCGCCGGGTCGTACGAGGTTTCGACGTCCGCAATGCGGCGATCGCGCGTGATCACCATGTTCGGAATGTGGCACGCAATGCACCCCATCGACGCGAGCAGATTCTGGCCAATCTGCGCCGTATTCGTGTGTTGATACTCTCCCGGCTTGAAATAGTTGAATAGATAGAACTCCATGAAATCCACCAGCGAAGTCGGGATCTCGTTGACTTTGCCATCGAGGTCCTGATCTTCCGAAGCGTTCCTGACCTTGCTGGGCTTGACGACGTCGGTGGCGCCGTTGAGCACCATGCCGGTGGGCGTAACCACCCGGGCACCCGCGGCGGCCGCCGTGGTCAGGGGATCCACTGCCTGCAGACCCATCTCGTCGTTGAACGCGCCGATCACGAATTCGCGAATGGAAGTCGTGTCGCCCTGCGCAAAGAATGGCCGCACTCGCAGATCCTTGTTCACACCGACCACGCCATTGGTATCCACGGTGCCATTCGGCATTGCACGTATGGACCCGTAGTTGACGCCCTTGCTCGAAAGCGTGCGCGTGATCGTCTGGTTCCTGCTCCGGGCTTCGTTGATCGCGTTCTGCCGCTGGTCGCGCAGCTCGCCGGTGATTTCATCCGCCAGCATTTCCTGAAGTCCGAGGCCGAACAGGTGCGGCGCATCGCGGCTGTCGGGCTTCGTCACCACGTCTCCACCGAACCCGGCGGAGCCGCGCGGTCGGCCATGGCAGCCCGCGCAACTGTCAACGAGACCGGCGCCGATCGCGGGAACTGCATGGATGTTGCCGATGCCATCCTGGGCGCGGGGGCCCAGGCCCTGCGCGTCCGTGAATTTTCTTTGAAACAGCTGGCGGCCGCGCCGAATGGCACGCGCGGGATCGCGCAACATGATGTACGTCGATGAATTCGGCGTCATTGAATTGCCGACGCCGGCGCCTATCTGCTGTTCGAGCGATTTGACTATGCCTGCTCCCTCCTGGTTAGGCGTCTGTGTGAGATCCGTGAGTTGTGCTTGAGCGATCTCCGTGCAGCACACGGCCGCCAGGAGAACTACCGGCATCGCGAGATGCCTCCTCCGATTGATCGACATTTGATACTCCCTCCGCCACTACCTTGTGGCGCATTGCGCAATTCCGTACCTAACTACCCTGCTTCATGCAGTGCAAACCCTTAATGCAGCGCAAAGCCTACGGGTGGCGCGCGGCGAGTCCATAGATCCAATGATTGCTGCGGGGAGGCAATGCGGGAGGTCACGAATATGTTCCCGTGCGGAAAACAAGCTCGAATGTAAGAAATGCACCACCTGCCGGCCGGCAGGTGCGGTGCGCGGAAGTTAGTCGAGCGGCTCGAGCCGCATCACTCCACTTCGGCGCGGATGGGACGGGTCATCAGATCTTTCACCACGTCTTTCGCGGGCTCTTTTTCGTAGAGGACGCGATAGATGCCGCTGACGATGGGCATGTCTACCTTCTCCCGCCTCGCGACCTCATGCACGGCGCGTGCGGCGGTGTAGCCCTCGACCACCTGGCCGATTTCTTTCAACGCGTCCTCGACGCTCTTGCCGCTCGCGAGAGCCAGGCCGAAACGCCGGTTGCGCGATTGATTGTCGGTGCTGGTCAGCACCAGGTCGCCGAGTCCGGCGAGTCCCATGAAGGTTTCCTGCTGTGCGCCGAGCGCCACGCCGAGGCGCATCACTTCCGACAGGCCACGCGTGATCAGCGCGATGCGTGTGTTCGCTCCGAAACCCAGGCCATCGGAAAGCCCTGCACCCACCGCGAGCACGTTCTTGACCGCACCGCCGACTTCGACGCCGACGATGTCGGTGGAGGTGTAGGCGCGAAAATTCGAGGCGTGCAGGCTCTTGGCGAGCTGCTTGGCAAAGTCTGCATCAGGCGAGGCGATGGTCATGGCGGTCGGCAGACCCATGCCCACTTCGCGCGCGAACGTCGGCCCCGAAAGCACAGCCACCGGGTAGCGGTCGCCGAACACCTCGTACGCCACCTGGTGCGGTAGTTTGCCCGTGTCGAGCTCGAAGCCCTTGGTGGCCCAGGCCAGGCGCGCGTCGCGCGCCAGCAACGGCTTGAGTTGCGTAAGCAGCGCACGCAGCGAATGGCTGGGAACGGCAACAATGATAGCCACGGCGCCTTTCACCGCGAGCCCGAGATCCGTGTGGACTTCGATGGCGTCGGGAAACCGCGCCTCGGGCAGATAGCGGAGGTTGTGCCGGCCGGCGCTCATATGCGCCGCGTCGGCCGCGTTCCGGCACCAGAGGCGCGTCGGATGACCGGCGCGCGCGAACTGAATGGCAAGCGCCGTGCCCCAGGATCCGGCGCCGAGCACGGCGACGGGTTCGTGAGCGATGTCGTTGCCGGCCAAGTGGGTGTGGGGCGACGCGGAGGTGTGTTGCCACACCTCCGCGTGAGCGTCAGTTGGCAGGGCCTTGCGTGCCAGCCTGGGCGGCCTGCTGCTGCAGACCCTTGGCAAACAGCTGGTCGAAATCCACCGGCGGCAGCACGAAGTTCGGGAAGCCCCCCTGCGTCACGAGCTGCGACACGGCCACGCGCGCGTACGGGAACAACACGTTCGGGCAGATGGTGCCGATGGCACGGCGCTGGTCGTCGGCGGTCAGGCCGCGCATCGCGAACAGGCCAGCCTGTTTCACTTCGACCAGGAACGCTGTGACTTCACCCTGCTTGGCGCCGACCGTCACGGTCAACACGACCTCGTTGAGCTCGGGCGCGACGACGGTCGCCGTCGTGTTGATGTCGAGCGAGATCTGCGGGCTCCAGTTGCCTTCGACACGCGGACCCTTGGGCGCCTCGTACGAGCAATCCTTGAGGTACACGGACTGGATCGCGAGCATCGGGCCGTTCTGGTTTTCATTCGCCGCTGGTGCGGTCTGGTTTTCCATGATCAGTTCCTTATTGAAAATCTGTCTGAAAGAGTCAGCGGCCTAACAAGCCATCGAGCTTGCCCGCGCTCTCGAGGGACAGCAGATCGTCGCTGCCGCCCACGTGGTGGTCGCCGATGAAAATCTGCGGCACCGAAGTCCGGCCGCTGCGGTTGCGCATCTCGGCACGCTTCTCGGGTGCCGATTCGACGTCGATCTCGCTGATGGTCACCTTCTTGGTTGCGAACAGCTTGCGCGCACGCTCGCAGTAAGGACACCAGCTCGTGGTGTACATGACAACGGCCGGCATGGTCATCAGGCAGCCTTGGTGACCGGCAGCTGTTCCGCACGCCAGCCGGCAATGCCGCCGCGCAGCGAGAACGCCTTGGTGAATCCCTGCTGGTTGAGTTGACGCACCGCCGCGGCCGCCAGTGAGCCGGATTCGTCATAGACGACGACCGGCTTTTCCTTGAAGCGCTTGAAGTTGTCACCGGCGGTCAGGATCTGGTCTGAAGGCAGCTGCTTGGCGCCGTTCACATGCCCGGCGGCGAAGTCTTCGGCCTTGCGGATGTCGAGCACCAGGGCACCCTGGTTCATGAGCCGGATCAGGTCCTGCGACGAGATCGCGGCGAACCCGGAGGCGCGAACGCGTGATTCGTAGATGAACACCACCACCACGGCCAGCACCGCCGACGCCGCCATGAGCGGGTGATGAGTCACGTATTCGATCAGACGTTCCATGAGTCCACGTGGGCCCGGGGGGCGCGAAAAAGGGAGCGCATTATACCGGCGCGCACTGTTTTCGCTGATTTTCGCGAGGCCGCCTCCCTAGAATATGCCCATGACGATTTTCTCCAGCCGGCAGCGCCCGGCCCGGTTCGGGATGCTCATTCTGACGCTGTGCCTGGCGGCGGCCGGCACGGCCGCCGACGACCCGAACCCGGCCAAGGCCGAGGCCGAGCTCAAGGCGGTGCGTTCCCAGATCGACAAGGTGCAGGCGGAGATGGAGCGCGACGCCGGCCGCCGCGACAAGATCACGCGCGAGCTCGAAGAATCCGAAAAGACGGTCAGTGGTGCGCGGGGCGAGCTGGACAAACTCCGGCGGGAGCGCGCCGTGCACACCGCGCGCCGTGCCGAGCTCGCCGCAGCGCGCCGCACCGAAGAGACCGTGCTTGGCGAGCGCCGGGCGGCGCTCGCCGGCCAGATCCGCGCCGCGTCCATGATCGGCCAGGAAGAACCGCTCAAACTACTGCTGAACCAGCGGGATCCGGCGCAGACCGGCCGGGTTCTCACGTACTACCAGTATTTCGGCAAGGCGCGCGCTGGACAAATCGCCGCAATAAATTCGCACATTGCCGAACTGGCCATGCTCGACGCGGGACTTGCCGAGGAAGAAGCGCGCCTCGCGGCGCTCGAGGAGGCGCAGAAGGGCGAGTTGTCGCGGCTGCAGAGCGCGCGCGAACGCCGGGGCCGCGCGCTGGTATCGCTGGAAACGGAGTCGAAGAACCGCGCCCGCGAGCTGGCGCGGCTCAAGGATCAGCAGGGCGGTCTCGAAAAGCTGGTGCGCGAGCTGCGGCGCGCGCTCGAGCGCATCGACAAATTTCCCACCGACAGCAAGGACGCCTTCGCGAAGCTGCGCGGCAAGCTGGCCTGGCCGGTAGCTGGAAAGCTGCTCGCATCGTTCGGGCAGACCCGTGCGGGCGGCGTCAAATGGGACGGTCTGCTCGTCTCAGGGTCCCAGGGCGCTGCGGTCCGGGCCGTCTATCACGGTCGCGTCATATACGCCGACTGGCTTTCGGGCCTCGGCCTCCTGGCCATCATCGACCACGGCGATGGTTACCTGAGCCTCTACGGCCACAACGAGCGGCTCTACAAGGAAGTGGGTGAACGCGTGACTGCCGGGGACACCATTGCAACGGTAGGAGACTCCGGCGGACGCTCGACCCCCGCGCTGTACTTCGAAATCCGCAAGGCGGGCCGGCCGGTCGACCCGCGGCCCTGGTTCAAAAGCGCGTCGCCCTAAGGGTCGACGGAAAAAACGCCAACTGCATCAACGTCATGCAGACGACATTGGGCCAAGGTCACGGGTCGATGACCTTCGAAAACTCCATGGAGCCGTACGCGCAACTGGTGCGCTCGCTGTTGCCGCGGGCCGCTTCGGTGAGCCTGTTCGACAACAGCGGCAAGCTGCTGTGGAGCAGTGCGGCCAGCGCCAACCCCGACCTCTTCGCATTGGTGCTGCAGGCCATCGCGCACATCGAGGACACCCCTTCAAAAAAGGGTGACAGCGAAGGCCAGCATTGCGCGCTGCCGGACGACGTGCCCGCCTATCTATTCTGGCTGCGAGACGCGAACACCAATGTCGCCGCCATCCTCGCCGTGGTCTGCAACCGGCTCAAGGTCGATGCCGACGTGTTGCCGTTCTCCTATGTCCACGACCATCTGAAGCCCGCGCTCGAGCTGTTGCGCCGCGACCTGCTGGCGCGAGCCGACATCGACATGCTCAACGAGTCGCTCACCGCACGCGACAAGGACTTGGAACTGCTGCTGTCGGTCACCGGCAGTCATCCGCAGGCGAGCGGTGGCGCCGACGACTTGCAGAGCCTGCTGTCCAACGCGGCCAGCCACTTGAAGTGCGTCCTGGCCGGCATCGTCGTACCCGACAAGGGACTGGTGCTCACGCATCCGGAAACCGGCGACGCCACCATCCTCACGCGCACGCAGAAGCAGTTGTTAGCCATCACGCAGACGCGTCGTGATCCGCTGGTCATCAACCGGATTGCGACGCAGGCCGGCCAGGTGGCCATTCCCTATCGCATTCTCGCCTGCCCATTGCGCCAGGGCAGCGGCCGCACTTCTGGTGTGCTCGCGCTGTTCCGCAAGCTCGAAGCGCCGGAATTCATCGGCCGCGACGTGCACCTCGCCGACCTGCTGGCACGGCGCGTGGCGGCGAGCATCGAAACCAGCTACGACACGTTATCCGGTCTGCTGACGCGCGCCGCGCTCGAACAGCGCGTGAAGCTCATGCTCAATGAAGGCGATCCTCGCGGTCAGCGCTGGAGCCTGTTGTACGTCGACATCGACGAGCTGCACGTCATCAACGAAAACTTCGGTATGCACGTGGGTGACCAGGCGATCGCGCAGATCGGCGACCTGTTGCGCAAGCATTTGCCGCCCAATTCGGTGGCGGCGCGCATCTCCGGCGATCGCTTCGCGGTCGTCATGCCCTCGGATATCGACGAAGCCTCGATGTTCGGCGAAGGACTTCGTGAAGGCGTCACCCGCCTGCACACCGTCGGCGTCGACGCGCGCTTCCGTCTATCTATCAGTCTTGGCGTCACTCCCTACAGCGGCCGCGACAGCGATCTTGGCCGCTCGCTCGCCGAGGCCGAGTCCGCCTGCAAGGCAGCGAAAGACCGCGGCCGCAACCGGCTCGAGTCGTTCCAGGAAAACGACGTCAGCATCATTCGCCGCTTCACCGACATCAACGTGGCCACGGACGTGCGAGCCGCGCTCGCGGAAAACCGGCTGCGGCTCGAAGCGCAGATGATCGTGCCGTTCGTCGACGACGGGCACGCCAAGCCGCACTACGAGCTGCTGCTGCGCATGCTCGATCCGGAAGGCAACACCATCGGGCCGGACCGCTTCCTGTCGGCGGCGCTGCGCTACCAGATGATGCCGACCATCGATCGCTGGGTGATCTCGACCGTCATCGAGCTGCTGCGGCCGCGCCGCGAACTGCTGGCGAACGCGCCCGTGGTATTCACCATCAATTTCTCCGGCCAGTCGCTCACCGACGAGGAATTTCCGGACTACGTGATCCGCAGCATCGAGACCAGCCGTATCAACCCGGCGGTATTTTGCTTCGAGCTCACCGAAAGCGCCGCGGTCGCCAGCATGAAAGATGCGCAGGCCCTGATGTCGCGCCTGCGCAAACTCGGCTGCGGTGTGGCGCTCGATGACTTCGGCACGGGGCTGTCGTCACTCTCGTATCTGCGATCGATGCCGGTATCCATGCTCAAGATCGACGGCAGCTTCGTGCGCGACATCCTCAAGGACGAGCGCGCCGAGTCCATGGTGCGGGCGATAGCGCAGCTGGCGCGCGCCATGAACATCACCACGGTCGCCGAGTACGTCGAGACCGAGGAGATCCGCACGCGCGTGCGCATGCTTGGCGTCGACTACGGCCAGGGATTCGCGATTGCACGGCCCGTACCCGTGCAGGAAGTGCTCGACGTGCTGCCGGTACTCAGCGCCGCCACTCCCGGGCAGTTCCTGCTCGACGACTCGGCCGCCAACGCCGGATGAGCTAACTCCTTAATTTGAGTTAGGATTCACGCCCATGAAGCTCTTGGCGTTAGGGGTGTTGCTCGGTTTTCTGATCGCCCTCGGTGGCGACGTCTTCGCACATCGCGACGAAGAGCCGGCAAAGACCCTGCGAGCGGAACGATCATCCGAAGCCAAGGCGCCGCTCTCCGCCGCCGAAACCGCACAACTCGCGGAAGTTCTCGATCGCGTGCAACGCGAATACGTCGACACCGTCTCCCACCCCGAGCTCGTCGACGATGCGCTGCGCGGCCTGGTGGGCGGGCTCGATCCTTATTCTTCTTATCTCGACGCCGAGGAATACGCTGACCTGCGCGTGAGCACGGCCGGGACCTATGCCGGCATCGGCATCGAGGTGTCGACTGCGGATCGCGCCCTGCGCGTGGTTCGACCGTTCAGGGATTCACCGGCCGCGGCGGCGGGAATTCGCAGCGGCGACATGATTTCCGCCATCGACGGCTTGCCGGTGGGCGCCGATCTCGACGCCGCCATGGCGCGCATGCGTGGACCGCGCGGCTCCACCGTCAAGCTCGCGGTGATGCGCACCGGCCAGAGCCTGCCACTCGAATTCACCGTCGAGCGGGCCCAGGTCGACGTGCACAGCGTGGCCATGGTGAAACTCGACGACGCCTATCTATACGCGCGCATCACGAGTTTCAGCGATACGACCGCCGAAGACTTCGCCTCGAGCATCGCGCGGCTGCGTCGAGACATGCAGTCGAAACCGCGCGGAGTAGTTCTCGACCTGCGCAACAATCCCGGTGGCGTGCTCGAGTCCGCGGTGGAAGTTGCCGACCAGCTGCTCGAGACGGGCGTCATCGTCACCGCCGATGGCCGCACGCCCGCCGCTCGCTTCACCATGGAAGCGACGCCCGGCGAAGTGCTGCCCGGCGTGCCGGTGGTCATCCTGGTGAACGGCTCCACCGCGTCGGCGGCTGAAATTCTCGCCGGTGCATTGCAGGATCATCACCGCGCCGTGTTGCTGGGCCGGCGCACTTTCGGCAAGGGTTCCGTGCAGACCGTGATGCCACTCGCGCAGGGCCGCGCCATCAAGCTCACCACCTCGCGCTACTTCACGCCGTCCGGCCGATCCATCCAGGGTCACGGCATCGATCCTGACCACGACTTCGAGAGTATCGACGGGGTTCCGCTCGATCTCGATGACCCGCGCGTGCGCCAGACGCTGGCGAGCCAGGATGCCGGCGTGCACGCCGCGCTCGAACTGCTGAAGGGGCGCAAGCCCAAACCGGCGTCCGGCATGACGGCGAGCGCGGGCAGCGCGCCGTGGAAATGATGCGCGCATGGAAATGATTCTGGAGCTGTTTCACTGGTTCATCGACGTAATCCTGCATCTCGACTCGCACCTCGTCGAATTGCTGCGCGACTACGGGGTCTGGGTCTACCTCATTCTCTTCGCCATCGTGTTCGCCGAGACCGGGTTCGTGGTGACGCCGTTCCTGCCAGGGGATTCGCTGCTGTTCGCCGCGGGCGCGCTGGCGGCGGTGGATTCCAGCGGCACGCTCTCCGCCCCGCTGGTCTCGCTGACGCTCATCGTAGCCGCCATCGCCGGCAACACGACTAACTACCATATCGGGAAGTGGATAGGGCCGCCGGCTTTCACGGGAAAGATCCGTTTCCTCAAGGTGGAATACCTCAAGCGCACTGAAGCCTTCTTCGAGAAACACGGGTCGATGACCATCGTGCTGTCGCGCTTCGTGCCCATCATCCGTACCTGCGCGCCGTTCGTGGCCGGTGTCGCGCGCATGCCGTACGCGCGCTTCCAGGCGTATAACGTGTTCGGCGGCGTTTCCTGGGTGGTGCTGCTGGTCTGGGCGGGTTACTTCTTCGGCAACATTCCCATCATCAAGGATAATTTCGGTGTGGTGACCATCGGGATCATCGTCATTTCCATGGTGCCCCTGGCGTGGGTGGCGCTCAAGAAGTGAGTGGCGCGTACCGCAGCTTCGCCCATCGCGTCGACATCGGCGTGCCGGTCGAACGCGTGTGGCGGGCGTTTACCGACAGCCGCGTTCTCGAGCGCTGGACCACCGCGGGCGCAACCGTGACGCCCCGCGAAAAAGGCCGCATGCAGGTGATGTTCGGCGAGGGCATGGAGCTCGATGCGCACATCGACGTGCTCGTGACCCCGCAGCGTATGCGCCTGATCCTGCTGCCCACCCGGGGCATGCCCGGCACCGACGCCGTCATCGTCGAGGATTTCCTGTTCGAGCGCGTACCGCCGGCGGGCGCCGTGGTGCGATTGATGAGCAGCGGAGTGCCCTCGAAACAGGCCTGGGTAACGTACTATTTGTCCAAGCGCCGTTACTGGGAGCTGGCGCTGGCCCGACTCAAGGTGTTTCTCGAGAAGGGTCTGGATCAGGAACAGCCGAAACCGAGGTACTGACTCATGGTGGGTTTTATTCTGCGTGGCCTCGTCGCCGCGCTTGGCCTCTGGGCAGCAACCGAAATGCTGACCGGCTTCAACATCGATTCGGCGCTGACGCTGATCCTCGCGGGCCTGTTGTTAGGCGTGGTGAACGCGATAGTACGGCCCTTCGCGCTGCTGCTCTCGTTGCCGGCGCTCATTTTCACGCTGGGCCTGTTCCTGCTGGTGGTGAATGCCGCGATGCTTGGGTTGGTGGCGCTGCTGCTGCCGGGCTTCGTTATCACCGGCGGGTTCTGGACCGCCGTGGGCGCCGCCATCATCGTCAGCATCGTGAGCTGGATCGGTTCGTGGTTCATCGGCCCGCGTGGCCGCGTCGAGGTCATCCGCCACAGCAAGGATTGATGGGGACATTCCTGATTTGCTAATTGGAGTTTGACAAGTCGGCATAGTGCGTTAGGGACGCGCCTCGCGCATCTGCCCCGATTCCGCGCGCGTACCGTCCTCATGCGCACGCCATTCTCCGCCGGCATCGTTCTCATGCTCCTCGCATTGTCAGCGCGCGCCGACGACTACTCTTTCGCGGGTTATGCGCGCAGCCTCGACACCGGAGAGCTCCTGTACGTGGAATCCCATGCCGTGAGTGACGGCGGCAGCCCACGCGAGACGCGCGTGGTGCTGTACCGCTGCGCCGCCGATTCCGCGCCGTTTGCTCGAAAGCAGCTCGAATACTCTGCGCAACGAATCTCGCCAACATTCACATTCGAAGACGCACGCAGCGGCTTCGCCGAGGGACTCGAGCGCGATGCCCGCGGACTCACGGTATTCGCGCGCGCGGGCTCGCGGGCTCCTCTGCGCAGAAAATCCATCTCACCCTTGCCCACGCTCGTGGTGGATGCGGGCTTCGACGAATTCGTGCGCGAACGATGGGAATCTCTCGAGAGGGGCGCTTCGCCCAAGGCGCCCTTCCTGGTTCCGAGCCTGCTCGAGAGCGTCAACTTCCGCGTTCGCAAGGTGGCCGAGGTGACTATCGACGGCGAATCCGCGAGCGTGATTCGCCTGTCGCTCGCGGGTCCGCTCGGATGGTTCCTGCCGGATATCGACGTGAGTTATCGAAAGCGCGATCGACGACTCATGCGTTACCGCGGCCTCACGAACATTCGCGATGCGGGCGGCGAACTACTGAAGGCACAGGTCGATTTCCCCGAGGCCGCGCACGTGAAATCCCGGGTGAACCTCGATGCCTTGCGGGCAACGCCGCTCGAGGGCTGTGCGACATCCCCTTGAACTCACCCCGCCGTCGACGGATCCTTCTGCTCATCGTCGTCCAGCCGCTTCACATCTTTCTGCGGCCAGTTCACCAGCGCCACGCCCGCGAACATGATCGCCATGCCCGTGAGCTGGTTCGCGCCCAGGTGTTCATCGAGGAACCACCAGCCGAGAATCGCCGCGATCGCCGGATTCACATAGCTGTACGTGCCTACCATCGCAGGTGTGGTGTTCTTCGCGAGCCACGCGAACGCGGTGTAGGCGAGGCAGGAGCTGGCGATGGTGAGATAGGCCATCGCGATGAGTCCCGGCTTCGACCACGTCCAGTCGGCGGCTTCACCCATCGCAAGTCCGGCGCTGGTCATCATCACGCCGCCTAACAACATCTGAAGAGCGGAGAACGACAGCAGGTCCAGCTTTGAATGAACGTTGCGGATGTAGACGGTGGTTGCCGACCACACGAACACCGCAAGCAGGATCAACAGCTGCATTCCGAAATAACTGGCCGTGAGATTGCCGCGTGGCCAGACGATGAGCGCGGCGCCGACGAAGCCGATCACGAGCCCGATGAGCGTGCGCCGGTCGAGCGCATGCGCGCGCCGCCCGCGTGTCGCGAACAACGCGATCCACAACGCCGCCGATGCGTTGAGGATCGCCGTCTGATTGGACGCGACGTACTGCATCGCCCAGTTGGTGAAGGCATTAGGGATCAGCACGCTGCCGACGGCGACGACGAAGAGGTGCCGCCATTCGGTGGCATCCAGCTCGAACTTGCGTCCCAGTGCGAGCGCGACGAGCCCCAGCAGAATTCCCGCGCAGATGAACCGGATGCCGCCGAACAGGATCGGCGGCAACGCGTGCACGCCGATGCTGGCAACCAGGTACGTGGAGCCCCAGACGAGGTAGACAGTGGCGAAGCAGACGATGAGCTTCGCGCGATGCGAGCGATCCGCGGGAGTCATGGTGCCGGAGGGAATAAAGGGGACAGATCTATTTATCAGTCCGAAGCGTCGCGCGCACTACCGGCTGATAAATAGATCTGTCCCCTTTTCCCGGCACCTTCGTCAGTTCGAGGAGCGCTTGCCGACGCGGTACATCCAGAAGCCGACCAGGCCAAGCACCAGAAGGCCGAGCCATTCGCCGAGCGCTCCCGTCACCTGGCCGCCCGCGGGCAGAGCGAGAACTTCGCGCTCCTTGCTGAAATAGATCGCGGCCCCGATGAAGATTCCCATGAGCGCTTCGCCGGTGATTAGGCCCGCGGCGAACAGCGTTCCGGTGCGATTGCGCTTCTCGACTTCGTCCTCCGACAGGCCTGGCCCGAACGAGCGGGTCACGAGGTAACTGAGCAGGCCGCCCAGGAAGATCGGCACCATCGTTTCGAGCGGCAGGTATATGCCGATAGCTGCGGCCAGCACCGGTACACGGAATGGCGCGTTCTTCGCCTTCAGTATCTGATCGAAGATGATGATCGCCACGCCAATGACGGCGCCGATGCCAATCATCCCCCACGGCAGGTGACCGCCGAACAACCCGTTGGCCACCGACGCCATGAGATTGGCTTGCGCGGCTTCGAGCGACTGCGGGTGCTCCGCGGTGCGCGGACCAATGCCATAACTGACGGCCAGCATGTTCAGGACCGGAGCCATGATCAGCGCGCAGGACACCGAGCCGATGGCCAGCATCACCTGTTGCCGCCACGGCGTTGCACCCACGAGATAACCCGCTTTGAGATCCTGCAGGTTGTCGCCCGCGACGCAGGCCGCGCAGCACACAACGGCGCCGATCATGACCGCGGCCACCGGGCCGATCGTGGAGTCCTTGCCGAGGAAGCCTAACAACACCAGCGCCGCGAACAGGATGGTCGCGATGGTAATTCCCGAAACGGGATTGTTGGACGAGCCGACCAGGCCCGCCATGTAGGCCGACACGGAGCAGAACAGGAAACCCGCGACGATCATGATGACCGACATCGCCGCGCCGACCCCGACGCTACCGACAATGCTGTAGTAGAGGACGGCCAAGGGAATGCTGAACACCACGATGCCGATCAGCACCCACTTCATGGGCAGATCGCGATCCGTGTGAGGCAAGTTCGTCATGCTGCCGGCACGTGTCGCCGCCAGGCCGCTCTTGACGCCCGAAACGATGGACTTGCGCAGGCTGACCAGCGCCCAGAGCCCACCCACGAGCATCGCGCCGACGCCGAGATAGCGGATTTGCGCGCCGCGGAGCATCTGCGCCGTGGTTTCCGCGCAGTCGGCGTTGGAAAGCCCCTGACACGCGGCAACGACCGCCGCGGCGAGCTCGGGGTTCTGCGGCAGGAAGTAGGCGTGGTAGAGCGGAATCGCGATGTTGAATGACAGCAGGCTGCCCGAAACGACGACGGCGCCGATGTTGAAGCCGACGATGTAACCGACGCCGAGCAACGCGGGCGAGATGTTCGTGCCCATGTAGCCGAGATATTTGCCGATGAATCCGCTGGCGAGCGCACTGTCGGGAATCAGGCGCAGGCCGCTGGCCGCGATCACCTTGCCGATACCCCCAACGAGCGCGGCGATGCCGAGCACCTTGACGCCCATCGATGGATTCTCGCCGGCGCGCAGCACTTCGGCTGCCGCCTTGCCCTCGGGGAAAGTCATCTGTTGATCGACGATGAGCGAACGGCGCAGCGGCACCGAGAACAGCACGCCTAACAACCCGCCGAGGCCGGCGATGGCGAGCACCCACCAGTACTTGAAGTCGGGCCAATAACCCATGAGCACCAGGGCCGGCACCGTGAATATGACACCCGAGGCGATCGACGTACCGGCCGAGGCGCCGGTCTGCACGATGTTGTTCTCGAGGATGCCGCCGCCGCCGAGCGCACGCAGCACGGCCATGGAGACCACCGCCGCCGGAATCGCCGAGGCGATGGTCATGCCGGCAAACAGGCCGAGGTAGGTGTTGGCCGCCGCGAGGATCATCGCCAGGACGATCGCCAGGATTATGGCGCGCGCAGTGAGCTGCGGCGCCGGTGCCACGTTTGCATTCATCTAACTACTCCCTCAATCCCACCCGCAGGACTGGCCTTTGTTCTGTTCTTCGAGCCACCCTTCGAGCGGCTTGAAGTAGTCGATGATGGCGGACGCGTCCATGCCGCGCGAGCCGGTGAGCTTCTGCATCGTGTCCTGCCAGGGCTGGCTGGCGCCGAGCGCCAGCATCTCGCCATACTTCTTGCCGGCTTCGGTGCTGCCGAAGATCGAGCACTCGTTGAGCGGACCCTTGAAGCCGGATGCGTCGCACAACGACTTGTGGAACTGGAACTGCAGGATGAACGACAGGAAGTAGCGCGTGTAAGGCGTGTTGCCGGGGATGTGGTACTTCGCGCCCGGATCGAAGTCTTCTTCGCTGCGCGCCACGGGCGCGGATACGCCCTGGTACTTCTCGCGCAACTCCCACCAGGCCTTGTTGTAGTCGGCCGGCTTGATGCGGCCGTCGAACACGCCCCAGCGCCATTCGTCGATGAGCTTGCCGAACGGCAGGAAGGCGATCTTGTCGAGCGCCATCTTCATCTGCTGGTTGATGAT
>Ga0190271_10000659_pt1 | contig 18042 bp, 19 predicted proteins | sample Popmic356T_FD_133747 | JGI IMG/M metagenome (GOLD analysis project Ga0190271, IMG submission 133747) | Populus adjacent soil microbial communities from riparian zone of Weber River, Utah, USA - 356 T | ecosystem: Environmental > Terrestrial > Soil > Riparian zone | place: USA: Utah | collected...
CCATCAACGGGCACATTCGCGAGCGACACATTCGATGTCTCCGTGCGGCCGCTTCCGGCAGACCGGAGCAGGAGGCACACGCCCTTCCAGACGGACCGTATCCCGACCGGCTTGCGGGCGCCCTCCGGTGCCGCTAAGCGACGAGATCTTGAACCCCTTAGCGCGCCGTCTACCTACTCGGACGCGACCTCCAATATGAATAGGACATGACGAACCTCGAGTTTGCCGTGGAGCACCTCGAGGCAACCGGAGTGCAGTTGGATGATTGGCGCGAGATTCTGCAACTCGCGAAGAGGCATAGTTCAACGCTGGGCTTTCTTCCTGACTCGGCCTTTGCTGATCGGCTCCGCAAGGGGACATTGGTCGCCGCCCGCGTTGGCGGGCGGGTGGTGGGGTATTGCCTGTACGACCTGCCGCGAGCGGGGCACATCAAGCTTGTCCACGTTTGTGTGAGTGAGGCAGCGCGAGGGCTCGGGTCAGGCAAAGCAATGATCGCTGCGGTTATCGCTCGGAATCCCGCAGCAATTGGCGTCCTTGCGTATTGCCGGCGCGACTACAAGGGACTCGACCGTTTCTGGGAATCAGCTGGCCTATCCCCGCGCAGCGAAAAGGCTGGGCGCGCGGTAGCGGGCTCGATCTTGTGCGCCTGGTGGCGCCCGCTCGGCGCGCTCGATCTCCTCGAAGAAGCAGCCCTGGGGGCGGGGCTTCCTCTGGTCGCTTATGACACGAACGTGGTGTCCGATCTCTACGCGTCGCCAGACGTGGCCCGCCCCGATCGAGAGTCCTCGCGCGGCCTTCTTGCCGGCTGGCTTCAAGCCGCCATCACTCCAGCGGTTTCACCCCGCGTCGACGTCGAGCTCAACGCCATATCGGATCGAAACGAGCGTGAGCTACAACGTGAGCGGTCCCAAGAACTAGTCAGACTTCGATCAATCAGATCCGACGACGCCACCGCGCTTACTCAATTGCTCGAACGGGCCGGCGACTCAGCTCTCGCGGCTGACCCGTCACTTCGAGATGACTTTTGTCACCTCGCCGACGCCATGACCGCGGGAGCCGCCTTCCTCGTAACAAGCGACGACAACTTCATCCGCGCCGCAACAGCCGCGCTTGGGGGCAACTCGGATCTGCGAGTTGTGCGCCCCCATGAGCTTGTTGCGGAGATGCTTCTCCGTTTGGATATGCCCACCTATCAATCCCGTCTCATAGAGTCGCTGGATCTCGAGTGGCGCCCTGCGTCCGAGTGGTCGGTGGACGAGCTCGCCTCAAAGTTCGTCACTCACGAGTCGCACGAGCGAGCGACGAGTCTGGCTCGGACCCTACGCGCTGCACTTTCACAGCACCCCGCTTCTACGAGGGTTCTGGCTGATCCGTGGAGGGGTCCGTTAGCCCTCGTCGCCGAGAACCGTAGCGAATCAGCGTTGCGAGTCGAGATACTCCGCGTTAGTCGAGGAGCGTTGTCCACGACAGTCGCCCTGCAGCTCGCGCGGCACCTCCGTGTTATCGCTCGGCAGAACGAGTTGCATCAAGTACAGATCGTGGACCCCGCACGAGGTCCGGTGATCCAGGCCGCATTGGTTCAGGATGGTTACAGCGACACGGACGAGCCGAGGGCAACCCTTATGGATCGTCTGGCCTCACCAGAGGAGTTTCAGCTGAGTGCGCGCGGCACGGATCCGAATCCAAAAGCAGTGCGTGAAGTCGAGCGTAGATTCTGGCCTTTGGTCCTCATCGATGTCTCGATTCCGACTTATGTGATTCCGGTGCAACCCGCGTTCGCGGAACTGCTGTTCGGGATCGACCGTGCCGCGCTATGGAGTGACCGGAAGAGAGGGCTCGGGCTCTCGAGGGAGCACGTGTACTACAGCGGATCTAGTCGACCGTTGCCCGAACCGGGATCCCGCATCCTCTGGTACGTGACGAGCGACAACAGTGGAACGGTTCGCAAGATGATGGCCCGATCGAGGACAGTCGGCGTTGAGCGTCTGCCTGCGGAGGTGGCACATCGGGCGAACTCGCACGTAGGTGTCTTCACTCTCCGCCACGTGAAGGGCGCGGCAGCAAGGGACGGGATGGTGACTGTCGTACGGTTCGAGGACACTGAACTTCTGAATCACCCGGTTGGAGGAAGGGAGTTGGACGATCTAATGACGCAGCACAGCGTGAAGCATCCGCTTATGTCGGTACGTCGCGTGAGCCCGCTCTTCTTCGACACGATCCTCCGACGACAGGCGCAAGGAGCCGAATGACTGCCGTCCTACTCTCAGTTCGCCCCCGATACGCGAACGCGCTCCTGGCCGGAACGAAGACCGCCGAGGTGCGTCGACGATTCCCGCACCAGCCTCGCGGAACTATCTTCTATCTGTACTCGAGCACTCCTGACCGAGCCATCTTGGGCACCGTGCAACTCGATGGTATAGATCGCCCAACCGCCGACCGAGTTTGGCCTCAGTACGCTGACCAGATCGAGATCGAGGAAGCCGCACTCGGGGATTATCTTGCGGCGTCCGCATCCGCTGCCATCCTGAGGGTCAGCAAACCCGCTCGTTGGCAGCACAAAGTGCCACTCGAACTTCTCCGCTCATGCTTGCAGCTAGAACCGCCTCAGAGCTTCCGCTACCTCACGAACGAACACGTAACGACTCTCGAGAGTCTCCGTCAGGGACGCCTAATGGCGATGCCTCAAGCGCGCAAGGCTGCATTTGCTAGTGCGTAGGCCTGCAAGCTAGCGACAACTCGCCCGTCCGATCAGCGATCCCCGAGTCGCTGCGTACCCGACTTGCTGCGTCTAGTTGGGTTCGCAGGCGTACCCGTCGCCGTCTCGGTCGAGGTCGTAGATGTCGTTGCCGACCACTCGGGCGATGCCGTCGAAGTATGCGGGTCCGTTACCGCTTCCGGCCGCGCAGTCGACGTCGCTGGAGATCGGGACACAGGCGTCGGCGTAGTTCGAATCGCAACCGGAGGGTGCCGCTGGTGGCGGTGGGGGTTCGACGTAGGTTCCGACGCTCGTGGTTTCGGTGACGGGCGCGACGGTGACAACGTCGGCGACCAATTCTCGGCTGGTCTCTTTCCCGTCCACCTTGGTCACCCGGTAGGTGAGTGTCCGTTGCCCGGGTTGACCGACGGTGGTGACTTGGCTCTGCCCAGCAGGCATGGCGCCGTCCTCGACGGTGGCCAGTTCGTAGGGGATCGCTTCGGTGACGACCTCGTCGACGACGGTCGTCACCGGGGTCGGGGTGGGGGTCGCTGTCTTGCTGGGCTTGCTAGACGGGGTTGCGCTGGGAGTGGTGGCCTCGTGTGCCGGTTCGATCCCGGTGTCTGCGAAGCGAACTGCTTCGGCCTGTGACTGGCGTGCGGCGTTCGGGATGGCGGCGACGCTCACGCTGCCCGTGACGAAAAACGCCACCGCTGCCACGGCCGTGATCGTCGCGGCCGCTTTGCGCGACTTCAGCCGCAGCCACGTCGGTGTGCCCTTCACGAGGGCAACGATCCCGGTGATGAGCAACACAAGAGCCACGGGTGCCAACAATGGTGCGAGCAGCAACAGCGGGATCACGGCGACGAGCGCGATGAGAATCCACACCCAGACCGGTACCCGGCGCTTCTTAGCCTTGGCCGCGGGCGGCTCAGCCGGCAGCGGCAGGGTCCCGGTGACGCCATCGCGGGCGACGTGCGCGCTCCACGCGTTTCCATCCCACCATCGCTGCACCGTTGGATCGATCGGATCCGCATACCATCCCGGCTGCATCGCCGTCATACCCACCCCCAGGTTCCTCTGACCGTAACGGACAAGGAACCGTGCACCTAGCGACCGTGACAACCAGCAAGATGACCTGGCGATGACCCCGTGGCCCCGATGCGTGGACGGGCGTGGCCACGAGTGCACCCTAGGCTCAGCTTCATGCGTGGGGTGTGGGGTGTAGCAGTCGCGGCTGTCGTGGCCAGCATGCTGGTGGGATGCGCGCCAGGCTCGATCACTGACGCGGCCCCGTCGTCGACTCAGGCGGCGGATTCGCAAGTCACGTTCGTGTCGGTGGTCGACGGTGACACGATCGAGGCCAGCGCCGGCACGGTACGCATCATCGGAATCGACGCGCCAGAGACCGGCGAGTGCGGGTACGCCGAAGCATCAGCGCTCGTGTCCTCGCTCCTCAGCCCCGGCGACCCAACGATTCTGACGCTTCCTGATGGCGAGAACGACGCGGATCAGTACGGCAGGATCCTGCGGTACGTCGACACCACGCAGGGTGTGGATGTCGCGTTGTCGCTGCTGACGGCAGGTCTCGCCGTCGCCCGATACGACTCGACAGACGGCTACCCCGCGCACCCCCGCGAGGCGGACTACCACGCCGCACAGCTCGCGACACTCACCGCCGACGGAACGGTGACGACAGTCGCCTGCCGAGCGACCGCCGACGCGGCAGAGCAAGCAAGAATCATGGCCGAACAGGAAGCGGTGGAGGCTCCTGCTCCGCCGCCGGCGGTCGACGAGTGGTGGAAGCAGTACACGTCCTGCACAAAGCTCAAGAACAATGCCAACGGACACCCGACCGGCCCGTTCTCACGCGACAACTCAGCAGAAGCCGCGATCTACGACTGGTTCGCCAACGGCACCGGAAACAACGGAGACGGCGAAGGCGACGGACTCGCCTGCGAGTGAGCGCTGACGCGTCCTGTCCTTCCGCATTGCGGTTGCCGGCTGGCGTGATGCCTGCTGGAGCGTTGCGATAATCGCGGGATGTATGGACCTCGTATCGCGAAGTGGGACAAGGCAGCCGAATGGCCGCTGACCATCGCCGCCATTCTCTTCCTCATCGCCTACGCCACCCAGATCATCGCCCGACCCGACGGCTTCCTCAGCATCGCGTGCAAGCTCATCCTCTACGCCACCTGGGCGGTGTTCGTCGTCGACTACATCACCCGACTGGTCATCACCGAGAACCGCTGGCGGTGGTTCTACCGCCACCTCCTCGACCTCGCGATCGTCGTCCTCCCCATGCTCCGCCCGCTGCGGCTAATGCGGTTCCTGACGGTGCTCGCGCTGATCGGACGCAACACCGGCAACATGCTCCGCGGACGGGTCGTGATCTACACGGTCGGCGCCACCATCCTGACCGTCTTCATCGCCAGCCTCGCCGTCTTCGACGCCGAGAACGGCATCGGCGACATAGACACCTTCCCCGACGCAGTCTGGTGGGCATTCGTCACCATCACCACCGTCGGATACGGAGACTTCTACCCGGTCACCCTCACCGGCCGGATCACCGCGGTCGGACTCATGGTCGGCGGCCTCGCGCTCATCGGCGTCGTAACGGCCACCCTCGCCTCCTGGATCGTCGAACGCGTCGCCGACCAGAACACCAAGACCGTCAGCGCCACCGAGGCTCAGGTCGAGCAACTCCGCGTCGAAATCGCCGAACTCAAGGACCTCGTCAGGGAACTCCGCCCCACAGGTTGACCAGGAATTTCATGCCCGCACCCACACGAAGCCGCATTAGCCGGGCTCTCAACGAGACGATTGTCACCAATACTGCGAACCGTGCCCGGTGAGGGATCGTCGACTGCGGCGATCGACTCGCGGCGGCGCGCCAGGACAGGGTCGCCAACTCGACTGCCGCCTGACGGATTCGGAGACTCGCTAACTTTCGCCTAGCCGACTCAGTCGGGACCATCTGGCACACTGTGAGCATGACGGGACGGGGGTGACAGTCGTGTCGTTCCCAATCCCCCTCGCGTCAAAAATGAGCGGCGCCTCGGTCGGTCAGCTCGCCCACTGGCGCAAGACCGGCATCCTCGTGCCTGAGATCGAGAGCCAGCGCGCCCCGTACCTGTACTCGTTCCGCGACATCGTCGCGCTGCGCACGGTCGCCTGGCTGAGGGCCGATCACTCCCTCCAGTCCATTCGCAACTCGCTCGGCTTCGCGCAGGAGCTGGATCTTGCGGACCACCCGGCAAGCTACACCGTGGTCAAGCTTGGCGAGAGCTGGGGAGTGCAACGCGGGGAACAGGCCATCGACATCGCCAAGCACCCCGGTCAAAGCACGGTGGGCACGCTTGCTGATGTCTTTGCGGAATTTGAGACTGTACGCAATCGTCGCGTGGACAAGCTGTTGAACCCACGCCGTGGCGTGGAGGTCAACCCGAGCCGCCTCGGCGGGTGGCCAACCATCAAGGGGACGCGCATCCCATTCGATCTTGTGGCGGAGTTGATCAGCGACGGCACCGTAGCGCCAGAGCGAGTCGGGGATTTCTACCCAGGCGTGAGCGCGGAGGACGCGCGGGATGCGCTCGACTTCCACCGGTCCATCCCCGGTGTCGCCGCGTGAAGGTCTACCTGGACGAGAACCTGCCGCCTTTTGTTGCGCAACCGCTCGCCGTCGTCTACCAAGACCACACTTTTGCGACGTGGCAGGACGAGGGTCTCAAGGGCACCGATGACATCCCCCTCCTGGCGACGCTGCGCGAGCGCGGGTTCCACGCCATCGTGACGCGTGACCGAATGCAACTCAAAGACCCCGAGGAACGGCGAGCCGTCGCCGACTCCGGGCTCCGATGGATCGGTGTGCCCGACAAGCGCCTCAAGGGCTTAGAGCAGATCACCATCACTGTGTCCACGTTGATCGCAGGCATGCGATTCGTGTTCGATCACCTACCCGATGGCCCCACGAGTTACGCGCTGAAGAACGTGCCCCACCCCGAGAATCAGCGGGTCAACATTCGTCAGATCACCGTTTGACGGGCACGAACGACGGCTGCCTCGCGCCTGAGATGAACGACCCGTATGGCGTCGCAGACCAACCACACCCCAATTAGACGGTGTGATCCGACCGGCCATTCTCACTTCCAGAGAACTCAACCGACTGCCCGCTGGGGGATCCGTATGAGCCTGGGGGTTTGCACCAGTCGATCGGATCCGATCGACTCGGCAATTGCGGCTGGCCGGGTTGCGATTGTGCTCCGGTTCGAGGTTCAATCTCCCGCGAATTGGTGTGAGTAGAGTTCCTCTGCATTGCGGGAGGCGACCAGTTCGGCGATGCGTGCCGCTTCGCCAACCGGCCAACCGTCCCGGTCAACGTACGACTGCAACACCGACAGTGTCGCGTCTCGCCACAGTCGTGCTCCGAGGTAGACGAGTTCGGGCAGTCCCCACGCGTCGCTGGAGAAGAGGACCTTGTTGAAGGGCGCGAGCTCAAGGGTCTCCCGCACGGCGACTGCCGCGTTAGCACCGAGGTAGTTGATGGTCAGCCCCGCGTCGAGATAGACGTGGGGGTAGAGGTGTGCCATGAACCCGGCCTCACGGACGTACGGGTAGCAGTGCAGGAAGACGATGCGTCCGCCGGTGTCCTGTGTTGCGGCGAGGAACCGCTGCATGTGCGCCGGGTTGGCGGTCGTGAGCATGAGAGTCGGTCCGCCGAAGCCTGCGTGGATCTGCACGACCGCCTTGCGTTCGAGCGCCCACCAGATGAGATGACGGATTAGGACGGGATCGACGAGGCGCACCGGAGCGCCGGTGGCGACGTCGTCGAACCAGGATGCTGCGGCGGCGGCGACGGAGGCCTCATCCGGTCGTTCGGGGTCGAGGTCGAGCCCGCACCGGTATGCCGCCACGGTCTTATAGCCGATGGCAGTCCGTGCGTGTTCGTCCAGTGATGTCGAGAGTCGCTCGCGGAAGGCGACTGCGGAGGAGGCCCCGGTCATTGCTGCCTCTGCGACCGACTCGAGTCGAACGATCGAGTGTGAGACGGCGTCGGCGAGCTGCATCAGCTCAGCCTCACCCAACAGGGTTTCGGGCAGATAGCCTCCATCGATGAGGTAGGTGCTGATTCCCGAGGCGCGTAGGAATCGGCGCGTGGCCTCTTCGAATCCAATTTCGGTGCGCGCCGCGAGGTAGTCCTCGCCCGACGCGAAGGGCTCGAGGCCGAGGAGCGGTGCGCAGTGTCGGCGGACGGCAAAGCCGAGCTGCGAATCGAAGGCGGTCTCTCGTGCGAACGCCCCGGCTGCTTCGGTGAGGGCGTCAAGGAAGTCGGACTCCGCCAAAGGCTCCCGCAGAACGCTGTGAACGTGATGGTCGACCAGCGGCATGCTCTCGATCGTGTCTGCGAGCGTCGTCGTGCTCATCTGTGTGCTCCTTCAATGAGTGTGAATTGGGGGTGATCCAGGTGGAGATGCAGTTGATCGCCGAGGCGCCCGATGCCCTCGACGATCTCCTCCTCGGTTAGGCTCGAGAAGTTCAGCCGGGCGTGGTTGTGCTGCTGCTTCCCGGCGAAGAAACTCGCTCCGGGCACATATGCGACTCGCGCGTCGGGCAGCGCGACACTCTTCATGAACGCTGCGCTGTCGAATCCCTCGGGGAAGGTCACCCAGGTGAACAGGCCCCCGGATGGTGTGGTGCGTGCGACGTCCGCCGGAAAGTGATCGTCGATAGCCGACAGCATCACATCGCGCTTCACGCGATATGCGTCGCGCAGCCGACCGATGTGGTCATCGAGGTCGTAGTCACGCGCGAACGCGACAACAGCGGACATGTTCAAGGTGCTCGACTGGGTATCGGCAGCGAGCTTGAGCAGCGAGAGACGCTGCAGCACTTCGGGAGAGGCGACCATCCATCCCAGTCGCATGCCGGGCGCAAGGATCTTGGAGTAGCTGCCGAGATGCACGACGCGACCTTCGGTGTCGAGGCTGCGCAGCGTCGGGATGTGCTCACCGTCATAGCGCAGCTCCCGATACGGGGTGTCTTCCACGATCAGCAGGTCGTACTGGTTCGCGAGATCGATCAGGCGCCGCCGACGCTCCAGACTCATCGTCACGCCCGTCGGGTTGTGGAAGTCGGGAACCGTGTAGATCATGCGAGCTTCGGGATGCTCGCGAAGGAGCTCTTCCAGATGCTCCACATCAAGCCCGTCGTCATCGATGCGAACTGTCACGTAATGGGGTTCGAACGGATTCATCGCAATGAGCGCGCCGAGGAAGGTGGGGTCCTCCACGATGACCGTGTCCCCGGCATCGATCATCAACTTGCCGACGAGATCCAAACCTTGCTGACCCCCCTGCACGATAAGGACGTCGTCGGTTCGCGTCGGCGTGCCCTGACGACTGAGACGACCGGCGATCTCGGCTCGCAGCGCGGGTAGGCCGTCGGATGTCGTGTACTGCAGTGCGCCGCCGTCACCGCTGAGGATGTCATTGAAAACGGAACGCAGATCGCCGACCGGGAACAACCGCTGATCGGGATACCCCCCGCCGAAAGAGATGAGGCTGGGGTCGGCGCCGTGCAGGAGAAGCTCACGGATCGCCGACGGACGCACTCGGTCCATGCGTCTGGAGAAAGTCAAGCTCATTGGAACGCCCATCTACACAAGTTTGAACTGTTGGTCTCGTCGAAGCTTACTATGTGAAATGTTTCCGGCGTTTTACCTTCTATAGTAAAGATGTGACGATCGACGATAAGGATGCCGAGCCCCGCGTGGCACGCGGTTGGGCGATGACACAGGCCGCCGTCATCGCAGTAGCTTTCGCGCTGCTGCTCGCCGGCACGAACGCCGTCAACCCGCTCTTACCGGTCTATCGGGAGGTCCTCGGACTCGACGCGCTTGTGCTGTCGCTGACCTTTGTCTTGTACGTGACGACGCTCGTGTTGTGTCTGCTGGTATTGGCGAACCCGCGACTCACACGGCATGCCGCCGGGCTGTTGCCTGCAGCGTTGATCGTTGCGCTTGCGGCAGACGTGCTGCTCGCGCTTTCCACAGAGTGGTCGGTGCTCGTTGGACGCATGGTCGCGGGCGTTGCGGGCGGTCTGGCGACGGGGGCTGCGGCGGCGCTTGTCGTGGCGGCAATCGGGGCGTCGGGACGGGCCTTGTCGGCGACCGGCAACCTCGTCGGCGCAGTCGTGGGCACGGCTGCATCGCAACTCGTGATCGAACTGCGTGGGCCTGCCGCGATGCAGGACGTGTTCATCATCCATGGCATCGCTGTGCTGGCGGTGCTGATCGCTTCGGTCCTGGTCCTCGCCATCAGACGGCGTCCGAATCGTATCGCTCTTCGGAACGTTGCCGGGCCACCAGAGAGGCTCATGCTCCGTCGCGGTGACCTGCGCTACTTCGCTACGGGATGCGTCGCCTGGATCAGCGTGAGCATCGCAATCGTATTCAGCGCAACCGTCTTCACCGAGCTCGATGTGCCACTGGTCCGCGTCGTAGGTCCCACCTTGATGCTCGGCACGAGCGCGGCCGCACAGCTGATGAGCCCCACCCTCGCCCGCCTGTCTCCCGCCCTGTCGGGGTCTGCCCTGCTGTCCCTCGGCGGCGGGGCGATCGCGGCCGGCGCGCTCATTCCCTTCGCACCGCTTTCGCTCGTCGGCTATGCAGTCCTCGGCGTGGGCGTCGGCATCGCGTATCGTGCGGCGTTGGTCGCGCTCAGCCGCGGAGCGAGCCCGGCGCGGCAAGGCGCCCTGTCGTCCGCCTATGGCGCCGTGACCTACGCGGCGGCGGCGATCGCGGTCCTCGTCGTCGGAGCGGCGGCAAGCGTATTCGGCGTCATTCCGGTGGCGGTCGGTGCGTTCATCATCGCTGCTGCCGCAGCGGCGATGATGCTGCCTTTTGCGCCCCGGCTGCGAGAGACCGTCACGGATCAATAGAGCGAGCGCGCGGGATCGCCTCCAGGCAGTGCGTGCGCGGCGCCGGCGTCCACAATGCCGACGTCAGTCGCGACAGCCAGGTTGTCGAACCCGATTTCGCGCAATCGCTCAGCAACCGCTGCGGAGCCTGCAAAGGCTCCACTCGATATGCCCGCGTCGCGACACTCCGACACAATCCTCGCGAGCTGGCCGTCCGTATCGTCCAGCAGCTCCTGGACCGTCGTCCCGAGGGCGAGCGACAAATCGTATGGGCCGACGAAGACACTGTCCAATTCGGGCACCGCGCAGATCTCCGAGAGCGCGTCGAGCGCCTCCCGCGTCTCGACCATGACCCACACGCGTGGGTCTGACTCGGTCGGGAGTAGTGGGGACCGGCCCCACATCGCCGTGAGAGGGCCCCAGCTTCGGCGTCCACGCGGCGGATACTGCGCTGCTGAAACGATGGCTCCCGCCTGCGCGGCGGACTCCACCATCGGCACCACCACAATCGTGGCACCGACGTCCAGGGCACGTCCGATGGCGTGCGCATCGTCAGAGGCGACGCGCACGGCGAGCATCGATGCCGAATGGTCGTGCGCCCGGGCCAATTCCACGAGTCGGTCGGGTCCGATTGCGCCGTGCTGCTGGTCGAGGAGTATCCAGTCGAAGCCCGCGCTTGCGATGCGCCCGGTCAAACCCGGCTCGCCGAGCATCATCCACGCTCCGCGAGTGGCGCCAACTTTGGATAGTGTAGTCATCGCTACTCCTAATATTTCATTCTGGAAACCGAGGCGACCGAAGAGTGTCGCTTTGTAAGGTAAATGAGAGGCTCGACCTGATGACAGACGTCCACGTCAACGACTCCCCGCTCAAGACCCTCGCGCAGTACATCCAGCCCAGTCAGCCCGGTCTGGAGCTGGATGCAATCGACACCAGGCTGCTGGTCGAGCTGTCGCGCGACGCGCGGATTCCACAGCGCAAGCTCGCGGAAATACTCAGGATGTCCTCTCCTGCCGTCGCCGACCGCATTGCGCGCCTGAAGCAACGGGGCATCATCCGCGGCTTCAGCGTCGATATCGACTGGGAGCGCCTGGGCAACTCGACGGTCGCGTTCCTGTCGATCGTCGCCGCGCAGGGCCACGACCAGAGCGTGGTCATCGCGCACCTGCTGGAGGTGCGCGGCGTCGAGGAGATCAGCGTCGTCACGGGCAGCACCGACATGGTCGTGAAGATCCGCGCGCATGGCTTCGACGACCTGCGATCGATCCTGGCGAACGAGGTGTGGCACATCGCCGGCGTCCAGAAGACCGAGACGTCCATCGCACTCGTTCATGCCGAACCCGAGAACATCACCGAGCGGATGCTGCTGGCGATCTCGCGCCACGGGATCTAGAGATCCATCCGGTAGAGCCGCGCAGCCGTCTCATGGAACATCGCCGCCTGCTCGGCGCGTGACCGGTTCTGCAAGCACACGCGATACGCGTCCATATAGCGGGCATACGTCCATCCGACGAGCGTGCCCACCGGAAAGTCGCTGCCGACCATCGTTCGATCGGCGCCGAACTCCTCGACGAGATGGTCGACAAACGGGCGCATCGCGTCGACCGATTTATCTGTGACATACGCCGCGGCTGCGGACAGCTTCACCAGTACGTTCGGATGTCCGGCCATGAGAGTCACGCCATTGCGCCAGCGCCGCAGTCCCGCATCATCTTGTTCAATCGGGCTACCTATGTGGTTGATGACGATCGGCAGCTCTGGGTAGTCGATCGCGAGCTCCGCGACGTTCTGCGCTTGATCGGGGTACATCAGCAGCTCGAGATGGAGGTCGAGCTCGAGCAGGTCGTCGATTGCGCGCCGCCACTCGGGCTTGCGGGTGATGTCGCCCTCTGCTGCCATTCGCCGCTCGGGGTTGGGCGTCCACGCGATCACTTGGCGCACCCCACGCACGCGATCGAACGCAGCCTGCGCTTCGAGTTCGGCGCGAGTGCCGTCCGTGCCGAAGATCGCCGCCGCCACGTATCGGGAGGCGAGACGCTCCGATCCCAGCGAGTCGAGCCAGCGCGTCTCATTGATTGCGCCGAGTGCCGGATCCCAGAGGGCTTCGACGTGCACGGAGGCGATCACCCCGGTGCCCGCGATGTCGCGTTGATAGTCCGAAAGGAGGTAGTCCTTGCCCTTCAGTGCGTCAAGCCTGCCCTTGGGTCCGAAGCTTCCCGTCGGGCGCAGCCAGGGGTAGGCGTCGTTGGTTGACAGGTCCCACAGGTGCGTATGCGCATCGATGATCGGTCCGTCGTAGAGAGACTCGCTCATGTCACCCTCTTTCATTAGTAAGGTCCAGATCATCTTAAATCTAAATTGGTTAGGTTTCGCCGCACTTTGGTTACATGAACGAAACAAGGCTCACTTATTCTGTGAAGGTCCCACTCCCCATCCAGCACCCGACCACCTGACTTAGGAGAGCCATGAACGCTCGTTCCCTTCCCCGCCTCACGGCCGCAGCCGCGGCCGCTGTAGCGCTGTTCGCACTCGCGGGCTGCGCCTCGTCTTCGGCCGCCAGCGCACCTGAGCCCGAGCCCACGGAGACCGGCATGCCCCTGCCCGAGTTCGACCAGGATCTGCACGACTCGCTGCCCGAAGACATCCAGGACGCCGGAGTACTGCGCCTGGCCACCATCACCCTTCCCCCGTACTCCTACAAGGGCGAAGACGGCACCACGTACGAAGGCATCAACTTCGACACGGTGACCGCGATGGAGGCCGCGCTCGGCATCGACATCGAGCTCGAGGTCGCCCCGACGATCGCAGACGTTTACACCGGCTTCGAAAGCGACAAGTACGACGCAAGCCTCTCCCCGCTTTCCGACATCCCCGCCACGCAAGCGAACTACGACTTCGCGGTGTGGATCGCCGAATACGTCGTCTTCCTGCAGCAGAAGGCGGCTGACGACACCATCGATTCACTGACCGCCGCATGCGGGCACACGATCGCAACCCTGCAGGGCGGCACCGCGCAGAAGGTGCTGGAGGCCGCGCAGGCAGACTGCGGCGACGCGCCGATCGACATCGCACTCTTCGCCGACCAGGACACCGCGGTGCTCGCCGTGAAGTCGGGCCGAGCCGACGCGGCGTTCTCGTCCCAGATCCCCCTGACGTACTACGTCTCGCAGGATGACGCGCTCAAAATCTCGGGCGCCAACTCCGTCGACAACGGCTTCCCGCCGTTCTGGGTCGGAGCGTTCGCACCGAAGGGCGCACCGATCGTCCCCGTTCTCCTCGAGACGCTGAACGCGCTCAAGGACGCCGGCACATACGACGCGATCCTGACCAAGTACGGCATCGAAGACAACGAGATGGACGAGTTCGGCTTCAACCTGGCCGCAGCCTCCTGACCCAAGCGGGGAAGAAGAGAGAAACGTGATGAGCAGCCAATTCACACCGGTCGATGTATCGACCGCCCGACACCGAGGGCGCCCCGGCCAATGGATCGCGACGGTGGCGGTGGGCGCGCTCGCGTTCAGCATCGCCTGGACGTTCGTCACCAACCCGACCGTCGAATGGCCGGTTGTCGCGCAGTATCTCTTCTTCCCCGCTATTCTCCAGGGCCTGTGGGTCACGATCGTTTTGACGATCGGCGCGATGGCAATTGGCATCGTGCTCGGTATCGTCCTTGCCGCCGCACGGCTCTCCAACGATCGACTCATGAGGGGGGTTGCGGACTTCTTCGTGTGGTTCTTCCGCGGCACTCCCACACTCGTTCAGCTGATCTTCTGGTACAACATCGCGATCTTCATCCCGCGCGTGGAAATCGGGCTCCCAGGAATGGAACCCATCTTCAGCGAATCGACGAACGACCTGATCTACCCGCTCGTCGCTGCACTACTGGGCCTCGGGCTCAACGAAGCCGCATACATGTGTGAGGTCATCCGCGGCGGTCTCCTCTCGGTGGCGAACGGCCAGAAGGAGGCGGCGCAGTCGCTCGGACTCTCCTCACGCAGCACCTTCCTGAAGATCACCCTCCCGCAGGCGATGCGGGCGATCATCCCGCCCACCGGCAACCAGGTGATCATCATGCTGAAAGGCACTTCGCTCGTGTCCGTCATGGCTGTCGCGGACCTCTTCTACTCCGCACAAGGCATCTACGTGACGACGGGCAAGGTCATCCCGCTGCTCATCGTCGCGAGCATCTGGTACCTGGCAATGACAAGTGTTCTCTATTTCCTCCAGTCTCGACTGGAGAAGCGCTTCGGCCGCGGGTTCAACCGCCGCGTCGTCGGCCGCACGAAATCGCAGCCCAAGACCGCGAAGCCCGCGCCAGTCACGGCTCTCTCAGAAGGGGATCACCCATGACCGCCCTGCCCCTGCTCCGCGCGCACGAAGTGCGGAAATCGTTCGGCCACTCTCTCGTTCTCGACTCGGTCTCGCTCGACGTGGCCCGCGGCGAGGTCGTCGTGCTGATCGGTCCCTCCGGGGCCGGCAAGTCCACACTCCTGCGCACCCTCAACCAGCTCGAGACCATCGACGGCGGATCGATCTACCTCGACGGCGAGCTTCTCGGTTATGAAGAACACAAAGGTCGGCTGATACACCGGAGCGAGAAGGATACTCTCCGCCAACGTCGCCGATTCGGGATGGTCTTCCAGGCCTTCAACCTCTTCCCGCACATGACCGCACTGCAGAACGTGTCGTACGCACCGACTCAGGTGCGCGGCATCAAGCCCGCCGCGGCCAAGGCGGCGGCGCTCGCACTTCTCGACCAGGTAGGGCTCGCCGACCGGGCCCATCACTATCCGTCAGAACTCTCCGGAGGCCAGCAGCAGCGCGTCGCCATCGCCCGCTCGTTGGCGATGGAGCCCGATATCCTCCTCTTCGACGAGCCGACCTCCGCGTTGGACCCCGAACTCGTCGATGACGTCCTCCAGGTCATGCGTGCTCTGTCGCTGCAGGGCCAGACGATGATCGTCGTAACTCACGAGATGGGCTTCGCACGCGACGTGGCCGACCGCGTGGTCTTCATGACCGAGGGAGCGATCCGAGAGATCGGCACCCCCGCCGAGATCTTCCAGGACAACACGAATCCTCGATTGAAGTCGTTCCTCGGCAGCGTCGGGACCACAGTATGAGCATCTCGCCCGAGGTGCGCATCGTCACCGACATCGCGTCTCCGGCGCCCGAGTTGCTCGAGACTCTCGCAACCCTCGATTTGCCCACGTTCGGCCACATCCTCGAAGAGGGTTTCGCTCGCGGCATTCGCAACATCGTCGGCGGAGAGAAGCTCACCGTCGGCCGCGTCGTGACCGTCAAGCTGATCGCGACCGACTCGCGCCTGGTGCACTACGTGACTCGCCTCGTGCGACCCGGCGACTTCGTCGTCATCGACAACGGGCACAACACGACGCACGCCAGCCTCGGCGGCGGCGTCTCCGGTGCCCTCGCCGCGGCCGGCGTGGTTGGCGCTGCGGTCAGCGGGACGGTGACCGACGTCGTTGAACTGCGGGAGTCAGGGCTCGCGATTTATGCAACAGGGCTCGCCCCCTTGACCACGCGCTCATCTGCCGCCCCCATCCAAGGGGCGATCAACGTGCCCGTGTCCGTCGGCGGCGTCACAGTGCGCCCCGGAATGGTGGCCATGGCCGACGAGAACGGCGTCCTCTTCGCAGAGTCGAGCGTGCTCGCCGCTCTCATCCAACGCGTTCGCACGATGATGGCGTGGGAACCGCCGGCCATGGCCCAGGTCCGGGCGGGAACGCCGCTGTCTAATCTGATCCTCCCCGCAGATGACCTCGAAGCACTCAATGCGCTCGCCGGCGCAGGCAAGGAATCCCGATGACCCCCCGCTTCGCCGCCTGGTTCAGCACCCCCAACGTCGCCGGCATCGAGATCGTCGCCCGGGCGGGCTACGACGCCGTCATCTTCGACGCCGAGCACGGCAATTTTGACCTCGCCGACCTCAATCGCATCATCCCTTTCTCCTCGCTTCTCGGGCTCACCGTTCTCGTGAAGACCGGCGCGCCCGAACGCGCTCCCATCCAGCAGGCTCTGGACTTCGGGGCAGACGGCGTCATCATTCCGCACGTTCTCGACGCCGCCCACGCTGCAGAGGTCTGCGGCTTCGCAAAGCTCCCCCCGCTCGGCGACCGCAGCCTGGCCGGCGGTCGCACCATGGACTACACGGGTTTCGATGCGCAATGGTCCGACAAGCACAACAAGAAGACCCTCTGCCTGCCCATGGTCGAAGACCCGGCGGCACTCGACGACGTCGACGCCATCCTCGCACTCGACACCGTCGACGGGATCTTCATCGGTCCGGGAGACCTGTTCGCGCGTCGCGGGGGCGGAGGCTACCGCGTCGGCGAGTTTGAGGAGCAGACCCTCCGCACCCTCGGGCGAGCAGCCGTCGCCGCAGGGAAGGCGTGGATGATGCCCGCATGGAGCGAAGTCGAGCAACGTATCGCGATCGAAGAGGGCGCTCACACGATCGGCGTTCTGCAAGAGTTCACCGCTATGCGCCTCGCGTTCAGTTCGGCGCTTGCGAGCGCGAAGAACCTGGTCGGATGACCGAGCGCACCGATCTCGCCCCGGTTGTCCGGATCGCGCGCGACCTCATCCGCATCGACACCTCGAACTACGGCGGCGGCCGGGCCGAGCCAGAAGCGCTGGCCGCCGACTACGTCGAGCGTCTTTTGTCCTCGTACGGCATCGAGTCCGCACGCTTCGAAGCCGCTCCTGGCCGCACGAACCTCATTGCCCGCTGGCACGGCACCGATCCGACCCTCCCCGGCCTCATGCTGCACGGCCATCTCGATGTCGTCCCCGCGAACGCAGCGGAGTGGAGCCACGGTCCGTTCGATGGCGATATCGCCGACGGGATGCTGTGGGGCCGCGGCGCGGTGGACATGAAGAACATGGTTGCGATGATCGTCGCCGCCGTCGGCCGCCTCGTGGCGGAAGGATTCCGGCCGCGACGCGACATCGTGCTCGCCTTCTTCGCCGACGAAGAAGACGGCACCGAGCTGGGCTCGGACTGGTTCGTGCGCACGCATCCTGGGGAACTCGCCGGCGTTGAGTGTGCAATCGGCGAAGGAGGCGGATACAGCATCGACATCGCGGGCTCACGCGCCTACCTCATGAACACCGGCGAGAAAGGCGTGCTCTGGCTCGAACTCGAAGCGAAAGGACAGGCTGGGCACGGCTCGCTCCCCGCCGTCGACAACCCGACCCTGACGCTGGCTGACGCCGTCTCACGCGTCGGGCGTGTCGAATGGCCGCTCATCCTCAGCGACACGACCAAGGTGCTGCTCGAACGGTTGCGCACTCTCAGTGGAGCGGCAGTGGACGCGACGCCTGAGGATCTTGCCGCCCTCGCAGGCCCGAGCGCCACACGAATCCGCGCTGGACTGCGCGACGTGTCCAACGTGACCATGCTGAAC
>Ga0190271_10000660_pt1 | contig 17988 bp, 19 predicted proteins | sample Popmic356T_FD_133747 | JGI IMG/M metagenome (GOLD analysis project Ga0190271, IMG submission 133747) | Populus adjacent soil microbial communities from riparian zone of Weber River, Utah, USA - 356 T | ecosystem: Environmental > Terrestrial > Soil > Riparian zone | place: USA: Utah | collected...
GACGGGCAGGCGCATGTCCTCAAGGCGCAGCGCCTTAAGCGGCTTGAAGCCGAACACGTTGCCGATGATCGACGCCGTCAGGTTCGAGATCGAACCCGGTTCGAACAGGTCGAGGTCATAGGCGATATAGGCGAAGTACTGGCCGGGCGCATTTGGCACCGGATCGACGCGGTAGGCCTTGGCGCGATACTTTTCCTTGGCGGTAAGGCGATCGGTCCAGACGACCGTCCAGGTCGCGGTCGACGATTCACCGGCGACGGCCGCCGCCGCCTCGATCGCGTCGACGCCGTCCTGCGGCGTGATGCGGAAAAGGGCGATAACGTCGGTATCCTTCGGTTCGTAGTCGGGCTCCCAATAGCCCATCTTCTTGTATTCCATGACCCCGGACTTGTAGCGGTCGGCGCCGGTGACGGTTGATGACTTGGCCATTGTAATGGTCCCTTTCCTGATCCCTTAGGCGGCTTTGGCGGTGGCGATATGCGGGTCGAGTTTTCCCGCGGCATAGCGTTTGGCCATCTCGTCGAGTGGAATGACCTTGATCTTGGAGGCGTTGCCCGCAGTCCCGAACTGCTCGAGCCGGTCGCGGCACAGGTCGCGCATGGCGTCCATCGCCGGCTTCAGGAATTTGCGCGGGTCGAATTCCTTGGGATTCTGCGCGGCGATCTTGCGGAATTGTCCGGTCATCGCCATGCGGCAGTCGGTGTCGATATTGACCTTGCGCACCCCGTTGCGGATGCCGCGCACGATCTCGTCGACCGGTACGCCATAGGTCTGCGGCATCTCGCCGCCGAAGGCGTTGATCACATCCTGCAATTCCTGCGGCACCGACGACGAGCCGTGCATGACAAGATGCGTATTCGGCAGCTTGCGGTGGATCTCTTCGATGACGCGCATCGCCAGGATGTCGCCGTCGGGCTTGCGCGTGAATTTGTAGGCCCCATGCGACGTGCCGCAGGCAATGGCCAGCGCATCGACCTTGGTGCGGGCGACGAAATCGACGGCCTGGTCCGGATCGGTCAGCAGCTGGTCGTGCGAGAGCGCGCCTTCCGCACCATGCCCGTCTTCCGCTTCGCCCTGGCCCGTTTCGAGCGAGCCGAGCACGCCCAACTCCCCCTCGACCGAGGCGCCGACCCAATGGGCCATGCGCGCCACCCGTTCGGAGACCTGGACATTGTACTCATAGTCGGCGGGCGTCTTGGCGTCGGCCAGCAGCGAACCGTCCATCATCACGGATGTGAAGCCATGGCGGATCGCCGACATGCAGGTGGCTTCGTTGTTGCCGTGATCCTGGTGAATGCAGATCGGGATGGTCGGATAGATTTCCGCCAGCGCGTCCATCATCTTGGCCAGCATGATGTCGTTGGCATAGCTGCGCGCGCCCCGGCTTGCCTGAATGATGACCGGCGCATCGCAAGCCTTGGCGGCCTCGAGGATCGCCAGCCCCTGCTCCATATTGTTGATGTTGAAGGCCGGCACGCCGTAGCCATGATCGGCGGCGTGGTCGAGCAATTGTCTCAGGGTGATCTTGGCCATGCAATGTCCTCTCAGGCAATCAGCCGGCGTGCCGTTTCGGCGACGGCATCGGCAGTTATGTTGAAGTGGCGGTAGAGGTCCGGCGCCGGCGCGCTGGCGCCAAAGCCGTTCATTCCGATGAAGGCGCCGTTCTCGCCGATCCAGCGGTCCCACCCCATGCGGGCCAGCGCCTCGATGGCGATGCGTGGCGCCGAGCCCAGGACATCGGCGCGGTACTTCGGATCCTGCTCCTCGAACTTTTCCCAGCACGGCATCGAGACGACCGCCGCCGCGATGCCCTGCTCCGCCAACTGCTCGGCGGCATTGACGGCGATTTCCACCTCCGATCCGGTGGCGATCAGCGTGACGTCGCGCTTGCCCGCTGTTTCGCGCAGAAGATAGGCGCCGCGCGCCGAACGGTTTGTCGCTGTGTGCGCCTGCCGCAGCATCGGCAGGTTCTGGCGCGACAACACCAGCACGCTCGGGCGGTCGGTGGATTGAAGCGCAAGCTCCCACGCTTCCGCCGTCTCGATGATATCGGCCGGGCGGTAGACATCGATATTTGGCGTTGCGCGCAGCATTGCCACATGCTCGATCGGCTGGTGCGTCGGGCCGTCCTCGCCAAGGCCGATGGAGTCGTGCGTCATGACATAGATGACCCGCTGGCCCATCAGCGCGGAAAGCCGCATGGCGCCGCGCGCATAGTCGGTGAAGCAGAGGAAGGTGCCGCCATACGGAATGAAGCCGCCATGCAGCGCCAAGCCGTTCATGGCCGCGGCCATGCCATGCTCGCGAATGCCGTAGTGGATGTAGCGTCCGGCATAATCGCCGGGCGCAATGCGGCCCATGTCCTTCGTCAAGGTCAGGTTGGAATGCGTCAGGTCCGCAGAGCCGCCCACCGTGAGGTCGGTCGCGGTGTTGATGGCGCCCAGCGCCATCTCCGACGCTTTGCGGGTGGCGACCTTCGTTCCCTTCTCGACATGCTCCTTGCGGAAGGCATCCAGTGACGCCGACACCGCCTTCGGCAGGTCGCCTGCAATCGCATCCTCGAAGGCGCGGCGCTGCGGCGAGGCCGCCAGCCTCTTTTCCCAGGCGCGACGCGCCGACTGGCCGCGCTCGGCGACATTGCGCCAGGCGTCGATGACTGCATCCGGCACTTCGAACGGCGCGTGCGACCAACCGATATTGGCACGGGTGGCGGCGATCTCGGCATCGCCAAGCGGCGCGCCATGGGTCTTCTCGGAACCCTGGAGATTTGGCGAGCCTTTTCCGATGAGGGTCTTGCAGGCAATCAGCGATGGCTTGTCGGAAACCCGCGCGGCGGCGATGGCATCCGCGACGGCTTCCGCGTCATGGCCATCGACTTCGAAAACATCCCAGCCGGCCGCCCGGAAACGCGCCGGCTGGTCCATCGACGTACTGAGGGAGGTCGGCCCATCGATGGAAATCGAGTTGTTGTCCCAGAAAGCGATCAGACGGTTCAGCCGAAGGTGGCCGGCGAGGTCGATCGCCTCGTGGCTGATCCCTTCCTGCAGGCAGCCATCCCCGGCGATGACGTAGGTGTAGTGGTCGACAACATCGGCGCCGCGGCGGGCCGCAAGCATGCGTTCGGCCAGCGCCAGGCCGACGGCCGTCGAAATGCCCTGCCCCAGGGGTCCCGTCGTCGTCTCTATGCCAAGCGCGTGGCCGAACTCCGGATGGCCGGCCGTGCGGCTGCCCAGCTGGCGAAAAGCTTTCAGCTGCTCGATCGGCATATCTTCGTAGCCGAGCAGATAGTGCAGCGCATATTGCAGCATTGAGCCATGTCCGGCCGAGAGCACGAAGCGGTCGCGGTCCGGCCAATCAGGCTTTGACGGGTCTATGGTGATGAACCGGTTGAACAGCACCGTCGCGACATCCGCCATGCCCATCGGCATTCCGGGATGGCCGGAATTGGCCTTCTGCACCGCATCCATCGCCAGCGCGCGGATGGCATTGGCCATGTCCTTTTCGGAGACGAGCATCTCGGGACGTGCGACTGCGGCAGCCTGGCTCATGATAGTCTCCCGAGGTTTTGTCTGTGGGCGCTGATGTAGCATTCGATCGCCGCACCCATCCGGCGGCGCGAGGGATTGGCGGTCACGGCCTGGCGCGGTGCGGCATCGGAGGCCGCGGTATTTCCGACGGGCGAAAGGGCGATGTGCTCGGCGGGCGTCGTGTAACTGTCGTTGGTTTCCAGAAGCATGGTTCGCTTCTCCCTAAGACGCGCGCCGCTTGCGCTCGATGAGCTGCAGGATGAGCGGCGTCAGGATCAGTTGCATGGCGAGGTCGAGCTTGTTGCCCGGCACCACGATGGAGTTTGCCCGCGACATGAAGGATGAGGGGATCATCGACAGCAGGTAGGGGAAATCGATGCCGCGCGGATTTGCGAAGCGGATGACCAGCATCGATTCGTCGGCGGTCGGTATCCAGCGCGCGATGAACGGGTTCGACGTATCGACGATCGGCACGCGCTGGAAATTGATGTTGGTCAGCGCGAATTGCGGAATGATGTAGCGCGTGTAATCCGGCATGCGGCGCAGGATCACGTCCATGACCGCTTCGGTCGAATAGCCGCGGGTCGCCCGGTCGCGATGGATCTTCTGGATCCATTCGAGATTGATGACCGGCACCACGCCGATTTTCAGATCGGCATGCTTGGCAAGGTCCACCCTGTCGGTGACGGCGCAGCCATGCAGCCCTTCATAGAAGAGCAGGTCGCTCTCGCCGAATTCGCGCCACGGCGTGAAGGTGCCGGGAGGCGCGCCGTCGAAGAGCTTGGACTCCTCATCGTCATGGACATAGGTCCGGGTCTGGCCTCTGCCCTTCCGGCCATAATCGGCGAACACCTCTTCCAGCGTTTCCAGCTCATTGGCGTCGGCGCTGAAATGGGTGAAGTTGGGATTGCCGTTCTTCTCTTCCTCGGCGACCTTGGCGCGCATTCCCGCACGGTCGTAGCGGTGAAACGCATCGCCTTCGATGAAAGCAGCCTCGATCTTCTCGCGCCGGAAGATCTGCTCGAAGATGCGCTTGACCGAAGTGGTTCCCGCGCCGGACGAGCCAGTGATCGAAATGATGGGGTGCTTGGCTGACATGGATTCTTCTCAGGCTCGGAACAGGCCGCGATTGCCGAACAAGGGGTGGCGTTCGCCGATATTGCTGGGATCGGTGTGATAGCGGCCGATGCGCGCGACTTCCCGCGAAGAGCCGAACACAAGGGGCACCCGCTGGTGCAGATCTTCCGGAACGAGATCGAGGATGCGCTCCAGGCTGTCGGTGGCCGATCCGCCCGCCTGCTCGACGAGATAGGCGATCGGGTTTGCCTCGTAGACCAGCCGCAGCCTGCCATGGGCATAGCCCTTGCGCTTGTCGGCCGGATACAGGAACACGCCGCCTCGCATCAGGATGCGGTAGGTGTCGGCAACGAGCGAGGCGATCCAGCGCATGTTGAAGTCGCGCTCGCGCGGCCCCTCGCTGCCTTTCAGGCAATCGTCCACATAGAGGCGAACCGCCTCGTTCCAGTGGCGATAATTCGCTGTGTTGATGGCGAACTCGGACGTCCGCGGCGCGATGATGCGGCTCTCATGGAGCTGCACGAATGTGCCCATGCGTGTCGAGAAGACGAAGACATGCGTGCCGCTTCCGACGGACAGGACCAGCGCCAGCTGAGGCCCGTAGATGAAGAAGCCGGCTGCGAGTTGATTTCTCCCAGGTTGAAAAAAAGTGGCGGCCGGGTTGTCGCCCGGCACGCCGAGGGCTGGGAGTATGGAGAAAATCGTCCCGATCGAAACATTTGTCTCGATATTGGATGAGCCGTCGAGCGGATCGATGGCGACGGCCAGCGGCGCGTCCTTGTTCACCATGATCGGCAGTTCAAGTTCTTCGGACGCATAGAGCCCGACCGGGGCGTGGCGCATGGCGTCGAGAAAGATGTCGTCGGCGAAGACATCCAGATCCTTCTGGACATCGCCATCCGCATTCGTCCGCCCCGTGGAGCCCCCGCCGGCCCCTCCAAGGGCGCCCTGGTTGATGGTGTCGCGGACGCGAAGGGAAGCCTGAGCCAGCTGCCGGATGGTCTCGACGACTGCAGCACGCCTGCTGTCGCCGGCTGCGGCGAATGAGTTCAAGAATGCGTCCAGAGTGGCCGCGGCCATTGTGTCCTCCCGAACCTGCCAGGCCTCCTCGCCTCATCAGGTCAGCGCAACAGATCAGTCTCGCTACCTGTAGTAAATTTTAATGGCTTTACTCCTGGGCTAAAATTCCCTTATTGGACGTATGCGCAATCTCTCGCTCAAACAGCTTCGTTCCATCCAGGAAATCGCCGCCCGCGGCAAAATCATCAATGCGGCCAATGCGTTAAGCCTGACGCCGCCCGCGGTAACCATCCAGTTGCGGCAGGCGGAAGAGGAATTCGGCCTCACCCTGTTCGACCGCACGACGGACGGCATGCGTCCGACCGCCGCAGGCCTCGCGGTTGTGGAGGCCGCCCAATCGATCGCGGAACTGCTGCGCGTGCTCGACGACCAGATCGACGCCATCAAGGGGGTTCGCGCCGGCAGCCTGAAGCTTGGCGTCGTGTCGACCGCGAAATATTTCGCGCCGCGCCTGATGGCCGCGTTCATCAAGCAGTATCCCGCCATCGAGATGCGGCTCTCGATCGGCAATCGCGCCGAGATCATTGCAATGCTCAAGGATCACGCGATCGACGTGGCGCTGATGGGACGGCCTGCGCGCGGCGTGCCGGTTCGCGCCGTAGCCTTTGGCGATCACCCGCTGGTCATCGTTGCGGCGCCCGAGCATCCCCTGGCCAAGGCGCGGGACATCACCAAAGAGCGCATAGCGGAGGAAACCTTCCTCGTTCGCGAACCCGGCTCCGGAACGCGAATCTCGCTGGAGATCTTTCTGTCGGACATCCCCGGGCGCATTGACGATCTCGGCGTCGAAATGGGCTCCAACGAGACGATCAAGCAGGCGGTGATGGCCGGGCTCGGCATCGCGTTCATATCAGCGCATACGATCGCGATGGAGGTCGAATTCGGCCGCCTTGCGGTGCTCGACGTGGAGGGAATGCCTATACGCCGCCAATGGTTCGGCGTGATGCGCGCTGACCGGACGCTTTCGCCGGCGATGGCGACATTCCAGGATTTCCTGATGCGCCAGGCCGCCGCCTATCTGCCGCTGCTGGGAAAGCTTTATCCCGAGCCAAGGTGAAGAGGGTCGAGCGTGGTAGCCTTCGCTGTCAGGATCCCAGCCAGCCTGCCGTCACGTCGGGTATGCTCGGCATAACTTCCGGCTCCTCAGTCGCCTTTCGAAAGCTAATCCCGCCATCAGTCATGGATTGAATTTCGACGGGTATGCCCGATGGGTCGACCGCAAGCAGCCCAACGAGTTCGGGCGGTGCGCTCAATACATACTGCTCTGCCGAGGCAAGCGCGGCGATCAGGCTTTCGCGGACGGTTGCCGCGTCCCAATCCGACGGCAAGCCCTTCACGGTTTCATATTGGACTGTGTGAACGGAGAGACCGCGCCGCCTGATTTCCTCGACTATACGCAGGGGCGAAAAATTTGGAGGCTTTCCAGCGGCCGCCATAACCAGCGGGCCCAATGGGGACATCTCCCTGGCGATCGTAACAAGGTCCACATAGTCCCTGGCCTTCGTCCGTGTCGCCGATGCAATAATTTTGTTCACTGCAAGATCAGCCTTTTGCAGACAGGCACCCCAGCGGTCGTCACGAACGAGGGGAAAGAAGCGGGTTTTCGTCTCACTCATCCACTGGATCGTCGTGGACTGGCCGTTCTTGGAAACGGTCGCCTCAACACAGCCATAGATCTCCACGTCAATAGAGACGCGATATCCAGCCCTATTCAGTGTCTCAATGTCCCTGTTGGCTGCACCTCCGATCTCTTCATCCGTATCATGGAATATATCGATGTCGTCCGACTGCCTCGACCAGTCGACATTCAGTACAGAACCTCCAGCGACGTAGCTGCTGTCGCTTCTGTTGGCTGAAAGGTGCCGGATGATATCCGCCTGAAGCGTCGTCAGAATCATCCGTCAGGACGCCAGTTCGGCGAGAATGCGACGGCCCAAGTGAAAGGCGCGCGCATCTCCTCGTTCCATAAGAGCGGCGGCAACCACGGACGGACGCTCCGGCAAATCTGACGCCCGCGCGAGATCGACATTGTCGAAGATGCGAACCGAATATTTCTCGCCAGCTTCAGCGCACAGAGCCTCCAGACGCCGCTTGCTCGATCGATGCTCGAGTCGCATGCGCGCCGCGCTGGCAAGGATCTCCTCGCGGCGGGCATGCGGGACAAGCACCTCAACGCGCGCCAGGTCGGAAGCGCCGCCGGACTGTCTGTACTTTTGTACTCTCGCTCGCGCCGACATCTCATTCCTCTGCCGAAAGAAATAGATAGGCGTATCCCGGTTACGTGTCAAACATACCGCGAGGCCCCCTCCTTACAGTACCGGGTACCAAATGCCTTCGGCTATTTCTTCGGCAGCACTTCAGCGACCGTCTTAGCCAGGGCATAAAGTCGCTGCTCGATCAGCGTCGGAACCTCGCAGACGAAGGTGAGCGACTGGACGCGTTCCTCGAAAATGCGCGTTTCCCAGTTCAGCCGGTCAGTCATTTCCTGCACCTTGGCAATGTCGGTGTCCGGCTTGGCCTGCAAATCGCCAAGGGCGGACGCCTCCTTGCGCAGGCGCGCGGCGATGTCTGCCTGCCCGCGCGCATAGCGGCCAATGCCTGAAATGACCTGGCTGCGTTCGGCGTTCATGTGGTCGAACAGCCCCTGAGCCAGCATGGTGAGCCGACTGCCGGCATCCTCCGGCTTGAGCCCGCGCGCGAAGTCGCGGATCGATTGCTGCGCATCGGCGACCGGGATGCGGCGCTGCGCCAGTTCCTGCACAAGCGCTTCGACATCATTGTCCTTCGACCAGTCGGAGGCGGTTGCAGGCAGTTCGGGGCCGTTCCAAATCTGGCCGAGCGACAATTCCGGCACCTTGCGCTGGACGCATGGCCAGTCGGGATCGGTGCTCTGTGCCGCCTGGGACAGGCCCGCTTGAAGGAAAGACAAAAGCATGGCCGCGCAGATACCGGTCAGGGCACGTCTCATCCGTTTCCTCCTCCATCCTGTTTGCGCGTCATCAGGCCGCGTGAAGGGTCATAGGCGATGATGGCTCCGGTCAGGAAGATCACCGTGAACGCGACCACCACGCCCAGCGAGAGCCATTCGATCTGGCCGTAGAAGGCGAAGCGGATCAGTTCCACCACATAGGTAAAGGGGTTGGCCTGGCAGATGCGGAAGAGCAGCGGGCTCGATTCCTGCACCCGCCAAAGGGGATAGAGCGCGGCGGAAGCAAAATACATCGGGAAGATGACGAAGTTCATGATGCCGGCGAAATTCTCCAGCTTCTTGATCAGCGAGGAGAGCAACAGGCCGAGAGAACCCAGCATCAGGCCGCCGAGGAAGAGCGCCGGCAGGATGGTCAGATAACCGATTGCCGGCGGCTTGACGCCCCAGAACCAGGCGATGAGCAGAAACGCATACACCTGCGAGACGGCGACGGCCACGCCGGCCAGCAGCTTTGCGACAAGCAGGAACCAGCGCGGAAACGGGCTGACCAGCAGCGTGCGCATATTTCCCATCTCGCGGTCATAGACCATGGAAAGCGAAGATTGCATTCCGGAGAACAGCAGGATCATGCCGCACAGGCCGGGCGTAATGTAGACCTCGTAGAGCACATAGGTCTTGTAGGGAGGGATGATGGAGACGCCGAGCACCTGGCGGAATCCCGCCGCGAAGATGAACAGCCACAGCAGCGGGCGCACCAGCGAGGAAATGAATCGCTCGCGCTGGTTCAGGAAACGCAGGCCCTCGCGCTTCAGCACGCCTTTCAAGCAGATCAGATACTGTCCAAATGTGAAGGCAGGCGCCGACACGGGGATGACGCTCATTTCGAGGCCTCCGCCCTGCCGCCGCTCAACATACCGAAGGCGGAGGCGACATCGTCCTTGCCGGTGGCCTTGACGACGTCCGATACCTTGCCGCTGGCAACAAGCCTGCCCTGGTTCAGCACAACGACATCGTCGTGCTCCTCGACTTCATCGATCAGATGCGTGGCCCAGAAGACGCTGATGCCCTCGGTCTCGACCAGCTTGCGGATATTGGCCAGGATGCCGGCGCGCGACTGCACGTCCAGTCCGACGGTTGCCTCGTCGAGCAACAGCAGCGGCGGCTGGTGCAGAAGCGCGCGGGCAATCTCGATGCGTCGCATCTGGCCGCCGGAGAGGCTGCCGGCCTTGTCGTGCAAGCTTCCGCTCATCTCGACGGTTTCGAGCAGCGAGGCGATTCGGCGGTTCGCCTCCACGGATCCGATGCCGTGCAGGGACGCGTGATAGGACAGGTTCTGGTAAACGCTCAGATCGGCATCAAGCGTGCGCGCCTGAAAAACGATACCGAGCCGCCGCAGCGCCTCGCCCGGGGCGCGGCGCACATCGTGACCGAAGATTCGGATCGCGCCCTGCCGAGTGTCGTAGAGATGGCTGATCAGCGAGAACAGCGTCGTCTTGCCGGCCCCGTTGAGGCCGAGCAAGACGGTGAAGCTGGCCGGCGCAATGGAAAACGAAACGTCGTCCAGCGCGCGCTTACGGCCATAGGAATGACTGACGGCCGCAACGTCGAGCGCCGGCGCCACGGCCCTGTCCGTGACTGTCCTCACATGCTGCACATTCAGCCTTCCCTGGAGCGATTTATGATTCAGAAGAATCGTTCAGTCGCTCCAACCCGTTACCTCCAGCGTTCCGAAGCGGAAAACGGCGACGCCGTTTTCCTGGAAACGCTCTCAAGCGTATTGCGATCCGCCTACTTGATCGTGATCGTACCCTTCATCCCCTTATCCGCCAAATCAGGCACCGACCATGTGTATATGCCAGGCCGGACAGTTGTGAACTGCACCTGAATCGTGCCGTCCGCGTCGAATTCCAGCCAAGCTGGAGCGCCGTTCATGTGAACTTCGAGATCGTTGATGACGATCTGGTTGTTCCACACATTGCGGAAGAGGTCGGTCTGGAACTTGTACTCCAAGCCGCCCGCCGCCGTGATTTTCCAGCGATAGCCCTGGCCGGCAATCAGCGTGAAGTCTTTCTGGTTGGCCGTGAACTGATCCTCCTTCGTGCCGAGAATGAGTTCGGGAACGTCCTTGCTCGCGCGCGTCGGCTTTTCCGCCCCCGCAGCAGGCGCGGCCGCTTCGGCGGCTGGCGCCTCGGCTGCATCGTCATCGTCGTCATCGGCTTCCTGGGCAATTGCGGAAGACAGCGCCATGGCGCCGCCAAGCAGCGCCGCCAGTGCAATCCTGCGATAGTTTCTCATCTGTTCCTCTCCTGATAAAATCTATTTCGGCGACACCACGACGCCCCACGGCAAAGAGCCGACCGTCACGGACTGCACCGGTTCGTCCGTCGCGACATCGATGAAGGTGATGTCGTTCGAGACGCCGTTGGTGCTGATGATCTGTTTCTGGTCGGGCGTAAAAGCCAGCTGCCACACGCGCTGGCCGACCAGGATGTATTTCTCCACTTCGAAGGTTTCGGCGTTGACGACCGCAACACGGTTGGCAGGCCCCAGCGCCACATAAGCCTTCTTGCCGTCTGCGGTGATGCGGATGCCGACAGGCTGGATCGACTCGGCGCGCAGGCCGGCAATCTCGAAGGTGATCTTGTGAACGACCTCGCGCGAAGCATTGTCGATAACCGACACCGTTCCGCCGATCTCGGCGCTGACCCAGGCCTGCTTGCCATCCGGCGTGAACTCGACGAAACGCGGGCGCGAATCGACCAGCACATTGTTGACGATCTCGTGGGTCGAGGTGTCGATGAAATGCGCCATGTTCGTCGTTTCCGACGTGTTGACCATCGTCTTGCCGTCGGGGCTGATGCCCATCCCTTCCGGCTCGACGCCGACAGGGATCTCGGTCACGACGCCCTTGCTCTCGATGTCGATGACGGTGACCAGATTGTCGTCCTCATTGGCGACGTAGAGGGTCTTGCCGTCCGGGGAGAGAACGAAGAGCTCCGGATCGGGACCGGATGGCAGCGAACCCACGATTTCGCTGGTTGCCGTATCGATGATCTCGATCGTGTCGTCGTCCGAAGCGCAGAGATAGACGAATTTGCCGTCATGCGAGATCGTGATGCCGCGCGGGCGCTGCCCGGTCTTGATGGTCTTGACGACCTGCATGGTGGTCGTGTCCACCACGCTGACCGTATTGTCCTTCTCGTTGGAGACGTAGGCCATAAAGGCCGAGGCCGGACTGGCCGCCGCCAGCCCCAGCAGGCCTCCCGCCAACACGATCGATCTCTTACGCATGCAAAACTCCTCCCATCCCGTTCTTGTGTCAGATCCGCCGCAGCTTATTTCAGGACGCACTTGGTCTCAGGCTGGTCGACGCCCAGCGTGTCGAGCTCTGAGACCTGATGCAGAAATCCTTCTTGGGGCGATGTGGTGATGACGCCCCGGCCGTCGCCGAGGAAGATCGGCTGGCGCAGCTGCCAGTTCCACTTGCGGAACGTCACCTTCTGTCCGCGAAAGGCGGCGACGGAGAAGCCGTCGGCGCGGATGAATTCCTCGATCTTCGCGGGGTCCGCGCCCTGCGTGCGGGTGGCCGCTTCGCCGATTATCCTGCTGGCCGTCCAGGCATTCATATCCTTCGACTGCATGCGCCGGCCGGATGCCTTTTCGAAGCGGTTCTGGATTTGCGCGCCGCCCCATTGCTCGCTGGCCGGATGCCAGGCCGATGGAATCATGCCGGCCGTGCCTGCGACGGGACGGGGAACCCAGTTGCGAAACGGGAGATAGCTCCCGAACACCTCGCTCTCATCGGCGACCAGCAGCACGTCATGCTCCGGCAGGTCCTGGGTAAAGACCGGCATCTGCTTCTGGATTTGCACCACGCCCGAATCGGTCTGCTTGGCGGTGCCGGTGTCCGTGAACTCCTTTTCGCCGACGATCTGTCCGCCAAACCGCTCGGCCGCGCGGCGCAGCGCGGCGGCAAAAAGCTTGTCGCGATCGTGCGACCCGGTAATCAGCGCCCATTTCGGCCATTGCTTCCAAACGAGATATTGCGCCAGTCCGTCAGCCAGCATGGAGCGCGTCGGCGCGGTGTGAAAGACGTTGATGCGGCAATCTTCCTCTCGCAGGCTGTCGTCGGTGTTGCCCACATTGAACAGCAATATGCCCGCATCCCGCGCCTTGTCCGCGATCGACAGAAGCTGCGGCGCGGAGATATCCGTCAGGACGTAGCGCTCGCCCTTGGCAACCATCTCGTCGAAAATCGCCGTCACATCCGCGTCGAACTTCACCTCGGTAACGTCGAGCGTGAATTTCTGCCCCATGAAGGAGCCTGTCGTATTGTTGTCCGCGATGCCGACCGTCGCGCCGGCAACGCCCTCGTCCCGGGGCGGCACGTCGAGCACAGACAGCGCAAGTGTCGGCTCATAGGCGCGCAAATAGCCGATTTTGATCTCGACGGCTTCCTTTGCCGGCTTTCCGGCAGGCTTCGCCGCAGGCGCGGCTCCCGGCTTGGTTTGCGGCGCGGCCTCTTGCGCAAGAAGCGGCGCAACATTGACGCTGGCGAAAAAAAGTCCGAAGGAAATGGCAAGAGTGGTTGGCACCGAACTCTTCATGCGTACGTTCTCAAAATGCGCACCACATCCCCTGATCCAGGGGAGAGTGGTGCAGTAGTCTCGGTGCCCGCCATGAACTTACAGTCACATTTCCGCTTAGCAAGGCCTTCCTTGCAACTTTTCGTGAGGCCACGGTCGACGGCCTGCCTGCCTGCCGGAGTTACCCTTCGATGACCAAGCTGCTTGCCAGCGTAACCGGCAAGACGGAGGCTCAAATCGCCTTCGCGGGCGGCGCTGATATCATCGACCTGAAGGACCCGACGGCCGGCGCCTTGGGCGCCGTGTCGCCTGCAACGATCATCGAGACGATTGCCGCGATGGCCGGTCGACGTCCCGTCAGCGCGGTGTGCGGCGACCTGCCTATGGAGGCGCGAAGCCTTTCGGCAGCGGCGGCGGAAATTGCCGCAATCGGCGTGGACTACGTGAAGGTCGGCTTCTTCCCCTCACCGGAAGCGGCGAATTGCGCTGCCGCACTGAAGCCGCTCGCCGGAAAAACGAAGCTCATTGCGGTGCTGTTTGCCGATCTCGAGCCGGACATGGAACTGTTGCCGGTGTTTAGCGGCTGCGGCTTCCATGGCGTCATGGTGGACACCGCCCGCAAGGGAAACGGCCGCCTGCTCGATCACCTGCCGCCGCTCCGGATTCCATCGTTCATCAGGCGGGCTAAAGCGCTGGGACTGATGACGGGGTTGGCGGGATCGCTGGAGGAGCCGGACATTCCTCGCCTGCTCCCGCACAATCCCGATTTTCTTGGCTTTCGCGGCGCACTTTGCGGAAGCGGCGGCCGGACCGGTGCTCTTGACCCCGACGCGGTGGCGCGCATTCGATCGCTCATCCCGGAGGAGGAGACGGCCAGCCGCGCGGCGCGGGTGGACTATCGCCTGCTGGCGGCACGCGGTTACTCCCCGGACAGCGCTGACCTCTCGCTGAAAACCAACCGCATCTTCGTGCGCGATTTCGTGCTGCCGGTGGAAATCGGCGCCTATAGCTTCGAGCACGGGCACAGCCAGAAGGTGAAATTCGACGTGACGGCCGATGTCGTGCGCACCGTCAGCAATCCGGAGGACATGCGCCATGTGTTCTCCTACGACGTCATCATGGACGGCATCCGCGCGATCGTTGCACGTGGCCACGTTCAGCTCGCCGAGGCCCTGGCCGAACAGGTGGCGGCGCTGGTCCTGGAAGATCCGCGCGTGGTGCGCATCATCGTTCGCGTGGAAAAGCTTGAGATCGGGCCCGGAGGCGTGGGCGTCGAGATCGAGCGAACCCGCTCCAAGGATCGCGTAGCAGCCGTACCCTCCCCGCTGCCCACTGCCGCCGTCGCGCCCCCCGCGGGAAAGAAGGGGGCGACATCGTGAAATCCGCCGTCGTCAAGCTCGGCGGCAGCACGGCGCGCGAGCCGCAATTGCAAGGCTGGGTCGATGCCCTTGCCGGCGCGCCGCTTCCGCTTGTCATCGTGCCGGGCGGTGGACCTTTCGCCGATGCTGTGCGCGCCGCGCAAGGCGCGCTCGGCTTTTCCGACCGCGCAGCGCATGCGATGGCCATCCTGGCGATGGAACAGTTCGGCCATTTGCTTCTCGACCGTGATGCCCGGCTGATCCCGGTGCGAACGCTGGCCGAGATCGAGCGCGCTGCGGCGACCCGCCGCTCGGCTGTTTGGCTGCCCGCGACGATGGCTCTTGCGGCCCCTGAAATCGAGCAAAGTTGGCGTGTGACATCCGACTCCCTGGCCGCCTGGCTGGCGGGCACGCTGGACGTCCAGAGGCTGGTGCTGATCAAGCAGAGCGATGATTTCGACGGCAGCGACACCGTTGCGACGCTGGCGGCGCGCGGGGTGGTCGACGCGGCATTCTCCGCGATGCTTTCCGAACCCGTGGTCCTCAATGTTGCGGGGCCCCGCCATCTGCCGGCTGCAATCACCATGCTTGGCTCGGGCGCCTTGCCCGGCCTGCACATTGCGCACGCCGCGCCAGCCCTGCGGCGGGCCGGCTAGGCGATGGTGAAACTGCATACGCCGCGCTGGGCCTGGGCGCTGACAGGCTCCGGCCACTTCTTCACAGAAAGCTTCGCATTGATCCACGAGTTGGAGCATTGCGACGTCTTCGTCTCGAAGGCGGCGGAAGAAGTGCTGCGCATGTACAAGCTCAAGCTGGATTTTCCCAAGACCACGCGCGTGCTGCACGACAAGACGGCGAGCTCTGTGCCCGTTGGCGGTTTCTACTACGGCGTCTACCACACCGTCGTCATCGCCCCGGCGACATCGAACACGGTGGCGAAATGCGTCTGGGGAATTTCCGACACGCTGCCGACCAATGTCTTTGCGCAGGCGGGAAAATGCCTGGTGCCCTCGATCGTGTTTGCCTGCGACACCGCGCCGGAGCTAACGACCATGGCGCCTGACGGGCCGGTGAAGGTCTACCCGCGCAAGATCGATCTGGACAATACCGAACGGCTGAAGGCGTTCGAGCGCACCACCGTGGTCGAATCGCTGGCCGAGTTGGAGTTGGCGATCCGAAACCGGCAAGCGGCACTGGCGGCAACGTTGTGAAGATGGCGCCCTACAGTTCTAAACGCTGGCAACATGCCTGACCGCTTCGTTTTCGTCACCGGCCATCTTGCCCAGGCGCGGCTGGAACGGCTGCTGACGGGTCTCGGTGAAACGAACTTCGCCTGGGAGATTGTCGACATCGGCGTCAAGGTGGCGGCCCTGATGACCGAGGAGATCATCGTGCGGCGGCTGAAGCTGCCGGATGGAACGGGCCGGGTCATCCTGCCCGGCCGGTTTCGCGGCGACCTCGACCGGCTCGCCGAACATTTCGGCGTCGCGTTCGTGCGCGGGCCGGATGAGATCGCCGACCTGCCGGTCTTTCTCGGCCGCGCCGGCCAGCCGCCGGATTTGAGCCGCCATGACATGCGCATCTTCGCCGAGATCGTCGAGGCGCCATCCCTCAGCATCGACGCGCTCGTTGCCCGGGCGCAGGCGCTGCGCGCTGCGGGCGCCGATGTCATCGACATTGGCTGCCTGCCGGAAACCCCGTTTCCGCAGCTTGGCGAAGCCGTGCGCGAACTGAAAAGGCTCGGTCTGGCCGTCAGTGTGGATTCGGCCAATCCCGAGGAATTGCGGACAGGTGCCAAGGCCGGCGCGGATTTCATCCTGAGCCTGGACGAAAGCAGCCTCCCGCTTGCGCGCGAATTCGGTGCGACGCCTGTCCTTATCCCATCGAAGCCCGGCGATCTCGACACGCTCGGCCGCGCCATTGCCGCCGCCGAGGCGGCCGGCATCGCCTTCATCGCCGACCCGGTGCTCGACCCGATCCATTTCGGCTTCACGGCTTCCATCGAACGCTTCGCGGAAGCGCGGCGGCGGTGGCCCGGCATCGAGCTGCTCATGGGGACGGGCAATCTGACCGAACTGACCGACGCCGACAGCTCCGGCGTGACTGCCCTGCTGGCTGGCATCTGCTCCGAGCTTGAGATCCGCAATGTGCTGGTCGTCCACGTCAGTCCCCACACGCTGCGCACGGTGGAGGAGCATGACATCGCCCGGCGCATTCTCCACGCCGCCCGCCGTGACGCGGCGTTGCCGCGCGGCTATCACCCCGGCCTGCTGCAGGCGCATGACCGCAAGCCCTACCCCGCAACGCTGGCGGACATCGAAGCTCTGGCGGCCGATGTTCGCGACCGCAATTTCCGCATCATGACCGCCCCGGACGGGATTCATGTGTTCAATGGCGATGGCCATCGGGTCGCCCAGGATGCCTTCTCCTTGTTTGCGGGGCTGGGCGTGGAGGCGGACGGGGCGCATGCATTCTACCTCGGCGCCGAATTGATGAAGGCTGAGATCGCCTGGCAGCTTGGCAAGCGTTATGTGCAGGATGAGCCGCTGGCCTTCGGCATCGCGGCGCCGCTGCCGGAAGCCGACCGGACACGGTTGAAAGAGGCAGGGCATACCTTGCAAGCAAAGAGGAAGAGCTGATGCCTTACATCCGCGAGACGATCCTCACCACGGTCAACCGCGCCGGCAAGGTCCATGTCGCGCCCCTGGGTATCATCTCCGAGAAGGACGGCTGGATCATCGCGCCGTTCCGGCCGTCGACGACGCTGGATAATCTGGCGGAGGTACCGTTTGCCATTGCCAATTACACTGATGATGTGCGCGTCTTCGCCGGTTGCCTGACCGGGCGCAAGGATTGGCCCACCGTGGCGGTGGAAGGCTTCGCCGTGCCGCGCATCGAGGCGGCGCTGGCGCATTCCGTTCTCGAGGTGGCGGAAATCCACGACGATCCCGTTCGGCCGCGGCATTTCTGCCGCGTCGTGTCGGAGGCAATGCATGCGCCCTTCACCGGCTTCAATCGCGCCAAGGCTGCGGTCCTGGAGCTGGCCATTCTGGTCAGCCGCCTGCACATGCTGCCGCGCGACAAGGTCGAGGCGGAACTGACCTACCTGGCTATTGCGATGGACAAGACTGCCGGGCCCGAGGAGCAGGAAGCCTGGGGGTGGCTAATGCGGCGGGTCACGGACCACTTCGCCGATGTCGACGCCAAGGGAAAGCCGGCCAAGGGGTAGCTCGCACTCTTCATCAACGCTCGGACGAGGGCGGAGGGAAATCCCCGGACAAGGCTCGGATTGCCATCAGGCGGCAACGTCAGGGGGACGCGAGGCCGCTCAAGCGTATCCGCGAGACCGACGAAGTTCTGGCAACGCTTTGGCGTGGACGTCTACAGGTCCAGCACCAGGCGCTCCGGATCCTCCAGGCTTTCCTTGACCC
>Ga0190271_10000661_pt1 | contig 17957 bp, 15 predicted proteins | sample Popmic356T_FD_133747 | JGI IMG/M metagenome (GOLD analysis project Ga0190271, IMG submission 133747) | Populus adjacent soil microbial communities from riparian zone of Weber River, Utah, USA - 356 T | ecosystem: Environmental > Terrestrial > Soil > Riparian zone | place: USA: Utah | collected...
GAGGAGTTGCCACGCATACTCGTCCATCGGATCGACGGCTAAGGCTGTCGTGGCCAGCTCGCCGACTTCGAGCCACCGACGTTGCAGCAGCCGCAAACCGGCAAGTTCCCTCACCGGAGCGGCGCCTCCGCACGACAACGCAGATGTCAGTTGGCGCTCGGCCTCGTCGAACTGGCCCGCCTGAGCCTGTTGCACTCCGCTGGCGATCAGATCCGCACACGAGGATCCATCTGTCGTCGCAACGGGAGGCGGTGACTCCGATGAACGAGACGATTCGATCGGAGTGACCACAGCCATCCATCGATCGGCTCGTGACCATCGCCGTGCGAACTGTTCACGCTCCATCACCCGAAACGGCGCGCGAGCCGGATCGTGAAGGACGATCGCCTGCGGCGTCGCGGCCACGATCACGATGTAATGAAATGTGCCAGGCCGGTCTTCAATGAGCGCGAGCACCGGGCGCCCGCGCGCCAGCTCCGCGTCGACAAGATCCTCGCGTCCCTCGACTTCCACGGCATTCCACCCGCGCCGCCGTACGTCTTCTACGAGCCTGTTCGTTCGAATGCCACCGGCACTGCGATCGACCAGCGAGGCAAACGACTCCGCATCGAGGCCGCGCGCTCCCCAATAACGGAGCACCATGGCCGCAGCGGCACCGCCACAGAGCGCTTCAGACTGTGAGATGAAGGGGACGTCGAGAATTGCGAGTGGTCGCGATGCTGGCTGGGCGTTCGCCGGCACCGACAGAGCGACGCACACGAGAACGACGGCAATGCACGCCGTGCTCGTGTGCGGGCTCGTGTTCACGACCTCAGAAGGGACCGTGAACTGCCTAGTCCAGAGCCACGATCAACAGGATCAGCACCAGCAGTGCAATGATGATCACGGTCGTCGAGATCACCACCTTCGACTGTCCACCGGCCAGTGCCTGTTCCACCTGATGTGCCTGTATCGCCATCGTGCTGAGCTGCTGGGCGCCAGCGGTCTCAACGGCACTCGTCGCACGGCGCAGATCGATCCCGGCGCGCGAAGCGACGTCCTTCACCGCGGGGTGCTCGAGCACGCGCAGCACGTCTGCTCGGTCGGCTGCAACGCTCGAGACATGCTGCTCCAGCGCCGAATCGATCGCCGACTGAGTCGCAGCGTGCGACCCCTGGGCGTGGACGCGTGGAACCGCAGTGAGTACTGTCAACAGGATCGCAAGAACGGAAACGGGCATGCGCATGCGTGAGTAGCCTCCTCGGACGACCATTGTAGCGAAGGCGAGGCAGTGCAGGGCGACCATCGAGCGAAATTGGACGAATGGCTGGTAGCGGCTGAACGCCGCTACACGGCCGATCTTCGTGTTCAGGAGATCACCCGCGCGCTGCGAGCGCTGTCGTCGGCCTATGTCGAGCGGCGCGAACGTGGTGGCCGCCAGCGCGTCCATGGCGCGCTCGACACAGTGGGCAAACGAGCCGCGTTCGCGCTCTACTACGCTCCCCTTCATTTCATCGCGGTGACGGAGGCCGTTCGCGCCTTGCAAGCCACGACACCGGTGCCTGATTCGATCGTCGACCTTGGCTGCGGCACCGGCGCGGGTGGCGCAGCGTGGGCAATAGCCACAGGATCCACTGCAACCGTCACGGGCATCGACCGTCATCCGTGGGCCGTGCAGGAGGCGCGCTGGACGCTCGCGCAACTTGGGTTGAAGGGTCACGTCAAGCAGGGCGACATCGATCGCCTCCGGGCATCGCGTTCAAACGAGTTCGTGATCGCGGCGTACACGCTGAACGAGCTCTCGGACGACGCGCGCGCGCGCATCGAGGAACAAGTCTGCGAGCGGGCACAGCGAGGAGGGCGGGCCCTGATCCTGGAGCCGCTGGCTCGTGGCGTCGTGCCGTGGTGGCCAAAGACCGCCGAGCGCATGACCGCGATCGGTGCCCGCGCCGACGAATGGAAGCTGGCGATCGAGGCCCCGCCGATCGTGCGGCTGCTTGGAACAGCCGCCGGTCTCAATTACCGCGAGCTTCGATTTCGGACGATTCTCTTCTAGTCTCAGGGCTTTGAGCTCTGAACCTTGGGCTTTGGGCCTCCGACGCCGGGCTCGGCGGCGGGTCCGTCTCCGGGGGCGTGCTATTCTCGGCTCTTCGGATGAACGCGCACGGCGGCTCGAGCCCCGGTCGATACGGCACTCTCTTTCCTCTCACTATCACGGCTCTGGGCGTCGTCTATGGCGACATCGGAACGAGCCCGCTCTACGCCATTCGCGAGTGCTTTTTCGGCTCTCACTCTGTCGGCCCCACGCACGACAACGTCCTCGGAGTTCTCTCACTCGTCCTCTACGCGCTGCTCCTGGTCATCTCCGTCAAGTACACCAGCATCGTCATGCGTGCCGACAACCAGGGTGAAGGCGGCATTCTCTCCCTGACTGCGTTGCTGCCCTCGCGCAACGGCGTGCGTCAGAACTATTCGGTGCTTGTTGCGCTCGGCATCGTGGGCGCCTCGCTGCTCTGTGGCGAAGGCATGATCACGCCGGCGGTGAGCATCATGAGCGCGATCGAAGGACTCCAGGTCGCCACGCCGCTTTTCAGTCGATGGGTCGTACCGATCACGGTTGTCATCCTGGTTGGTCTGTTCGTGATTCAGCGACACGGCACACATCGCGTCGGAGGACTCTTCGGGCCGGTGATGGTCGTGTGGTTTTTCACCATCGCCATCATGGGCTTCCAGTGGATCATCAGAGCACCGGAGGTGCTCTGGGCCATCAACCCCAGGTACGCAGTCGACTTCTTCATCGAGCATGGATGGCATGGGTTCGCCGTGCTCGGCGCCGTCGTACTCGTCGTCACCGGGGCGGAGGCGTTGTATGCGGACATGGGGCACTTCGGACGATTCCCTATCCGCCTCGCCTGGTTCTGCCTCGTCCTGCCCGCACTCCTGATCAACTACTTCGGCCAGGGCGCGCTGCTCCTCGTCAGGGGACCTGCGGCGACGCAACCGTTCTTCATGATGGCGCCGCAGTGGGCGCTCCTACCGCTCGTTGCGCTGTCGACAGCGGCGGCGATCATCGCGTCCCAGGCACTCATCTCCGGCGCCTTCTCGCTGACGCGACAGGCCATTCAGCTCGGCTACGCTCCTCGACTCGACATCCAGCACACCTCGTCGATGGCGATGGGCCAGGTGTATGTGCCGCAGGTGAACTGGTTCCTCGCGATTTGCACGGTGCTCATCACCGTCGGTTTTCGATCGTCGAGCGCTCTTGCCGCGGCATACGGCATTGCTGTGACCGGGACGATGATCATCACGACGATATTGCTCTCGGTCGTCGCCATCGAGCGTTGGAAGTGGCCGAAGCCCGCGGTGATTTGCGTGGCCGTGATCTTCCTCGCGGTTGATCTGTCGCTCTTCGGCGCCAACCTGGTGAAAATCCTCCAGGGTGGCTGGCTTCCCCTCGTGATTGGCGCGCTCCTCTTTACGTTGATGACGACGTGGAAGACGGGCAGGAAGCTGGTGGCCGAGCGCCTGACTGCGCGGGCGTTTCCGCTCGAGGACTTCATGGCGGCGGTGTCGTCAATGCCGCCAACCCGGGTCTCGGGAACCGCTGTCTTCATGACCGCACAGCCGCGAGGCACACCTCCTGCGCTCGCGCACAACCTTCGCTACAACAAGATCCTGCACGAGCACGTGATCGTGCTGACCGTGACCACGTCACACACGCCGTATGTCCCGCCGAACGAGCAGATTCAGGTTCAGTCTCTTGGACTCGGCGTCTACAACGTGCGCGTGCAGTACGGATTCATGCAGGATCCCGACGTCCCGAACGCCTTGCTCGCCGCGCGCGAACTGGGCATTGAGCTGGATCTGGAAGACATGACGTACTTCCTCGGGCGCGAGACGATCATCGTCACCGACCGTCCCGGCATGGCTGCCTGGCGCGAAAAGCTCTTCGTCGTCATGGCGCGCAACGCCGTGCGGGCGACAGCGTTCTTCCATCTGCCGCCCGAACGGGTCGTCGAACTCGGTGTGCAGGTCGAGATGTAGGCGTTACAGCGGCGAGGTGCAGTGCGGGCACCGTGACGCCTTGATCGGAATCGCGGTCGCACAGAACGGGCAGTCCTTAGTCGATGGGGCCGCCGCTACCGCCGGGCGTTCGAGACTGCCCTTCATCCGGTTGACCTGCTTGACGAGCAGGAACACCGCGAGCGCCACGATCAAAAAGGTCACGATGTCGTTGATGAACTGACCGTACGCGATGACGGGAATCCCCTTCGTCTTGGCGTCGGCCAGCGACATCGGTATTCCCTGTGCGCTATCGAGCACCAGGAACAGGCCAGAGAAGTCGGTTCGGCCGAGCAGCAGGCCAACGGGCGGCATGATCACGCCTTCGACGAGTGTCGTGACGATGCGCCCGAAGGCGGCACCCATGATGACGCCAACGGCCAGGTCCAGGACGTTGCCGCGAGCAACGAAATCCCTGAATTCCTTCAGCATGTGGCCCTCCTGAATTGGGACGGGAAGCGGGCCCAGTGTAACAGTTCAAGGTCAACGCGTTCGGTGAAACGCATGCCGGGATCGGTACGCCCGACGTACAATCGGGCCGCCATGCCTCGCCTGCCGCTCCTTGCCGCGGCGGTTTCGCTCTGCTGCGTCGTCCACACTGCGTGGGCACAGCCCGCATCGCCGGCGCGCCAGGTCATCGTCACGGAAATCGACGGCATCATCCAGCCAATCACGGCCGAATACTTCATCGACGCGGTTGACGCGGCCGACACGTCTGGCGCAGAGCTCGTCGTGCTGGTGTTGCGCACGCCGGGCGGCCTGCTCGACTCGACGCGCAGCATGGTGTCGCGAATGATCACGTCGCGAGCGCCGGTTGTCGTCTTTGTTGGTCCGTCCGGTGCGCGCGCAGCATCGGCGGGATTCATCCTTCTGATCGCCGCCGACGTGGCAGCGATGGCGCCTGCGACACACACTGGTGCAGCGCATCCCGTCTCGGGCTCAGGCGAGAAGATGGACGACACCACGTCGCAAAAGGCGGCGTCGGATGCGGCTGCATACGTGCGAACGCTCGCTGAGGCGCGCGGGCGCAATGTGTCGCTCGCGGCTGACGCCGTTCTGACGAGTCGCGCGTTCACCGATCGAGAGTCGCTCGATGCAATGCCGCCGCTCGTCGATCTCAGCGCGAAAGATGTCGACGAGCTGTTGATGAAGCTCGATGGGCGGACAATCAAGCGCTTCGACGGCCGGACGACGACCGTGCACACGGTAGATGCCGAGGTGCGTCGCCGGGACATGACGCGGCGGCAACAGTTCCTGAGCGCGATCGCGCATCCGCAGGTGTCCTACATCCTGATGACGCTCGGCTTGCTTGGCCTCACCGTCGAATTGTGGAATCCAGGGCTCATCGCACCGGGAGTTGCGGGAGGCGTTTGCCTGCTGCTGGCGTTTTTTGCGTTTCAGATCCTGCCGGTGAACATGGCGGGGCTGCTGCTCGTCGTGTTCGGCATTGCGCTCCTGATTCTCGAGTTGAAGGTGCCCAGCTTCGGAGCGCTCGGTGTCGGTGGAGCCGTGAGCCTGATCCTCGGCTCGGTGATGATGACCGACGTCGTGCCTGGCGTTCGCGTCGGCCTTGGCGTGATTCTGCCGGCAGCAATCGGATTCGCTGCCGTCTTCTTGTTTCTGGGCCGGCTCGCGTTGACGGCACAGATGCGGCCCGCAGTTACCGGAGCACAGGCGCTTGTCGGGCAGATCGCGCGCGTGCGCGCGGAAATGGCACCAAGCGAACCCGGGCTCGTCGACATGCGCGGCGAGATCTGGCGCGCCGTGAGCGCGGTCGCGCTGCCAGCGGGTCAACCGGTTCGCGTGCTGCGCGTCGAGGGACTCACGCTTACCGTGGAACCGGCAGATCTCACTTCACCAAAAAGGAGCTGACTGATGGACGGACTGGCGATATCCCCGCTACTGATATTCCTGGTCCTGCTGGTGCTTTACGCCATCAGCGCGATCCAGATCCTCAACGAGTACGAGCGTGCGGTCGTCTTCCGTCTTGGCAAGCTGTTGCCAGAGCCCAAAGGCCCTGGTGTGGTGCTGGTGTTCCGCCCCATCGATCGCTTCGTGCGCATGAGCCTGCGCACTGTAGTCCTCGACGTTCCGCCCCAGGACATCATCACGCGCGACAACGTCTCGGTGAAGGTCAATGCCGTCGTGTACTTCCGCGTCCTCGATCCAAGCAGGGCGGTGGTCGAAGTTGAGAATTACATGTATGCCACGTCGCAGCTGGCGCAGACGACGTTGCGCAGTGTTCTCGGGCAGGCGGAGCTGGATGATCTGCTCGCGCAGCGCGACCGGCTGAATCAACAACTGCAGCAGATTCTCGACAGCGAGACCGAGCCGTGGGGAATCAAGGTGTCGTCGGTCGAGGTGAAGCATGTCGACCTGCCTCAGGACATGCAGCGCGCGATGGCGCGTCAGGCTGAGGCCGAGCGCGAGAAGCGCGCGAAGATCATTCACGCCGAAGGCGAGCTGATTGCATCGGACAAGCTTGCGCAGGCTGCGGCCATCATCGACCGGCAGCCGGCCACGATGACGCTGCGGTATCTGCAGACGCTGACCGAGATCGCGGCGGAGCAGAACTCGACCATCATCTTCCCGCTGCCGATCGAACTGATGAGGATGCTGCGGACGGACAAGTAGAGGCGGGTCTTCAGACCCGCCTTGAATCCAGCAGCGTCAGTTGCTCTCGCTGCCGCCGAGCACCTCGCGAACTTTGTGCGCGAGGTCGGAGGGGGTGAACGGTTTCGACAGGAAGTGCTCGCCGGCCGTGACGCCGTGATGCACGACGGCCTCCGCGCTGAAACCGGACGTGTACAACACGCGAAGATCGGCGCGCTGAGCGCGCAGTCGAGCCACGAGCTGATCACCGTTGATGCCCGGCATGACGACATCGGTGATCACCAGATCGGGCTCGAGCCCCTCGAGACATCGGGCCAGCGCCTCTTCACCGCTGCCTGCGGTGACCACGTGATAGCCGCAACCCTCGAGGACGCGGCTGGCGACGGAACGCACACCGGCTTCGTCGTCAACGAGCAGCACTGACGCCTGACCACGCGGGAGCTGCACTGCGACAACCGCGGCCGCCGGGCGAATACGCGTCACGCTGGCTTCCGGCAGATAAATCTTGAACGTCGTGCCCTGACCGCGCTCGCTGTAAACCCAGATATATCCGCCGCTCTGTTTGACGATCCCGTAGACCGTCGAGAGACCCAGGTCGCTGCCGCCGTGCGTGGCGTTCTTGGTGGAGAAGAATGGCTCGAAGAGACGCAGCTGGGTATCGACGTCCATCCCGGGACCGGTGTCGCTGATCGCCAGCAGCACGTAAACCCCGGGCTGCACATTCACGCGATCGGCCACGTAGGCTTCGGTCAGGACGACTCGACGCGTTTCGATCACGACGTTGCCGCCGAGCGGCATGCCGTCTCGTGCGTGGATGGCGAGATCGAGCACGACTCGACGCATCTGACTCGGATCGACATAGACCGGCGGAAGCCCCTCTTCCGGAACAACCTTCAGCTCGATCCCCTCGCCGAGCGTCTCGGTCAGAACGGTCTCGAGATCCGAGAGGATGCCGTTCAGGCTCAGGCTCACCGGCCGCAGCATCTGACGCCGCGAGAAGGCCAGGAGCTGATTCGTCAGGCCCGCCGCCCGCACCGCCGCATCGTGCGTGTCTCGAGCGTGAATCCACTCAGGGCTGTTCTCGGGCAGGTCGTTCATCAGCAACTCGGACGACACCAGAACGACGGTCAGCAGGTTGTTGAAGTTGTGCGCCACGCCGCCCGCGAGCCGGCCAATCGCCTCCAACTGGTGCGCGTTCCTGTGGACGGCGTGCAGCTCCGCCTCGAGGTGCGCGACTCGCGCTTCGAGCTCCTGATGACGTGTGGTGAACGAGACCTCGCTCGCGCGCCGATTGAGCAGCGCCGCCACGCGCGCGACGAACACGTCGGGATCGATCGACTGTTCGACGCAATCGTCGGCACCCGCTTCGAACGCACGCAGAACATCGGTCGACAAAGGGCCTTCAGCTGCGATCAGCAGAACGGGAGTACGTCGCAGCTCGGGGTCGCGCCTGATCGCCGCACACAACTCGATCGCATCGACGCCCGGTGAAGGCAGCGAGGCCACGATCAGATCGGCCTGGATCTCGCGTGCGCTCTCGATCGCCTCGCTTCCCTCGGCCAAAGCGGTGCGATAGCGTTCACCCACGGCAAACGCGTGCGGGGACGGAGCATCACCAACGATGAGAATGGTGGCGGAAGTCGCTGCGGAGCTCACACGGGTCAACGATCAGGATACAACAGCGGGCATGACGACCATCTGAGCGAAATCAAGGAACCAACCTAATATTGTCTACTCGTGCGCGACTACAACGCCTTCGAGCCGGCTCCGCTCACTTTCATCATTCTGCCTGTATTTCTTGCCATTCTTCTGGTGTGGGGAACCGCTGCGGCCTGGCGTCGGTCAGGTGCCCGGATCGATGCCGTCCGTCGCGCCACCGCATTGAGCAGCATCGCCGCGTGTGCCTGGATGGCGATTACGTGGCGAGTCGCGGCATCTGGAATTCTTCGCGAATGGGAGCGCACTCCCCCACCGTTCGCGTTTCTCGTCGTCGCGATCATCACGCTTGGCTTCGTGATCGCCTTCAGCCGCTTAGGTGCGCGCGTCGCCACGGCGATACCCCTGTGGGTACTTGTCCTCGTCCAGGGGTTCCGGCTGCCGCTCGAACTAGCTATGCACGGGATGTATGCGCGCGGCATCATGCCGTTGCAGATGACGTACACGGGGCTCAACTTCGACATCGTCACCGGCGCGCTCGCGATCGTGGTCGGAACGCTTGCGGCGATGGGCGTCGTGGGCCGCGGAATCATCGCCGCGTGGAATGTTCTTGGCCTGGCGCTCTTGATCAACGTCATGACCGTGGCCATTCTCGGCACCCCGCGTTTCAGCTATTTCGGTCCCGATCAGGTGAACGTGTGGGTGACCTACCCGCCATTCGTATGGCTTCCGGCGGTCATGGTGCTCGCGGCGCTCGCCGGACATCTCGTGATCTTTCGAGCCCTCCTCGCGCCGAAGCCCGTCGGGGCGCAATAGCCAAGCGCGGCCGCGCTACGCCAACTGATATCGCAGCAGGTATAATCTGCTGCTCTTCACAGAGTCCACGAGAGTCACAGAAGACAGACACGAAGCAGGAGTCGCGAGCCGCTATGAGTCACCAGAGTCTGGAGGACGTGCTACAGAGTGCCGGCAGTCCCGTTCAACTGCTCCGCAATTCGCAAATCGGCCCCTACGCGTTTCCCGTCGTCCCGTCGGAGTACACCAATTGGCGAGACGAGCAACGCTCGTGGCGCGAAACCTGTGCACTCTTCGATCAGTCGCACCACATGACGGACCTCTACATCGAGGGACCGGATGCGGTGAAGCTGCTCTCCGATCTGGGCGTCAACAGCTTCAAGAACTTCAAGGTGAATCAGGCGAAGCAGTTCGTCGCCTGCACGCACGATGGTTACGTCATCGGCGATGCGATCCTCTTCTTCCTCAGCGAGAACCGGCTGAGCCTCGTCGGACGTCCGTCCGCACTCAACTGGGTCGAGTACCACACGACCAGCGGCAAGTACAAGGTGACGACGGAACGCGACGAACGATCGGCCGTCAATCGAGGCTCGCGCAGGCTTTTCAGATTTCAGGTGCAGGGGCCGCACGCCGGGAAGGTGATCGAAAAGGTCACCGGCAACGTCGCACCCGACATTCGATTTTTCAACATGGGCGCCATCACGATCGCGGGCAACGAAGTGCGCGCGCTCCGTCATGGGATGGTGGGACAACCCGGTTGGGAACTGTTCGGGCCATGGGCGCAGGCTGAAGCCGTGCGCGCGGCGCTCGTCGAAGCCGGCCGCGAATACGGGATTCGACAGGTGGGTGCTCGCACGTACCCGACCAGTTGTCTCGAGTCGGGATGGATCCCGTCCCCGCTCCCAGCGGTCTACACCGGCGAGAAGCTGAAGCCCTATCGTCAGTGGCTGACCTCGAAGAGCTACGAGGCGATGGCGTCACTCGGAGGCAGCTTCATCTCCGAAGACATCAAGGACTACTACCTGACGCCGTACGACCTCGGTTACGGACCGTTCGTGAAGTTCGACCACGACTTCATCGGTCGCGAGGCTCTCGAGAAGATCGCCGCCAATCCGGCACGTCAGAAGGTCACCCTCGTGTGGAACGGCGACGATGTCGCACGAGTGTTCAGGTCGCTCTTCGACGATGGCGACATCGGGAAGTACATCGATCTGCCGCTCGCGAACTACTCCACGCTGCCGTACGACCGTGTGGTGCGCAACGGCAAGACCGTAGGCCTCTCGACGTACACCGGCTACATGTACAACGAGCGGGCGATCCTCTCGCTGGCGATGGTCGAAAACGCGCACGCCACACCCGGCACCGAAGTCACGCTGGTCTGGGGTGAACCTGGACGCGGGTCATCGAAGCCGACCGTGGAGCGTCACACGCAGGCCGAGATTCGTGCGACGGTCGCGCCAGTGCCGATCTCGGAAGTCGCTCGCGTCGCTTACAGACCCAAGTAGTAGGCGGTAGGCAGTAAGCGGTAGGCGGACTCTTCGTTAAGGCGGGTCTTTAGACCCGCCTTAACGTCCTAACGATCGGGCCGGCGAAACAAATCGTCGGCCGCGGTGAGGATCGTCCACCGAAGCCGCTGCGGGTAATCGAGCTCTCTCGCCAGGAAGTCCTGCACCGTGTTCGTCACTTCCCTGGAAGCGTGGCCACTCAGCGTGGACTCCATCCAGCGTGTCGGGAAGAAGATGTCCCCGGTCTTCTGAATCTCACGAAGCAGTCCCAGGGCTGGCAGGACAAAGCGCCGAGCGTGCCCTTCACGCAGCGGGTGATTGAGGTACTGCAGCGACTCCAGCACCCACGGCTCGCGTCGCCGGTTTTCGACGAACGAGAGCCGCGCGAATGCCCGCTCGCGAACAGTGGGGTCCGCTGACAACGCAGGCATCACGAACTCGAATCGCGCTTTTCGGTCGGGATTCTGCGTCCGCACCGATTGCACTCGCAGGATCTCCTCCCATTTCGGCACTTCGCGCACGGCCAACTCGAGCGCCAACGCGATCTCGTCCGGCTCGGCGAGCGTCAGACCCGGTACAGCCTCGTCTCTACGCCAGATGCGCTCGAGCCACGCAAGACCATCCTGCGAGAGCACTGTGTCTCGGTACGCGTTGAACCAGGCGGCCTTCTCGCTCTGCGAGCGGCCTCGCTCGATTCCCGCGCGAAGTACTTTCTCGAACGATGGCCCCTGCTCGAGACGCTGATTGGGTGTGAGATACCGCCAGAACAGCCGCGTCACGTATGACAGCACGCGCTGCGTGTTCTGCTCGTCCTGCTCTTTGGGAAGGGCACGCGTCGCTGCGGCCAGGAACTGCGTCGCCTCGATACGTCGCTCGACGAGGTTGTCCCACATCGTGACCCACGCGGCTCCGCGAGTCACCGCGTCAGGAACGTCCTCTACGTGCGCGAGTAAATAGTCGCGACTGACATCGTCAAGGATAAACAACCCATAGCCAACGCCATCGCCACTCGGCAGCACGTAGAGCGGACGACTGAGACCTCGCGTTCCGCGGACCTCGGTGCGCTCGCCTGTCACGTCAACCGAGACGCGACGCGCCAAACCCGAGAACCCGAGGACCACGTGAAGTTGTTCGGGCCAGACCAGCCCGCGATTGAGCGGGTCTGACAGCATCAGGTCGAGGCCCTCCAACTGGCCACGCGCGTTCACCCGTGTCTGCGTTGTGAACGTCGGCCGGCCTCGCTCTTCGACCCACGCGCGACTCCATTCCACGAGGTCGCGTCGCGTGCGGCCATCCAGGATGCGAACGAGGTCGCTCCACGTGGCGTTGCCGTATGCGTATCGCTTGAGATACTCGCGCAGACCATCACGAAACGAGTTCTCTCCCACCATCAGCTCGAGCTGACGCATCACGACCGGCGCTTTCTGGTAGATGATCGCGCCATAGAGCTGCCCTGCGTCGTCGAGGTTTGCGAGCGGCTGGCGAATGGGGTTCGTCCCGGAGGTGCGATCGACTTGATACGCCGAGGGATGATGCGCGAGCAGGAACCGGAGTTCGTGATTCAGATCGGGAAACGACGGGTTCACGATCTTCGCGGCCATGAAGTTCGCGAACACTTCCTTCATCCACACATCGTCGAACCATCGCATCGTCACGAGATCGCCGAACCACATGTGCGATGTCTCGTGGGCGATCACGCTGGCGCGCTCGAGCAGCTGGTTCTGCGTGGCTGATTCGTCGAGCATGAGGCCGGACGCGTTGTAGAGAATCGCGCCGGCGTGCTCCATGCCGCCGAACTGAAACGACGGAATCAGGACGAAGTCGAACTTGCCCCACGGATAAGGAATCGCGGTGTACGACTCGAGCCAGGTGAGCGCTCTGGCGTGGAGGTCGAACAACGCGTCCTTGTTGCGCGCGACCTTGGCCGCATCCGTTTCGCGGTGAAACATGCGAAACACGCGGCCGTTGCGCGTCGCCGTCTCCACCGAGAACTTCCCTGCCGCGAACGCGAAGAGATACGTCGGCAGCGGGCGCGTCTCCTCGAATTCGATCTGCGCCGAAGAGCCGCTCGGCTGCGCGCCGTCCGTCGGTCTACTCGCACCGTTGGCGACCGCCTGCCATCCTTCCGGAACGGACAGCTTCAACCGATAGCGCGCCTTCAGGTCTGGCTGATCGAAACAGGGAAATGTCAGCCGCGCTCGCGCGGGAACAAACAGCGTGTAGAGAAACTCGTCATTGCGATTGAGCGCCGAATCGCCAGCGACGAACTCGAACTCGATGCGATTGACACCCGCGTGCGTCGCCTTCGCGGGAATGACGATGTGTCCGTTGACGAAGTCGGCGCCGGGATCGGATCCGTCAACCGTGACTCGGCGAACGCTTTCGCGCGGTTGCGCGAAGTCGAACACGAGACGTGACGGTGCACGGAGAGTCAGGGTGACGACCGCGCGACCCTGGACCGGTTCGTTCCTGGAACTCGGGACTGCGAAGGTCAGGTCGTATCGAAGATCTTGAATCGCCGCGGCGCGCTCCCGGGCCAGCGCCTGCGGGACACCCGGATCGACGGGACGATTGCTATCTGCGGGCCGCGCTTGCATCGCGGACAGAAGCGTCATTGCGAGGAACAGACCGAGCATGCACGGCCTCAGGCACCAACCGGGAAGAAGACACGCTGGACGAACCAGTAAGTGCCAGCAGCGATCACCACGATGGACCCGGCGAAGGCCACGCGGGATCCGAGCAACTGATCGCGGCGGCGTATCGCCGCAAGCAGACTCGAGACCAGCAGCACCACCATCAACTGACCAATCTCAACGCCGAAGTTGAACGAGAACAGCGACCAGCCGAGCGCTTCACGCGGCAAACCGAACTCGCGCAGCACATTCGCGAAGCCGAACCCGTGGACGAGTCCAAAGACGAGCGCGACCCACGCTCGCAAATCGCGGCCATCACCGCGCACCAGGTTGTCGGCACCCACAAACACGATGCTGAGCGCGATCGCGGGCTCGATGATGCTGGGCGGAGGCGTGACGATGTCGAGAGCCGCGAGCGACAAGGTGATGCTGTGCCCGATCGTGAAGGCGGTGACGATGCGAACGAGGGCGCCCCAGCTGCCGCCAAGCAGCAGCAGCCCGATGAGAAAGAGGATGTGATCCGGTCCGATCAGGATGTGGTGCGTACCTGAAGGGATGAAGGTCTTCATCACCTCGATGGCGCCTTGCGTCGTTCCCCGGTAATACGTGTGTGCGCCGGTCTCGGCGTTGAAGATGACCTGCTGGCGAAGCTGACCCTCGTCGTAGACGTTGATGAAGGTCTGATGGAGCTGGTCGTAAGGAAACAGGTTCGTGTCGATGGTCAGCGCACCGACGTTGACATCCTTGATGCGATAGCGAAGGCGGATCGCCTGCTCTTCCCTCATGAGCTCGATGCCCTGCCACTCGAACGACAGGCGTCGATCGCCCTGGAGATACAGTCGCGCCGCGAGGATCTCTTCGATGCGTTTCTGCTGTGCCTCCGCGAAGCCGGACTCCATGACTTTCTCGGGCGGAACGCCGAGCTCGTGTGCGACGTCGATCACGTGCACGACGAGCGTGCCTTCGATGCCACCGTCCTTGAAAACGACGTCGAGATAGCTGAACGGAGCGGGGTGCGCCCAGGCAGCGCTCACGCCGCTGAGAACGATCACCAGCCCGATCAGAACCGTGCGGAACACAGCGGACATTCTACTGTTTGGGGCCCTGGCGCGGAGAGGTCAGAGGCTCAACCCTTCGCGGCACGGGTCGTCTTCATCGAGCAGGAACGTGTGCTCGCCGGTGATCCAGGCTGAGCCCTCGATTTCAGTGACAAGCGCACTGTTGTCTCCCACTCGGGAGCGGCCGACGACGCGGCCGCGAAGAAGCTCGCCACTCAGCCCTTCGTGCACGAACGGCTCGCCATCCGGGAGCAATCCCATTGCGTCGAGCACGGCCATCACGGCAGACGTAGCCGTCGCACTCGCGGAGACATCGACAGCGCCCGCAGCATCGACCGTGACGTTGCGGAGGTGCGCCTCGGGATCCTGCGCCGGGCCTGTGAAGATGACTCCGCTGATTCCAGCGACATTGGGATCGGCTGGATGCTCGGGCACGACGGTCGTAGCAAGTGACGCACAGATCTCGACTCCCATGCGACGAAGATCGGGGAGTCGTTCGGCAATGAGCGGAATGCCCGTGGCTTCCGTATCGACGATCGCGAAGAATGCGCCGCCGAACGCCACGTCGACACGCAGCTGACGGGTGCCAATCTTCACCGGCTCCGATGCCGCGTGCACAAACGCCGGAACGTTCGTCATCGCGACGGCGTCTACGCGCCGCGTGTCACCCTGTGCGATCAGCCGCGCGCGAGCGCGAACAAGCCCCACCGGCGTCTCGAAGATCAGAGGCGCCTGCACGTCCTCGACGTCGCGTGAAAAGATCAAGGCACGCTCGAGCGCGATGGTCGCGGCGCCGATGATCCCGTGGCCGCTCATCGATGGATAGCCGGCAGTGTTCATCAGCACGATGCCGGCGTGCGCCTGCACCGACAGCGGCTCGGTGAGGAACGCGGCAGTCATGTCGGCGTGCCCGCGCGGCGGAAGCACGACCGCGCGGCGAAGTGCATCTCCGTTCTTTCTGAACCAGTCACGTTGCTGCGCCAGGGTTCGGCCATGCGGACGCGGGAACCCTTCGACAACGAGACGGAGCGGCTGACCTCCAACGTGAGCGTCGATGGCCTTGATGAGGCGGATCACAGAGCGAGGCTAACACGCAGCCCACAGGGGACGATTCGCATCCATTTCGAACGAATTACGCGACAGGGTGCACGCGACGTTGTGGCTTGTCGTTTGCACTTTGTCCGGTTGCCAGCGCCTTCGGAGAACGACCATGGGGAATCGGCACTGGGGGCTGCTCCTGATCGGTGTGTTGTGCATCGGCCTTCTGAGTTCGACGTTCGCGTCGGCTCAGAGCTTCGGCACAGCGTATGACCGTGGCTATCGCGAGGGCGTCCAGCAAGGTGAACAGGACGGCCGCCAGGGTCGGGACCCGCAGTGGGAGCGCAATTCGACCTATCGCAACGCGGACCGCGGCTACAACGATCGCTATGGCAGCCGCGATGGGTATCGAGACGACTTCAGACGTGGCTTCGCCTCGGGCTATCGCACGGGCTACGACAGGTACCGAAGCGTTCGCATCTACGATCAAGATCGACGAGACGATCGACGCGATCCGCGAGTGTTGCGCGGCTATCAGGATCCCGCGTTCGCGCGCGGATACTCAGATGGGTGGGATCACGGCGCCGACGATAAGCACGATCGCGACCGCTACGATCCAACTCGCCACGGCGACTATCGCGGCGGCGACGATGGGTACTCGCGGTCGTATGGCTCGAAGGACGCCTACAAGAATAACTATCGCTCTGGGTTCCGACAGGGCTACGAGGCTGGCTACCGGAACGGCGAGCGCTATCGCTGACCCCTCGATCTGGCCCCGGGCAGGACGATCGGAGTAAAATCTGAGGTTCCTGCTCGGAGCCGGTATCGTCTAGGGGTCAGGACACGTGGTTCTCAGCCACGGGACCGGGGTTCGAATCCCCGTACCGGTACCAACCTTCGCTCACGCTTGCCAACGTTCGCGTGAGCTACGGTTGGCAAGCCACGCGAAGGTTGTCCACCGTAGCGCGCAGCGCGAAGGTGGACCTCACCGAGCAGACACCGCATCGCTCCTCAAGACAACTACAGTTGACTGATTCTGGCGCTGCAACCTCGCAAGGTCGTAAGATTCCGCGTCGGCTCTAGCGGCAAGCTGCTTGCTCGGTGCGCTGTCATGTCGAAGCGGTTCGTCTACGTGCTCAGGAACGACGAGAGCCCACCACGGTATTACACTGGCATCACTTCCGACGTGAAGAGACGACATACCGAGCACAATCAGGGAAGTTGCATCCACACGACTAAGCACCGACCGTGGTCTGTTGACGTTGTTATCGAATTCACTGACGAGCGACGCGCGGTTGCCTTTGAGCGCTATCTGAAATCTGGGTCGGGTGTCGCGTTCGCCCATCGGCATTTGCGATAGCTCACCTGCGAGACAGCTCCATTTCTCTGAAGATGGCAGAATCCCATTGCCCGATTTGCGCTTCGGAACTAGAGATCCGGGATGTGGCCCCCTGCTTCGACTGCGGTTGGGACCCTGGAGAACTGGAGCACCTGGCCGACGGCAAGCACACATACGCCGAGGTGCTCGCGTTCGGGATTCCAATCGTCGTTTGTAACTTCTGTTAGCGGACTTCTCGTCCTACGATCCCGCGTACTTCAATCGTCCTGCCCGGACAAAGCTCGGTCTTGGTGAGTTCGTCGAGGTACGAGCAATCACAAGTCCATCGCAAGGCAAAGACAAGTTCTGCCCAGGCTGTCGTCGACGGCTTGCGTTTCTCAAATTCCTCGCGAAGGTCCGCGCGAGTGGCTCAGATGGGATCGATAGGGTGAGATAGGGGTCGATACGGCTGCGAGAGCGGCAGCATTCATCCAGCGATGCCGACTAATTCCAGCGTCCCTCTCGCAAATCCCCGTACCGGTACCACAATTCATCTCGCGGGGCCCAGTCAAGAAGGCACGGAGGCCTGGCGATTCGTGGATGACCGTTATTTGTATGCCACAGCCGCTGACGACGGTCCTGCCAAGGGAATGAGGTCGAAGCGCCTGAATCCCACTTGGCCGCACCACGCGCGGAAGTCGGCCCCACTGTAGTCGGAGGCATCGCCGAATTCGATCAGCATGTTCAGCGACATCAGCAGACCGAACGCATTCTCGCGCCGGGCATCGTCGATGACGTTTTCGATAGCGATGAGCGCGCCCCCTTCGGGCAATGCATCGTACGCCTTTCGAATGAGCTGCAGCTTCTGCTCGAGATTCCAGTCGTGGAGGACATTGCCCATCGTGACGACGTCGGCCGGTGGCAACGGATCGACGAAGAAGTCTCCCGAGACGACCTGAATGCGATCAGCAAGACCGGCGCGGTCGATCGCGTTCTGTGCGTGAACTCTCACTGGAGGAAGATCGAACGTCTGAAAGCGGAGATGCGGATGTCGAGCCGCAACCAGGCGCGATAGCAGCGCGAGCGCCCCGCCGACGTCGGTCACAGTCCGATACTGCTCGAAGTCGAATCTCTCGGCCAGTAGGGTGAAATTTCCTGCCTGAAGGCCCGTCATCGCCCGAAGAAACTCACCGAGTCGGGCTTCGTCGGTGTAGAGCTCGGCGAACATGGGCTGGCCCGTGAGTTTGATCTCGTTCTGCGGCTTGCCTGTTCTCAGCGCTTCCCCCAGGCTGTTCCAGAA
>Ga0190271_10000662_pt1 | contig 17952 bp, 20 predicted proteins | sample Popmic356T_FD_133747 | JGI IMG/M metagenome (GOLD analysis project Ga0190271, IMG submission 133747) | Populus adjacent soil microbial communities from riparian zone of Weber River, Utah, USA - 356 T | ecosystem: Environmental > Terrestrial > Soil > Riparian zone | place: USA: Utah | collected...
CGTACTCGGCGTGCTGGGCGTCGACGAACCCGAGCACGTTGCGGGCGTACTCCAACACCACGTGCTGGAACCCCCCACAGGTCCCGAGCAGGGGCAGGTCCCGCTCGCGGGCGAAGCGGATCGCCCGCAGGGCCCCGTCGAGGCTCTTATATGGACTGCCGGGCGCGCACCAGAGGGCGTCCTCGGTGAGTGCCTGGGCGGGGTCGGTGTCCGCGAGCGAGGCCGTCGGGTGCCAACGCACGTCGGCGACGACGCCGAGAGCCGCCGCCGCGTGCCCCAGCGCATCGTTCGTGGCCGCGTGCGGCGGGAACTCAGGATCGAAGTCGCCGACCACTCCAATCGAGACCTGCCGCGCCATCGGCTGACTTCCCACGGGCGAGAATCGCTCAGAGCCGCTCGAGCACGACGACCGGGATCTCCCGCTCGGTCCGCTCCTGGTATTCGTCGTAGGCGGGCCACTGGGCGACCATCGTCTTCCACATCCGCGGCTTCTCCTCCGCGCTCGCGTTCCGGGCACGGGCCCGGAAGCGGTCGCCTTTCACCTGCACCTCGACCTCCGGCTCGGCCTCGAGGTTGAGGTACCAGGCGGGCGGATGGTCCCAGCCACCCTTGGAGGCGACGATCAGGTAGTCGTCGCCATCGCGCCCGTAGATCAGCGGCATCGTCCGCGGCTCGCCACTGCGCCGCCCGGTGGTGGTCAGCAGCAGCGTCTGGGTCCCGTTCCAGTCGTGACCTTCGGCGCCGTCGGTGGCGCGATAGCGATCGACGTGCTCCTGGCCGAAGAGGACCATGCTCGGATGCTAGCCGGGCCGGCGGTCCGGGTGAGAATCGAACGCACCGTCTCGCCAGTTTGCGCGCGCGCGAAAAAGCGCGCGCGCAAATCGCGCTATCGGGATTTGCGGCGCGATCCCCCGACCCGACAGGCGCGAGCCCGTCCGATTCTCGAATTCGCCCATCCGTGAGCCACCTGCCCCTAGCTTGATCGCCAGGGGCGGCCAGGCGAACAGCCAACTCAAGGAGAAGCGAAATGAGCAGAATCGGAGTTCTCGCCCTTGCCCTCGCCGCGATCGCGGCCCTATTCGCAACCAGCGCGACGTCCGCCTCGGCGGCACAGGTCTTCCACAGCGCCAGTGCGCCGGTGAAAGTGACAACGACAGCCGACGGTACCGGCAAAAACTCGCACCACGTGCTCGACGCCGCCGGCGGATCGGTCACATGCACCGGCTTCACCGGCGAAGCCGAACAGAACTCGACCGACGCAACCTCGATCGCGTTCTCGAGCGTGGCCTACAGCAACTGCACCTTCCTCGGCCAAGCGGCGACCGTCAGCATGAACGAATGCACCTACGTGCTCCAAGCAGCGGGCACGCTTGACATCTCCTGCCCGGCCGGCAAAGAAATCACAATCAGCACCACGTTGGTGCCCTGTGACGTGAAAGTGCCGCCCCAGACCGGGCTGAGCAACGTCAGCTACTCGAACATCGCCTCCTCCACCGAAGTGACAGCGTCGCCGAGCGTCACCGGGGTCAAATACACCGCCTCGGGACCCGGCTGCCCCCTAACCGGGAGCTTCACCAACGGCAACTACACAACAGGCAACGTCATCCTCACAGCCGAGCAGCCGTTCACCTCGACGATGGTGGCCCTGCGCACCGAAGAATGCAGCGGCGAATGCAGCACGATGGAGCTGGCGTTCTCCAGCGAAGTCCTGACAAAAAACGTCGGCAATAAATGGAAAGTCCAGGTCAGAAATCCCAACGCCTTCGAAATTGAAGTCGAAGAAGACGCCAGCACCAACGAAGCGATCCTGAAACGCGTCGGCGTCAACTGCAAAGGCGAAAAACTGAAAGCCAACGAATCCTGCGAAAAACGCGAACTGGAATGCGTCGGGAAAGGCATCGCGACCTGGACCGTGCAGATCAGCGGCGGCGGGCAGACCAAGAAATTCGCCAGGACGTACGAGTGCGACTGAGCGCAGCGGCCGCCTAGAGCGGGCCCGAAGCTCTGCCTCCCCGGCCGGCGCTGCGACTTCCTCGAAGCGCCGGCCTCATCGTTGGGCTCGATCCGGTTTCGGACCCGACCACCGCTAGCATCAACCCGTATGGACCGACGCAAGAAGAGCAGTCCATCGCCTGCGGCGGAGGCCGAGGCCTTGCGAGTCCAGAGCCTCCGCGAAGACGCCCGGCGTTCTCTCAGCACGAACCTCTCCGAAGGCATCGCGCTCAGCCACAAGCTGCTGCGATTCACCGGCGCCGCCCTCAAGAATTGAACGAGCCAGCCTTCGACGAGTTGCTGCGGCGTCTAGCCGAGGCAGACGTTGAATTCGTCGTAGTCGGCGGACTCGCCCTCAACGCTTGGGGGGTCGTGCGGGGCACCAAGGATGTCGACGTCGTCATTGCCAGGACCTCCGACAACATCAAGCGAGTCGCCGAGGTCGCAGTGGCCGCCAGCGGACATGTCCAACGAGGCGAGGCGTTGCTCGGCACACCGTTTTCTATCGCGGCTGCGCTGGCCGATGGCGAGCAGGTCGCGATTGAGACCGACCTCGGGAGACTCGATGTGGTCCAGGGCCTCGACGGCGTACCGGACTTCGAGGATCTGCGGTCGCGGGCCGTCGAGGCCGAGATCCTCGGATCGACGGTATGGGTCTGCTCACGCGACGACTTGAGGGCAATGAAGCAGGCGGCTGGACGCACCCGAGACCTTGCTGACATCGAGGATCTGGACACCGCCAGCGGCTGATCCCGATCCTTTGAAGTCGCTATCTGCGATAGCCGCTCACCGGGAACCCAACTCCCCGGTGAGCGGCAGACGCTCAGCTTGCGGCCGGCATCCGCGTGATCGCGGCGCGGCCCGCGTTGAGCTTCGATTCGAGATCGCTCAGCTGGTTGACGCGCCGGCTCTGCAGGGTGCGGACGCTGCTGTTGTAGATCCGTTTGGCGCGATTTCGCAGCATCACGATTGCTTCGTCATCGTTCTGCTGCACGCTCCGGGTGGCGGACTGCTTGCCGCTGCGGATCGCGGCTTTTTCGCGGCGATAACCAGTCTTCAGGTCGGCGATTTCTTCCTGTTGCAGCTTGCGATTTTCAGCGCTGCGTTTGATCCGCCGATCGATCGCTTCCTGGATGGTGGCCTTTTGGAGGACGCCTTCGGCGTTGGCCTTCTGTTTGCGCAAGCGGCGGATCTGCTTGTCCAGCCCCACGTTGCGATTGTCGTAGAAGTCTTCGACCCGGCCGATCGCGTTCTCGTAATTGGTGGCGGCCCGGTCCATCCGCGCGTCGTACTCCCGGTGCAGGGCGGCAAGTTCCCCGGCCTCCGTCTGCCGAATGGTCCGTACTCCGGTTCTGATCGCGCGCTGCGATTCGAGCTGCGCCGCCTTCTTGCCGCGATTGAAAAGGGCGGTCGATTTATCCACCGCGGCGCCGTGGTTGTTCTCCAGCCGGTCCTCGTAAGCAGCTTTCTGGGCGGCGGTGGCCGGGGTGCTCGAGAGCTTGTCGAGTTTGTCGACGAAGCTCACCAGCGCTTGGTACTGAGCGGTCGTGGGCAGCGGTGGGATGTCGGCGGCTTTGGCAGCCGGCGCGAGCAGGGCGATCGCGAGCAGGGCGGCGGAGATCGCGGGGATCAGCCGGCGCAGCTTTCGGGACGGGTTCATCGGAATCGGGACACTCCTTGGACGGGCGCCGGGCGGCGCAGGATTTGCTCTTCACAACTTCGGCCGACGCATGGATTTCCCTCAAGCCTGAACCAGAAGATTCGGCAAGCACCGCGACTCTGCCGCTCCCGACCGTTGAAAGAAATACCGATGCGGCCAGGCACCTTTCAACGCAGGCTTCTCTCGCTCCTCACCGCCCTGACCGCCGCCGCGATCGCGGCGGCGGGTGCCGACGCGGCGGAGCCGACGGTCTACCAGCTGCCTGACGCGACCCACGCCTCCTCGCTTGCCCCCGGAGCGGACGGGTCGGTCTGGTTCGCCCCGAGTCGCGGGCCGGAGTGGGCTGGACCGAAAGGTCGGATGGTCGGGATCGTGAGGGCCGACGGGAAAGTCGGCGAACTGGCAATACCAGGGTTCGGCCACCCCGTGTCCGGGACGGCCGGCGAAGCCTGGGTCTCCGGCGAGCGCGAAGACGCGGCCGGCGGGCTCGTCCCCCTCGTCGGTCGCCTGACCGCAGATGGCCAGCTTGAGAACCAGCACGCGGTCGGTCGCGGCGGAACCAGGATCGGAGAAATGGCGATAGCCCGAGGAGCGGTCTGGTTCGTGCGCCGCAGTGCGGGCCGAAGAGAGACGATCGCGCGACTCTCAATCGCCGACGGCGCGGTTCGGAAGTTCGTGCTCGGCAAGGCTTGCGAAGTCAGGGCGATCGCCGCAGCTGAAAACGGCGCGCTCTGGTTCACGGAAACGTGCAGGCGCCACCCGCCCAACCGGGAGAGCACCGAACCATGGTCCGCCATCGGGCGAATCGACCTTGGCGGAAGGATCGCTCGCCATCGGCTCGGTGCGAAAGGCATTCCGCTTTCGATCGCGGTCGGGCAGAACGGGACGGTCTGGTTCGGAATAACGCACAACGGCTTCTCGGCCGATCTGGTTGGACGGATCACGAAGGCAGGCGCCCTCGCCGAATATCGCATCCGTGGCTACCCGGATTCGATCGCGGTGGGGCCCGGGGGTCGCGTCTGGTTCGCGAGCTGGCTCGGAAGGCGTCACCCCGCGCTGGGCTCGATAACCCAGAGCGGCGAACGCGAGCTGGCCTGCGCGGACCCCACCTGCGAACTTGAACCGACCGCTCTCGCAACGGCCCCCGACGGCAGCCTTTGGTACGGCCTCGCCCGGCCGAATCTGAACGAAGGCGGTGGCGGCAGCGGGATCGCCATCAACATGGAAATTGAAAACGAACCGGGCTTCGTCGCGCATCTCCCAGAGCCCGCTTCCTGAGCAGACTCTGGAACATCGCCCCAAACTGGACGGTATTTGGACCGAGCAACCGTGGCGAGCGTCGCTGCACTCGCAGATAATCACGCGCAATGGACGCGGTAGGCTTGAGGTCGTGAATGGCGCCGCCGCCGGGGCCTGGATAGAACCCGAGCTAGCTGGCGATTGGGGAGTTTCGATAGCGACCCCTCGCGCCCCCCACCGCAGCAGGAAGGAGTACGTGGCGCTCTCTGCTCGAGTGGGTCAGCTTCGAGCCCGTTGGACATCGTGGTCAACACAGATCACCTTCCCGCTTCCTACTCGGACTCGATAGGCGCGACCTCTTCAGCTTTTTCTCGGAGCTGCTTCATTCGCTCTGGCGCACTCTCGAAGACGGCCAGAACTTTTTTATGGACCTTCTTCACGGTTGGGGCTTTCGCTAGCAGTTTGACCCCGGGCGAACGCTGGTCGAGCACGCGCTGAGCAATGTCCACCTTGCTGACTTTGACTGGCCTTCCATCTCGTCCAGTCTGTTCAGCACACCAATCTTTAACAGCCTTGCTTCGGCCCGTGTCCGGCAGCTGATCGGCTGGATATTCAAGTCCGTGCCAGGCATGAAGCTCTCTATTGACTGCGGTCAGGTAAATACTTTTGACCAGCAGATCCTCGATGGCCAATCCGCTCTCGGGGTCATCGCCCAGATACAAAATTTGATCCTCGGATATCCCGTTATCCAGAAGCTTTTGGACGTGATCGCGGCCGCCTTCGTCCCCATCGGCCAGGAAAGCAATTCGACCGGCGATCAAGTCGAATCTCTGGATCTCGTCATCAGTGGCCTCCGCGAAACTCGGGACCGCCTGATAGCGCAAATGCTTCTCGCCGGCGGCTTCACGGATCAGGATGGGAAGCAGAAGGGCATCGCTCATGCCCTCAGTGATCACGGCGTATTGCGTGGCCGAGAAAGCGAAAGCCCCAGCGCCCATCGCCAAGAGCAAGGGCGAGAATCCCCGGCCCCTGGTCCAGAAGCGATTGACAGCTTCCGAGTGATCCTTCTGGACCGTTTTGCCGTCCCGCTCCTCGGTTTCGGGGACAATCGCCCGCACCCCACAACCGAGGTCACGAGGTAGACAACCAGCAGAGTGCGTGGTGTAAATGATCTGCGCTGCCTCTTCCTGCTCCTCGAACACGCTCACGAGATCTGCTTGCGCGTCGTAATGCAAGTGCAGATCAGCCTCATCAATGAGAACGATTGGCTTGATGCCATCTTGTGCGTCCTTTTGAAAGACGAACGCGCGCAGGGCCATAAAAGATTTCAGCCCGTCGCTGTGATCATCGAAGCCGATGAAGTCATGGGCCTGCATCGAGAGGAGAATCGAGAGAACAGAGGCATTAAGACCGATCGTTACCTCGATATCGCTTTGGCCCCACTTGAGGGCTGCCTGCTCTTTGAGGTCACTATCTCGGTCTTCGATGTAGGTCTTCGTCCAGCCTGGATCATCACGCTGGACAACTTCAACAGCTTGGCTCCAGCTCGTTCCAGCTAGGGCCAAGAAATTATGGATGCCCAGATCCTCACTGGGCTCCTCTGCGCTGAGGTCATATTTCGTTTCCAGTTTTCGAGCGTGGTCATCGAACTTCAGAAACTTCGGCACAAGGCCTGACAACGCCCGGATCACCTTCTGAAGTGGATGTTCGTCCCGTTCCAACGCCGCCAAGCCAGTCAAATCAGCTTGAAGTCCGATCAACTCCTCGGGAAACTCTGGCCAGTCGGGGCCGCTATAGGGAGGAATTCCTTCCTCTTCAGGCTCTTCGCGTTCACCGATCTGGCCGAGAATCGGACCGATTCGCTGATCGAGGGCATCGAAATCCCCTGCCCTTTCTTCCAGGTTTTCCTCGCTACTGCTCGCGACCTCCAAGGCCGCCGAGAAGAGCGAGCCGATCAACGGATCAGGCGGCGCCTCCATGCTTTCCTCGACCTTCTGCGCCTGCTCAATCCATTCAGTCTCCGCAAGCTGTTCCAGTTGCTCACGCACCTCACTGCGTTTCGTCAAGTCTCGGCTGGGATAGGGATCGGCCGAATATCGCAGCCCCGATTGGTCGCCTCTCTTGATCACAAGGAACTGTCGGACCTCCGAAGTCTCAGGAACCTCTTTCATTAGGTCTAGCTCGTGATCATCAAGAACGAACCTGGCCTCGATGCGCGGCTCAAGGGTTTGTCCTCCCGGGACCCGCGTTCTCTCCGTTTGCTCGAATGGGTCATCGTGGTTCAGGTGAACCAAGGCATCGAGGAATGACGACTTGCCCGCTGCGTTCGGGCCGACTATGCACAAGGGGTCCGCGTCGAGGTTGAGCTCGCAGTCCTTTGCCAGACGCTTGTAGCCGCTGACTTTTGCCTTGATCAGACGCACTCGCGGTACTTAATCAAGCTCAAGGCGCTCCCGACAATCCGCAGGGCTTGCTCGTCGGCACGGACGAGACTTCTCAGGACTACAAGGACTTGATCGCACAGATCAAGACCTACGCCACTTGGGGCAAGGTCCAGAAGTCAGTCTGGGTCGTCAAGACCAGCAAGAGGGCGAGCACGGTCTACGACGAGCTGAACGCGCACATGGATGCGAATGACCGTCTCTTTGTCGTCGGTCTCAAGGTCGCAGCCGCCTGGAAGGGCTCGATTTGCAAAAGCGACTGGCTCAAGAAATTCCTAGAAACCGACTGATCCGCAGGGCTCAAGCGGCGGCCAGTTCCGGCGCTGGCGCCAGCTCGCGCTCCGGCTCCTCGTCGGGAACCTGACGCTCGATGCCGATCAGAAGCTCCTCGTCTAGCACGGCGAGAATACGCTTCAGCACAGGAATCGTAGGCATGTGATCGCCGCCCTCGACTTTTGAGATGAAGGAGTGCGAAGTGCCTGCCCTTTCAGCGACCTCTTTCTGCGTGAGATCAAGCTCGTAGCGTCGCTCGCGAATATGAGCGGCGATCCAGTTCCGCTTGCGCAGCTCGCGAATAGCCTCGTACTCGCTGCGGGCCTCCCGGTACTCGTCGCTGCGCCGAGTGCGATTCCGCGCCGCCTCGGTGGCAGTCCTGCCCTTTGGACTGATGCGGCCGTTCTCTTTTGCGCTCATGGCGACTAGTTTATCTAAATAGATAAACGAGTCAAGGAGCTTACCGACTACTCGGTGGCGCATCCTTGCCTGCTGCGCGCGGTGGTTTTCTCGGCTTCGCATCCATTCGCCGTCTGAAGTCGGTCATCCGCCGCTTCGCCAAGGCCTTCTCCGAGGCGGGCACTGACCCGGTGTTCTTCTCGAAGGCGTGCAGCAGGACGATCAGGTTCCCGGACCGCTGATAGAGCACCCGGTATCGCGTATTGGCGAACCGGACTCTCAACTCGCGCAGCTCGCCCTCTATCTGCGAGCTGATCGGGAACTCCGGCGGCGGGGCATCCGGGGGCTGCTCGTTCAGGTGCTCCTCGATGTAGTCGTCAATCTTCGCCGCCCGCTTCGCCGGAAGCGCCTCGATGAATTCGTCAACGGGTTCGTTCCCGCGCTTGTCTCGGTAGTAGGTCGCTTGCGTCCCCGCCATCAGCCGAGCATTGCACGCACGACCCCCGTCAGGAACGGACCGTCCCGCTGGATCTGGCTTCGATTGACTTTGCTCGCGAGCAGCGCCGCTAGCAGAGGTACCGTCTTTGTTCATGCAGACGATGCTGCCGGGACACACTGTCTCTGACAAGGACGCTTACGAGCGCTTTCTGAGCCGTAAAGGTCCGGCCGTCGTAGCCGACTTCTTGGACGGGAGCGGCGACTTTGCTCGACACCTGCGTCGCCTTACGCCCATGGGAGCGCCCGCGCTGCGTTGCTGGGCGGACTGGGAGCCCGAACCCTGTCCACTTCCCCTCATTGAACCCCTCAATGCCCCAGCGGCGGATGCTCGGGAGGAATCCGATTGGATGGTCCGCGCGCTCAGTCGAATCCAATATCGCGACAAACCCCTTCGAGAGATCGATAAGACGGCTCAGTTCCTCGCACCGGGTCCACGGCGGCCGATAGACGAACTGCCTGCTTGGTGGTCGCACCTCGAACCTGCCTGGAGAGGAAATTGGCAGCCAAAAGGCCCGCAGCGCGATGGTCAGCGAACGGGACGCGCAAGGCGGGACATCCTGGCCGCCGTTTGTACCGACATTCACGGTCGGCCGCTCACCTGGGTCAGCGGGACCGTTCTTGGCCTGAGCGACCATGAGGAATTCACGAAAGAAGGCAAGATCACCAAGGAACCCCGGAAGGCTCGCCTGTATCGAGATCGGGGAAGAGCCATCCTGGCGGCTCTCGGGGTGTGGCCTTGGACGCTCGCCTCTGAGGGGAAGCTTGCGCAGCGTTGGCGGGAGAATCGGGCCTACATGTTCTCGCTCGAGTGTTGGGCAGCGAGGGCCGTTGACGATCTGAGGGCAGAGATCAATAGAACCGACCGATCCCTCTCCGCACTCTCGCGTGCGGGCGGTGACAGGGCTTCACTCCATGAAGACCTGGGCACCTGACCCCTCGTAATTAGCGCTTAGACCGGCCATCCGAGACCTCGGGCAGGTCGACCGGAGAAGCCCCCTTGTCGGGGGTGGCCTGCGGCTCCCCCGGCCAACCCACCCGCTCACCGCGCCTGTGCCTTCGAGATGACGTAGGCGCGAGGAGCTTGTTGGGCCTGGCGGACCTTCTTGCCTTTGGCCAGGCGCGTAAGACAGTTGGCAACGGCACCGGCCGAGCGACCTCCGAGACCCTTCGCAACGGCGGTAGCGGTGAGCGGGCCGTCCTTGGCGTGCTCACGGAGATAGGCGAGAACGAGGCCGTCAAGCTCGCCGGGCCGCAGGCGGCCTCTTCGCGCGCTCATTGCCGGTCTCCCTGGCGGTCGAGCAAGGCGAGGAGGCCGTCGCAGGTATCGAGCGCGAGCCGGTAGCGCCGCCTGGCCTCCTCGTCCTGCCCAGCGTCCCGCTCGAGATCAGGTCCGTGAACAAAGCCGAAGCCGAAGCCAAGCAGGCCGAAGAACAGGCCGCGGCGGCGGCGGCGGCGGCGAAGAAGCGCCAGGAAGAGGAGGCGGCCGGGGCCGCGGCAGAGAAGAGGCACCAGGAAGAGGTGGCCGCCAGGGTTGCGGCGGAAAGAAAGCTCCAGGAAGAACAGCTGCAGTTCAAGGAAGAGCAGCTCAAGCGCCAGAAGCTGCGTGCCAAAGGGCTGACCCGATGCAGGGAAGCTGACTCGAAACGGCAGCGCGTGCGCTGCGAAAAGCGAGTCAAGAGGAAGTTCGGCGCCCCGAAGGGCGCCAAGCAGTAGGTCGCGCTGCGAATTATCGGCCTAACCGGACGGTATTTGAACCTCGATTCCCTGATCAGAAGCCGAGTGCATGAGCGCTTCGTCGACCGCTCGCAATCTCGTAGGCGCTGAGCCGGACGGCAGCCCGGCCGACGCGCTTCGGGTTGATGACGGCGGGTTCTGCTCAAACCACGGACTCGCGGGTACACGCGCTGGGCTGCACAAGCTCACTTCTGAGGTTTAGGATTTTCGGCGGGCATGGGACTACTCAAGAAACTCTTCGGCGGGGGTCCGGAAGAGCGACAGGGCGAGATACGTCATGCCCAGTCGATCGAATTCGACAACTGCACGGAGCTCATCGCTGCAGTAGGTGAGGCCAGCTATCAACCGGCCCTCCGTGACATATGCGGTTCAACGAGGTGGGAGCGCGTCCGGTTTGATTGTGCAGCTGCACTTGTCGCAGAGCCCTCAAATCCTTATGACGCCAACGCCGTGGCGGTCCACGCCGACTGCCGAGGAACCTATCTTCATGTGGGCTACCTCTCTCGCGGCGATGCTTTGGACTATCAGGGCGCGGTCTGGAAGGCCGCAGACATGGGCTACACGATCGTCTGTCAGGCCCACATCGCTGGACGAGAGCAGGGAAGCGAGACGCCCAACCTCGGGATCTTTCTCGACCTACCAACGCCTGACGGGGCGGTCGCCGAGCTGAGCGCCCTAGCTGGCGAGCCGATCGGTGCGCCAGCGCCGACCCCTGAGGCGCCGATTGCACCGGTTGAAGCCGAGTCAGCAAAGGGACGTTTGATGAACGACGACCGCGTCGACTGGTCCCGCTTCGACGACTGCCGCCGCATCTCGGTTGTCGGCTACGACTTCCACCAGCCGGGACTCCGTGCTGTGACCGGTGGTCAGATGCGGCCTGACCTCCGCTTTGAATGCCGTGCCCGCTTGGTTCGAGAGCCTGACAACGAGCACGATGAGAACGCTGTGAAGGTCATGGTCGGCCGTCAGAAGATCGGCTACATCAAAGCCGGCTCAGCAAAGCGCATGCAGAAACGATTGCGGGCGATCACAGAGGCCGGAACGGTCGAGGAATACACCTGCCTGATCCGAGTCCGTGACGCGAGCGGGACGCTTCAGGCACATCTCCAGGTGCCGTATTCGAGCGAGTTGCTCAAGGGCTACAAGAATCCAAAAACGCGCCAGCGATCCGGCTAATCCCTTTTCGCTCCCCTTGGCGAGGAATAGCTTTGTCAATCCTCCGCGGGGGCACTTGGTCGCGCTTTGCGAACCTCGACCCGGTTGGAGGCTGGACCATCCAGTGTGGGGTCAAGCCCAAGTGCCTCCCACTGCCAGCGCTGTGAGGCGGCTCGCAGCGCAGTCGCGATGTCGTCGCTCTCGTCGTCATCCGAGCAAGGAGGGTTGAGGGGCGGGTCGCTGACACGAACTGGATGGACTGCGATGTCTGTGGATTCGTCGTCGTCGGCTTCATCGTCGTCTACAACGATTGGAATGTCGGGAAAGCGCAGAATGCCTTCGACCCTTCCGAAGGGCGGGCGCTCCGAATCGCCCCTCGGGACCACCAGCTCGAACGTCCCTTGGAGCGGGCGATCGAGGCTCTGCGAGTAGATGGTCCAATTGACCTCGTGAACCCCATGGCCGCGAGCGCGAAGGAAGAGGGGCTCTGCGACCTCGACTGTCCTTCCCGGCTGCAGGTCAACCCTTGACGCCGTCAAGCGTTGACCGTCGTCCGACTCATCCCACTCTGGCCGCGGAGATCGGAGTCCCGCGATGCTCTTGATATCGAGCCCCCGATCCAGCGGGGTGATGACGGTAGGCGAGTGGTCCCAGGCTGAGATATGGGAAGGCATCAAAGACCGAGGCTGCGGAGGACGATAGGTGGGACGGATCGGTGGCCCATCGATCTGGCTCTCCGCAGAGGCTCGACGTACGCCTTCAGGGAGATCAAGAACAACCTCTACGGCGTCAGCGTGAACGGCCCCTGTCGAGTTCGAGAGATTAAGAGAGACGGCAAACGTCTCCCAGCGCGCGGTCGCGGCCTCTGAATACTCGCTCAGCCACATGCGCAAATGGCCCTCGTACTCCTGCACCTCTGATTTGAAGTTTTCCTTAGCGCGCTCGTGGTCTTCTGGGGTCGGACGAGACATTAGGCCCATCCCAGTGTTCGATAGCCAGGATGGGAGCGCTTCGCGGTCGCGAATCGTTGCCAGCGCCTCGGCGACTTCGTTCTCGACGATCCGCTGTATCGCCAATGGCCAAGGAGGCAGTCCGTGGCTAGTCAGCCTCCCCTCCTCGGCGTTCCTAACGGCAAGTACCAGCTTCGGCTTAGGCCGCGTAAGCCAATGCAGTCGAGGCTCCGCCGCAACAAGCAGCACTCCGATCGTGAGCGGACCCACTGCAAAGGCAATGTTCACCCAGGAGGCTCCGAGCGCTCTCAAGAGTAGAGCCATAGACCCGAGCAGCAGGCAGGCGGCCAATCCGGTGCGGACTAGGGGCGACATCTGCGTCCACTTCTGATATGCCCACTGCCGCACCTTCATTCTCACAAGATCTCAGGTCCAGTAGATAGTGAAGTGATCGGACCGCACTAAGCCGAGACCAAGATCGACACGTCTGATCCGTCTGCGACGGTCGTGTCAGTCAATAGACCGAACAACTCGCGAAGCGCTTCTGCGCCGTCCGGAACCGGATCAAGAGCAAGCTGCTCGTTAAGAGCCGCGGCGCTCAGGCCGGGCTGCGCGATGCCTATAACGCCTCGGACAACCGGACGCCCCTGGGTCCACGGCACGAAGCCCTCAACCTCCGCGCCAGCCCCGAGGTGTTGCCGGAGATCCGCCAGATCGTCGCTACCTTCGACAAGCGTGATCGGTGGGGTAGCCCCCTCGAAGAGTCGGGCTGCAATCTCCAACCACAGGCTCGTGCTCGTCAGCCAGCGGCGGCTGCGAAGGGCCTGAGCCGTCACCTCTTGCAAGTCCTTTATGCGAACCGATGGACTCGCCCCATGACTCGACTTTGCATGCCAGAGCGCAAGCCGCACCTCTCCACTTTCAAGACTTTCAACGACGAGGTAGTCCGCGATCTCTCCCGAGCCATCGTTCTTGAGGATCCAGCGATGAAGGCCAGTTCGCGGCTGAATTCGAAGGAGGCCCTCAAGATGCTCATGCACCGACCGATCTCCGGTGCCACGCCTCAACGCGGTCGCCACCGTCTCTGCCGTGATGTCCGTTCCACTCCAATCCGCAGCGGTCAGCATTGCTGGGTTGAATGCGGGTAAGGCAGTCCTTCGGTCGTAGCGGACAGCCCCGATCGTGGTCGTCCCGTTTAGGAAGTAGATGGTCGGCGGCTGAGCTTCAAGGAGCTCGGACAATGCGATCGCGTCGCTATGGCCGCGTCGAACGGTTAGCTCCCGACTGGCAGTGATGGTTCCGTCGACCTCGATCTCAGCCTCCCACACGCAGCGTTCATCTCCTGCCACTCGGTCTTGGAAGATGCCAACCAGCTGAAGGGATTCGCCGTCCGGGGCACCGACGTCTTGCAGGGTTCCGGTCGGGTCGTCGTTGACGTAAAGCTGGAAGTCCTCGATTCCCCCAAGCCTCTCGCCACCCTCGAGCAACTCGAAGCTCATCCCCAGGAGACCTGGGAACAGTTCCGCCGCAAGCGGACGGGCCTCGGGCCACTCATCCAGACGGCGTCCGCGATCAACGCCCGGCAGGAGCCGTCCTTGTCTCGCCTCATGTGGATACCAGAGGGTTCTGCAGGTCAGGTCGACCCATTCACTGAAATCACGCAAGGGCTCGTACCGACTGAGCCAGACCTTCGATTTCTCGATCGCCCCGCCCGCATTTGCAGACCCAGAGCCGGTATTGAGCTGAAACATCACGTGCCCTAGAGCGCTTCTCGCAAGGTCAACGCTGCGCATCCCGCGGTCGACATCGCCACCCATGTAGTTGCGGTAGGTGGCTCGGCCCCGCGCGGCTGCGTCGGTCGACCGGACTCCGACCGATGAGACCGAGATTCGATCGAGGCTGTCCAGGTATTCGCCGAGACGTTCGGGTCCCACCGGTTCAGCTATTTCGTCGAGTCCGAGAATTGATTCGAAACGTTTCCGCAGACCATCGCTGGCGATGTTCAGCATGACCAGACCTGGAAGCCCAACCTCAGGTGGGGGGCGGTGAGCAACGATGTGGAGCTGATATCGGACATCTGCCAGGGCGGGGTCGCTGCTCCATTTCGGCCGGTCTATGTAGCGCACTACCAAGACCAGCAATCGAGCCTCCTGGTCTGCGCCTGAGTAGGCAACTACGCCGCCGCCAAAGGGAGCTCCAAGTTCCAGTCCACTGGGGAGGTCGTCTGCCAGAAACGGTGGGTTCCAGTCTTCCGGCACCTCATAGAGGATGGCTCGCTTTATTGGCTGAAGGTGGCTGGCGTCAATCTCGGTATGAGAAGTGGGAAATCTCTCCGAGAACTCCCGATCAGCCTGCTCGCGGGAGATCTCCTCATCGAGAATGCCGGGCAGTACGCTCGCCCAGTCCGCATCCTCCTCGTAAAGTTCTCGCAGTACCCCCTTCAGCTCGGGGAAGACATCGGCATCAGAGCAGGTGATTAGGGCTGAGGGTTGGGGGAAGTCCGGGTCTACTCGGGCGAGACGGCCAATAAGTTGGACCGTGGCTGGCACCGACCGATGCTTGTCGTGGTAGGCAACCAGGCGGATCGCGGGTAGATCGAACCCCTCTCCTAGCATTCCAACAACCCCTACCGCACGGACCTCGCCGGCTCGTAGTTTCTGGATCACCTCACGCTGGCGAGCGTCGCCAAGTGAGTTATGGAGCAACTCAAGCTCGGCCCCCATGTCCTCGTAGATCCGTCGGAGTTGACCAAGGCGTGCGATTGATCCCGCTCGAACCAGGAGAACGCTAGTTGCGTGTTCCTCCGAGATGAGCATCGCGGTGGCTCGCTCGGCAATTCTGCGATCCGAGGTGTCTCGGTCTGCCCCGGGCGCCAGTAGAACCGGGATAACGGGCTTGTAGAAGCCCTCGTCCAGCGCGCGCCGCAGGGGGTAGTAGTACTGCAGGGAACCAGGAAGACGCCGCCCGTCACGTCGGGTTGGGGTCGCCGTCAGCAGCAGCTTTTGAGCGGACTCGAAATGATCGAGAACGGCTTCCCAGGATTTGGCTGGCGAGTGATGGGCCTCGTCCACAACCAGCAGATCGAAGAGGTCGGTCGGCGGCCTCTGGTCATCGTCGTAGTGCATCGGGCTTATGGAGTTTGGGAGCGCGACGACGACATCGTGACTCCGCAACTCGTTCCAGTCATCCGCCATCCCCGACATCTCGTAAACGCTTGGTCCGTCCAGCCCCTCGGGCAAGACTCCGACGCGCTGCAGTTGGGAGTAGGTCGAAAAGTTTCGGACAAGCTGCTCACGCACTGCTCGTGAGGGCGCTAGGACAAGCACTCTGGTCGCCGGATTGCGCGTGAGATAGGGAGAAGCCATCGCGACCGCAGTCTTGCCCGTACCGGTGGGAATGCTGATCAGCGTCGCCTCGCGCTCCGCAAGGCTCCAGTGGGCAAGGGTGGCGCCGAGTGCTCCAACCTGGGGTGCCCGCCAGCCTCCGTCGCGAGCGCCCATGAGAGAGACGTTTGGGGCGGTTCGGCTGAAAAAGTCGGGCATGGATCGAGAATGCCCGGACCTAGAGCGCGGCCTCGATTTGGCCTATCGCGCTCGGGACATCGCCCATCTCCTTGACGACCGCCACCACCTTGCCTTCAATCGGCGCATCGAGGATCTCCACTCGCTCGTAGCGCTGGTCGGCGTCGTATCCAGCGCGGAAAGCAAACTTCGCTCCGCTCGCGAGATAGAGGTTGACTCCGCCAGCGCCTTTTCCTAAATGAAGTTCGTGAATCTTCTCGTCGCGAGCGACCTCCGAAGCAAGGAGGCCATTCATCAGCGCTCCGGCCAGCGGCATCAGCGCCTCAGCGTGATGATCCAGGCGCTTGGTGATCGAGGTCGCTTTGCCTTGGCCATAAGTTCGGATCACGAAGGCTTCCAATACGAGCTAGTTGTTAATTCGGAACTCATCAGGATCAGAATCTAAGGATTCGACTGGATGGCATGGACGACCCGATTCGATGCGATCCCGCGCATCCCCTCGCTTCCGCCACGCAGCAGAGCTAGTGTCGCCGGCGACCAAATAAAGCGCCCCGGCGACGCTGGAACGTCCCGGGGCATGGCACCGAAGGGATTAGCTTCGATGCAAGCGAGAAAGTACTCGCCGAAGTCCTCCGACGTGAGGACGCATCCAGCCCTCCTCGGTGCCCTGCCGAAAGGAGGGCACCTTGCCCAGCGAGACGATCAGGATCACGAAGGACCAGCGCGACGCGCTGTATGAGCAGGTTCGAACCCACCTAGCGGCCCTCGGGGACATCTGGATCGCCCTTGAGGGCCAGAGGGACTACGCCACCGCCGAGCGGCTGGCGATCGAGTTCGGCGAAGACTTCCGGCTGATGGCCGACCTCGGCTGGAATCCCGAGGACAGCCGGGAGCGGGTCGCGCTGACGATGCCGAGGCATGATCTGATGGAAGTGGTCCGGCGCCTGCGGGACGAAGCTCGCGGCGCCCTCAGCAGCCCCGAAGAGCGCCGCTCCCGCGAAAAGTGCGAGCGCGAGGTCGCCGAATTCGAAGCGACCGCGGTCGCCTGCGATTCGATCCTCGCCGCCCTTGCTGCCGACGGGGAGGGTGAGATCCATGCCCACCGCGCATAAGAAGAAGCGCCTGCGGCCGGGGGAACTGGACGGCCTCGTCCTCGCCTACCTCTGCGAGCACCACGAGGAGGGGCCGCTGACCGCCACGGCGGTCGGAAAGGGGATCGGCCACTCACCGGGCGCGGTCGCCAATTGCTTCCTGCGCCTCATCAAGGCCAAGAAGGTGCGGGTAGCCAAGAAGACGCCCCGCGCCTATCTCCCCAAAGAGGCGAAGGCGCGGTAGACCGAGGCGGGGTCGGCCGAGCAGGCCGACCCCGTACCTCGGTTTCCGGCCAAAAGATCGCGCCGATATGCGGGGATTACCGGCGATTACCTGTCTGCCGCGATCCGAGTTGACTTCGGGCTTTCGCGGAGCTATCCACGGGCTATGGAGCCCTGGCTCAACAACCGAGAGTCCCTCGAATCGAGTTCGACTGGCTGTTCGCCTGACCCTTCGTGTGGCTGTTCGCCTGGGTGTTCGCTTTGAGCTTTCGCCCAAGCGCCCACTTCACCCAAGGCACCGCGCTTTTCGCCCTCTCGCCATCTGCCGACATCTCTATGTCATCCGCAGGTCGATCACTGGTCCCGGTCCCTCGCGCTCATCTCTCAATCCCCTCACCCATCGCGCTCGGAGGCCGCGCCCGCTCCTCCGCGCTGGAGGCAGCGCCTCTTCCCGTCACCGCCTCGCGACCGCTCCCCGCCTCGGGGGCGGCGTCCTAGTGGGCCGACAGCGCACGACCCCTCGACAGAGCCGACGTGAGCGGGGCTGTGCCCGCTCGGCGCGGGTCATGGCGGTCAGGCGCCGAGAGGCCGACCTCGACCGCTTCGTCGCCGCCCTGCTGGCGCTGGCCAGCGAGCCGGACTGCGACGGCTCCCGATCCCGGCGTCCGTCGCCGAGGAAGGCGCGGCGGCGATGAAGCGCGCGGCGCTCTACCTGCGCGTCTCCACCGTCGCGCAGGCAACAAGGGACCGCGAGCCAGAGGGTTACTCGATCCCAGC
>Ga0190271_10000663_pt1 | contig 17899 bp, 14 predicted proteins | sample Popmic356T_FD_133747 | JGI IMG/M metagenome (GOLD analysis project Ga0190271, IMG submission 133747) | Populus adjacent soil microbial communities from riparian zone of Weber River, Utah, USA - 356 T | ecosystem: Environmental > Terrestrial > Soil > Riparian zone | place: USA: Utah | collected...
CGGCAGGATCATGACGAGCAGGCCGAGAATGGCGAGCGATCCTACGACGCGAAGCGCGCGCCGCCAACGAGGCGTCATCTCGAGGAAGGAGGCATCAACTGCAGGCGCGCGATCATGTCAGCCAGCAGTCCGACCGACCAGACGATGACTGCAGCGAGGAAGGCCATCACCGCGGTCTCCGAGAGGTTGTCGAGGATGATGTCCTGGACCAGTTTGACGACACCGATCAAGAACAAGAACGTTCCCAGGGGAAGGAAGACCTTCAGCGGGTTGAAGAGCACGACCGTCCGGAGCACGAGCATCATGAACGCATTGAAATCCGACGGACGAATCTTCGAGGTGCCGACTCTCGGTGCGCATTCCACTGGCACGTAGCTCACTTTGTGGTTCGTGCACAGCATCGACAGCGTGATCGTCGTCGTGAACGAGAAACCCGATGGCAGAAGATGAATGAACTTCATCAACGTTGAGCGCCGCATCACTCGAAGTCCGGAGTTCAAGTCCGGAATGTGACGACCGCTCAAATAGCTGGCGAGGCCATTGAGGATCATCTTGGCCGGTCTGCGGATCCAGGCGATGCTCACGTCGCTCATCTGGCGACTGCCCACGACCATGTCCACGTGTTCCATCCGCGCGACCAGCCCGGGGATCTCTTCAGGCGGATAGGTTCCGTCGGCGTCGGTGATCACGACGTAGTCAGACTGCGTGGCATGGATACCTGCCTTGAGCGCTGCACCATACCCGCTGTTCTCGCCCAGGCGAACGACGCGCGCGCCGTGACGCTCCGCTTCGCTGGCTGTTTCGTCGATCGAGCCATCATCGACGACAACGACATCGAAGGCATATGGCGTTGCGGCAAGCGCGCTATGCACTCGACGGACGATGCCCCCCACGGCTCCGGCTTCGTTGAAGGCCGGGATCACCACTGCGACGTCGACGCGCGAGACCGTGTCGATGCTATCGAGCGAACGTCCCGGACGCTCAACGGTTGCGACGGTCTGTTGACTGCTGTCGCTCACACCACCCCCCTATGCTCGAGGCGGTTACTGCAATGGCTATTCCCCACGCGGGGTTCCGCCACACTCCGCAAAAAGCCGAAGCCATGCAGGCCCCTGTCAGCGAGACCTCGAACACAACCCCGAATGCGACCCTGACCGGGTAGACATCCCGACAATAGTCTGCCTTATTGGGACCATCTAACAGATACTCGTCCGTTCTCTGTCTCCACAGCCACGTGGAGCAACCTTTTTACGGACATTCGCTCGCTCCGCTGGGCTGGCATGGATCAGGGATACTGCCGCCCGAATGGTGACCAGACCGCTCGCGAGCCCGGACCGCCCTGTCGTGGTCGTTGGGGCGGGTCCGGCCGGCCTCACGGCTGCTCTGGAACTTGCCCGCATTGGCACACCCGTTCTTGTCCTCGAGGCCGGCCCCCGAGTAGGCGGACTGGCGCAGACCGCCGAATACAAGGGATTTCGCTTTGACATCGGCGGTCATCGATTCTTCAGCAAGATTCCGGCAGTTACGGCATTGTGGCGATCGGTGCTCGGCACAGACTTCATTCGCCGGCCGCGGCTTTCACGCATCTACTACAACGGCGCGTTCTTCGACTACCCACTCAAGGCGGCCAATGCGCTGAGGGGACTCGGCATCTTCCGCAGCATCGGGATCGTTGTCAGCTACGTGTTGGCCCAGATGAAGCCCATTCATCCCGAGGTCAGTTTCGAGGATTGGGTCACGAACCGTTTCGGACGTCGTCTGTATCGCACGTTCTTCAAGACCTACACCGAGAAGGTGTGGGGAATCCCGTGCACGTCTCTGAGCGCACGCTGGGCCGCACAGCGCATCATGGGGTTGTCGCTGGCATCCGCCGTCATCAATATGCTCGCCCCCAAGCGCAATAGGCGCTCGGGAAAGATCATCAAGACGCTGATCGACGAGTTCGAGTATCCGCGCCTCGGCCCAGGCATGATGTGGGAGGCGTTTGCGAAGGAGGTCGAGCGGCTCGGCGGAAGCGTACGTCTCAACGCGAAGGTGACGCGCGTCATCCACGACGGTTCACGAGTGGACGCGGTCGAGATCGAGGCCGACGGCCATCGCACGATTCAGCCGGTTTCGAGTGTTATCTCTACCATGGCGCTGCGTCATTTGATCGAGGCGCTTGGCGATCAGACTCCTGCCAACGTTCGGCAGGCGGGGCAGTTGCTCAAGTATCGCGACTTCCTGACGGTTGCTTTGATCATCAACGAACCGGAGATGTTCCCCGACAACTGGATCTACATCCACGATCCTAAGGTCAAGGTCGGGCGGATCCAGAACTTCAAGAACTGGAGTCCGGAGATGGTTCCGGACGAAACGAAGAGTTGCCTCGGCCTCGAGTATTTCTGCACGATGGGAGACGAGATCTGGTCCCAGTCGAATGACGAGCTCGTCGCCCTGGGGACTCGCGAACTCGAAAAAATTGGACTCGTGGCTCCCGGCAAAGTCGACGGCGGCACCGTGGTCCATGCTCCGAAGGCGTATCCCGTGTACGACGAGAGCTACGAGAAAGCCCTCGCGGAGATCCGTCCTTACCTCGACTCCTTTCAGAACCTGCTGACCATCGGTCGAAACGGTACGCACACTTACAACAACATGGACCACTCGATGGTCACGGCGATGCTGGCCGTCCGCAAGATGCTGGGTGCGGAACACGATCTCTGGAACCTTGACGGCAAGGACGAGTACCTCGAAGAGATCAGCGACGAAGGTGGCGAATCGAAGATCGTCGATCTGCGGGAGCTGGCTGCGTCGCAGCCTCACGTTCCCGGTCCGGAGTACATGCGGCGCGATCGCGCGGAGACAGAGCGCGAGGCCGCACCGATGGCCCGGAGATAGCCGCGATGCGTCCGCGCCTGACGATCATCGTTCCCTTCCACAAGGGTCTCGCCTTTCTCGAGCGTGCGCTGTCGGCACTTGTTCCCCTTCATACTGGTGATGAGCTCATCGTCGCTGCCGACGGGGCAGTGGACGATTGCCATCGCCTGGCCGCTGCGTATGGCGCCCGTGTTATCGACATCGAAGGTCCACGAGGTCCTGCCGTCGCCCGTAATGTGGCTGCGGCGGCGGCCCGGGGCGACGTGCTGCTCTTCGTGGACGCGGACGTCGTTGCGTCAACCAGCGCGGTCGCGCGTGTGGCCCACATTTTCGAGTCAGACCCGGAACTGGGCGCCGTGTTTGGTGCGTACGACGAAGATCCGGGTGCACCCGGATTCTTCTCTCAGTACAAGAACCTCGCGCATTCGTTCTTTCACAGGGAGTCGGGCGGGCCTGCCAAAACGTTCTGGGCCGGCTTCGGCGCAGTGCGACGCGCGGCGTACGAAGCCGTCGGTGGTTTCGACGAACGTTTTGAGCGCCCATCGATCGAGGACATCGACCTCGGGTACCGCCTGACGGACGCCGGCTATCGAATCCTGCTGGAACCGGCACTCGCCGTCTGCCACCTGAAACGCTGGACTCTTCGCAGCATGATTGCGTCGGACGTGTTCGACCGTGGCATTCCCTGGACACAGCTGATTCTTCGCTACGGGCAGTTCGGAAGCGATCTCAACGTAAAGAGCACCTACCGGGCATGCGTTGTCGTGGCGTATCTGACAGTGGCGGCGTTACTGCTCGGTATTGTCGATCTTCGTTTACTGTGGGGCGTACCGCTGGGTCTGTCAGTGCTGGCATATCTCTGCCGGGATTACTATGGGTTCTTTCTGGAAGAGCGCGGACTGTGGTTCGCCCTGCGCGTCTTTCCACTTCACGTCCTCTATCACCTCTACAACGGCTTCTCTTTTGCCGCCGGTACACTGCTCTTCGTCACAGCCCGTCGTGTCGGGATCAGGCTGCCTGGTGCCCTGCCCGCCTACGCACCCAGTGCAGGTCAGGGTGCCGAGAGTCTGGTCGGGGTCCGCGGGTCATCCCGGATCGCAACCACGCGCGACGCGTAATGTGACGTTGCCCCGCGCCAGGGGCCCTGCGGGATTTCGCAGCCTGACCACTCGTCAAGATGTCAATTCTGTCTAGCGGCCGCAGGCTCGTCTGGGATTTCTCCTCCCTGGCCTTTGGGCAGCTGCTCAGCATGCTGCTCGGGTTCGCTGGTTTCGCGTATCTCGCACGGACATTGTCGGCGGAATCGTACGGGCTCATCGAGTACGCCGTTGGACTGTCCGCCCTCGCTTCGATTGTCATCGAAGGCGGTCTCGGACCTGTCGGGGCCCTCGGCATCGCGCGCGATCGAACGCGCGCAGCGGAGCTTGCAGGCAGCGTCTTCGTCGCCCGACTCCTGCTCACACTGCTGTTCGTGCCGCTGGTCGGCTTCAGCACCAGACTCACTGGGCAAGGCCTCCCCGTCGCGGTCTTAGTGTGGCTGTATGCGCTGAGTCTGTTCGCGGTGCCCTTCAAGCAAGACTGGCTGTTGCAAGGGCTCGAACGGATGACGCTTGTCGCACCCGTGCAGGCATTGCGATCGGCCGTGTTCGCGGTGGGCGTCTTCCTGATCGTCCGCAATTCAAGCAATCTCGCGGTGGTCGGTGCGATCGAAATTGCGGCTGCCGCAGCTACCGCGATTTATTACTTCGCTGCCCAGCGAGCCGTCGGCGTACACATGAAGTTCGAGACGCGGGTGCTCCATCCGTGGGCGCTCATCAAGGCTGGAGCGGCGGTCGGCGCCAGCAACATCATCTGGACGTTCATGCTGTACGTGCCGATCTTCCTCGTCACGAATCTTTCCGGTCCCGCGGAAGCAGCCTGGCTGGGCGGTGCACAACGAATCGTGTACTCGCTCGTCGGCTTCAGCGCACTCTACTTTTTCAATCTCTATCCCGCGATCGTGCGAGGCCTTCACGAAAGCCGCGAGGAGTGGGAGCGGTTGATGAGAAGCTCGTATCGACTGGTCGCGTGGGGCAGCCTGGGGGTCGCCCTCGTATCGACCCTCGTTGCAAAACGAGTGGTGGTTCTCGCCTACGGCGAAGCGTTCTCAGTCGCCGCCTCGGTCTTCTCGATCTACATCTGGTTGCTCCCGGTCAGGCTGCTGTCGGGACATGCACGCTGGGCGCTCGTGGCCGGCGAGCGGCAGGAGTTGCTGCTGGTGTCGGAAGGTCTGGCGACTGTTTCCCTGCTGGGGCTCGGAGCCTGGCTGATCCCGGCGCACGGTGCCGTCGGTGCCGCATCGACGGTGGTGGTGGCCAATATCATCGGCTGGCTGTCCGCTCACGTGCTGGCCGAGAAGTATGTGGGACGTCTTCCTGGAGCGCGAGAGACGCTGCTGCCCATAGCTGCCGCCCTGGGCAGCGTGGCGCTGGCCCAGACACTCAGCGACAACCCGATCGTCCGTGTCGGCATCGCGGTTGCCGCGTACGGGGTCTGTCTGTGGCTGACCGGTAGCGACCTGATCGCCGATCTCCGGCGACTGAGTAACGCCAAGGGGATCGTTGCCGGTTAGATCTGCTGCTGTTCCTCTCGGGGGGCCGACCTCGCGCACATAGGTCGGCGGCAGTAGTACGAGCGGGTGGCGTAAGGCAGCGCGACTCCCGATTGCGCGGCGACAATTGGATCTGCCCCCTGTTCTTGTGGTGGACACGAAGAAAAGAACTTGTGCCACCTCGCTCGTGATCATGGCATCGCGGATCGTTTCGCCAATGAGCTGGCAACCATTCGGGATGCTCGCGTTGCCGGGCACGCAATCTGCCCGATCGACGCGTACTCGCTGGGATAGCGCGTCGCGCTCATGATCCAACCGACGCGGTCGTCGTCCCACCCGTTGATGAAGGACCAGACGACCTTGCCCTCCTTGGTGACTTCAAATACACGACCCGCGTCGGTCTCCGTGATCAGGATGTTGTTGTTCTCCAGGAACTGATGCTTCCCTCTGTAGGGTGAAGAGAACGAGTTCTTCGCGTCCGACTCATAGACCGTCTCCTGGGCCCTGGTCCGAGGATCGATGCTGACAATCCGGCTCCCACCCAGACCCCGCCCGCCCGGGCGATTGTCGAAGACCGTGATCGTGCCGTCACGCTGAAAGTCTGGATCGTGCTGGCCAATCGTAGGCCCCATGCTCCACCACTTGAGGCGGTGTGTGCGCCCGTCCAGCACCCAGAGTTGGTTGAAATGCCGGCTCGACAGGAGGATGTCACCGGCGGCAAAATCGGGGAAGGCTGCGGCCATTTCCGAGCTCAACACCTCCACATCGTTCAGATGCATCATGTCGTCGGCAATGACACTGTTGGCGAGCGCAAGGCCTTGAAGCTTCGACTCGATGAGCGCGCCCACAAGGTCGATCTCTTCAATCTTTGCGCCCGTGTCGGGATTAAACTTCGCCACGCGATCGAAGCTGAACGCTCTGTTCAGCAGCCGGTCCTCGGCGTACTGCGGGGCTTGCACCGGTGTCCATATGAACCCGGATTCGTCCACGAACAGTGCGTGATGACTGTGGTACCGGTTCTGCCAGCGAATATCGCCGCAGGCCGAGACTCGCATCGTGCCGACCGCGTCCAAATTGGCCAGAAGGTCGCCGTTCGGGTAGAGGTAGTCGCCATGGATCAGCGCATCAAAGGGATAGCGCATCACCTCGGGCGCGACCTTGAAGAAGTTGATCGGCCATTCATGAAGGAGCTTGCCATCGATTGAGTAGAGCCGCGCTCCGAGTGTGTTGCCGAACACGCCAGTTATGAAGGTCACACCCGGCGCCACCTTCTCCGGGTCGTAGACCACCAGGCCATCCCCCGCGAGGCGCCGGGGCTGAAGGTGCTTGAGGGGAACCCAGCCGAGATACGCCTCTCCGTTGACGCGCCAGTCCTGCACGGCGTCGATCGTGTTGCTTACCAGGCCGGCGAGCGGCAGTTGGAGGTGGCCCCACGCCATGCCGGAAAGGAACAATAGAACTGCGGCTGACATCACGGACACGACGATTCCGATGTTCTGCTTCAGCCACGACACCATCAGACCTGCTCCCGTCTCGAGTTTCCCGGCCTCATCGATGAATCCGCCTTCCGGCCCGTGAGCGCTTCTCACGTCCAGCATGGCCAGCGATTTCCACGCACGGATGTGATTGAACCAGTCTACTGGCGAGATGTAGAGACAATCGAGGAAATAGCGCCAAGATCGTCGAGTGGATTGGGGGAAGGTGCCGGGAAGGTCGACGATCGAGGAGCTCCGAGACGATCAGGAACGAAGCGTCCGCCATGACCGCTCGCCGCCGCCGGCATCGTTCCTGCTCACCCACTCAAACGTCAGCCCGGCTGAGAGCGTCGTGACGACATAAGAGAACGTGTGCTCGAAGAAATGCGGGAAGATCAAGACCGCAAGGCTTTCGGACTGTCCCTGCGATGCGGCTGACGTGACCAGAGACGCGACCACCAGGTAAAGGCCCACGAAGACCCCGACTCCGCCCGCGATCAGCGCAAACGCGATTGAAGACGCGCCGATGGTTCGCTCGCTCCAGGCGTCGCGGCCCAGGAAAAGACACGCGCTCCATGCGAGCGGAACAGTCACAACCGCATGCGTCGCAACCTCTCGCGCTTGATGCCCGATATAGACGGCGTTCCGGAACGAGTCGCTGCCGGGCACGAACATTAACGCCAATGCGAGGAAGAGCCCCACTGCGACGGCGAAGGTTCTGAGTCCGTACTGGAAACCCTTTGACCGGCCTGTCACGATCAACATCGGCGCCGCCAACCCAAAGGACGCGAGCATCAACGTGACGTGCGACAGCAAGTGATAGCGCCAATGACCGCCCCAGACGAGCGGCTCGCCGGGTCGAGTCGGATACTGAAGGATGTTTTCGAACAGCATCGGCAGGCCGCCTGTCCACAGCGTGCCGCCTAGAATCAGCGCCGTTGCTGCGGCCAGGCCAACCGCGAACCATTTCACCCGAGAGTGAGTGTGTCGCCGCTCGACGGGCGGAAGGACGAAGAGCGCGCTTCCAGCAATGGCCACTCCGAGGACGATATCGAGCGGTATTTCCCGTGCCGCGTGCTCGTAATAGAAAATCGTCTGCTGGAGCGTCCTGTCCCCGGACTCGTGCACGATCACCGACCACAACCACGGCGTTGAGGAGTAGATCGCGATGGCGATGTACGACGTGATCAGGATCGCAGCCGAAACGACGAGCCCAAGCCAGGCGACCAGCCGAAGTCGACTCGCCTGCGCTCCGCTACTGACAGCGACGAACACTGATGGTGCCACCTGCGACGGTTCCCTCGAACTCACCGGCTTCGTTGCAGTCATTCTGTACCATCGACCAGAGCTCGGGTTGATTGGCTTCGATGTAAGACGGGAAGGTGTACAGCACCCAGACTGAACTTCCAGGGCGGCGAAGCGTACGGAGCTCTGAATCCGTATGTACCCGAGTCCACGGCCGGCCGAAATACTGCTGCACCGGGGTCGTGGCAGGTTCTCCGATCACCACAACGACATCCTCTTGACTCTTGGTCTGCTCCACGAACGCAACCGCCGATTCGTAATCCTGTTTCGGAAAGCGATAGCCGTAAGGCAAGGATCGAAGTGACATCGCCACGCCCCCAATCGTCAGCAAGGCGATCATGGCGAGCGCGCCCTGCTGCTGTGTCAGGCGGCCGGGCACCAGCCTGGCTACAAGCATCCCCGCGACGCTCGCTCCGCGCACCGTGACGAGCAACGCCGATCCCACGGCAAAAAACACAAAGCGAGGAAAGATCGGACGATCGAGCGCAAGCGCAAGCAACACCGTCATTGGCGCCGGAAGGAGCAACAGCAGCGCCACCGCGGGACGTTCGCGCCAGAAGCTCCACGCACCTGCCGCGAAGACGAGGGCGCCCGCCGCAACGCCCCACACGACGCCGAAGCCGACCTGCAAGCCTCGTATCGCAGCGACGATGGCCCAGATCGGGGTCGCGACTTCCGTTGACGTCACTGTCTGCGTGGTGAAGAACGCACTGACGTCCGCGACCATCGGCGCGTAGCAGAAGACCGTCAGCACCGCCGCTCCCACGAACGCGCCGGCCAGATGGATCCACTGCGTCCGTAGCCGAGGATCCCGATCACTCACGAGCCATGCGATTCCAAGCGCCACCGCGTGGCTCACGGACACCAATACCATCGTGAGGTGGGCGTACGCACCTATCGCCGTCACGAGGGCATAGGACAGCAGAAATCCGCGGCGGCCCGTGTCCAGCCACCGGATGAGCACATACGTGGCGAGGAGCACGCTGAAGAGCAACGCTGTGTACCCACGCGCATTCTGTGAGAACCAGATGTGATGGTAGGAAACCGTCAGGACGGTCGTGGCCGCTGCCGCTTCTCGGCGATCACCGATCGCAAGGCCAACGAAGTAGAGCAACGGGATCGTCGCCACGCCAAAGAGGGCGGATGGTAACCTCAGCGCCCATGGCGACTCGCCAAACAGGCTGACGGACAGGTGCGCGAGCACCGAATACAGTGGATGGTCGTTGTTGCTGGGAAAGTGTGTGACGATCCGTCCCAGCGGAAACCTGACAGAATCGAGAAGGGTCACGATCTCATCGAACCACAGGCCCGTGTCGATCCTGTAGAAGCGGAGTCCGGTCCCGATAAGTACCAGGGTGACCAAGAAGATCACGTCCAATGGGCGAACGGCTCGTTGGGTCGTCACGATTTCAGCGGTGTTCCTGCAGCCGATGCTCGGGAGCGGCGATTCCGTTATCGGCTGCCCGTCGCTAACATATAGGGTCGCGCGATCAATGCCGCCCGTCGAGCCGCTCCCTCGTTGGCGGACCGGCGCCAATTGCCCATCACTATTGCGTGCTTCGTGGTCCACGGTCCTGGAGTCCGGCGTATGAGCCGTCCGTTACGTTTCTGCATGGTCACCACGTTCTACCCCCCGTTCAACTTCGGTGGGGACGGAATCACCGTGCGGAGGCTCGTCAACACACTCGCCGAGCAAGGTCATCACGTCGAGGTCGCCCACTGCGTCGATGCGTTCGAGATGTTACGCCCGGAGGGGGTACCGGCTAGTGGTCCATACGACGACCATGCCTCAGTTGTGCATCACGCGCTCCGCAGCCGCGCCGGTTGGGTGTCTCCGCTCATCACGCAGCAGACGGGATCTCCGGGGCTCAAACGACGACGGCTTCATCGCTTGCTGGCTGCCGGACAGTTCGACGTCATCCACTTTCACAACGCATCGCTGATTGGCCCGACAGCCCTCGCGTACGGCGACGCGGTGAAGCTGTATACCACGCACGAGCATTGGCTCGTCTGCCCCACTCATGTGCTCTGGCGATACAACCGCGAACCCTGTACCGAGCAGCGCTGCCTCTCATGCGTGTTGCAGGCACGACGCCCGCCGCAAATCTGGCGCTCGGCCGGCCTGCTCCAGAGAAGCCTGCGACACGTCGATGCCTTCATCGCGCCGAGCAGATTCACTCGCGAAAAGCACCTGGAGTTCGGGCTCAAGGTGGAGGCTCCGATCGTTCACATCCCGAATTTCCTCCCAATCCCCGACCCGCCCCCAGCAAATGACCCGCGTCCTCACGAACGATCGTACTTCCTCTTTGCAGGAAGGCTCGAGCCGATCAAGGGCGCACATGTGCTCGTCGACGAGTTTCGTTCATACGAGCACGCCGATCTCCTTGTCGCGGGGCTAGGCAACGAAGCCCAGAAGCTGCGCGACCTGGCCGCTGGAGCGTCCAACGTCCACTTCCTCGGCGGCGTTCCGTATGCGCAGCTCGAGCGCCTCATCAGGCACGCGGTTGCCGTCATCGTGCCCTCTGTGGGATATGAAGTCTTTCCGACTGTAGTTCTGGAGTCCTACGCGCAGGGAACTCCGGTGATCGGGCATCGTCTCGGTCCGCTCCCTGAGATGCTCGACGGATGCGGGGGATTGAGCTATGGCACGCGGGCCGAACTTCGATCCGCTCTCGATGCCATCCGCACTGATCCTGATTACCGCGCCAGGCTGGGTCGGATGGCGCTCGAAACATATCGCGCGAAGTGGACGCCCGACAGACATCTCGATGTCTACTTCTCGCTCATCGCGGATCTGAAGGAATCCCGTCGTCGATCGGGGCAGACGCGACGCCCGGCATGAAGGCAATCCTGACCTATCATTCCATCGACGATTCCGGCTCGGTCATCTCCGTTCCCCCCGCTCTCTTCGAACGGCAGGTCCGCTGGATGAGCACAGGGGCCGTGAGAGTCGTCAGCCTCACAGAGCTGCTCCGGTTTCCGGACGATGGCGATACGCTCGCCATCACTTTCGACGACGCGTTCACGAATTTCCAATCGCACGCCTGGCCCAGACTGAGAGAGTACGGCCTACCCGCCACCCTTTTCACACCGACCGGCTTTGTCGGCAAGACAAACAGCTGGTCAGCGATCGCGGGCGGTGGCATGCCGACTCTGAGCATTCTGGATTGGGACTCTCTGGCTCGTCTCAGGGAAGAAGGCGCAGCTCTTGGTGCCCACAGCCGTACGCACCCCGACATGCGAGACTTGAGCGAGACACAGGTTCAGGACGAGGTGCACGGATCGATTGAAGACATTCATCGACACACGGGTCAGCGCCCTGAGACGTTCGCCTATCCCTATGGCTACTGGAATGGGCGTGCCGCGTCCGTCGTGCAACGTCTGTGTTCACATGCCTGCACGACAGAGTTGCGTGTGCTCGCTGACTCAGACGCCGCGCATCTGCTTCCGCGCCTCGACATGTTCTACCTCAAAGGGCTGGGGCGTCTCGAGTCCTACGGCAGCACGACATTCGGCGCGTATATCCGGGCGCGGGCCTCCATTCGTTCGGTCGGACAATGGGCGCGCGCAAGGCTGCACACTTGAGCATCGCTCGTCCATTTGTCGGCAAACGAGTATGATCTTCGTGCCCAGCACTCTGGAGGCAGAACGATGAACGACAGCAGATCGGGGATTCCGCCCTCCGAAGGCCTGCCACCCTCGCTCGTACTGGCGTTTGCTCCTCTTCACAAGAGGGACTTTGGCGCTGCGTGCGGAGCCGCTGCGGGGGTGCTGGTGATCGTTCTGACGTTGGTGCACCTGATTCGATCACCTGGCAGTGCGTATCCGCTCAGCCTGCTGTCGCAGTACTTCTCCGGTTATACGGTGTCCCCGATGGGTGCTGTTATCGGTGGACTCTGGGCTGCCTTCGCCGGCTTCGTCGCAGGCTGGTTCCTGGCGTTCAGCCGCAACTTCGCCATAGCGGTCGCCGTGTTCTTGATTCGGACCCGGGCAACCCTGGCTGCGAACCGTGACTTCCTAGATCACATCTGACCGGCTCTTTCAGGAACGTTCAAACGATGAACCGACACGACGAGGACGAGACCATAAAGCACGCCCTGCTGAGACTGAACGCCCGCGCGTGGGGCATCGGCATGGGATTTCTGCTTGCGGTGGTGCTGTTCCTGGCGACCAATGTCCTGGTACTCCGAGGGGGGCAAAACGTCGGCCAGCATCTTGGGCTTCTGTCGATCTACCTGCCAGGCTACAGCGTCAGTTTCATCGGCAGCTTGATCGGCTTCGTTTACGCCTTCGTCGGTGGATATGCCCTCGGTCGAATCATCGGAGGCGTCTACAACCGGCTCGTCTCCAAAGCGAACTGATCCAGTCCGCGCCGGACAGGACTCAGTTCACGAGTGCCGGCGGCGGCAGACGGCCGCAGATGCGATCGACCATTGCTTCCGCACCCAACGAGGCGCGGCACCAATAGTCCTGCCATTGCTCTATGCCGTTCCCAATTACGCGATCGGACGCCTCGCGACCGCGATAATTCCGAGGCCTGGCCACGGCAACAAATGGTCCATCCGTCGCAATACAGGTACGAGCAGATCAAAGATCTTCAATTGCACGCGATTGAAAGTTCTATGCTTCAGAACCTTCCCGTTCCATAACCAGCCAGGAACACCGGCCCGGTTGAACCGTGAGAAGTGCTCCGGTTCGAATCCGACTTCGCGCAGCTCACGCTCCAGCATTTCCACACTGTACCGGCAACGATGACCCAGCGCCTCATCCAGACTCGAATAGAGCTGCTGCATGGCTGGAACGTAGAGGACCACACGGCCGCCAGGGCTGAGTGTCTCGTAGATGTTGCGCAGTGACGCGATCGGGTCGCGAACGTGTTCGAGCACGTTGCAACAGAGGACCGTGTCGAATGACGTCTTCAGCTGAGCGAATGTGTTTGCGTCTTCGAGATCCACTCGGGCGACCTGCAAGTAGGGTTTCCCCGCAGCCAGGTTTCTCAGGTAGTCGAGATAACTGTCGTTCAGGTCGCTCGCGACATACAGGTCACGCGGAATGAGACAGCCTGTCAGATTGCCGATGCCGGCGCCGACTTCGAGAACGCGATGACCTAACCAGGGGCGCAGCGTGTCCGACATCCAGTCGTTGAAACGGCGCGCCTTCTCGAGCGCGTGCAGGATTGCACCCCCGTACGCATCGTCCTTGTAGAGATCGTCGATCAGCCAGTAGTGAACCATTGCGACCAGCGCTTTGATGCCGTCGCGCCAGCCGATCTTCTTTCCTTCCTGATACGTGCGCCCGTGGTAACTGATCGGAACCTCGTACACGCGACAGTTCCGCTTCGCGACTTTCGCGGTGATCTCAATTTCGATTCGAAAATCGGACGACCGGATCGGAATCGACTTCAGCAGCGGACCCCTGAACATCTTGTAGCAGGTCTCGACGTCCGACAGATTGAGGTCGGTCAGCAGGTTGCTGAGAAACGTCAGGAAGCGGTTCCCGAGAGTGTGACGGAAGTAGAGGACGCGCCGGCGTTCGCCCGCCAGGAACCGAGATCCGTAGACGACATCGGCACCATCGGTCCAGAACGGCGCAACCAGTTTGCCGAGATCGCGCGGGTCGTATTCCAGGTCTGCATCCTGGAACACCATGAGATCACCGGTCGCCTCCGCGACTCCACGCCGCAGCGCAGCGCCCTTCCCCTGGTTCCTCTCCTGCCGGAACAGTCGAATGAGACCCTGATGATCGCGAGCGAAGCTCTCGAGAATCTCTCGCGTCCCATCGGTGGAGGCGTCGTCGATCACGACGATCTCGATGGCCGTGACTCCGGCAACCCGGAGATTCACCAACCGGCTCAGCGATTCCGCAACCAGGTACCGTTCGTTGTAAACGGGAACGATGATGCTGAGCGTCGCCGCGGCCGGAGTCGCGTCGTTGTTCATCGTCTTGGGGACCGCGGGGCTGGAGTCCAGAAGTGCCTGCGACATAATGGGCCGCCGAAGTGCAACCCTCGGACCACTTCAGCGCTCAGGGTCGCGCAATCACACTTCACGAAAATGCACCCTTAGCGCGGCGAACCACCCGCCGCGTTTGTGATGCGTCGTGATGGGAAGAGTTGAGCAAGAAGGATGTCAGCGCACCGATCGGCGGCGGCTGGCCAGAGCCTGCTTGTCCACACGGGCCAGTATCCACGCGTGATTCTCGAGCGTCAACTCGACGGAGAAGACTTCTGGCAACCCTTCGACCCATTCGTGTTCAAACGTGCGCGGGCCCAGCGCCACGACCCAGTCGATCTGCAGGCCCTCCAGGCGACCGAGCCAGGCCTCGCGATCGGCAAGGGCCGCAAGGCGTGCACTGTCAGCATAGTTCACGATCGAGCCGTCGGCCGTCACCGGCACGTACCGCACATCGTGGTCCAGTCGCGCGCCGAGGAGCCCGTACCGGAACCAATTGTGTCCGACGCCGTCCCATCCCGCGGCCATCGCCACACGGCTTTGACCGTCTTCATCGAGACGCAGCCAGAACGGCCAGGTTCCTATCCGGCCAGCTCCGTGAAAGTCGTCGAGCTGTCGTGAAGCAAATGACAAGTACGAGCCGTAGCGCACACGATCATGAACGACTCTCGTGGCTGACAGGGACAACACAACGATCACGGCCAGCACTGCCCATCGCACGGCAGGCCGCACGCGTAATCGTCCCGCGACGACGGCGGCAATGGCCACGACGAGCAACGCGACGAGAATGGCCGTCGTCGCCAACAGGAGTTGGCGTGTCCACTGCCAAGGCGCGTACACGAAATACTCGATGACCAGGACAGGCAGAAGAATCGAACGGACGGCAACGGGAAAGCGGGCCGAGAGCACCATGATCGCGGCGAGGCTTGGGACGATGAATCGGGCCAGTACGGTGGCCCAAGTTGTGAGCATCGAGGAGTTCGATGGGCTCACGAGTTGAGCGATCGTGACGAGGCCACTGATCACGACGCAGATCAGATATGCCCTGGCCGAAGGCCGCCGCCATAGCTGCATCGCCCCCGCAACTCCCAGGACCAGCAACAGGACACCCGCAAATCCCATGTTGAGAAACGGATCTTCTGCACGCGCGTTGAGAACGAGCGCCGTCAGCGCCGTTGGGACTCGATGCCATATGTCCGTCGGCGCGAGCTGACTCAGTACATGGGAGAGTTGGGCGTTATAGGGAAGGAATTCGGTCACGCGAAATGGATAGAACGGCGACCCACGGTAGTACCAGTTGAACGCGAGATTTGGAATCAGGATGGTCGTTCCGAGCAGGAATGCGAACGCCTCTGCACGGTGGCGCCGGCGGATGCTCGTCCATGCGACGGTAAGCGCTGTCAGGCCAAAGAGCGGTAGAAAACTCAGCTTCACCAGCGTCCCGAGCCCGCCGCCCACTCCGAGGACGAATGCCGCTCCGATTAGGTCGCGTTCGGCAACATTTGTTCGCCGGAACTGTAGATACTCCAGCAGGAGCACCATGGTTGCCAGCACCAGCATCAATTGCACGTTGTCGACGTATGCTGTGGAGATCTGCGTGAGCTGCGACGGGAGGACCGTGACAGCCACAGCCACGATCAGACTGGGCAGCGGCTCACACTCGCACCGGCGAGCCAGGACATAGGCAAGGACAAGACACGCGATCCAGATGCCCGCGGCAGCGACCGGCACGAGCACGTCTCCCGCGCCCCACACAAGAGACCACGCCCAGATTAGATCGCCGCCCCACGGAAAGAACTCGTAGTAGCTCCATGCGTCAGGCGCGGGCTCGAGGGTAATGCCCCCATTCTGCACCCAGCGTCCCGCTCGAAAGAGGTGATAGGTGAAATCGTCCCAGCCGAACGCTGGCGTGGCGAGCGTGCGTGCCAGGCGAATCACCACGTGGATCGCGATCGCAGCAAGAGCCAAACGTGCCCAGGAGTGAACACGAAGGGCATCGGCGAGAGCCGTCTTCTCCTCTGCGATATCTGTCCAGAACGTGTTCCACGCAATCGCGATGTCGCGACGCCACAAAAACACCAGGACCAGCGGAGCCAGCACGAATATCGGGACGACGAACGCGCGCGAGAACCAGTGCAGGAGTCCGAGGACCTGGAATCCCCACGTGAAGAGCGCATGGACGAGACAAACGACGGCCGCAAACCAGACGACGGAGGGAGATCGGCGGAGAAGACGGGATCCGACGAGCAGTGCGAGCAACAGACAGCACGCGACTGAGATCAGCGGTAGAAACACGTTGATCAGAAACATCAGGGGCAAACGCACGGCTCGGTGAAGGCGATTCTGCGCCTATGCAGGCCACGTTCCACTGCAAAAGCGTATAGCAACACACCCGGGCACGACGTGCCAGAACTCTCGTCTCTTCAGGTAGACTGCCTCTTTGCAAACGCCAACTATCTCGCGCTCCATGGCTTTACGCGGGGCACGGCGTTCGCATAGGACGGAGGCTTGTTGCAGTCTGCCGGGATCACGGTTCGCCCACAACTCGCGGGAGTGCTGGCGTTGGTGGCGGTCTCCGCGCTCGCACTGTGGCACTGGTCGGACGGGCCCGAACTGGCAGCCGCGGACTATGCGCAGTACATCGCCCATGCGCGGGCCCTCGCGGAGGGCAGACCCTACACCGACACTGGCTACATCTTCACACCTCTTCTCCCGTGGGCAGGGCCTGCGGCGCAGCCTCCCGGATTGCCGCTCATCCTGGCAGCGATCTTCCGCACGATTGGCGATTCCACGCTGGTCGTGAAGATCGTGATGCTGGCCTCCACCCTTGGCTTCTACGCCCTGGCAGGGTTGTACTTCGCGCGTCTGACGGATCCCAGGATCGGCGCGGCGATCGTGCTTCTCCTAGGCGTGTCCACCGATCTCGTGCGGGCAGCCACGCTCGTTCAGTCCGATCTGCTGTTTGCGTGTCTGATCTGGAGCGTCATCACGCTCTACGATCGCTCTGGCTCGTTCACTCCTGGTCGCCTCGTTGCCATCACGGTGCTTGGTGCGTTTAGCGTCGCGACTCGCACGCTTGGAGTGGCGCTTGTTCCGGCAGTCCTGCTGTTCACGCTGCTCCATTGGCGGCAGCATGGCTTCAAGCCTGCCATTCCGGTCGCGATCTGGGGGGCCGGATTCCTTGTCGCAAACGCTCTCCTGCCGATTACAGCAGGGTTCCCGGATCTCCGTGCGATTGTGCAGGGCATCGTTCCGACGGTGGTCGATCACGTCGTCGCTTACCGGTACGGGCTGTTCGACGCAACGCTCTACCCCTTCCCATGGAATCTGGCCAACGACGTCTATCACGTCATCGCCATTCTGACGATGGTGTATGGACTCCTCACGTGGGTTCCCGACGCCTTTCGTCGGTTCTCGCTCGTGTTCAGCGCCGTCTACGTGATGATGCTGATCGTCGTGCCGGTACTGGCACCGCGCTACCTGTGGCCGGTCTATCCCGTTCTGACGTTCGGCCTTCTGCGCGGCATTTCCCTGCTCGCAAGTCGCGTCGGAGTGGCATCACTCAACACTCGCAGCCGCGTCGTGCTCGCGACCGCCGTCGTCATAGGCGTGCTGAATGTGACATGGGTCGAGCGGCTGACGGCCAGGGAGACGCCACTGGCGGCACGAGCGGATGTGCAGGAACTGTTTCACGCACTGACGCGCATAGCGGCTCAGGAGCC